>OBMK010003503.1_pt1 | contig 10811 bp, 13 predicted proteins | sample 1539081 | NCBI WGS metagenome assembly OBMK01 (sample SAMEA3355528, study PRJEB22509) | marine metagenome | biome: marine; feature: river plume; material: water | place: USA | collected 2010-08-07 | depth 0.5 m | reverse complement strand
GTCATGGACTACCGCGCAGCATTCGCTGAGATGATCGCTCAGGGCGGCGACGGCTACGTCGATGCAGAAGTCCGCAATGTTCTCCGCGAGCATCGCGCACAGACCGCAGGCACGAACTCCGCTGGCGGCTACACCGTGCCGACCGAACTGGCTGCATTCATCGAAAAGGCGATGATCGCAACTGGCCCGATGTATGACTCGGCCCTGTTCACCGTCATCAACTCCACTGATGGCCGCACCTTCAACATCCCGACCGTTGACGATACTGCCGTTGCGGCTGTTGCCCACACCGAAGGCGGCGCAGTCACCGACGATGCGGGTTCGGATGTGACCTTCGGCCAGAAGTCGCTCGGCGCATATGCCTTTGACACCGAGTGGGTCCGCTGGTCGGCAGAACTCAATGCAGACTCGATCCTCAACATGGAGTCGCTCCTTGGCGAACTCCTTGGCGAGCGTCTTGGCCGCATTGCAAACTCGAAGCTGACCACTGGTTCGGGTTCCTCTGACGTTGAGGGCATCGTGACCAACTCGGCAGCAGGTAAGACCGCAGCAGCAACCGCCGCTGTGACCGCTGACGAAATCATTGACCTGATCCACTCCGTTGATCCGGCCTACCGCAACTCGCCGCGCACCGCCATCATGATGAACGACAGCACGCTCGCGGCTGTTCGCAAGCTGAAGGATGGCAACGGCAACTACCTCTGGCAGATGGGCAACTATCAGGCAGCCATCCCGCAGAACATTCTCGGCTACAACGTGGTCGTGAACCAAGCGATGGACTCGCTCGCAGCCGCCAAGAAGGTAATGCTGTTCGGTGACATGTCGAAGTTCTACGTCCGCAAGGTTGGCGCTCCGTCGCTCTACGTTGCACGCGAGCGCTTCGCTCCCGATTACGGCATCCTCGGCTACATCCGCTTCGACGGTGTGCTGACGAACACTGCCGCGATCAAGCACCTGATCACTGCCGCTTCGTAAGTCGGTTTCTAGGGCAGCGGGGAAACTCGCTGCCTCACTAAACCGAAGGAGGCCAACATGCCTAAGATCAAACTTCTCACCTCGATGGCTGGCATCGACTTCTCGCACAACGCAGGCGACATCGTTGACTGCAACGACGCCGAGGCAAAGCGTTTCATTGATGCTGGCATCGCTGAAGCAGTGGCTGAAGCTGCGCCGAAAATCGAGAAGGCGACTGCCAAGCGCAAAGTGGAAACCGCGACGAAGGCTGAATAACCATGGTGCAGCCGCTCCTGAGCCAAGAGGCACTTGAACTTGTGACCGCGCCTGCGGCCACGCCTATCACCTTGTCAGAGGTGAAGGAGCAGCTTCGCATTGAGACCACAGACGATGACGCGCTCATCACGCGCCTGATCGCGGTGGCGGTGGCATACACCGATGCACAAGCCGCGCTCGGCCATGCCATGATTACGCAGAAATGGGCGCAGTGGGTGCAGCCGCATCCGACGCAGAGTGTCGGCCTCATGATGGGTCCGGTGCAGTCTGTCACGGCGGTTAAATATTACGACGCAGCCAACACGCTGCAAACCGACACGCTGTCGAATTATGAGATCGTCGGCACCGAGTTTGCAAAGACTGTTGGCCCGAAGGCTGGCTTCAACTGGCCGACCACCTATGAGCGCCCAGATGCGATCCGCATCGAATACGAAGCTGGCTACGGCGATGCGACCACTGACGTGCCGCAGACGATCCGCCACGCTCTGATGCTGCTTGTCGGCCACTGGTATGACAACCGCGAGCAATCAGGCATGGATGAACTTAGCGACATTCCATTCGGCTTTGATGCGCTGATCGCAATGCACCGGAGAAGCTGGTATGGTTAAGGCTGGCCTCTACCGCGAGCGTGCCGTCTTCCAGCGTCTATCTGAAGGCGCAGTTGATGCTTATGGCAACGTATATACGGGCTGGGGATCGCTTGCCACTCGCTGGGCCGATATGCGTGAGCGCACGGGCAAGGAGCGGCTTTCTGGCGGCGCTCTGGCCGATGTGGGCAATGCCACTCTGCGGGTCCGCAGCGATAGCGTTACGCAGGGCATCACGGCGGCTGACCGTGTTGTCATTCGCGGCACGACTTGGGCGATCAAAGACGTGATCCAAGTGGACGCGAAGGATACCGTGCTGGAATTCCTGCTTGAACGCGGGGTGGCGGCATGAAGATCGAAGGCGTGAAACGGCTGCTTCGTCAGTTGGACAATCTGCCTGAAACGACGCAAGTGGCGCTTGTGAAGTCTATCGACCGCACGGTGAAGATTGGCGTCACCAAGGCAAAGGCCGTTGCGCCTGTTGATGAAGGCGACTTCAAGCGTGGCATCAATGGCAATACGCTGCAAAAGCCTGATCGGATCACTGGCTTCATCAACTTCTATGATGGCACCGCCGATGAGGGGCTTGCCGCGAATGCTATCAACTATGGCTGGACGCGGGCTGGTGCTGGCACTGGTAGTCCAGCCGATACGCGCAAGCATACGATGATGCTCATCGGAGACCGCCACAAGCGGGCTGTGAGCCGCCAGATCAAGAAGGCAATCAAGGAGGCACTCAATGGCTGACGGGTTTCTTCTTGCGCTACAAAAGGGCGTCAGAGCGGCACTGGTGGCCGACGCTGGCGTCTCTGCGCTGATCGGCACCAGGCTGTATGATGAGCCGCCGCAGAATGTCGCGTTCCCGTATGCTCGGTTCGGCGGCATTGAGCCGCTGGCGTTTGACACCGACACGCAGGAAGGCGCGTTGGTATCGTTCACCATTGAGGCTTACAGCCGCTCGGCATCCGGTCGGGTGGAGGCCGCGCAGATCGCAGAGGCCGTCAAGGCTGCATTGCATCGCCAAGAGGCAAGCGTGACAGTCGCTGGGCATACGCTCGTGGAATTGATTTTTGAGACGTTTTCCGTCACAAGAGATGGCGAAGGTCGTGGCTACACGGCACTCGTTTCGCTTCAGGCGATGCTTGAAGCCGCCTAAACCCCGCGCGTGGCGAGCGCATGAACAAGGAGGCCGATCATGGCTAAACAACTGGGACGCGCCCTTCTCGTGAAAATCGGGGATGGCGAAGCATCTGAGGCATTCAGCAACCTTTGCGGCCTCAACTCCAAGTCGCTCACCATCAACAACTCGTCCATTGACGTGACGACGCCGGATTGCACGACGCCCGCAGGCGCTCTGTGGACCGAGACGCTGAATGGCCTGAAGAATGTTTCCGTCTCTGGCGACGGTTACTTCGAGGACAGCACCGCAGAAGCACGCATGAACACCGTGGCAATGGGCGCAGACAATGCCTGCAACTTCCAGATCATCGTGCCTGATTTCGGCACCTACGCTGGCTCGTTCCGCATTGCTTCGCTGGAATTCGGCGGTGAGACCGAAGGTGGCGTCACCTATTCGCTCTCCCTCGAAAGCACTGGCGCAGTTACGTTCACGGCTGCTTAATGACGATCACGGCTGAAGCGCCGCGTGGGGGTGTCGTTGAGTATCTCAACGGCACCTCATACACGTTTATCCTTCGCAACCGCGAGATTGAGCGTTTTGAAGACAAGCACCGTGGCATCTTTGAATTGTGGGAAGGCTTCTTCGGAGACGGCAAGAAGCCGACAAGCCGAGAGGTGCGGGACATTCTTGCGCTTGGTCTGGTCGGTGGAGGCAAGAAGGATCATGAAGCCGATGGCATTGTGAATGCTTGCACGCCTGCCGATCTGATGCGGCTTTATGCTATTGCTCAGGCAGTGGTCGGCATTGCCTTCATGCCGGATGCCATGGAGACTGCATCAAAAAAAAAGAGCAACGAGGACCACAGCCAAGACGACTTGATGTCAGAGGCTTAATCAAGAGCGGTATTGTTGCAGGCTTAAAGCCTGAGGAAATCCGTGATATGTTGCCAAAAGATGTTTGGCTTGTGTTTGAAGGCTGGTCTGCTGCACACTCGCCAAAGAAGGCCGGATCGGAGGCGATGAGCGCCGAAGACTACCGAAAACTCGTGGAGCGCGTCGATGGCATTCAACGCTGAACAACTGAACATCGTTCTTTCGGCGCAAACGAAAGACCTCCGGCGCGAACTCGCAAACGCTGAAAAGCGCATCAAAGGCTTTGAAGCCAAGAGCAAGCAGGGCCTCGGCGGGGTTTCTCTGCAATTTAACGCACTTAGCGTTGCCGCAAAGCGGTTTGCACCAGCCATTGCAGCAGCGTTTTCTGCAAAGGCCTTCATGGGCGCGCTTGAGACTGCGACTGAACTTGAGAATTTGGCAAGGATCGCAGGTGTCGGCGTTGAGCGTTTTCAGGTTCTGGCCTTGACCGCGCAACAGTTTGGCATTGGTCAGGAAAAGCTGTCTGACATCCTCAAGGATGTGAACGACAAGTTTGGCGATTACGTTCAGACGGGCGCTGGACCTCTGGCCGATTTCTTTGAAAACATCGCACCTAAGGTCGGTCTGACGGCGGCAGCATTTGCCAACCTGTCATCAGAGGAAAAGATGGGCGCATACGTCAATGCGCTTAACGCTGCGAACCTTAGCCAAGCTGAGATGACCTTCTATATGGAGGCGATTGCAAGCGACAGCGTGGCGCTTGTGGCAGCATTTGATGACAATGGCGCAGCCATCGCGCGCATGGAGGCGAAGGCAAAAGAACTTGGACTCACCATTGACAGGGAGACCATCGCAAAGGCGAAAGAAGCCAAGGGTGAACTAAGCCTGATGGCCTCTATGCTTGACGTGCAAGTGACGCAGGCGCTGCTCGCCGTGGCACCTTTGGCAATTCAGGCGGCAGGTGCGATTGCAACGATCACGGCTGAAGTCGCCAAGTTCTTATCAATGGGGTCCGGTCTTGCAGCGATGGCGAACAAGCCATTTGCGACGAAGGAAGAATTGCGGGCGCAAGCATCTGAAATGAGCGATCTGCGGAAGGAATACACCGCATGGCTTGAGGCTCAGTCAGGCTATGACGCAGCAACAGACCCATCGCAAAAAGCAAAATGGGAAAGCAGATTGGATGCCGCGCGGCAGACCTTGGACTTGGCGATTGAAGAGCGCAAAGCGAAAAAGGCGGCGGAAGACAGCGCAGTCACTGGAATTAAAAACTTGAGGGCAGAGGCTGACGCACTCAAGGAGACGGCACGCCTTCATGGAATGACGGCAGAGGCAGCGGAGCGTGAGCGCATAGCAAAGCAGCGCCTCGCATATGAATCCGCAATTTTGAATGACATCACGCGCTCTGGGCGTGATTTAACCGAAGAAACAAAGTCCCAAGTTGGCCAACTTGGCGCAATGTGGGAGGCAGCTGCTGTTTCTGCTTCAAAAGTTCTCAACCCTCAACAGAAAGAGGCCGCAGGCGCAAAGGCTGTGAATAAAATAAAGGAGGACTGGCTGAAGCTGGCTTCTTCTTTAGACACAGCGAAGGATGCCGCGATTGAGTATGAAAAGGCGCAGAAAACAGTAAATGCTGCCCTAGATGCGGGAATAATTACCAGCCAAGAAGCGAAAGAAGCCTTGGCGATGATCAAGCTGAATTACGATCAGGCGACAGGTGCTGCCATCGACTTCTCCGGCGTTGCCAGCGCGATTGAGACGGGCTTTGATGATGCCTTCATGAGCCTGCTAGATGGCACCGCAAGCGCCAAGGATGCATTCCGCAGCATGGCGCGCCAGATCATTGCAGAACTCTACCGCGTGCTGGTGGTGCAGCGGCTTGTCGGAAGTTTCGGCACGGCATCATCGGCAGGCTCCGGCATCCTAGGTGGGCTTGGAAAGATTTTCCCCGCATTGAAAGGCGCTGCATCCGGAAGCTATGTGCAGGCTGGGCAGGCAACAGTTGTTGGCGAGCATGGGCGGGAACTCTTCGTGCCGCCCGTCAATGGCCGCATCCTGAATTCCGCGCAGGCGCAGAACATGGCAAACAGCAACGGAGGCGGCGTGACCGTTATTCAGAACAACACCTTCGGCTCAGGTGTCAGCCGCGCTGAAATTCAGCAGATGCTGCCGAAGATCGTGGAAACCACCAAGGCGGCTGTGTTCGACGCACAGCGGCGCAGCGTCAGCGGGATGGGCTACTGATGGCAATTTCATATCCTCTCACCTTCCCGTCGCACACAGGCATCCGAGGCGTCAGCCTGCGGGCCATCAACGCGGTGGCATATGAGCGCAGCCCGTTTACATTCGCAGGCCAAGCGCAGGCCAGCGCAGGCCAGATGTGGGCCGCTGATGTCACTCTGCCGCCGATGAAGTATGCCGACGCTGAACGCTGGATCGCGTGGCTCATCAGCCTGCGGGGGCAATTCGGCACCTTCACGATGGGCGATCCGATGCGCTGCATTGCACGCGGCACGGCGCGCGGCACCGATACCGTGACAGTCAATGGCGGATCGCAGACGGGGCAAGACCTCGACATCACTTCGGATCAACTGAGCAAGACAGGCTACTTGCTCGCAGGTGACTATATCCAGATCGGCAGCGGCTCATCGGCAACGATTCACAAGGTGCTTGTGGATGCCAACACAGATGGCAGCGGTGACGCAACGCTGACGCTTTGGCCGAATGTTCGCATCGCTCCGGTGAACGGTGCTACCGTCACGGTGCAAGACACGGTGGGCCGCTGGCGCTTGGCTGGCAATGAAACCGAGTGGAGCGTCAACGAAGCCATGATCTACGGCATCAGCTTCAGCGCGATGGAGGCAGTATGAGCCGCAGCATTCCATCTGCTATTGCGACGGCTCTGGCGCAAGAAAGCGTCGAACTGTTCTATGCCGTCGAAATGAACTTCAGCACTGCACCAGTCAGGCTGTGGACGGGTTTTGGCGAGCGCACGATTGATGGTCAAACATACATCGGCGCAGGCACGCTTCTCTCCATCAGTGGCATTGAGGAGATCGCAGACCTTTCCGCAAAGGGCATCACACTTACACTGAGCGGCGTTGATGTGTCGCTGGTGAGCCTTGCCCTTCAGGAGCCATATCAGGGGCGATCCGCTCGCGTTCTGTTCGGCGCATCAGATGTCAGCGACTTCGTTGAAGTCTTCGCTGGCCTGATGGACGTGATGACGTTGCAAGAAGATGGCACAACGGCCACCATCGAACTCACGGTGGAAAGCAAGCTGGTGACATTGCAGCGACCAAACACTCGCCGCTATACGTCAGAGAACCACAAGCTGCGCCACCCGACAGATACCTTCTTCGATTACGTCGAACAGCTTCAGGATAAAGAAATCGCATGGGGCCGCACGATAGCCTGATTGCCTATGTAAAGGCGCAGCGTGGCAAGCAGTTCCTGCTCGGTGAGCATGATTGCTTCACGTTCACAAACGGCGGATGGCGGGCGATGCATGGCGTTGGATATGCCGATCAGATCGTCGGAAAATATGCTGGCCTCGGCCCGAAATCATTTGCCAAGTTGATGAAGGATGCCTTCGGAACAAGCGACCTGATCGCGGCACTTGATCTGAACATGCGGCGCGTCAATGGCTTCCCGCCCAAAGGAGCGCTGATTGCGATGAAATCGGATCGGCCATATTTCACTGGCTTCGCATTCGGCTTGTCTATGGGAACGCAGGCTGTTTTTGTTGGCGAGCATGATGTGGTATATATGCCAATGAGCCAGATCAAAGGGGCATGGGTATGAAGACGCTGAACTATCCTTACAACGTGATGCGTCATCGCAACTGGGATTTCGCCCCGCGCGATCCTGTCACCATCGGCACCGCGATCCTTGGATCATCTCTGACCGCCGCAACGACGATCACCATCGCTGGCACCGCTATCGCCGCTGGCGCTTGGGTTGTCGGCACGCTTGTGACCACTGCGCTCACGTCTTTTGCATTGCGGAAACTTGGCCCGAAGGCTGCTGGAGGTGGCGCAGAGAACAAGGGAACCTTGCTCAACGCTCGCCAAGCTGCGGCCTCGCAAGAATATGTCTACGGGCAGGTTCGGAAGGGCGGCATCATCACCTACATGAACACCACTGGGGCAGAGAATAAGTATCTGCACATGGTGATTGCCGTTGCTGGGCATGAAGTTGAAGAAATCGGCAGCGTTTATGTCAATGATGAATTGATCTCGCTGGATGGCAGCGGTTACGTTTCTGGAACGCGCTGGGGCGGGAAAATCCGCATTCTGAAGCATCTCGGCAATCAGACAAGCTGGACCGACAACTTCGCCAATGCCTCCACAAACTTGAAAAACACGCTGGCCTCGGAATGCGGTCTGCCAAGCGCATTCGTCGGCGCGGGCATTGCTTATATGTATGTGCGTCTCGAATACGACCAAGACATCTTCAGCGGCGGGATGCCAACATTTACGGCAATCGTGAAGGGCAAGAAGATTTATGACCCGCGCACAGCGACAACGGCATATAGCAACAATGCTGCGCTGGTGATCCGTGACTACATCACGTCATCCAATGGCCTGAACGATGCCGCCGTTGATGACACATATTTCAGCGCAGCGGCGAATGATTGCGACGATGCGATCCCGCTGGCCGCTGGCGGCACGCAGGCGCGATATACCGTCGATGGCGTCATCAATGCAGACAGCACCATCGGCAACGCTCTGGCCGATATGATGGAGGCCTGCAACGGCGCGCTGTTCTTCTCCGGCGGCGTCTGGAAGATGAAGGCTGGCGTTTACAGCGCAAGCGTTAAATCGTTCACGCTGGATGATTTCCGTTCTGGCATCACTATGCCGACGCGGCTTTCTCGCCGTGACAACTTCAACCGCATAACTGGCAAGTTCATCGACGCCTCAAGCGACTGGATTGAGACTGACTTTCCAGCCATCACCAGCGCGGCGTTTCTGTCAGAAGACAATGGCGTCGAAAACACGCTTGATGTCGGCCTAAACCTTGTCACCAATGCGGCGCGGGCGCAGCGGCTTGCCAAGCAAAAGCTGTTCCGCTCCCGTGAGCAAATGACGATCACCGCCGAATTCGGGCTGTCTGCGCTTGATGTAGAGGTTGGCGATATTATCGACCTGACGGTGGATCGCTACGGGTGGTCAGCCAAGGAATTTGAAGTTGCCGCATGGAAGCTGATTGTGAGCGACAGCGGCAGCTTGCGCGTGGCGATGACGCTGCGGGAAACTTCAGAAGCCGCCTTCGCATGGGATGCGACAGAAACCGCTATCATTGCCAACAACACGACGCTGCTTGATTACACCAGCGTGCCAGCGCTCGGCCTGTCTGTTTCTGACGCGCTGCGGGTTTACCACGAAAAGCTGTCAAACGTGGTCACGTTGACTAGCACATCTTCGCAGCCTGCGCTGATTGATTATGTGCAGGTTGAATTCAGAAAATCATCTGAAACGAATTGGCGCGATGGTGGCTATGGCGATCTCGGAACATTTGAAATCAGTGATATTGAAGATGGCACCTATGACTTCCGAGTGCGGGCGGTCAATGGCTTCGGCATAAAGGGCGCATGGACAACACGCTCCAGCTATCAAGTCGAGGGGCTTTCGCAGCCGCCGCAGGATGTGACAGGATTTGCCGCCGAGGTAAATGGTGACACGGTGAACTTGTCTTGGACTGCCGTTCCTGATCTTGATCTATCATATTACGTCATCCGGCACGCGAAGGAAACATCCAGCGCAGCTTGGTCCGGTGCAGTCACCTATGTTGAAAAGGTGGCCCGCCCTTCAACGGATGTCAGCGTCCCGGCAAAGGCTGGAACATATCTCATCAAGGCAGTTGACAAGACTGGCGTGCAGTCGGTTAACGCCACAAGCGTTGTTGTGGCCGCTGATGAGGTGACATCGCGAGCAACTGTGGTGACGATCACTGAAGACCCGACATTCGCAGGCGCAAAGACAGATGTGGTCGTGCAGGATAACGAGCTGCGGCTTGGCAGCGTGACGCTACTTGATGGCCTTTCCGGCAACGTCGATGATCTTGTCGGGCAGTGGGATGCACTTGGCGTGAGTTATGCCAACACCAGCGGCATATATGTCTTCGACAACATCATCGACCGCACGGTGGCAGAGCAAGGTTTCATCACTGTGGACATCAAGACCCGGCGTTTTGATACCACTGGCGGGCTGTGGGATGATCTCTCCGGCAATATCGACGTGCTGGCTGGATATTGGGATGATCTGACTGGTGGTGCCGACTTTGGCGACACCACAGTGACAGCATATGTCAGCACAACAAATGATGACCCGGCAGGCTCGCCAACGTGGTCAGTATGGCGTAAAATCCGCGCAGCAAACGTATATGGCCGTGCGTTGCGTTTTAAGGTAGAATTGCACTCGGGTGCTGCTGGCATCTCGCCTGCAATTAGCGAACTGAGCGCGACGGGAAACTATTCGTAAGGAAATGAGATGTCACAGCATGACTATGTAATCGCCAATGATACAGCCGCCAACGTGCGTGCTGACATCAACAGCGCATTGGCGGCGATTGTATCAAATAACAGCGGGGCGACAGAGCCTGCCACCACTTATGCAAACCAGTGGTGGTATGACACGGCGAACAACATCCTGAAGCTACGCACCGAGAGTGATGACGCGTGGATGAGCGTTGCTTATCTTGACGACACTGGCGACGGCTTCCGCATTCTGGATGATACGCAGGTCGTTGACACCAGTGGCACGCAGACTGGCCTGATTGGCGACCAATCAACTGCGACTTGGGAGGCTGGCACTGGCACGACACAAAGCCTTGTCTCTCCCGCCAACGTCAAGTCGGCCATCACGGCGCTTGCCCTTACCAACTCACCAATGGTCGGAACGCCTGTCGAAGATGTATACGCACTCTCCGGCACTTCTGCCTCCCTAGAGCCGGATAACGGCTCGATCCAGACGCATACGCTGACTGGTAACACGACCT
>OBMK010003502.1_pt1 | contig 10812 bp, 22 predicted proteins | sample 1539081 | NCBI WGS metagenome assembly OBMK01 (sample SAMEA3355528, study PRJEB22509) | marine metagenome | biome: marine; feature: river plume; material: water | place: USA | collected 2010-08-07 | depth 0.5 m | reverse complement strand
CAAAAACCTTTAAAACAAAAGAGAGATGAAAACAAACTATGAACCACAGAGATCAGAAGTATCTCGCAAGGTAATTCAAAGCATAGGGACCTATGCTGTAAAGAATTTGAAAAGAACAAAAGTTAAACGTAGCACTTATGCTGGTATCATTCAGCGTTGTGTTCAAGATCTATCTACTTATGGTATCGAGGCTGATTAGAAAGAGGAGGCATGTACATGAGGTTCAGAAATTTCTGGACATGTTAATGATCGACAATGTAAACATGACGCTGCATGCAAGTCGCTTTGGATGGAACGACGACCTACAGCATCAAATTACTAACTCTGCACTACTTATACGTAAGTATCAACGTAGACTGCGACTAATTACAATGTAATGAGCAAAGGACAAATGATCTACGATATAGGCGTTCGCCTGGCGTGGAAGAAAAAACGTGGAAATGGTTATACAAATGTTTATCTTGGAACAGTGGACAGACCTTTTCAATTCGTAACAAGAGCAAGGTCTATTGATCACATTAATCGTAGTCCCGAAATGATTGCTAAAATGATGTCCTATGTAGGGGCGACAGGTAAGTCAATTTATGATTTCTATGTGTGTGAAGAGTTCTATAGAAACGAAATTAGCGAATCCTTTGCACACAAAGAAGAGGATTATGTACGTGAATTTGGAGAGTAACAAATAAATATAATATGAGAAACTTTATTTTTAGAGCCGAGGAATTAAAGAACTCACTAACCGAACTTCGTGAGCATGGAGTAAGCAAAGGGTCATGGACTGGATTTGCATCTCTATTTGACAAATACTCAATGAAGAAGGGTAGTACAACTTACATATACGCAGGAGCGCACCAGGGAAAGTCACAGTTTGGTTTTGAGATTATGATGAACCTATCTGAGTATAGCGGATGGAAGTGGGCTGTCTATAGCCCGGAGACTGGATCTCCGACAGAAGTTTTTGCTGAACTACTATGGGTATACTTGCGGAAACCTTTTTTAGTAAACGATCGCTTAACGGCGTCGGACGAAGAAGCGCAGCGTGCTGTAGACTTTATAAACGATCACTTCTATATTATAGATTCCGGACTACAAGACCTAAGTGTTGAGGCGTTCTACAATTGCGTGAAAGAGATAGAAGAGAACGTAAAGATAGACGGGTGCTTTATAGATCCTTTTACTGAGATAAAAACAGATGTGTCTACTGGTGTAAGGGATGATATCGCTATAGGACAAGTGTTAACTAAAGTACGTAAACATAGCGCGGACAATAACTACCATACTGTTGTAACGGTCCACACTAAGCATCAACAAGCAAAATATAAAGGCGGAATACCTTATGTAGATAAACCTACGATGAATGATATAGCAGGTGGAATGCAGTGGAGCCGCAAGGGAATGATGATATTAAACGTATGGAGATGTCCTTTTGGATTGGAAGATTCAAATGGTATTCCCTACGAAACTAACCAGGTAGAGATTACGATTGTAAAAGCCAAGCCTAAAATAGTAGGCAAGTTAGGTTCTGTAACCCTGTATTATGACAAACTTAGCAACAGGTATTACGAGAAGGATGCTAAAGGAGCAAGGTTATTCGCTTATCCGGACCCTAATAAACCAAGTCAAATACCAACTCCAACACAAGAAGAATTAGAATTTTAATATGGAAGTAGAAAGAAGTTGGGCAGAAGCCTACAGAAAAAGTTGGTGTGAAATGATACGCGCCTTCATAAAGTTTAACCTTACAGATGAAGTAGAAGTAATTGCTCATGATATTATATCTATAAAAGGTAAAGAATATAAAGTAGATGTTACTAACTACACTGGATCAGCAGAAAGATACATTTTTTTAAACCCTGCCAATGGTAGAATGGTTATAGAGAACTCTGGGCGTCAGAAAGTTTACAAGTTTGAAGTCGGAATTGTTGATTAATTTGTTATATTTATAATATGAATAGTGAACAATTAATAAAAGAAATATCGCAGGAGGTCACGGCCCTGCTCCTGGAGAAGAATACTGCCTACGGGGACTCGGCTCTCAACCCCGTAGGTATCTTCTCTAAGGGAGATGCGATTCAGAGTTTATGTGCAAGAATTGACGATAAGTTGATGCGTATAAAAAACAAAGGGATCAATGATTTAACTGAGGATACGGTTACTGATTTAATCGGATACTTAATCCTCTTAAAAGCGGCGATGAGGAAATGAAGTTTGTAGACATACCTCCTTTCATTAAAGATTACGCGCATGACATTACAAGACGTCGTGTCGCTATTAACCGTGAAAGATACGCAGGTACGAACAAGCAAAGAAAAGGTGTTAAACAATCTCTATTACTTGGAGAGGTAGATCGTGAATACTACACGGAATACATTGGCATCATAGGAGAATTGTTGACCAGGTACTACTATGAAATCAGCCCTACTCATACGTCGTATACTGCGTCAACACTTATTAAGGAAGGTCGGTTAGTCAAGGACGATACCGACCTTTCTGTTGTTAAGAATGGCGAGCGACAAAAGATAGGGATAAAGGCTGGAGAAGGATCTTATAAATTTAATTCGAAGGCACTTGAAAAAGAAGATTCGGATATTATAGTGTTTCTTTTGTTTACGTCTCCCACGGAATATGTGGTAGATAAATTTACCATTGATGACATACGTCAATGGGACTTAAAGCAAGGGCCATACGGCGCACCATACTATGAAAGAAGAATATAAAGAGGTAACTTTTTCGTTGCCTAAACCACCGAGCCTAAATAAATTTTACGCAGGTAAACACTTTGCTGTTAGGATTAAATACAAAAAAGATTACAATGAGCATATTGAAAAACAACTTGAAGCGTTTGATAAATTTCATGCTGAAACTTTTCAGATTGACGTCGTTCATAATACTCGGTACGACTGCGATAATGTTATACTTGTTATTAAGTTTCTCGCGGACTATCTCAAGGATAACGGGTATGTCAACGATGATTCAAAGAAGTATTTTAAAGGGCTTAACATCCGTGTTAAAAACGATGACGAGTCTATTGAAAAGGACGAGGTTTCTGTAACGCTTAAACTACACAACTACACAGAGTTATGAAACGATACGATAATTGTAAATTAACAAGATCACATATAGATGAAATACTAAAGGATATGGCATCTATATTTACAAATTTGGGAACAGATTCTACCTTGGCTGAAATACAGGAGGCCTATCAAAAGGAGAATGCGTTAATTGACCAGATCGCTGAATTAGATCCGGACAAAGCAAAATCTATAAGGCCTTATGTCAATTAATGAATATTACGAAGATATAACCGACTCAGAAGCCAACTTCTTATTAGAACTATATGACGTTATTAGAAGACTTGTATTGCTCGACATCGACGTTACACTCGTTCGTCTGGGCTATGAACTCGACACAAGGCCCTCAGAACTGGCAGATTATCTACCTCAAATATTAGTTATCTTGAATAAGGTAGAAGAAGAGTTTGAAATACGATAAGGCTATAATAGAAAAGGAAGCAGTTATATCCGCGCAGCAAGGTAAGTTGACTAACGAACTGGGCCGATTTATACTGCAACGCTCTCTTGAGATCGCTGGGCATTCTTTCGTTACAAACGGGAACTCAGAACTGAAGCAGGCTTTGATCGACGATGCAGTAATGCGAGTGTGCTTAAAGTTCCTTGAATACTACACAGAGGGTAAATGTGCTGCTAACTTAATTATATCCATGATATACTCAACGATGACTAATAAAATAGTATCTTTAAACTGGAGAGATGTTTACGGAGAAAAAATTAAAGGACGTATAATCGTGATCGAGAATGGTAAATCGATAAGCAAACTTGTTAGGTACACTAAAGACGATTACATAAGTAAAAAATTATGATGGAGATTATTTATAATGACTGGATAATAGTTTCGGCAGTGGGGTTTTTATTCTCCTATCTGTTTATATTCGAACCTTATGGTTGGTTAATGGAGAATTTCCTCTCGTTTAAGCCATTTAACTGTGTTCTGTGCCTTTCTTTTTGGTCCAGCATACTCATATATAGTTTCATCGGTTTGAATCCTTTATACGCTATCTATTCGGCTTTGATCGCTGAACTAACTTATCGCAAACTTGTTTCGTGAGTAGTGTAAATTATAAAAGCGACCAGATATTTTTGTACTGGGACGATATTTCATTTACTAACTCTAACGATACCGGCAATGCCAATACCAATTCCGAAAAAGAACGAAACAAGAAGTAACTTTATAAGCAGATGTATGCAGAACGATATTATGATCGGTGAGTATCCCGAAACTGAGCAACGGCTCGCAGTATGCTACAGGTCTTGGAGTTCAGAGTCTAAGAAAACGAAATAATAAAGGGGGCTTTTAGCCCCCTTTGTGTTTACATATATTAGTACAGTTACATTCGACCGGTGCAGATTCGCACCACCTTACTTCACCCTCGTTCTTTTGTCGATCGTTCTTACCGCGAAGTAACCCCCTATCACTGTTACGCTTGCCATTTCCCATAAACTAATCCAACTATCGTTTACTTCTACAAGACCTAGTCCGTCAAAAAAGGTCATTAAAACAAGAAAGGAAACCACCACAATGAGTGTTAGTGGTCTTACGTTTTTAGATAACCAGGAATCAGATCCCATATCCGCTTGCCACCGGCTGGTGATCTCCGCTTCTATAGACTTTCGTATTGCCTCTTTTTCCTCTGGTGTAGATACAAATCTATCTACAGCATTGGCAACCGCTTCCACAGTCTCCTTGGCACCCCCTGTTAATATGTTTTTTAGTACACTCATTATTAACTTCCACAGGCTTCGCACTCTGGATTATCAATGGAACATTGAGCATTATCATTCTTTGCTGAACTTTCCAGTTCTTCAATAAAATCCTGGAAGTCGTTTTCAAAACCGAAATCTGTGTCGTTCATTATCTATCTTTTAGTCTATCGTTTTCTCTTCTTAAGAACTGTACCTCTGTACGCAGTGCATGTACCTCTGCGGTTAGTTCTATAACCTTTTCGTTACTCTCTGTAAGCAAGTCTTCAAGTCTCTTAACACGATCTTTTAGATCGTCTCGATACGCGAAATCCTCCTGTCTGTTCATCTCTTTTTCCTGCTGCTTAACTTTCATCCTTCCTTCCCAGAATTTCCAGGCGGCGCCACTGGTAAGGGCGGTGATGACGGCAATAATTATTCCTTGTTGGTCCATTGCTTATGGTAATATTCAGTTGTTACTCTTTTTACGCTACTTAATGATGATAACCATAAAACAACCCACCCCCAGTGAGATGCTGATTTTAAAAAATAACCACACTCTGCATATAAGACAACAGTCATGCTAAACACTATAAAACTTAAGAAAGAAGCGGTTCTCCTTAGTTTAATATCTTTTCTTGCAACAGCAAACAATTGAAAAAAACCAATTAACATTCCTAATATCTGATAGAAAGGGATCCAGCCTAACTCTATAATAGTTGCAGGAAGCAATAGTATAAAATTCAGCATCCCAAGCATAATCTCCGTAGGCTGAGAATCAGCATACAGAAATATATCCTTCAGATTATTTAGGCACCTCTTTATCATCTTACATATTTAGTATGCCCATTTACCTTAATGGCTTTTAATACTTCTCTTCTATTTCCTTTTGACTTATAAGATACATGCACCCAGGCAGGTTCATCATCTGTTCCGAATTCCCAGATCAACTGATCAAAGTCGAGCCTGTTTTTTATATATTCAAATATCTCTCTGTTAGTAACGCCACCATAAACATCGGCATCAAGATCAAAGGCCTGGCCTTTACAGTGCTGAGATCTTTTTGACCCACCGATTAACTCGTTTAAAGCATTGGACCGGTAGCCAGATGATACGGCTATAGGCATTGAGAAATGATCTCTTATTGGCTGAAAGACGTTCTCGGCTATATCTTTGAGATTCTGCAAATGCTCCGGGGTTGGTTCGTTTGCAATCCCGTGCTTTATCGCAGTAGCAGACTTCATCACTTCCACAAGCGAAAGGTTCTTTGATAGCATCATTTGACATTATGGTTTGTTATAATACTGAGATAGATACAAAGTTATTGAATACCGTTAAATCTCCTAAAGAAAGAATCCAGAGTCCTGCAGAACCACCCTGCATACCTGCATCAATGATAGGAAGCGTTATCGTATGGGTTATTGGCCTCCCTTGAGTTCTTGTTTCATCAGTCACCAAAGAGAATTGCTTTGTGCCACTGTCAGTTTCATGGTTAAACCATATCGTAAAATCGTGAGAGTGTTGGGTAGTTGGTTGTAAGGCAATTTGTAGTGTAATAGAAACCACGGAACCGATGGCGAGAGAAGAAAAATCAAACAAAGACCCATTGTATAAAGTACCTGCATTTGATGATGTGTTAATTCCTAGTCCATCATTTACTAATGGTTCTATTATGTTTGCCGATACCGATCGGGGGGCATTCAATGTGTTCTCCCAATACTCAAATGTTTTTGAAGTACCTCCGCCACCAGCCAAAGAAAAGTAAGTAGCGGTGCCGTCTCGGTTCGCTCTTTTTACATGTGTAAATTCATTGTCCTCATGGAACTCAATAGAGTAGACTCCTTTTTCGCCAACGGTAGCACCACCAAAATTTAATAACTTTTTATCCTGCATTGCAATCTTTATTTATCGGTTCTTTAGGGTAGTAAATTGTCGAGTTGTAGGTGTCTGTTTCATCAAACACGTCATTATCACACCCATCCGCAGTAGCGATTCCGTAAAGTGCAGTATCGGCCTTAATGTACTCTACAACTCTTTTGTTTATATAAGCGAGTTTACTCTCGATAGTTGAAAGTATGGTGTCTAAAACATATTGATCAGCATTGCTTTCTTCTCTTTTTGTTCTCGAAGTCTCGCTTCTAAGTATAGATATGGCAGACTTGGCTGCATACATAGATAGAGAATACTTTACCAATTTAAATAAGCCTTCTTCGGCAGATGTCAAAGTTTGATTATAAACCTTATCTTCAAGATCTTCATAAAGACATGTGCCTAACAAGTCCTGCGTAGACGTGAACTGCTCTAACTGAATAATAGACAACAAAGATGCTCTATCCATTCTCTGTGGAAGAGGGAAGTTCTTGTAAAGATAATTGTCGTCTATGAATATAATTCTAACCATTTGAGATGTTATCTGTGTTTGCGCCTTTTATATTTTCCAAGTTGATTTCTTCTTCAACTATAGACACTTCCATTTTGTCGTAATCAACGGTGGATAACACACGGTTTATGCCGTTTAAAATAACCTCTCTGTTAGGTAGCGTTTCCGTTGCTCTAAATATTTGGTACGCTGAAACCAATTCGTTGCCAGTACCCCCAAGTTTACCGGATACCATAACACCAAACAAAGTAGGAGAGGTAACATTGTGAGCAGTAAGAATTTTAGCGTCGTTGAGTCTCGATAAGACATCAATCGTTTTGTCCAGGTTTTGTACATCAAGAACGTCTATCTGAGGCTTATCCTCAATTTTCTTAACCCATGATGCAATTATAGTTTCGCCATCTGGACCTGTAAAAGATTGCTTTAGTTTAGCGTACTCTTCAGCCTTTTGCTCGTTAGACATGTTGCGCCCAACAAAAGTAGCCATAACCTTTGGTGTAAACCCGTTCTCTGCTGTACTCTTAATATGTTTACCGAAGGCAAAGTCCGAAGATATAAAGTGGTATGCAGAGATGTAATTAGGTACTCCATAGTAAGGGTTTCCGCTATAAGGATTAGAAACGTAAAGAATCGCCTCTCTGCTTGTTTTGTCAAATTTATCAAACGCCTTAACTCTCTTAGGATCATTATGCTGTACAGAGTTTGCTCCATAGCCAAACGATCGACGAACGATATACTCTTTTACCCTACCGTCTTGACCTGGCTCTACTGCACGCACACCTTTGACATCCAAAGACTGCATTTCAAGTATTTTTGTTTTTTCTTTATTCCAGCGAATGTAAAGAGCATAAGCGCCCTTAGACTCATACTGGAAAGCAGCGTGATTAATAACGTGATGCAAGCCTTGATTCTGGCCGGCACAGTTCTTTAAGAACACTCTCAGTTCTTGTTTAGCCTTGTTGGTTTTTAGGAAAGAATCATCGTAATCGACGTCATTACCTGCAACCATTTTGGCTTTTTTAGTTAAAATACCTGCATGAACAGGAGATTGACGCAACATTTTTTCTAGGATAACCGGAAAATCGTCGTTTACGCCAAATTTTATATAATTACCTACAATTGTTTGACCTAATTTATAACGGCCATTTAGATCTTCAATAGAGTTTTCTAACTCATTGGAAGATATACTTTCACTTGTTGCTTGAACATAAGTGTTCGAGGCAAAGTAGTTTACGATGTTGTCAAATAGTCCCATTACTATAATTTACAATTAAAGGTCTGTTACAACTATAGTATCTCCGTAAATACTCGTACCCGGATTAGTGTACTCGTGATCAACAATATTACATAGATAAACAACATTGCTTCCTGCGTTTGATAGCGTTAAGTGATATTCTCCACCATCTAAGTCGTTTGTAACAAGATCTATGTTTATAGATATAAAATCTTTACAAGGATTAAGACCATGAATATCTGTTAGATTGTTAAGGGCAAGAGTTGCGCTACCAACAACCTTATCTAAAGTTATCTGAAAGTCATTAACTGTATAGTTTGACTTAATAAAAGAGATTGTGTTTACAACTCCTACCCTTAATCTTTTCATCTATTCCTCTTGTTTAGATTCTTTTAGTTCACCTGTAGACAGGTCTATCTCAACGTCCCCATGTTCCTCGCGGATCAATACTTTTTGTTGCTCTAACTGATCAAGCAATTCCTTGTAAGCGTCTACTGCACGAGACTCTTCTACACGCATGCTAGTGATCTGAGAATCAAGATACTTTAAGGTCTTGATGATTTTGTTCAACTCACTTAGTTGTTCCTCTGATAGTTTTTTAACGTCTGACATAATTAAAATTTATTTGTTAACCTAACAAATATACATAAATTTTCATTAATAAAGCACTGCTTGTCCTCCGGTTGCTCCGGCTGTCCAATTACTTGTTTCGTCTATAAACGCACCGCTTTCCATTGTAGCCTCAAACCCTAAACCTGTAGTTAACCCTGCATCGGCAGCAGTAGAACCCTTGCCTATAGCGTATAAATCTACTACCTCAGATGAGGTTAAAAGTCTATTAAACCAAAACGCTACATTATCAAAGTCTCCTGCTCTATCACCATTGCCGTTAAAAGCAACATTGATGTGCATATTTGTCTTAGGGAATGTCGCCCTTGTACCATTAGCCTGTGTAATAGTAGTTGTAAAAGCAACTCCGTTCCAGTATAGTTTTAATCCACTTGCTGCTGCTGCTTGAGTTGGGTCAAACGTACCTGCGATATGAGCAAATCCATCTGCATTAACAGGCCCTGTTGATGTGCTATGCCAACGTGAGATATTTCCAGATGCAGCATTTTGATTAAGCGCCCAATTCAAATGATGGTTAGAACTTCCGGCTCTATATCTAAATATAAGTCTATTAAAACCATAATCATAAATACACATAAGCCTATCTGTATTATTGCCGTTACCTGCATTAATATCAAATAGCAAAACATTGACATCTGTTGCAGCCCAAGATGGCTTTATCCACATACTAAAAGAAAAAGGACCAGCACTGTCACCGGCATCACCTGTGAAATTCGCACCACCATCGTTCTCGGCAAAGTCCCAATACAAATCGTTTGGAGTAGACGAGGTATATCCGTAGAAGTCTGATATTGCATGAGGTGTAGTAAAACCTACGGCAGCAGAAAGCGTAGCCAGGCTGCCACTTGTAGAGCCGATCTCAGTTCTTATGTCATCTATGCTTAAAGCACCACTACTTGGTAAGGCCATCAAGTCTTGATTTTAGTTCTTCAATTTGTGCTTGTTGCTCTTTAAGAGCCTCAATCAATACAGCAGTTATGTTTCCGTATGCTACGGACTTCATTCCTTCTTCGTCAGTATGTACAAGTTGTGGTACAACTTCTTCTAACTCTTGCGCTATAACACCCACAGACTGCTTCTCCTCGCCTATCTTATTGTATGTGACACCTCTCATCTGCTTAACAGACTCAAGTGCGTTAGGAAGCGTCTCTACGTTTTCTTTAACACGAGCATCAGAGAATGCTGTAATATCTCCTGTTGCTGTAAAAGAACCAGCAAGAGCATTACCATTAGAAGATAAATTTGATAGCCCTGCTTGAGCAGGAGTGTGTGTATGAGATGATGTAATGTAACCAGCACCATTGGTCAACTGATTGTTGTTGGTAGGGATAGATGGAAGTACCTCACTATCAATACGAGCGTTAACAGTATCTGCTGAACCTATAGAGTCATAAGCACCATCAGTAATCTGACTTCTGAAATGAGCAGGTGTTGCTTTTCTTATGTATCCATCATTTGTGTTTACATAAATATCTGTTAAGGCACTTGTTGTATTGCCGGATGTAGTGTTAATCCATCCAAAATCTACATAGCCACTACCATTAGTTCTAACAACTTTATTAGCCTGGTTATTTCTGCCTGTATGTAAATCTAGTCCATCAAGTAAATTAGAGTCTGCTGCTTTTCCGGAAGTAGTTAGGTATCCTGCACCGTTTGTAAGTTGGTTGTTGTTTGTTGGTATTGCAGGAAGAACGTCAGTATCAATACGAGTGTTAACAGCATCTGCTGCTCCTGCCGCTTCTTTTGTTGCAGGGTCAAAGTTACCACTATCCCAAATGGTTTTAGTAGTACCCCAAGCAGAATCACTTGTA
>OBMK010003489.1_pt1 | contig 10842 bp, 9 predicted proteins | sample 1539081 | NCBI WGS metagenome assembly OBMK01 (sample SAMEA3355528, study PRJEB22509) | marine metagenome | biome: marine; feature: river plume; material: water | place: USA | collected 2010-08-07 | depth 0.5 m | reverse complement strand
AATCGTCTGGTCCCAAGTCAGGTGCCGGTCTGCCTCGTAGTCAGCAACAACCCAAGCGCGCTGACTGCGCTTGCCAGCATCACTCGCCTCTTCAAAAAACTCGCGTAGCACGCCGATGGACGGCGCGTCGAGGCCTACATACGGCTGGTCGATGCAAATGACTTGGGCACCAGAGGCCAAGTTGGCGATCAGGTCGACTTTGCGTCGAGACCCCGTCGACAGCATGAAGAGGCCCTTGTGCTGGTGCTCGGTCAGGCTTAGCGCGCTACACAGGCTCTCGCACAGGTTCTGATTCCATGCGGGCGCGACGCGTGCGGCCTGCGCCCATCGCTCAATGGGTGTTTGTTTGTCCGATTCTGCAGTCGCGTAGGGCCAAAAAAATGCAGGTGAGCCGATATGCGTGCCGACGTGGGGCGCGTGTTGACCCGCTAAAAGCATCAGCAGCGTGGTTTTTCCAACGCGTTCGTCACCTGTGACCGCGATCAGGCCGGGTTGTATTTGCGCGTTGAGGGCTTCGAATACAACGGTTTGATCAATGATCAGGCGAACGTTCTCAAGGGTAATCAGTGGCACGGGCAGGGGCGTCGGTTACGTTGGACACGATACCGAAGCATACCGTTACCGTTGAGTCAGGCGATCCATTCGTTAGCCTCGGTGATGTGATGGTGTATTCGTCCCTTGAAGTAGCGGGCTAAGACTGCATCAGTTGCCGCCTTCGCAGCCGCGCGCTCAGGACTGGCTAAGGCGATATCAACGGCCTCACGGCTGGGATAGGTGATCGCCAAAATTAGAGGGATTTCGGGCGCGCCCGTGTCGCGTTCGTTGCTGAAACAGATGCGCACGGCTAAAGCATACGGGAATGCCTGCCACTTAGGCAAAACCTCGCGCAATATGGCGGTGCGGAATTCGGCGGCCTCGCCACTGGTGATCGTCCCTTCGAAAAGGGCAAAGCGGGTAATGGTCATGCTGGCTTTCATTCATGGTTGAGGTCTCGACAGGACCTCAGACTCGTCGAGGGTTGCGCAAAGGTAATACCTTTGGAATAGGTGATTGCACTGAGTTGTTGATCGCAGACCATGACCTATAATTTTTTCGCCATCCGGCAAAAAAAATATCATATGACCAATAAGTTTCAGCCAACCGGCCGAGAGTCATACGATTAACGAGGAGACCGAAATGAAACTACGAGCACTTGCTACAACCGCGCTAGTCGCAGCAATGAGCTTGGGCATGGGTGCCGCGACAGCAGCCACGACCAAGTTGCGTATCCAGACACACTACGCCCCTGAGACGCCCTCAGGCAAGCTAGCCCAACAGTTTTTCAACGACCTGACCACCATGTCAAATGGCGAAATTCAGGTTGAAGCCTTTTTCTCGTCTTCCGTGGTTAAAACGGTTGAGACATTTGACGCCGCAGCCACAGGTATTTTGGACTGCGACATGACGGGTGGCGGTTACCAGACCGGTAAGAACCCTGCCTTTCAGTTCGTGGGCGACATCATGGGCGGCTACGACACGCCTTACCAGCAACTCTCGTGGCTGTACTACGGCGGTGGTTTGGAGGCCGCCCAAAAGCTTTACAACAAGTACGACATGCAGCTGATCGGCTGGTGGGTGTATGGCCAGGAGTCGTTGGCATCGACCAAACCTATTCGAGGTATCAAAGACTTCAAAGATTGGAAGTTCCGCTCACCTCCCGGCTTGGAGACTAAGATCTTTGCAAACCTCGGCGCCAAGCCAATCGTGATGGATTTCACAGAAATCTTTACGGCACTCGAGTCCGGCATCATTGACGGGGCGGATGCGTCAGGCTTGGCCAACAACGTGGGCTTGGGTTTGTATGACATCGCGAAGCACACCAACTACCCTGGCTTCCACTCGATGCCATCGGATCACTTGGCATGTAACAAGGGCGTGTACGACAAGATGTCCAAGTCACACCAGCGCATTTTGAACACCGCAATGGAGGCTTTGGCCCTGCGTACCGCTTTGACTTTCGAGAGGAAGAACACGGAAGCAGCCGCTATGTTGCGTGCCAAAGGTGTGAAGTTGTACAACTGGTCAGATGAAGATCGCGCCACGTTCCGTGCGGCAGCGCTCAAGTCATGGCCTGAGTTTGCATCAACACCAGAAGCGAAAGCGCTGGTTGCCAGCCACACCAAGTACCTAAGAGAGTTGGGATTGGTCAAGTAAGTTGTCTCCTGAGAAAGCCGGGGTTCGCCCCGGCTTTTTTTTAGAGCTTGAGATACTCGACGACCCTATAACAATGCATCCGGAGTCTAGGCCCCATGATTGAACACAAACCGACAGGCCCAATTGACCAAATCACCTATGCGTTCAGTCGCATCACAATTTGGGGTGCTGCTTTTATCGTGGCCATCATGTTCTATGAGGTGGTCATGCGGTATGTCTTTTTTCAGCCCACGCTTTGGGTGAATGAAATGTCACTGTGGGCAGGCGGCATGATTTACGCAACCGCTGGTCTCTATGCGATGCAACAGCGCAGTCACATCCGTATATATGTGCTTTACGACATGGCACCCCAATGGTTGCGTCAGGTGTTTGACGTCATTTCCATGTTGTGCACGAGTATTTTTGTTTTTGCAGTTGTGTGGGGTGGTTTTGGAGAGGCAGTCGCCAAATTCAAGCGCTGGGAGGCCTTTGGTACGGCCTGGGATCCACCTATTCCAGCCACCGATAAACCCCTGTTATTGATTACTTTGTTTTTCCTGGTCTTACAAGGGATTTCAAATCTGATCCGAGATTGGCCCAGCGTCGCGTGGGTTCGAAAGTTGTTTGATGTGATTGCAGGTGTGACCGTGATCGTTCTGGCAGTTTGGGCGCTACCCATGTTATTTCCGCCGGCTGAGGCAGAGTTTGCGGTACCAACGCATTGGCGGATCTTCATCGCCGTTTTGTTGTTAGCGGCGATCTTTTATGCGGTCAAGGGCCTGTGGAAGGACTTCAACGTAACCCCGGAGCCCTACAGCGAGAACCATGACCCGTCAGCCGAGTTCGATTTGCCAGACGCGGTTATGGCGCAACGGCCTGACCAGACCAACGCGCAACGGTAAGCACCCCCAATCAATTACAACCGTGTCTGTGACACGGTTTAGGAGTACGTGAACGTGGATATCTCAACCATTTCGATTATTTTGCTTATTGGCATGCTGGTGCTGCTTGCCATCGGTATGCCCTTGGGGTTCGCATCCGGATTTTTGGCGACGGTGGTGTTGGTGTTGAAGTTTGAACCAACCTTGCTGACCGACCCGTTTGTACATGGCTTGAATTTCGCGGAATGGAAAGCAGGCGAGGGTACCCTGACCCGAACCTTTGGCGCTGGCCCATTGAATATTTTGGCACAGCGACTCTACGGCATCATGACAAACTATGTGTTGATCTCGGTACCGCTGTTTATTTTCATGGCGACCTTGCTGGAGAGATCAGGCATCGCGCGTGATATGTACAGCACACTCAGCATTTGGATGAACCGCACCCGGGGTGGTATCGCCGTCGTGACGGCACTCATGGCTGTCGTGATGGCCGCTATGTCCGGCATTATTGGCGGCGAAGTGGTGCTGTTGGGTTTGATCGCGTTGCCGCAAATGCTTCGCTTGGGATATGACCAAAATTTAGCGGTGGGCACCATTTGTGCGTCCGGCTCGCTGGGCACGATGATTCCACCATCTATCGTGTTGATCTTTTTCGGCTTAATCACCGAGACGTCGATTCATGCGTTGTTTCAGGCCTCATTCCTGCCTGGCTTCATCATGGCCGGGCTCTACATCATCTACATCCTGATTAGAACCAATTTGAATCCATCGCTGGCACCCTTGCCAGAGCCTTCCCCAGATGATCTAACGGCAGCGGAAAAAATCAAGTTCGGTAAACGCTTGTTGGCGATCGTTGCTTTTATTGCTTCGACCTTGATCGGTGTACGCGCCTTTATCGTTCAAAACTTTGTAACGATTGAGGAATACATGTGGTTCCAGTCGCCCAATTGGTTCACGGTGATGGCGATCATCGCATTGGCGACAGGGTTTTACTTATTGAAAGTCGTGGGCTGGCGCGAGACCCGTGACGCTTGGAATCAGGGTAAGGGACTGCTGCAACCCTTGGCCATCGTGTTCATCGTGCTGGGTTCCATCTACGGCGGTATCACAGGCATCACCGAGGCGGCCGCCATCGGGTCGATTGCGGTGTTGGTACTGATCAAGTTACGCGGTGAGTTCTCGATGCAGTTGGTCAAAGAGGCGTCGATGCGCACCTTTAAATCAACCGGTACCGTCATCTGGGTGACCTTCGGAGCGACAGCGCTCGCGGGTGCGTACACGATCGCTGGTGGCCCCACTTACGTGGCCAATTTGATCATTGGCTATGACTTGCCCACGTTGGGCGTGTTGTTGGTGATGATGGCGATCTTCCTGTTCTTGGGGGCGTTCATGGATTGGACAGGCATCGTGTTGTTGGTCATGCCTGTCTTTATGCCCATCGTCCTTAAGTTGCCGGTTGAAGAGATTGGCGTGTTTGCCCCCTTTGCTACTGACCCTGGTTTTGTTGCGGTTTGGTTCGGTGTGTTGTTCTGCGTGAACATGCAGGTGTCGTTCTTGTCACCGCCATTTGGCCCAGCGGCTTTCTACTTGAAATCGGTCGCGCCCCCTCACATCACGCTGCCGGATATCTTCCGCGGGTTCATGCCCTTTATCTGCATCCAAATTGTGGTGTTGGCGTTGGTGCTGTTCTTCCCCGAGTTGACGATGCTGTTCCGTTAATCGACCGTTATGACGCCTTTTCAAGCGGCGCACTGGGCGGTGACACCCGGTGCAGGGCAGGGTGACGCGGTTGCCTCTATGCCAGATGGGGGAGCACTCCGACTGGCTTTTTTATCGGGAAGCATGGCGCGGGTCACGTGGGTGCGACCTGATGGTTTTCGCGAACCAGCGACCTGGGCCATTGCGCCTACCGCTGGAGAAGATGTTCCGTGGCAGGGTCGGCTGCGTGACAGTTTGGCAGGTTTTAGTCGACCGTCCCTAACCGTCAGAAACTCGAGCGCTACTGACTCAAATTCGGCGCCTTCCCTCGAAACAACCGATTTGCGAGTGACCCTTGCAGCAGGCGTGGCGGGAACACCTCGGCTGATTTGGCAGGCACCGACAACAGGGCAGGTTTACCTGGGCGACCGTGCCACCAGTGCCTACCTCGCATCGAAGCGCACCGGCGCCATTCGTCACTGTGTGGTGCGCGATCCCGCTGATCGTTATTTTGGTTTGGGTGATAAGACGGGGCCGCTCAACCTACATGGTCGGCGATTGCGATGTATGGGGCAAGACTCGCTCGGCTACGACCCTCAATCGGGAGATCCGCTCTACAAACACTGGCCGTTTTTAATGCAACGCACGCCAGATGGTTTATGGCTGGGTATTTACTATGACACCCTGAGCGCGTGCACTTTTGACTTGGGGTGTGAGCACGACAATTACCACGACTTTTTCAGAACCATCGAAATCGACGATGGTGACCTCGACTACTACATCATGGTGGGTGACTCACCAGCGGCGGTACTGCACCAGTTCATGTCGTTGATTGGCGGCACCCATTTGCCACCCAAGTGGAGTGTTGGTTTTGCCCTGACTGCAATGGGTTTGGCAGATGCACCCGATGCGCAACAACAACTCACCGCATTCATAGCGGCCTGTGGCGATAACCGGATGCCGATCTCAGCGTTTCACTATGGGTCGGGCTATTCCTCCCGTGGTAAGCAACGCTATGTCTTCAATTGGAACCGCGATAAGTTTCCAGACCCTGAAGGAATTAACCGCAGTTTCCAAGAGGCGGGTATGCGGTTGGTGGCCAACATCAAGCCGTGCTTACTCGACGATCATCCGGCTTATCAAACGGTGCGAGATGCCGACGGCTTTATCAACAACCGAAGCACAGGGGAACCCGTTGTTGAGCCATTTTGGGATGGCAACGGCGCGTATCTCGATTTCACCAAGCCACAAGCGGTGCAATGGTGGCAGAGCGGCTTACGTCAGCAGATCCTCGAAAAGGGGATTGACAGCGGTTGGAACGACAACAACGAGTACGCTATCCAGTCTGAGGATGCGGTCTCGGATTTGTGGGGTCAAGCGGGGCCCATCCATCGCAGTCGGCCGCTGCACGCGCTGCTCATGACGCGCGCGACATTCGAGGCGCAAACCGCTTACGCGACCGCGACTGGCAGGGACGAAGCGGTCTACACCATCACCCGCGCCGGCCCGCCCGGTTTGCAACGGTACGCGCAAACCTGGTCTGGTGATAACACCACCAGTTGGGAAACCTTAAAGTGGAATATTCGGACAGGGCTACAGATGTCGTTGTCCGGTATGTTCAACGTGGGCCATGACGTAGGGGGCTTCTTCGGCCCGTCGCCAGAGCCTGAGTTGTTGGCGCGATGGGTACAGGCCTGTGCGCTCAATCCACGCATGGTCATGAACTCGTGGAAGCCTGATGGCAAAAACAACTTGCCTTGGATGCACGATTCAGTGACCGACGACATTCGCGCGGCATTGAATCTGCGTTACCAATTGATGCCGTACCTTTGGGCTTGTTTCGAACGTGCCTGTCAGTTCCATCAACCGATTATTCGACCGACGTTTTTCAACTTCCCTCACGATGAGGGGTGTTTTGCTGACTGCGACGATTTCATGCTGGGCGACGATGTGTTGGTTGCACCCGTGGTCGAAAAGGGCGCTCAGACCCGTGCAATCTATTTACCCAAGCTGCCAGATGGGGGGCAGTGGGTCGATTTTTATGACCGAAGCGTCCATCACGGCGGGCAAGCCGTGACATGCCCAGCGCCGATCGGGCGGTTGCCGCTCATGGTGCGGCAGGGAGCCCGCATACCCGTCGCGGTACCGCCAACGGGGCAGGTACCGCGCCATGACGACCCCGTGACCGACGTGCTCGAATTTTGACCATGTTGCTCACCCAAGAGGTTCTTTTATATTTGGCAGTCATCTTTTTATTGGGTGGCTTGGTGAAGGGGGCCGTGGGGTTTGGCTTGCCGACCATTGGTATTGGCTTGGGCGCCATGGTGGTGGATATTCCAACCGCCATGCTGTTGGTGGCGGTGCCCACCGTGCTCAGCAACGCGTGGCAGATCGCGGTGAATGGCCAAGTCTGGCAAACGGCTCGTCGCGTCTGGCTCTTCTTAGTGGCATCCGTCGCGCTCATTCCGCTGGGAATCGCCGTCTTGATCCACGTACCGGAATGGCCTTATGAGCGCTTGTTGGGCCTCGTCATCTTGGTTTACAGCCTGTGGTCGCTGCGAGGCAAGGATTGGATTTTGCGTCAGCCTGAAAGCCGCTGGCTTGCTGTGGCGTTCGGGAGCATCAATGCTTTCATCACGGGCATCACCGGTTGCTTCTCGGTCCCAGGCGTGATGTATCTGCGTGGTTTGGGCTTGAATAAAGCCAACTTGCTAGGCGCTATGGGGTGGCTTTATCTACTCTCCGCGCTGACCATGAGTGCCTCACTCGCCGCTTTCGGTCATGCCACGATGGCCTTGAATGGTTGGTCGATCGTGGCGTGTCTGCCGGTTGCCTTGGGCCTGGTGTTGGGAACACTTATACAAAGACGGTTGTCAGAGGCCGTTTTTCGCAAAGTGTTTTTGTGGGCCTTCGCCGTCATCGGCGTCGTCCTCATGGTGTGGTCTTAGGCAAAGACCTCCGCGTCTGCCAACAGCGGCGCATCGGCGTCTTTGGCTGCCAGTTGCGGCTGAATATCAGCTGGCCAGGCGATGCCCAGCGCCGGGTCTGACCACCGCAAACTGCGTTCGTGCGTGGGGTACCAATAGTCCGTAGTTTTGTAGAGGAAGTCTGCCGTCTCGCTCAGCACTAAAAAGCCGTGCGCGAAGCCGGGCGGCACCCACAGTTGTTGGTGTTTCTCGGCATCCAAACGCAGGGCTACGGACTGACCGAAGCGGGGAGAGCTCCGACGAATGTCGACAGCGACGTCGAGCACGGTACCTGAAACGACCCGAACCAGTTTGCCTTGCGGGTGCTGGATTTGGTAGTGTAGTCCCCGCAAAACGCCTCGGCTTGAGCGACTGTGGTTGTCTTGCACAAAGGTCACATCGATGCCTGTACTGGCAACGAAGTCGCGCTGGTTGAAGCTTTCAAAAAAGAAGCCGCGCGCATCACCAAAAACCTTGGGTTCAAGGATCATGACTTCAGGCAGGGCGGTCGGTGTGACGGTGTAGGGCATGCACTTATTTGATGAGGTTGAGCAGGTATTGGCCGTAGGCATTCTTGCCCAAAGGTTCTGCTAAATTTTGAAGCTCGGCGGCGGTAATCCACCCTTGGGTGTAGGCAATTTCTTCTGGACAGGCGACTTGGAGGCCCTGACGCTTTTGCAGTGTTGCGATGAAGCTGCTGGCCTCTAGCAGGCTGTCGTGGGTGCCGGTGTCCAACCATGCAAATCCTCGGCCCATGATTTCAACTTGTAATTCACCTTGTGACAAATACCGCTGGTTGACTTCGGTGATCTCCAATTCGCCGCGGGCAGAGGGTTTGATATCTGCCGCGATGTCGCAGACCTGTTCGTCGTAAAAGTACAGGCCTGTGACCGCGTAATTACTCTGTGGTTTTGCTGGTTTCTCCTCGATGCTGACGGCGCGCTTGTGGGCATCGAATGCGACCACACCATAGCGCTCAGGGTCATGAACGTGATACGCGAAAACCGACGCACCGCGCGTGCGCGTTGTGGCACTGGCTAATTGCTTTACCAAGTCATGTCCGTAAAAAATGTTGTCACCCAAGACAAGCGCGCTGGGTTGTTGGTTGACGAACGACTTACCAATAATGAAAGCCTGCGCCAAACCATCCGGGCTGGGTTGTACCGCGTATTGAATGGACATACCCCACTGGGAACCATCACCCAACAGAGCCGAGAAGCGCGGCGTATCTTGGGGGGTACTGATGAGCAAAACCTCGCGGATACCGCTGAGCATGAGTGTGCTGAGCGGGTAATAAACCATCGGCTTGTCGTACACCGGCATGAGCTGTTTACTCACGGCTTGCGTCACCGGATACAAACGGGTGCCAGAGCCTCCCGCTAGGATGATGCCTTTGCGTGTTGCTGTCATCGGGTGGTCTCTCTTTCTGCGTGGAGCGCGTTTACGAAGGCATCGACTTCACTGTCCCACGAGGGTAAATGGATACCAAACGTTTCTTGAAATTTCGTCGTGTCAAGACAACCGCTGGGCGGTCGTTTTGCCGGCGTGGGGTATGCGGATGATGGGATGGCGTTCACGGCCTGAGCGGCCACTTTGAGAGGCCAGCCTAACGCACGGGCCCGTTCGATCACACGACAGGCATACGCATGCCAATTGGTTCTGCCTGAGGCGCTAACGTGGTACACACCCGATTGCGCTGCGGTAATCGGCTGAGAGAGCAACTGCGCCGTCACGTTGGCCAACAGGCTGGCTGATGTTGGCGCTCCCCACTGATCGGCCACCACGTTCAGTGTCTCGCGCTCGGCGGCAAGCCGCAACATCGTCTTGGGAAAATTTTGTCCGTGTATCCCGTACACCCAGCTGGTGCGCAAAATCAAATGGCGCGCACCCTGCTGCTGAATTGCCGTCTCACCCGCGAGCTTTGTGGCGCCATAGACGCTCTGTGGGTTGGTTCGATCAGCCTCGGTGTAGGGCGTTGATTGGGTGCCATCGAATACATAGTCTGTCGAGTAGTGGATCAACAGGGCATCTAAGCGTTGTGCCTGTTTCGCCAGCACGCCAGGTGCCGTCGCGTTGATGGCCGCCGCCCGATCAGGCTCCGACTCGGCCTTGTCAACCGCGGTGTAGGCCGCCGGATTGATGATCACATGGGGTTTGACACGGCTCACCAGCGCCTCAATGGCGTCGGCGTCTGTGAAGTCACAATCGTGTGTGCCAACTGCGATGACCTCCGCTATGGGGGCCAACGCGTGGCGCAGTTCATGCCCCACTTGGCCACCTTTACCCGTCAGCAAGATGCGCATCACACGGTCTCGCCGTACTGTTTATTGACCCAGTCGCGATAGGCTCCGCTCTGGACTTGCGTTACCCATTCGGCATTCTCCAGGTACCAATCCACGGTCTTACGGATGCCGGTTTCAAAGGTCTCGGCCGGGCGCCATCCCAACTGTTGCTCAATCTTGCGCGCGTCGATGGCGTAGCGGCGGTCATGCCCCGGTCGGTCTTTCACGTGCGTGATCTGCGTGGCATACGATGTGCCGTCTGCGCGGGGCCGTCGCTCGTCGAGTAAGGCGCAAATCTTTTGCACAATACTGATATTCGTCTGCTCATTCCAGCCGCCGATGTTGTAGGTCTCTCCGATAGTGCCGGCTTCAAGCACGCGGCGGATACCGCTGCAATGGTCGCCGACATAGAGCCAATCGCGGACCTGCAAACCATCCCCATAAATGGGCAACGGCTTCCCGGCGAGTGCGTTGGTGATGGTTAGTGGGATCAACTTTTCGGGAAAATGGTAAGGGCCGTAGTTGTTGGAGCAATTGGTTGTCAGCACCGGCAGGCCATAGGTGTGGTGCCAGGCACGCACCAAGTGATCGCTGGCGGCCTTACTCGCAGAATAAGGGCTGTTGGGCTCGTACCGGTTCTGTTCAGTGAATGGCGCATCGCTCGCGGTCAACGTGCCGTATACCTCATCGGTACTCACGTGCAAGAAGCGGAAATTGGCTTTTTCGGCGTCTTCTAATTGCATCCAGTAGTCTCTGGCGGCCTCCAACAGATGGAACGTCCCCACGATATTGGTCTGAATGAATTCACCCGGGCCGTGGATGGAGCGATCCACATGGCTCTCC
>OBMK010003487.1_pt1 | contig 10845 bp, 7 predicted proteins | sample 1539081 | NCBI WGS metagenome assembly OBMK01 (sample SAMEA3355528, study PRJEB22509) | marine metagenome | biome: marine; feature: river plume; material: water | place: USA | collected 2010-08-07 | depth 0.5 m | reverse complement strand
AAATCTTACTGCGTCTGTACCTAAGTCCCATGTATTGTGTTGGTTAGCATTAGGTCTAACGTGACCTCTTATTGTTCCGTCTAAGTTAATTGCGGCTAGTATGCTGTCAACCATCATAGTTGAATCATCTGCAAACACACTGCCAACTAAGTCGCCGGAGTTATTTACGTCTACAGTAACAGCACCGCTTGTAAGTTGTGTTAGTGTAACAAATCCACTGTCGTTGTTTAGTGTTGAAATATTTGCACCAGGTTGTAGTGCTGAGTTTGCTAATCCACCTTGTATACTACTAGCTGCATCTGTAATTCCATAGCCGCCTAGTGTTGTTGGTGTTGTAGTTAAATCTGTAAATGCAACGGTTGTTAAGTAACCTGCATCATTTGTAAATACACTAACGTTGTCACCGTTAGATCTAAAGTTTTCATCGTTTGTAAATTGACTTAATGCTGTCGGCACACCAGTCAAATCACTGTATGCAGATGTTGTAGCAATGTCAGCTAACGGATTGCCTTGGTATGTTAGTATACCAGTCATGTTAATACCAGCTGCACTAATATTTCCACTAGCTGTAATATTTACAACTCCTGTAATACTGTTACCAGTAAGCAATAAATTATCGCCATTGGGTATTTCTTTAATTTTATTACTGTCGGTTGTGTCAACAACTAAAGGATATCTATTGGCCATTTTGTTCCTCGCTTACTGTATTTATTTTCTTTGGTTCTATTGTAATCATAGTATTATTTCCATTTGGTATAACTGTAACAGTTTTGCCGTATCTATCAGTTTGAACAATTGGTTTTAAGTCTCTAGTATTTTTTGGTGTAGTCATTACACTCTCCCAACAACTGCATGAACACTTCCACGTTCTGTATCATCTTTTGTATCAATTGCTTTACCAATTACACTTCCTACTTTAGGATCATTATCAACAACAGCATATCCTGGTATTGCACTTGCAACTAGCATATCGCCTTTAGCAACTGTTCCAATTACGTTTACAGGAACTTTACCTTGTAATGCTGTAAGTGTTTTAATGCCTGGGCATGCTTGGTTCATTGTGTAAGCACTTTGATCACTTACTACACCTGCTACTCTTGTTGAACGATGCTCTGTACTTTGTGTAACTTCTTTGTCACCACCAAATACAAGAACTGTACCTACTTCATATTCTACATCGCCTTCATAATACTCAGCTAAATCCGCATATGTTGCTTCAAAGCGTGAGCTTGCACTTAAACTCCATCTACCTGTAATAGTACCTGTTGTTGCTGCGGCTCCTGTTGATATAGTTCTTACTGTAAGTGTATCAGTAGCTTCTATAGTTACACCACCAGTAAATGTTTTTAATCCAGCAATACTTTGAGCGCCTGTTGTGTAAACTCCATTAGTAACTGATCCAGCATTACCGCTAACACTACCTGTTACATCACCTGTTAAATCACCTGTTACGTCACCTGTTAAATCACCTACGAATCCGTCTGTTGTAACTTTACCTGTAACAGCACCGCCTGTTACAAACGTAACAATATCAGCACCACCTGCGCCAAAGCCTGTATTTGTTCCAAGTCCAATACCAGTACCGCCACTACCTAGTTCGTTAGCCGCTTCGATGAATGAAGTATATATCCAACGTGCCGCTAAACTAGATGTTTCTGTTGTGCTTCCTGCAACACCACCTACTGTACCATATGGTGAATCTTTATGGAATTGACTTTCAACTATACTTGGTATATCGCCTACGTTAATTGCACCACCTGTATCAATAGCTGGTTTAGCAGCTCCCGTAGCATCAAGTATAAGGCCGCCTTCTGGTGTAGTAATTCTTAACTTGTTTGATGTCGGTTCAGATAATACAACACTAGTACTAGTACCGCCTATTATAAATGCTGTTGCTTGTAAGTTACCAAGACTGTCACGTTTAGCAATACTTGTGTTTTCGTTGTTATAAGCAATTTCACTTACACTATATGCACCAGTACCAGTTTTAATTAGAGCTTGTCCTGGATCGTTAACTGGAGTACCATATGCTAACGCTGTAGTAAAGTCACCGTCTTCTAAGCCGCCACCTTCATCAACTACTGTACTAAATGCTACTGCACTTGTATTGCCTGCTCCGGCAGCACTTCTACCTATAACAGTATCAGTTGCTACGCTAGGTAAATCTGCAAAGTCAACTTCGTTAGCTTTTATAGTTACCCATCCATCTGTTATAGTAAAGTCATCACTGTCAAAACTTGCTAGTCCTAAATCTGCTTGCGTAATACTTGTAGCGTTTGCTCTTGTTGTCGCTGCTGTCATGTTTAGCTTGCTTTGATCAATCGCTGCTGCATCGTTGACATCTGCATTTAATATTGCTTGTGCTTCAATTTGTAAATCAAACTCGGTATTTGATGCACCTCTAGTAACAGTTAAATTAATATCACTTGCTGTACTTTCAACTGCGTTAACAATTTCGTCAATTGGTGCTTCAATTATTGCACTTGACACACTTGGACTAATTTGTTGTACTGATCCAATTGCTCCAAAGTCAACCGGACCCGGAGTATATGTAAGTATTACAACATTTTGATTTAAAACTTTATCAAAGCGTGTTTCTCTAGCAACTAATGTTCCTGTTGCACCACCTGCTCCTGTTAAAGATTTGTTTGAACTTGTAGGATCATATAGTGTACTTGCTTCTGGTTCTAAAACAATTTTTCTAACACCTGATGGTACAACCATCTGTTTAGTTAAGTTAGCAGGCGATACTGTATGATCAGTATAGTTACGTAAGTCAGTAATTTCGTCATACGCTGCTACCGCTTGTTGTACATAGTCTTTAGTTGTTGCATCGTTTGCATCAGTAGGATCTAACAAGTTAGTAATTTTATTACTACTCATGTCTAATGGTGCTTCCATTGCTGTTGAACCGTTAAGTGCTACAAACCCTGGAGCAATTCTATTTGCACCTGTAAGTTGTGTTGCACCATTGTGTCCTAGTCTTCTGCTTACATAGTTTGCAATTGCTTTTTCTGTTGGAACTGCGGTATCTGATAAGTCTGTAAATAATTCATCATTTGAAAACTCATCAATTGTAACACCTTCTTTAAAGCCTAATGATGCTGCTCTTGAAATACCAACTTCGCCAGCAAATGTAATTGAACCTGTTGATTGGTCAACAACAAAATACTTACCAACTCTAAAGAATCCGTCGTTGTCACTAGTAATAAAGAATACTCTACCTTTTCTACGCTCCCAAACTTGAGAACTTGAAGCATTATCTTCGTCGGTATAGTAACCTGCTTTTGCTAAAGATCCCCCAATTGGATCACCTAACAACACATTTGGATAGTTACTAGTGTTAAATCCACCTGTACCTATTTCAGTAAAGTCATGTCCTGTTGCACGTAGTAACGATATAGCTATTGTAATTTCTGCTGTTGTTCCGTTTATTACACCTAATGTAATATTACGTGTTGTACTATTTGTAGTACCAATATTATTGGCAGTATCGCCGGTTACATCACTTGCACCAATTGCTTGTGTTTTAATATAGTAAACACTGTCAGCTTTAGTCCACGTACCAGTACCACCAACATGTGCTGTATATGTACTACCGTCTGTAAATGTTGTTATGGCCTCATCATCGTATAATACATATTGGTTACTAGTTACTTCGCCTACATATTTTTGAACTCCGTTTAACTGTATAGTACCTTCTAGATCTATTAAGTCAATTAGATCACCATTTACTAAACCGTGATTTGAACTTGTTATAGTAATTTTTCCGGTACCACCGTTAATGCTTATTGTTGTTAATGGTCCTGTTGATACTGCACCATATTCTATTACTTGTAATGTTCGTGAGCCGTATGTAAATATCATACCACCAGTATAACCTGCATCACCTGGGTTTTTAATTGTTTGAGAATTTGCATCTGTAGAGTCTTGAACAATACGTAATCCATCTGATGCTTTTGGTAATTCTTTTATAGAAAGATATGTATCTGTTGTATTTTGTCCCAGTTGTCCTGTACCACCAACTAAACTTGCGTTTGTTGCTCGAGCAGTAGGATCTAATTCTACAACTACATATTTGAAATCTGTATCAAATACTGCTTTAATTTGCGTACTACTTAAATCAAGACTTTGATCATCTTTTGTAGTAAACCCTGTACTACGATAAGTTATTAAATCGCTTTCATCAAAGTTAACTGCTGTACTAGGACGCTCAGTAATGTTTTGACTTGCAACTCCGTCGAATATTATTGTTTCGCCGTGTCTGTATTCTATTAGATCATTGTGTGCTAATGTTTCTTGTAAGTCTGGAAATAAATCTTCGTTACTTGATCCCTCTTGAATAGTAAGTCTATAAATGTCATTGCTAAATGTACCAGCAGTAGTTTGATATACTAACGCAACTTTTACTGAAATATCGTTTGCTGGTGTTGTGCCACCAATAGTATCGCCACCAATAACAACATCGTCATTTGTAGAAAATAACGAACCACTATTTGCTAATGTAATAGTAGGGTTACCTGCAACTAAAGTAACATCAAATCGTGCTCCAACGCCTGTACCTGATGCTGATTTTTGTAATACATTACGGTATATTCCACTACCACCTGGTGCTGTTCCTGTAAATCCATTGCCACCACCAATTGTTTGATCTAGAGTATTAATACCGGTTGCAACCGGTGCGCCTCCAAATCCAGATACACCATCGTTGCCAGGTGTAGATAGGTTTTGTACATTTGTAATTTTATAATTTAATGCACCTTGTGTAGGATGTACAATATATATGAAAGAGTTTTTAAGTGGTGCTTCTCTAAAGTCATATACTGTTATACTAGTATCTGCTAAAGAGTTTGTTTGGCCACTTGGTGAGTTTGTAAATGCTTTAACTGTTTGTACTGTATCACGTGCTAGTGTAACCTGATCTGGAATCTCGTTTGGATCAGCACCTTCTGCAACTAAGCCAAAGTTACCGTAACCATTTGAACCGTTGAGTGATCTAATTTCTGAACCATTAGCCGCATAGTATGCTGCATGACAGTAGTATGTAAACATACTAACCATTTCAGAGAACGCACCGTTGTTAGTTACAAGTCCATATCCTAAATCGTTAATTTGTGTAAAGTCGTTACCAAGTATACTTCTATTACCTGCTGTTTGTAAGAATATATCTTGTACTATATCAGTAACATCGTGTCCTACTGCACCTGGTAAAGTACTACCTGTTTTGTCATAACCATCTGTGAAATTTGAATTAGGATCAAGATATAAAATAGCTTTACCTGTGCCGCTATCATAGTTTGATATAGCATTGATTTGATATCTTACACCTTCAAAGTAAAATGGAGCAGGAAGTTGCGGTAGTCTTAATTTTAAACCTTGTGGTTCGCCGCCCACATCTAAACTTTCTACTGCTATAGCAAACGCACTAAGTCCTACTGCACCACCACTAATTCCAACGGCTGTTGATGGTCCAGTGTTTGCAAGAATACGCATTGGTATGTTACCAGTGTATGCATCAACATACATACCACCTCTAAATGCCTTCTTGTTTGCACTTAAAGAGAAACTTGAAGCTGTTTGAATGTAAGGTGATTTAGTTAATACTTGCCCATCCGGGTCAAGCACACACATAAAGCCGCCGTGTCCTTGTACAGTCACGTTACGAACAATAGTTGCATCGTCCATTAAGAACACATCCATTTCGTCGTTGCGCTTTGGTGGATTATAGTCAGCTGCATTTTCTAAAGGATATTGCACAACATCAATTAGCTGTCCTATAAGTGTAACACCTGATGTTACTTGTACCCACTTGTCTTCAGTTAGTATTGTAATTCCTGAACCAACTTCAATGACTTCGTCACCAGCAACAGATGTATGATTAATTAATGATCTATAATATCTTGTTCCACCGCCTGTACCGCGAACAACAAAGTCACCTTGTGAATATATTGCTCCTGCAGACCATATTGGTTCAATTACACCTTGTGTAATATCAGGATTAAACTCTGTGCCTGTGTTTTTAGTTGGAGCAACACCTTGTACAAGTTGTGCTGCTAATGTACTGATATGACCAATTGCCGCAGCTGTTTCGTTTTCTTGTCCTGCAAAGCCCCCGCCTACAAATCCTGCGTAGTATTGTCCTTGATTCTCTAGTGCAAACTCTTGTCCGCCATTAAGTAAATCTTTTACTAATCCATCAATAATGTAACCAGTGTCTCTTCTACATTTTGCTTCGTTGTATGTAAATCCTGGAGCTGGAAATGTATTGTCAACAAAATATATAACTTCGTCTTGTATAAATTCTTTATTAGATTTTAAAATACTTGCTGCTTTTGAATAGTTTCCTAAGTTAGATACTGTAGATCCTATTTGTATTCTTTTAGTATTATTTGTTAGATAGTTAAATCCAAAAAATCCTGTTACTACGCCTGATTGGTTAACAAACGGAGTACCTGTTGTAAGTAATGTAGTACCATCAAATTCCTTATCTCTATAGAAATATGTCTGTGCCCACTTACTTTGTGATACACGCTGTTTAGGACGTATAATTACTCGTCTAAATTCGTCACCTTTTAATGATACGTTGTTAGGAAGTCTAATAGGATAGTCTTCTTCATATAACCCTGTTTCAACTCTAATTGAAATTTGCTTTGCTTTAACAAAGTTACCCATTTCAAGTTCTTCACCAGGTGCAGTCGTTGCATTGTCTTGTGTTGCATCAAACTCAATTGGTTCTAGTAATTGCATGTAAAACGTAGTTTCATTTGTTGTTTGAGCAAATGTTATAATTCTACCTAAAGCGCCTGAACGTTTACCTTTAATTACTTTACCTGGAAGAGCATCTACGTTTGACGGATCAGTTTGGTCAATAAATCCGCTTGAGTTATTATCTACAGTTAAGAAGTATCTACTACCATAAACAATGTCAGCACCTGCGTCAATACCGTTTTCAATAATGTTATTAAGTAATGCTACATTGTTAGCAACATCAGAAGCTGACGTTGGTTCTGCACCGCCGCCTGCACCATCAGTAACTTGTGTCCCTGTTGTGTCTTGTTGAAATTTAGTTTGATATCTTAAACCAATTTTACCAACACCTGCATAATTACTAAACGCTTGGTTATCAAATGGAGTAGTTAATGCTTCGTCAGCAAATAATTCAGCAGTAGTATTATTAATAACCTTAACATATACAAATTGATCATTAATTTGTGTTTGACCACCAACATTAAAGAACTGAATAATATTTCCATCAGCAAGTCCGTGCGATGTTTGTGTTTGTATTGTGCCTGGATTAGTTCCGTCGTATTTTGTAAGACCGTTGTTATTTGCTAATAGATCTTTTTCATTTAATTTTTTATTTTGTAATACAGCTTCTGCTATTAGTTGTCCTAAAAATGTAAATCCTGCTTTTGTTTGTTTTAGTTGTGATGTAATTGCTATACGACCACTGACGCTTGAATAATATCTTTCAGCAGCTGTCCTTGTTAAACTGTTTGAGTTATTTCCTCTGTTAGCATCAATTCTAAGACTGTCAATAATTTTACCAAGATCACGTTCGCATGTAGCAACATTATATTGGAAGTTTGGAAATGTAAATGCTAAGTATCCTGTTACCTCAGCAATTAAAAATGCTTTGTTTAGTTTTAGTGTTGCATTTGTAATTGGAGCGCCGGCATTTTCAACTCCTTGTGTATCAACAACACAATCTACAGTTGCGCCACCTGTTGTATGTGCTAGTGTTTGAAAATATGGTCCTGGCTCTTCGGGTGCCGTTTTAATTAATTCTTCTGCTCTACGTGCTGCAGCATTAATTGTTCTAAATGCATATGTATCCGATGTACCTTCTTTGCCGTTTGGCACACCTGCCATAGTATCATCACCGATTGTACTAACATGTAATACTTCGGGTGAACTGTAACTTGTATTGTCTACATAATATTTTGATGCCGCTTGTAAATCTTCTGGTCCGTTTGGAGTACCGTCACCTTTTAAATCACCTGGATGGTCACTTAAGAAAAGATCACCTGCCATATTATCGCCTTGACGTCTAACAATACTTTCACGTGGCATACCTACATCTTTTAAGAAGTTACCAGTTAGCGTACTATCAAATCCAGCATCAGTAATACTATGTGTGTCTGTTGCAGCTATTGTTCCTGACACTGCTAATTTATTTGCAGCTGCTTCAGAGGCATTTTCAGTAGAAGCTTCTTCTTTATCAGTAAATAGTCCAATTTGATCGTCAGTCACATATCTAATATAATATGTGGTTCCACTTACTAGATTTGTTGGATCAGTATCTTCTGCTTGGAATATAAATGCTGTGCCGTTTGCACCACTATCATAACCGTGCCCTGCAATAAACAAGTTTCCGTTTACATAGTTTGTAATATTTAATGTATACTGTGCTCTTGTTGTAGGTTCTGGTGCAATTCTAATTGGCAATCCACTAGTAATATATCGTCTATCAGCATAACCTCTAGTAATTACTAAATCATCAATGGTGTATGCAGTTGATCTACCTGGTTGTGAGTTAATTGCTGTTGCAGCTGACTGTGATATCTGAACACCTGCTATGGCAAAATTAGCAGCGTCTAAATGACTACCTAAAGTAGGAGAAATATCATCGTCAACTATAGCACTAAATGTAGTAGATAGTATAATCTTTCCTGGCACACTTAAAACATCAACACTAACACTATCTGATACAGCACCTAAGTCGGTATCACTACCTATAGTACTATAATTAATTGCTGTACCAGTTTGATTAGTTGTAACTATCTTACCCGGTTCTAATGTACTAGGTGTGTCGCCTAGTGTTGTAAATCCAATTTGACCGCCTTGTCCAAATACTGCATACAGTTCTTGGAAGTTTTCATTTACTTTACGGAAGGATTCTCTAATACTATCGCCGGTGCCGTCGTTACCTTCTACACCAATGTTTACATCTTGTTTTGCCATTTATTACTCCAAAGTTGGTAAATTACCATTGCTATAACATATTTATCGTTTGCTTTTATAATCTTAATGTAAATACAGTATGTTCATAAAAGAATACACTAAAAAAACAACACATATACGCAAGAGCAAACTAGGTGCAGAACATACATATAAGCGAAGTCAAACTGTTGCTGTATTTAAGTGTGATAGCTGTGATATGGAGTTTAACCGGCTTAGAAGTAGTATGGATCCTAAACGTTTAAGTAATAATTACTTTCATGTGTGTGAAAATTGTGATGCAAAAGTGTTTGCTCAGAAAAAAGGTGTTGAAAAGAAACAAATGTGGAATTTAAATGCTAGTAGTGATATACCTATTAGTAAACTTTAAGAAGTTTCAACTGGTATTGATAACTTGTCTACGTCAAAGTTTACACTTACTCCGCATCCACAACTTGACTGTGCGTTAGGATTTTGTATATCAAACATTGACCCCATAATATCTTTTTTATAGTCTACAATCATTCCCATCATAAACATTATACTATGCGATCCAATAATAAAATTAAAGCCCTCTTCTGTTGCTATAATTTCATCACCTTCTTCGATATCGCGAGCATCACTGATTGTACCCCAGTCATATTCAAAGCCGGCGCAACCGCCACCTTTCATATTTAAAGTAACAGCAATACAATTATTTTCTTTACAGATAGTATTAATTTGTGTTTTTGCTGCATCTGTGAGTGTACAAATATTCATTAATTAGTCTTTCTTCCAAATAGTCCAAGCACCGTATGCTATAGCAACGCCTGCAGCTATTTTTGCTAATGGTGCTAAAAACAATACCATAAGTCCTAATACTACTAGAGCTGCGCCATCCCAAGTTGTACGCTCTTTCATTCTTGCATCAATCCAAGATTTAAGCATACTTCTCTCCGTTTGCTGTTACAGATCCTGTTGATTTCATTGCTACTTGTGATGCTTTTAATTTTGTTGATTGTTTTACAGGAACTTGTGTTCTCTTGTTTGCGTCAGGTCCTAGTCTATCAGGACGTGGACTTTGAATTTTATCAACTGTTAAGTCTTTACCACTGTCTATATACATTACGTTTTACTCCTTATGAAAGCGTCTAAACTTTCTACCGTTTTTGTTTGTCGTGCCATTTTACGCTCTAATACTGTAATAGCTGCACGTTGTTTACGGATTTGGTCTTCTAAACTTTGTACATAACGTTGTGTAGGAATTTGGTTTTCTGCTCCATCTTCACTAACCATTACTATATGGTCTACGCCTTGGCCTTTTAATCCACCGCTTACACGATTAGGATTTTTATCCGATGTGTTCGAGGATTGGTCTTGCCGTGCGTTGCGTCCGTACATTTTGTTTAGATAACTCATTCTTCTTCTCCGTATTGTATTTATGCAGTTCAATACTAGCAAGATTCTTACACTTGCTCTCGCACATGATATCTGCATATGGCAAGAATGATAATGCATAGTCGTTGACTGCGTTGTTAAGATAGTAATCACTATGCGCTCGTAGTTTGCCTTTCTTGTGTCCTGCTTCTAGTAGTGCAGGAAAGTTAGGCATTGTATCATGCGCAAAGCCTTCGGGCAATGCTTCTGTGCGACTGTATGAATAATGTATTGCTGGACGCACACCACGCCAGCTATCTATTACGCGAGCAAATCTATCGTCGGTGGGCTGTATGTATTCACCTTCGCGGCACCAGTGATGGTGTATGTCAAGAACGAGTGCGCAGGTGTCAACAAGTTCGAGGCTGTCTTGGATGCCCCATTTGTTCTCGTCGTTCTCGATCGTAATTGTGTTTCTCGCTTCTGGAGAAAGCCTGTTGTCAACTGCGTGTTTGATACCGGCTGGACCTTGTCTGCCTGATATATGGA
>OBMK010003477.1_pt1 | contig 10883 bp, 10 predicted proteins | sample 1539081 | NCBI WGS metagenome assembly OBMK01 (sample SAMEA3355528, study PRJEB22509) | marine metagenome | biome: marine; feature: river plume; material: water | place: USA | collected 2010-08-07 | depth 0.5 m | reverse complement strand
CAATAGATCAGATAAGGTGAGAAAACACCTTATTAATGCGGGTCATTAATACGCGCCCAAAGCGTAGGTTATCAGACCTGAGAATCCATGCTCGACCGCATACGTCCCGAATTGATCAGCCAGATCGCCAGACAAAAAGCGACAGGGCTTGTCTGCACAAAAGCTACGCCTACTTGCAAAATGATCTATGCCATATAAAGGGTGCTTCATGTCCCGGATAAAACAGATCAATCTCTGCCTGCTGGTGCTGTTTCCCTGCGCCTGGTGCGCCCCGTTGCTGCGGGCGGGGTTGCTGCCACTGTTCGGACTGTCGGAAATCACCTTGATGACCGGTTTGCAAAGCCTGTGGCAGAGCGACAAATTCCTCGCCATCATCGTATTTCTATGCGCGTTCCTCGCCCCCTATATTAAAACAATCGGGTTGGCGCTGGTACATTTCAACCGAATTTCAAATCGAATTTTACCATTGCTGATCCTACTTGGCAGGCTGGCAATGGCCGAGGTGTTCCTCATCGCGCTCTATATCACGGTGATCAAAGGCATTGGCATCGGCACAGTCGAAACCGCATGGGGCCTTTATTTGTTAACGGGGTGTATTTTGACCTCCCTCGTGCTGAGCCATTTGACGGCACGGCAGCACTAGGGCAGTAAGGCGTCATGGCAAAACAAAAATCTTTTTCCTGTGCCGCCTGTGGTGCGGTTTCGACCAAATGGGCCGGCCAATGCGAAGCCTGTGACGCGTGGAATACCATCACAGAAGACAGCGGGTTATCAACTGGGCCAGCCAAAAAATCTCTTGGAGCCAAGCGCGGCAGTAAGATGGTGCTGAGCGATCTAAGCAGTACCGAGGCACCACCGCCGCGCACCCGTAGCGGTGTGGCCGAATTGGATCGGGTGCTCGGAGGCGGGCTGGTCCCCGCCTCTGCGATCCTAGTTGGGGGGGACCCGGGCATTGGAAAATCGACGTTGTTGTTGCAGGCTGCAGCGCATTTTGCCCGTGCTGGTCTGAAAACGCTGTATGTTTCAGGCGAAGAGGCCAGCGCGCAGGTGCGCATGCGCGCCCAGCGGCTTGGGCTCGCTTCGGCCCCTGTACAGCTGGCCACCGAAACAAATTTGCGCGACATCCTGACCACGTTAGACGCTGAAAAACCGCAGTTGGTCATCATCGATTCCATTCAGACCATGTGGGCAGATCATGTCGACAGCGCCCCGGGCAGCGTTTCGCAGGTGCGCGCAGCCGCCCATGAATTGACCAGTTTTGCCAAGCGCAAAGGCGTCTCGGTGGTGCTGGTGGGGCATGTCACAAAAGACGGCCAGATCGCCGGGCCGCGGGTGGTCGAGCATATGGTTGATACAGTGCTGTATTTCGAAGGTGAGCGCGGTCATCAGTTTCGGATCCTCAGAGCCGTCAAAAACCGCTTTGGCCCAGCCGATGAAATCGGCGTGTTTGAAATGACAGGGCGCGGACTGGCCGAAGTGGCCAACCCATCAGCGTTGTTTTTATCCGAGCGCGGCAACGCAAGCCCGGGATCGGTGGTGTTTGCCGGTATTGAGGGCACCCGCCCCATGTTGGTGGAATTACAAGCTCTCGTGGCCCCGTCGCCCCATTCACAGCCACGGCGCGCCGTGGTTGGCTGGGACAGTGGCCGTCTTGCAATGATTCTTGCCGTGCTTGAGGCACGCTGCGGCATCCCCTTTGCCGGTCTTGATGTCTATCTCAATGTTGCCGGCGGGATGAAAATATCCGAACCTGCCGCCGATCTTGCAGTTGCTGCCGCACTTTTATCGGCACGCGAAGACAGCAGCCTTCCAGCCAATACAGTGGTTTTTGGCGAAATAAGCCTTTCTGGTGCGCTGCGACCGGTCAGTCAGACAGAAAACAGGTTGAAAGAAGCGCAAAAACTTGGTTTCACGGGGGCCATCACACCTGCAGGTGCGGCATCGCGTGGCGACACCCAGATGAACGTAACGCAAGTGGCAGATTTACCCGGCTTGGTCGGGGATATATTTGGCGCCGGTTAGCCGGTAAAGAAAGGCAAACGAAAAGATGGATAGTTTCACCATCGTTGATGGTATCGTCGCGGCCGTGGTCGTTCTATCAGCCCTTTTGGCGTTTTCACGCGGTTTTACGCGCGAGGCGATGGCGATTGCCGGCTGGGTCGTTGCGGCCTATTTGGCGACATTTTTTTCTCCTGCAGCCGTGCCACTGGTCAAAGAGATTCCTGTTGTTGGCGATTTCCTCGCAGACAGTTGCGAATTGTCGATCATCGTTTCATTCGCTGTGATTTTTGCGGTTGCTCTGGTGGTTGTATCGCTGTTCACGCCACTTTTATCCTCTCTCATGAACAACAGCTATGTGAGCCGAATTGACCAAGGTTTAGGCTTTTTATTTGGGGTTGCACGGGGCATTCTTTTAATCGCGGTAGCATTTTTTGTTTATAATGTCGCGCTCACCTCACAGAGCTTTGCAGCCATTGACGACAGCCGCTCGGCGCAGATTTTTGGGGATCTCACACTCAAAATAGAAGAGCGCAATCCAGAGCTGGCGCTTGGCTGGATAACCGAACAATATGAAAATATTGTCGGCCACTGCATGATAACAAACTAATTTGATCCAGCGCTGCGGACCGCGCATGCGCCGGCCCTCTGAACGACAACCGGCCTGCCAGACCGGCCTGACTGGCAAAGCCGGTTGAATCTGTTTGGGGGATACCATAGGTTTCTCTTGCCTCAAGAAATTCCTTCGACCAACTGTAAAACAAGCTCTCTGCGATCCCCTCGCGACGGCACAAAACTGCGATACTTTCTTCGCCCGTAGCCCAGCCAAAACAATGCGGATCTTTTCTTCCGAGGAATATGAATGCCAGGTCTTGCGAAGGATGTTCTTAACCACCTTGTCGGACGCGGGTTTCGATCTCTGTGCTTTCTTCGTCATCTCGATCTCCTAATCGATTAGATGAACCAGAAATCCTCCCTTATTCAAACCCTCATATTTATCTCATAAGCGCTGACGTCAGACACTTGCGGATATTAGTAAACTGTTCTTGGGATATGACAGCGGACCACAGGGGCGCTGTAGACGAGACGCTGGTATCCCCGCCAATAAGCCAAGGACGCAGAAAGTAAAACAGCGTTAAAACCCAACCACCAGCAAGCCCACACCAATCGCCAAACAGCCCACCCGCTTGGCAAGATGTTTTTGTCCGATAATCGCATAAGATACTGCCGCCAGAGAGACCAAAATCTTGGCGAAGGCCAGCAGCGATAACACCGGCGTGCTATCTATCGTAAGTAAATGGGGATGTACGATCATCCCGATCGGAATAAGGTAAAGACCGATGCCAAGTGACATCGCCGTAAGCGCCACTTTACCCCAGTTCTCGCCAACCATACCCGCGGCGATAAAAACCCCGCCGCAGACAGGCGGAGTGATTGTTGACAGTAGAGCATACCAGAAAATAAAGAGATGCACCGTCAGGGGTGCCAGCCCCAGATCGATCAACGCGGGGCCTGCGACGGATACACAAATTACATAGGCTGCGGTCGTTGGAACCTCCATGCCCAGAAACAGGCAGGCCAATGCCGTCAAAAGTAAAGCCGGCCAAATACGTCCCCCAGAAAATGACAAGATCAAGGACGTCACTTTAATACCGAGACCCGTAATCGACAAAACACCGATAACGATAGAGGCGCAGAGAATGATTGAGGCGATCATCGCAATCTGCTTGCCAGCGGTCAGACTTGCCGCGCAGAGCTTTCTCACCGCCACCACCGCATCAAATTTCAGTTTGCCGTCAACAAACAGAAGGCCGGCAGCAACCAAAATGGCGACGGCTGCTGCGTATTGCGGGGTAAAGCCATGAAACATGACGATCAGCAGGGTTGAAAATGGCACCAGGAAAAAACACGCGGTTATAAGAACTGTGCGCGCGGCCGGGCGCGCTGCATCGTCCATTGGTTTCAAGCCATAGCGGACCGCGTATATGTCGACGCCAAACCAGACCGCAAAGAAGAACAGCAAAGCCGGCAAACTGGCGGCGATGATTATACTCGAATACGGAATGCCGGTCAGTTCCACCATCACAAAGGCACCAGCTCCCATCAGCGGCGGCATGATTTGCCCGCCCGAAGATGCGACAGCCTCAACCGCTGCAGCAATCCGCTTGGGATAGCCAAGCGTTACCATCGCTGGCAGCGTAACCATTCCTGTCGATGCCACATTCGCAGAGGCAGAACCTGAAATAGATCCGAATAGGGCTGAGGAAAGGACAGAGACTTTGGCAGCGCCACCACGCAACCGCCCCGCGACATAGGACGCCACATTCATAAAACCGGCACCGGCTTCGCCTGCATTTAGCACGGCGCCAAAAATGACAAATACCGCGACAATTGCGACCGAGACGCCTGTAAGACTTCCCCAAATGCCCCCCTCTGCAATCGTCATCGTGCCGAGAAAACTCATCAAAGGTGTCCCAGGATGACCGAACTCTCCGGGTATGTGCTGGCCCAAAAGACCATACAGTAAGGCCGAGACAGCAAGCAGAGGTAACGGCCAACCGATGGCTCGCCGGGCCATCTCTAATACCGTGATCAACAGCGCCACGGCGATGACAGTTTGTACCCCGCCGTCAAGATAGCCGTATTGGTCAAGTAGGGCGCTGTGATTGGCCGCGATCCACATACAGGCCGCGACGCCGACAATCGTAAAGCCCCAATTCACAAATTTGGCGCGTCCAGATGTCGTCTGGAAAAGAAATATCCACGGGATGACCAATGCCATATGCAGTGGACGGGACACCAGATTGGGTATTAGTCCAGAGAAAATCAGCCAGAGATGAAACACGATCGAAACGCTCCCAAGGAGCACCCAAATCGATCTTTTGAAAATGTCAAAACGCATGATGTTTAAATCGACCACTAAGACAGAAGTGGTCGATCAACCTATTTTTTGTGGACGTTTAATGATGCTGAGCCAGTGTGGCACCTGCTTCCTTATAATAGCGAATCGCACCTGGATGAATTTCGGTGAGAATGTTGCTCAGCATGTCCATAGACACGCCGTTCCACCACTGTGCCGCGGCGCCAAGCGCGCCTTTGTTTTCCCAGTAGGTTTTGGTCAAGGCATAGGCTGTGTCGTTGTCCATGTCTGTGGTTGCAAATGCGACCACCGGCAGAGATGTGGTCACTATATCTGCGGATTGGCCGGCATAGGTATTGGCCGGAATAACAAGTCGAGTGCGTTTGGACTGTTTGACCTGATCTTCATTCAGCGAGATCACCGTCGCTCCGGCAGATGCCGCCGCCTCGATCACGTTTGGTGCGGGAAAAGACCCCGCTGTGACAAAGCCGTCGATCTGGCCGTTTTTGAGTGCTGGCACCGCATTGGACAGCTCAACTTCTGCCAGAGTTACTTTGCCTTCGAGACCAAACATCTTGAGATATTTCGCCCCTTCTTTGGCACCAAAAGACCCTTTTCCAAGCAGAATAGTTTTCCCTTCCATGCCGGCAAAATCCGATACACCAGAATTTTTGGACATAACAAAATGCATTGTTAAAGAGGGGATCGGAAACAACGCGCGAATTTCCGCAAATCTGGGGTTGCTCTTATCTTTGAACATGGCTTTACCGCCCCGGGCCAGCTTTACCAGCACTGGCGGAGTGGTGAAGACATAGTTCCCTTTGCGGCCAATAACCTCCATCACGTTTTGCACCGAGCCCTGGCTCTCTTCAACCGTCACAATCACATCACCATTAGATCCGGCTTTCATCCCCTGCGCGATCTGCACTGCCATCTGGTAATAAGACGACGTGGATTTTGCTGATTTATAAGTAACCCGCGTTTCCGCCAAAATCAGAGATGCAGGCAGCACCAACAGGCCCGCGACAAAAATTCTGATGAGTGATTTTAGCATTGATTTCCCCCTAAAAGCTTCACTGTTTGGAAGCAAGACTGTTGTTTTAGTGTCATTTTTCTGACGTAAAGAGCCTATATTTTTTCCGTTGAATTGCAAGTTTGGTTTTAAAGGCGCCGCTTGTATGCCTTTAATACACATTTTTGAGTACAGTCATAAAATTCCTAAACAATTCTTGACTTCCAAGGTTAGTTGAAAAAATTGCACTGTCGGGTTGGTGTGAACAGTCTCAAACCTCCAGAAATGCTTCCATCCTTCTAAAGAAAAGGAAGCTTTTTTATGAGTGTTTTTAATCCTTATCAAAGGAGCAAGAAATGGGTTGGATGTTCTACCATAACCCCGTTGACGACGTTGAAGCTGAAATCAAACGAATGTGCACATCTGATTCAGATGAAATGTCTCAATTTCCAGTCTACATTACACATCATGGATCGACTTGGTACGTTGCGATAAAAGCCACTTTTAAAAATAAGGTACGCGACAACTTAAGATACAAGAGTGATTTAACCGGATCATTTATTTTTGCCTGTGAGTTTTAAACGAAACGAAGCAACGGTGAATGGGGCTACAAGGCAATCGCAGAATCTAGTGGGCCTTCCGAAGCCCCATTCACCGCTCAAACTGATAAATATGCTCAGCCCAACAACTGCTGAGTCTGCACTTGAATGGCGCGCAAAATGTCAAAAAATACTGCAATGAAATCGCGCAAATTGCTTCATGGCGACATAATAGAATTTTCAAAATCCCTCTCATGCACAGATGGTAAAACGAAAGCATACAGGGAACCCCCTCTATTTTGACCTGATTTAATCTGCGATTATTGCGCGAGGCTGGCGATGTGGCTGGTGCGATATGAGGGTTTTGTAGATGAGCAAGCGACGGGGTGGACGTGGTTCCAAATACACGGATGATTTCTAACGTAAGCTAGGAGCGGAAAGCCGGGTCGCTGGTATAAGTGTTCCGTTGGTTGCCAAGCAGCTCGGCGTGGGCACCAACCGGATTCATGCGGATCGCAGTGATGGGCGGTTTCAGCCTGATGATACCGAGAACCCTGCCTTCACACCCGTAGAGATTTCTGATGTGGATTTAGCGGATACACTGGCGCTACTTGGGCCTGACCAAGCTGTCTTTCGCGTAGAGATTTCGCTCGAAATTGGTCCGTGCCTTTTCCACCATATCATGTGCAGCGGCAGAACCGGCTGTGAACCGTGACCATATTCCGTTTTGTTGGGCCGACAATGCCTCCCATATCTTCCGGTCGGGGATATGTGCATAGCCGTTTGTTCTCGCCAAAGATGATGGGTTTTTTAGCGCTGGACGGGAATCTTTTGTCGAAATTAAGGATGGTGGCTTTCCAGAGTTGAAAGTTGTGCGGGGAGTCCGTATGCTATCTTTGATGCGGATTCTATTGAAGGTGTCCGTCAAGGAAGCGTTAAGGGAATTAGCCCCGGTATGTTTATATCCGGTGGGTCCGCGTCGAACACCTCTTATATACAGAAGATTATTGCTTTTTTGAGCAGATAAAACCGTCTGCTTTAGCCGGTCTTTTGGGTATACCGTAACGAGGATCGTTGATTGCTGACCTGAACTATCCCGCCCTTGTCGCTTGATTGAAATGACAATGGGATCACCGTTTGAGGCTGTGCGGTCTGTGACGAGCATCAAGTCACCAGTTTGCTTATCGTCATGCTGACGAATGATAAAAACAGGGTTTTCGATCAGCTGCGGCAAATTAATTAGGTCTTGCGGAGATAGTTCTTTGTGGTCTGAAATTACCTTTTTCAATTTAGAGGCGACCATAACGACATTTTGACCACGCGCACCAAAGGCTCTGAGAATTTCGGGAACACTGGACACAATTAGCATTTCGTTGCTGGCAGGTCGTCCCCTCAGCATGTTCAACATTGATTGCTGCCAGGATGACAGTGCTTGCCTCTTGATGTAAGAAACAAACCCTGTATTTCCTGCGTCTCGCGCCCCAATTTCGCCTGCAAGGGCGCGTCCGAACACATCGCTGGACAGGCGGCTGAGAGATCAATATTTAGCGCAATGATGGTAATCAGCAGTCAGAATCGAAATTTCATAACCGTTGCGCGGCCTTATTCTGGATTTGTTTTCTATCAGTTTAAATGTAGGTTAATGTGGGCACATTTGAAAAAATCGCGCAGTTCGGCGCCACGCGATTGACGCAGGTCAACTGATGACCTCCACTTTAGATTCATGGATCTTGAAATCCATCAACCCTTATCTTTGTTTTAAAATAATAAAAGGCAATCGACCCAATCCACCGCCAATTTCCAATCTGCTTGAACAAGAAATCCAACTTGTGACCGCCTGAGGCGGTTTTGCACTGTCATCCTTATCTCAATCAGGCTAGGACGGCCTAGGTAAAGAATCTGGATTGTCAAAAAACCCGTTCTTGGACAAAATGACACAGAGATAGAGGGCCATTCTATGTGCGGTATTTTTGGAATCGCAAATCGAGATCAGCACGTCTTTTCTGAAATATATGATGGCCTGCTCATGCTTCAGCATCGCGGTCAGGACGCGGCCGGCATGGTCACTTATAACGGTGAGTTTTTCAGTGAGCGAAAGAGTAACGGACTGGTCAAAGACGTGTTTAGCGCCAGTGACGCTGAAAATCTCACCGGAAAAATCGGTATTGGCCATGTGCGCTATCCGACTGCGGGATCGCTGAATGCAGTCGAAGCCCAACCGTTTTTTGTCAATGCACCTTATGGCATCTATCTCATTCACAATGGCAATCTGACCAACACAGCCGAACAGCGTAAGAAAATCACTGGAAAATACAGTCGCCACCTGCGCACCACGTCTGATTCAGAAATTCTTCTCAACGTTCTGGCAGATAAAATATCCGACAGCATAAAAGTACTTGGCAACAAAGACCCCCTTAGCAACGTCTTTGAAGGCGTTAAAATGACCATGGAACGGATCGAGGGCGCGTACTCGGTGATCACCCTGATCGACGGGGTCGGTATGCTGGCGTTTCGCGATCCAAACGGCATTCGCCCGCTTTCGGTTGCCCGGCGTGATGCGACAGACGGCGGGCATGATTATGCTTTTGCGTCCGAAGATGTTGCCTTTGGCATGATCGGCTTTAAAAAGCTGCGCGATGTGGCGCCTGGCGAGGCGGTTTTAATCGACCTTGAAGGGCAGATGCACAGTTTTCAGGCCGCCAAAGGCGCGTTGCATCCATGCATTTTCGAATTTGTTTATCTTGCGCGACCCGATTCGATGATTGATAGTATCTCGGTCTATAAAACACAGCTGCGCATGGGCCAAAGGTTAGCGCTGCAAATTCAGGCCTCCGGTCTTGAAATAGATAGCATTATTCCAGTGCCGGACTCCGCGCGCCCCGTGGCGCTTGAAGTGGCCAAAGCAACGGGACTAAAATATCGTGAAGGCCTGGTTAAAAACCGCTACGTGGGTCGCACATTTATCATGCCGGGCCAATCAGAGCGCCAAAAATCCATTCGCCGCAAACTCAACGCAATCCCGCTTGAATTCGAGGGGCGCAACGTCTTGCTAATCGACGATTCGATCGTCCGTGGCAATACCATCCAGCAAATCGTACAGATGTGCCGCGACGCGGGAGCCAAAAAAGTTTTTGTCGCAAGCGCCTCGCCACCCGTCAAATACCCCAATGTCTATGGGATTGATATGCCCACCAAACACGAGTTCATTGCCAATGGGCTGACGGTCGATGAAATTCGCCAAAAGTTGGGAGCGGATGCGCTGTTTTACCAACATCTGGATGATTTGATCTGGGCCGCACAAGAGGGTAATTCTGAAATAGAACTGTTTGATTGTTCGTGTTTTGACGGTAAATATGTGACTGGCAGCGTCAGCCCGGAGTATCTTGAAACGCTCGAGCAAAGTAGCCGCGTTAGTAAAAAGGTGAAAGATATGCCAAAGCCGGGATCGTCTTGGAATGCGCCGTTAATGGTCGATCAAGCGCCATTGGCGACTGCAGATTGAACATTGCCATCCATGCTCTGCCCCGTGGCAAAGACCTGTTCCAGTTGACCTTTTTTTCTGCTTCTGCGCTTGATTCTGACACCAAAAACCCGCAAAGGCGCCAGTATGACTGACAAAATTGCATTGATCACCGGCGCGTCAAGAGGTCTTGGGGCGGCCCTTGCTGAGAGCTTATCGGCCAGCCATCACGTCATCGCTGTCGCGCGCACCATCGGCGCGCTGGAAGAATTGGATGACCGGATCATCGCCAGCGGTGGGCAGGCATCTTTGGCGCCGATGGATATCACCAACCCCGAAGCCATGGCGCAACTGTGCCGGTCCTTGTATGACCGCTGGGGCAAAATTGATCTGTGGGTCCATGCGGCGGTGCACGCCGCCCCGCTGTCACCCGCCAGCACAATCGACCGCAAGGATTTTGCAAAATCATTGGCGGTCAATGTCACAGCGACGGCAACCCTCATTCCCTTCATCGCGCCGCTGCTGGGCGAGGATGGAACAGCCGTTTTCTTTGATGATCCCGAAGCCAAAGGCAAGTTTTTCGGCGCCTATGGCGCGACCAAAGCCGCCCAGATTGCTTTGGCGCAGAGCTGGCAGGCCGAAGCTCTCAAGGTGGGCCCTGCAATTAAAATCGTCACCCCCAAGCCGATGTCAACAGCGACCCGGGCGCGATTTTATCCCGGTGAAAACCGTAGCGGCCTCAACGATCCTAAAGGCGAGGCCAAGCGCCTGCTAGCAGAAATTCTCGGCCCAACACCGAGCTCCACACGCCTGTAAACATCCCAGCAACCCACCTTAGTCGGTACTGGCTCTCAGTCACCCTGCAACAATCTTGCCGGCGCGGATAGAGACACAGCCAGCGCCCTGTGGTACAAAAAGCCTTTAGCCAAGACATTTGACCCGCCATGTTGCGCCCGATTGGACACGTAACATCTGCAGATGCCTCCGGCGTGTTGCCACGCATCGGCGCACCAC
>OBMK010003471.1_pt1 | contig 10902 bp, 8 predicted proteins | sample 1539081 | NCBI WGS metagenome assembly OBMK01 (sample SAMEA3355528, study PRJEB22509) | marine metagenome | biome: marine; feature: river plume; material: water | place: USA | collected 2010-08-07 | depth 0.5 m | reverse complement strand
CGTGATCATTGATCATGGTTATGGTCTGTCGTCCTCGTTTTTGCATTTAAGTCAGCTGTCTGTCGCCGTAGGCGATCGCGTGACCGCTGGCGATGTGCTGGGTGCTGTGGGTGCGACGGGTAGGGCGACGGGGCCACACCTGGATTGGCGCATGAGCTGGTTTAATTATCGGATAGACCCTCAATTATTAGTGCCCCCTATGCCAGATTGATCAATGCTCTTAAGCGCCTGAGGGCTTATACTCCTCTTTTTATATAGGGGTTTGTCAGTGTTGGATCCTAAACTGCTCAGTGTGTTGGTCTGTCCGGTCAGCAAAGCGCCTCTCGTGTACGACGAGGAAAAACACGAATTGCTATGTAAGGCTAGTGGACTGGCTTACCCGGTACGTGACGGCATTCCTGTCATGCTAGAGGAAGAAGCCCGTGCGCTCACCACTGACGAAAAACTCGACTGAGCAGAGCGCTATGGAAGACACTATTTTTGGGAAAATCACGCGGGGAGAGATTCCCTCTGACTTTATCTATGAGGACGAGCACTGTGTGGTCATTCACGATATTAACCCTCAAGCGCCGACGCACGTTTTGGTCATACCTCGTCAACCCATCCCCAAACTGGTTGACGCTGAACCCGAGGACCAATCTTTGTTGGGCCACTTGTTGCTAGTAGCCGGGAAGGTGGCTAATGACTTGGGAGTGGGCGAGGGGTTTCGATTGGTTATCAACAATGGTGAAGGGGGTGGGCAGACTGTGTTTCATCTTCATTTACACATACTTGCTGGCCGCCCAATGGGGGAGGATGAACTCTCCGCACAGTTTGCCTAAGTATCTGCCACGACGCCGACACGCTAACGAATCTGAGAAAACCGCATGAACACTGCCGATATTCGCGAAGCCTTCCTGAGCTATTTTGAGGCGCAGGGTCACACGAGAGTCACGTCTAGCTCGTTGGTCCCGGTAGACGACCCCACGCTGTTGTTCACCAATGCGGGCATGAACCAGTTTAAGGAAACCTTTTTGGGTGTTGAACAGCGCCCTTATCAACGGGCGGTGACGGCTCAAAAATGTGTGCGTGCGGGTGGCAAGCACAACGATCTAGAAAATGTTGGGTACACCGCCCGACACCACACTTTCTTTGAGATGCTCGGGAACTTCAGTTTTGGCGATTACTTCAAGCGCGAGGCGATTCGTTATGGCTGGGAGTTTTTGACCCAAACTTTAGGATTGCCTGCCGAGCGATTGTGGATAACGGTTCACATCAGCGACGATGAAGCGGCACAAATTTGGGTGGATGAAATCGGCGTGGATCCAGCCCGACTGTCGCGCCTCGATGAGGATAATTTTTGGCAGATGGGTGATACCGGCCCGTGTGGCCCCTGCTCGGAAATTTTTTACGATCATGGACCGGAGGTGCCTGGTGGGCCACCGGGTAGTGACGATGATGATCTTGATCGTTACATCGAGATCTGGAATCTCGTCTTCATGCAGTACAACCGCGATGCTCAGGGCAATCTGAACCCGCTACCCGCGCCCTCCGTGGATACTGGGATGGGTCTGGAGCGCATCGCCGCGGTGATGCAAAGTGTCCATTCCAATTACGACATTGACCTCTTTCAGGCGCTGATCGGGGCGGTCGCGTCGCAGTTACGCACCGCAGACACAACCAACAAGTCACTCCGGGTGATCGCAGACCATCTACGTTCCAGCGCGTTCTTGATTGCTGATGGTGTGTTGCCGGGCAATGAGGGTCGCGGCTACGTGTTGCGCCGTATTATTCGGCGCGCGATCCGACACGGCAATAAGCTGGGTGCGAAGGCGCCTTTTTTTGCGGCGTTGGTACCGGAGTTGGTTGACCAAATGGGATCTGCCTACCCTCAATTGGTAGAGCATCAATCGACAATTACCACAGCGCTTGACGGTGAAGAAGCGCAATTTGCGCGCACGCTCGACAACGGTATGGCCATACTGGAAGACGCGTTGCGGGCGGTCGCCGATGACGTGATACCCGGCGATGTTATTTTTAAGCTCTATGACACTTATGGCTTTCCGGTCGACCTGACCAATGACATTGCGCGCGAGCGAGGCCTGACGCTCGACTCCGAAGGTTATGAGGCGGCGATGGCGACACAGCGCCAACGCTCACAAGATCACGCTGGGTTCAAAGTGGACTACAGCCAGTCGGTTAGCATTGGCGGGGAAACCAACTTCCTTGGGTATGAGGTGGACGAAGCTGACGGCACCGTGCTGGCGATCCTGATCGACGGCGAATCCGTGGATGCGCTGGGTACGGATCAAACGGGCGTCGTCATTCTCGACTGCACGCCTTTTTACGGCGAGAGTGGCGGGCAGGTAGGTGACTGCGGTCATCTGAGCAGCGCGACCGCGACCGCCGAGGTGACCGACACCACTAAAGCGCAGGGGCATCACTTGCATCATCTGACCGTTACCCACGGGACCCTCACCGTTGGCGATCAGGTTCACGCGAACATTGATGCGGGCCTCCGCAATCGAACACGGCTCAATCATTCTGCGACGCACCTGCTTCATGAGGCCTTACGCCGTGAGTTGGGTGACCACATCCTGCAAAAAGGCTCATTGGTGGATTCACAGCGTCTGCGCTTTGATTTTTCTCATGGAGAACCCGTGTCGAGCGAGGTGCTCGCCCAAGTGACCCAAGTGGTCAATGAGCAAATTCGCAAAAATGCCGCGGTGTCGACTGACATCATGTCCATGGATGCGGCCGTCGAGGCGGGCGCAATGGCACTGTTTGGCGAAAAATATGGTGACGAAGTACGCGTATTGACCATGGGTTCAGACAATTTTTCGGTGGAGCTTTGTGGCGGCACTCATGTCTCGCGCACGGGGGATATCGGACTGTTTTGGATAACGTCCGAGTCAGGCGTTGCCAGTGGCGTGCGACGTATAGAGGCGGTGACAGGCGGCGCTGCCTTGGCCGCCTTTGCCTCACTATCAACGCAAATGCAGCAGGTCTGCAGCGTACTCAAGGCGGCCCCTGATACCCTGGCGACGAAGGTGGAGTCCCTGCGCGTTGAGGTGCGAGATCTGGAGAAAGAAGCGGCCAGATTGCGTCAGAAATTAGCGACGTCCTCTGGTGGCGACTTGACCCAAGACGCAGTGGAGGTCAGCGGTATCAAGGTGCTGGCCGCGCAGCTTGAGGGTGCTACGGTAGCGACGCTGCGGGATACGCTTGATCAGTGTAAAAACAAACTCGGAACCGGCGTCATTTTATTGGCCGCGGTGGAAGACGGAAAAATCACTTTGGTTGCGGGGGTAACGCCGGATGCGACCGACCGTATAAAGGCCGGTGACGTGATCAAGCACTTTGCCAACCAACTCGGTGGCAAAGGGGGTGGGCGGCCCGACATGGCTCAGGGCGGAGGTTCCGATGTGGGCGCGTTGCCCGACGTGCTGGCGTCTTTTCCAGCCTGGATAGCAACCCAACTCAGCTGACACCGCTCGCGAGCGAATCGGTTAAGAATGCGCCTGACGTAATAAAAATTTCTGTACTTTGCCGGTGCTGTTCCGCGGTAGCATTTCGGTGTGGATGACTTGCTGTGGCCATTTAAACCGCGCCAGCGTGCGCTCGCAGAGCGCGTGCACCGAATCCAGAGAGACCGCCTCGCCACTTAAACTGGCAATGACCGCGCAACCGACTTCTCCCCATTTGCTATCTGGTACGCCAATCACAGCAACCTCGCGAATATCGGGGTGTGCCATGAGAATCGATTCGATTTCCGCGGGATACACGTTTTCCCCACCTGAGATATACATATCCTTGATGCGGTCTTCCACTGATAACCGACCCGTCTCGTCTTTGCGCCCAATGTCGCCTGACTTGAGCCAGTCACCCACAAAAGTCTCCTCAGTGGCATCGGGACGATTCCAATAACCCGGCGTGACGGAGGCCCCTCGCATCCAGATTTCACCTAGCTCCCCAGGGTTTGCTTCTTGAGTCTCCGATGTCATGACTTTCAGTTCGCCATAGGGTAGAGCGCGGCCGGCATACCCCATATGCTCTGGCAGATCCGCCTTCTGTGCCATGCAAATGACACCGCCGGCCTCGGTCATGCCATAGACTTCTTGCAGCAGAATACCTCGTTGCTGCCAGTCTTTTAGCATCGGTTCGGGCACCGACTCTGCGCCGGTGGCAGCGACTCTGATCCGACTTAAGTCGGTGTTTTCAATCTCGGGGGCAAGCGACATGGCGCTCCACATCGCCGGTACGCCGCCGATGTTAGTGATGCCCAACTCGACATCGCCGATGGCGGCCAACATCGCGGCGGGATCAAAGCTTTTCATCATCAGGTAGGGAATGCCGAACTTCATGGTCATGAGCACGAATTGCATGCCACCAATGTGGAACAAAGGCATCACATTCAACGCCCTAGTGTCGGGGCTGGCTTCGCTGGGTTGGAGTAAATTAAGCGCCGACGCCAACATCATACGACGGGTGTAGATTACGCCCTTGGGTTTGCCTGTGGTGCCAGAGGAGTACATGATCATCGACTGGGTGTCGCCATTGGCAGGGGCTGCCTGCAACGCAGCCTCGTTGGTCATCAGGCACGCCTCGTATGCGCTATCACCACCATCGAGTGTGGTCTCGACGGAGAGCTGTGGCATGGCGGCGGCATCGATTTCTTCAACAACGGCCTTAAAAGCCTGATCATAAAAGACCGCTGATGGTGCGCAATCCCCGAGGATATAGGTGAGCTCTGGTGCTGTCAGGCGGAAATTGAGAGGGACATAGATGGCGCCTATTCGGGTCGCTGCAAAAAATATTTCGATGACATCTGAGCTATTGAGTCCCAAATAGGCTATTCGATCACCTTGCGCGATGCCCTCGTGAATCAGCCGGTGCGCTAGCGCATCGACGCGATCATTTAATTGTTGCCAGGTGAAGCGTCGCTCAGCCGACAGGTCATGAACGGCGAGTTGATCCGGCTTGACGCGTATCTGTTGATGCAACCAATCGGCATAGAGTGGGTCGGCAATGGTCATAGTTGAGCGCTGGTTATTGTGAGGCGAGTAGCCTAGAGGATCACAACAAAGCTTGCCACTATGACGGCTCCTAGTTCTCAGCGACCGCTGAATCGTGTTTAATATCGCTTCCCATTCACAGCACACACCTCACTATGGCGCTGATTGTCCAAAAATACGGTGGCACGTCGGTTGGTTCGGCAGAGCGAATCGGGTTGGTGGCAGATCGTGTGGCTCGTTTTAAAAGCGAGGGCCACGATGTGGTGGTGGTGGTTTCGGCGATGTCGGGCGAGACCAATCGCCTGATGGGTCTTGCGCGCGAGGTTCAGGCCAACCCGGCACCGAGGGAGCTGGATGCGCTCCTGAGCACAGGAGAAAAGGTCACGACTGCCTTACTGAGTATGGCGCTGAGTGAGCGTGACGTCCGCGCCCGCTCATTCAGTGGGAACCAAGTTGGTATTTTGACCGACAGTGCGCATAACAAAGCGCGTATTCAGGATATACAAATCGATACGCTGCAAACTGAGCTCGATAATGGCGGTGTCCCCGTCGTTGCTGGGTTTCAGGGTGTTGATCTGCAGGGCAATGTCACCACCTTGGGTCGAGGGGGGTCTGATACGACCGCTGTGGCGCTGGCTGCCGCCTTAAAGGCGCAAGAATGCCAAATCTATACCGATGTTGATGGTGTCTACACTACTGACCCTCGAATGGTCGATGGCGCGAAGCGCTTAGACCACATTACGTTTGAAGAAATGCTCGAGATGTCGAGTATGGGTTCGAAGGTTTTGCAAATACGTGCCGTGGAGTTTGCGGGTAAGTATAAGGTCCCTCTTAGAGTACTAAGCAGTTTTGAGGACGGCCCGGGTACATTGATTACGACTGAGGAGAATGCCTCGATGGAAGCACCTGTTATTGCGGGAATTGCATTTAACCGAGATGAAGCCAAGTTGACGGTCATGGGCGTCCCCGATAACCCCGGGATGGCCTACCGCATTTTAGGCCCGGTCGGTGAAGCGAATATCGAAGTAGACGTTATTTTACAAAATAGCCGTGGCGAGCATGCGACTGATTTTACCTTCACGGTGGCGCGCGGCGATATGGAGGCGGCGGCGGCGGTGCTGGCGCCCGTTGTCGCCGAGCTAGGCGCGGGAGAGGTGATCTCGGATGATCATATTGCCAAGGTGTCAGTAGTGGGCGTGGGGATGCGTTCCCATTCTGGCGTCGCAGCGACTATGTTTAAGGCGCTGGCGGATGTCGGCGTGAATATCCATATGATCAGTACTTCGGAGATCAAAATCTCTGTCATCATTGAAGAAAAATATCTTGAACTGGCGGTACGGAGCCTGCATTCTGCCTTCGGGCTTGATATGGTAGAGCCGAAATAAACCGGCAGGTGTGACTGGGGCGTCGCGTGAAAGCGGCTTTTTTAGAGAGGCCGCGAGTGAAGCGCGGTTGTGAGCGAAGACCGGTCTTGAGTGAAGAGCGGCTCGATTGAACAAGGATGTGAACCATGTTGATATTGACGCGACGGGTGGGTGAGTCCCTCATGATTGGTGACGATGTGACCATCACCGTGTTAGGTGTCAAAGGCAATCAGGTGCGCGTCGGCGTTGATGCGCCGAAAGACGTGGCCGTGCACCGCGAAGAAATTTTGAATCGAATCGAAGAGTCGGCGGCCCAAAAAGCGGCGGAAGACTAACGACTTAGAGCGCTCGGGATACGCTGCGCGGAGACAGACGCCATTCGCGGTTTTTTTCACGACGAATATGGTTCACGTCGCACCGCAACCGTTCTAGAATGCGACCCATCTGGAGAAGTGGCCGAGTGGCTGAAGGCGCTCCCCTGCTAAGGGAGTATACGTTAATAGCGTATCGAGGGTTCGAATCCCTCCTTCTCCGCCATCTTGAAAACGGTATTACCGCAGTAGGCTAATCCACCACACTAGGCGTTGAATCCCGCTCCCCGTAAACTCATGGTCGACCGGACAGATTTTCGGATACTGGGATCGCTGTTGTGCTGATATACACCCATGAAGATTGCCTCGCGCATGAGGTGCCAGAGGGTCACCCAGAGCGACCTGAGCGGCTGGCTTTTTTGATGGGCCATCTGGAGCGTACCGGGTTTCTTCAAGATCACTCGTTGCAAGTGGCGCCTTCACTACCACGTGAACTCATCGAGACCGCACACAGCAGTGCGCTTTACGACCAACTAGAAAACGCGATACCTGAGCGAGGTATCAGCGCACTGGATCCTGATACTTGGGTCGGCCCCCACAGCTTGAGTGCGAGCTGTCACGCCGCGGGTGCGGTATGGCAGGGCGTTAATGATGTCGTACTGGGTGATCAAACACGCGTATTCTGCGCTGTTAGGCCGCCGGGGCATCACGCTGAGCAAGCTGCTGCGATGGGTTTTTGTTTGCTGAATAGCGTCGCTATTGCGGCCGTAAACGCGCTGTCACTCGCTGCGATTGATCGTGTGGCGGTACTCGATTTTGATGTCCATCACGGCAATGGGACAGTTGATATCTGCCGTCATGACCCCCGGATTCTCGTGTGTTCTAGTTTTCAGCACCCCTTTTATCCAGGTCGTATGCATGAGATTTCCCAGAATAATATTGTCAATACGCCCTTGAGTGCGGGTGCTTCAGGGGACGATTTTCGGCGTGCGGTTGCCGCGTCGTGGTGGCCTGCCATTGAGGCGCACCGTCCCGATCTGATATTAATTTCTGCGGGGTTTGACGGACACAAACTGGATGACATTGCTCAGTTGAACCTGTCGGAGCCAGATTACCAGTGGGTCACCGAAGAAATAGCGGCGTTGGCAGACCAGTATGCTGCTGGCAGAGTGGTGTCAGCGCTAGAGGGCGGTTATCACTTTGAGGCGTTGGCGAGTTCCACCTTGGTGCACCTAGAAGGTTTGTCATGAATTGTTTGGGATCAATGAAGCGCGCACCGGTTGTTGCGATATTTATCGCGCTGCTGTGGTGTTCGGCGAGCCAGGCGCAGCACAATAGCGTTACCGCAGAAGGGCCATTGTTTACCCTCGATCAGGTCAGCACGGGGGCCCAGGTCTATCAAGCCCAATGCGCTACCTGTCATGGCGTGACATTGGGTGGCGGCGAGGTGGCGCCCGCGCTGACGGGGAGATCATTCTCTGATCAATGGCGATCACGTACCTTGGGTGATCTGCTTGCCGTCACGATGCAAACGATGCCAACGTCAAACCCGGGTGGATTAAGTCACCAAGCCTATGAGGGCGTCGTGGCATTTTTACTCAGTCGTAATGGGTACCGGGCCAGCGATACCCCATTGGTCATTACTGCACAGGCCGCTCACACGGGTTTGCTCGATCAGTTAGGCACAGCTGCGCCAGAGCGATTGCCCCCAATGATGGCGCAGGCGGATTCACTGGTTGAGTGGTTGCATCATCGAGGGACGCCTCACAGTACTAATTATTCCCCACTCGATATGATTGACCCGGATAACGCTGCTGATCTGAGAGTGGCTTGGCGTTGGCGGTCCGATAATTTTGGCCCTGTGCCATGGTCCAATTATCAGGTGACGCCGTTAATGGCGAATGGTGTGCTGTACGCCACCGCGGGTGCGCGCCGAGGCGTGGTAGCCATTGACGCCGAAACAGGGGAAACCCTCTGGATGTACCGGCTCAACGAGGGGCTACGGGGTGAGACCGCACCGCGCAAAGGGCCTGGGCGCGGCGTTGGCTATCATCGAGAGGGCCTACGCGAAACGGTGTACGTCATCACACCCGGTTATCAGCTGGTTGCGCTTGATGCGTCGACAGGCAGGCCACGGCACGCCTTTGGATACGAAGGGGTGGTCGATCTTAAAAACCACGTCGGTGGGGTCACTGATACCGATACGGCATCCATCGGTGCCAGTTCTCCGCCTATTGTTGTTAATGGTGTTGTGGTGGTCGGAGCGGCTTTTTCGTTCAGTGGGGCGCCCAAGTCTCCCCAAGGCTTGAAGGGCAATATCACCGCCTATGATGCTGAAACGGGCGCACTGCGTTGGCGATTCAATACGATTCCTCAACTGAATGAGGTAGGCCACGATACTTGGCTCGAGGGCTCGGCGTCATACACCGGTAATGCCGGGGTATGGGCGCCCATGACAGCAGATCCCGAATTGGGTTACGTCTACTTGCCGGTTGAGGCGCCGACCAGTGATTACTATGGGGGGCATCGACCGGGGGATAATTTATTTGGCCAAAGCCTGGTGTGCCTCGATGCCGCAACGGGCGAGCGAGTCTGGCATTTTCAAACGGTACACCATCCAATATGGGATTACGATTTACCCGCCCCGCCTGTCCTAATGGATCTTCATGTTGACGGTCGAGATATTCCTGCTGTGGCGCAAATTACAAAGCAGGGGCTGACGTTTGTCTTTGATCGCCGCACTGGTGAACCGGTATGGCCGATAGCAGAGCAGCCCGTATTAACAAGCCAAGTGCCCGGTGAGCGCACCGCGAAGACTCAGCCCATACCCTCATTGCCCGAGCCCTTTGGACGCAATGGCACCTCAAAGGAGCAGTTGAACGATTTGACACCAGAGGTGCGCGCCGAGGCAGAGCGTATTGCCGCGGGTTATTTAATGGGCCCACTGTATACGCCGCCGACCTTGGTGACTGAGGAGAGTGAAGGCACATTAATGTTGCCCGGTTCGGTAGGCGGCGCCAACTGGCAAGGCGCTGTCGCGGACCCAGAGACGGCGACGCTTTATGTCTCTTATGCTATCTCCCCTGAAGTCGCTGGTCTCATCAGTGATCCCGACCAGTCGAGTATGCGCTATGTCTTGAAAAATGCGACGGTCGACGGACCCTTCGATTTACCCTTGCTGAAACCCCCATGGGGTTGGATCACCGCTCTGGATATGGAGACAGGTCTGATTCTGTGGCAACGGCCCAACAGCGATACCCCTGAGGAGATTCAGCGCCACCCTAAATTAAAAGGGGTGACCTTCCCGGCCACCGGGAATGATGATCGCTCAGGTTTGTTGGTCACCAAAACCTTATTGTTTTCGGGGGAGGGCGCGGGCATGTATGGATCACGGTGGGGTGGTTCCCTCTTCCGTGCGCATGACAAAGCAACGGGTGAAGTACTTGCAGCAATTGATTTGGGTCAGCGGCAAACGGGTGTTCCGATGACTTATGCTGTGAACGGTCGACAGTACGTTGTCGTGGCGACAGGCGCGCCGGGAGAAGCGGGGCAGTTGGTTGCGCTCACGCTCAAATAAGATGACTAAAAGCGGTTCGCTTTATGAGAGGGTCTGCGGTGCACCGCTAATCAACGCCTTGTCACGTCACCAGCGGCGTAGATCCGATGACGATCAGCCCGCCCCCGGCCCCTGAATAACTCCAATGGTTAACCCGCAGTAATGGCACCATATACGATATTTTTGATTTGCCCCCTGAAATTAAAAATAGAAGAAGGAATCAACTGGGTCATGAAGATGACATAAAGATCTTCAACGGGGTCGACCCAAAAGAGGGTGGATGCCAAGCCTCCCCAGTAAAAATCACCTTCACCCACCGTCCCGGATGCGATTGCATCAGTGGTTGAGGCAAAACCTAGACCGAATCCGACCCCTTCGTTACTGGTTTCTGAAAACCCGCCCATCGCCATTTGGGCTAACGATTGTCCGCCAAGGTGATTGCGAGTCATCAGTTCGAGTATGGGTCGGCCGATCAGCTGCTGGCCGTTAAATTGCCCACCTTGGCGCAGCATGTCGCAGAAGTTTGCATAGTCAGACATCGTCCCGACTAGACCGCCTGCGCCTGAGGGCGCAAGAGGTGTTGTGCGATAGCGGCTTGTCTCGGGATCATCCTGCAGTCGGAGGGTTTTATCAGCTGTGCGCTCGTAACAGGCCGCAAAGCGCTCCAATTTGTCATC
>OBMK010003469.1_pt1 | contig 10904 bp, 10 predicted proteins | sample 1539081 | NCBI WGS metagenome assembly OBMK01 (sample SAMEA3355528, study PRJEB22509) | marine metagenome | biome: marine; feature: river plume; material: water | place: USA | collected 2010-08-07 | depth 0.5 m | reverse complement strand
AATCGGATAGTCGTTCACAAGCGCTTCGAGGTAGGCTGCGTTTTCAGCGGATGTTAGGGATTTTCCTTCTCCCGCGTAGACATATTTGCCGTCTTTAAAGTATTCTGTCGCTGCACAATCGAGCGCCAAGTAGACATCTTCGCCTGCCTTATATCCGGCTTTTGCAATAGATTTCATGATGAAATCCAGCGCTTCGCGGGTCGAGCCAATGTTGGGTGCAAACCCGCCTTCGTCACCAATCCCTGTAGAGAGGCCGGCTGCAGTCAGTTCTTTCTTCAATGTGTGGAAGATTTCAGAGCCCATGCGCACCGCTTCGCGAATGTTGCTCGCGCTCACGGGCATGATCATGAATTCTTGAATATCGATAGGATTATCAGCATGTTCACCGCCATTGATGATGTTCATCATTGGCACAGGAAGCGTGCGCGCTGAGGTGCCGCCAACATAGCGAAACAGCGGCATCGTGCTGAAATCTGCTGCCGCTTTGGCAACCGCGAGGGACACGCCGAGGATCGCATTCGCGCCAAGGCGGGCCTTGTTGGGGGTACCGTCCAGCTCGATCATCATCGCGTCGATTAATTCCTGCTCTGTGGCGTCCATGCCCAACAGCTCTTCAGCGATCTCACCGTTTACAGCGGCCACAGCCTCCAACACGCCCTTACCCATGTAACGTGCTTTGTCGCCATCGCGCTTTTCAACCGCTTCATGTGCGCCCGTGGAGGCGCCGGAAGGAACTGCCGCGCGGCCCATTGTGCCGTCTTCCAGTATCACATCTACCTCAACCGTGGGATTGCCCCGGCTGTCAAGAATTTCGCGGGCGTGGATGTCGATGATAGCGCTCATAGCGGATGCGTCCTTTAAAATATGGAATTGACGCTTCTCTACACTGTGCTTAGCGGCTGTGGAACCCTGTTAGCGTCCTAATTGTTACCGCTAACAGCGATTTTTCGCTCGCGCCACATGACGAACAGGCCAGAGCTTATAACGATGAAAGCGCCCAGTAGCGTCAAAGCATCTGGCATCTCTTTGAAAAACAGAGCTGCGATGATCAAAGCAAAGACAAGTCGTGTGTAACGAAAAGGGGTGACGAAGGACACATCACCCATGCGCATCGCGGCCGTGATCGAATAGTAGCCTATTGCATTCACCAATGATGCGCAAAGCACCAAGCCAAACCCGCTGAGCGTTGGGAGGGTGTGCGGGCCGGTGATTGGTAGTAAGAAGAGGCCTGCTGGGATGAGCGCTGCCGTGCCCCATGTGGCCATTTGCAAGGTGCCGACCGTCTTAGGCATTGCGCGCGTCAACAAATCGCGGGTGGACAGTCCGATGGCTGCGACGAGCGCGAGCAAAGCGCCGTACGAAATGCCGCTCGTGTCGGGGCGCAGCATTAGCAAGACTCCGAAAAAGCCTGCAGTAACCGCGAACCAACGACGCGGTCCCACTTTTTCTTTCAGCACCAAAGCGGCTCCAAGGGTCACGAACAAAGGCACTGCTTGAATGATCGAAATGACCAAAGACAAAGGCGCGAGCGCGAGCGCGCTGACCATGCAGATCGCTGTGATGGCTTCCACGATATTGCGCCAAACAACAGGCTTTGCGAAGAATTCATACGCGAAAGGCGATTGTGCGGATCTGTGCGCAAGGGTTGCGAAAATGATTAGGCCGGGCAGAGCCATGAAGATCAGCACCAAAGACACGGACATCGCACCCGAGGAGAGTTTGACGAAGGCATCGCCCATGGCAAATGTCGCCATAGAGAGCACCATCAAAAGAACTGCGCGGGTGTTTTCCACGCGTTATTGTACTTTCGGTTTTATAGGCACGCCATAAAGTTCGAGCTTGTGCCCTTTCAACGTATAACCGAGACGGGCGGCTATGCGTTCTTGCAGCTCTTCAATCTCTGGATCCACGAATTCAATGACTTCGCCTGAATTCATGTCGATCAAGTGATCGTGGTGATCACGCTCTGCATCTTCATAGCGCGCACGCCCGTCGCCGAACTCGAGCTTGTCCAGAATGCCCGCTTCTTCGAACAACTTCACCGTGCGGTACACCGTCGCGATAGAAATGCCCGCATCCTCTGCAGACGCGCGTGCATAGAGTTCTTCCACGTCAGGATGATCAGCGCTGGCCTCAAGTACGCGCGCGATAGTGCGGCGCTGGCCGGTCATGCGCAGACCTTTTACCTCGCAGCGTTCAATGATGGTTGTATCGGCCATGACGGGGCTCCGGCTTCGTCTAGTACGGTGTCCTTAGCGCATGCGGAAGCTGTGGAAAAGGGGGCAGGCGCGGGCGCTGCGGTTGACTTGCAGGGCCAAAGGGGCCATGTGCGCATGAAATACTGCAAAACGCGCCCAAACACGGGCTGCGCTGCAACATATACCCCTAAAGGACATGTATCCGTTGAGTGAATTTGAAACCATGGGCCTATCCGAGCGTCTTGTCGCTCGTTTGAAAGAGCTTGGCCTCACCACACCGACACCTATCCAAGCCCGCGCAATCCCAGAAGCCTTAAACGGTCACGATGTTCTGGGTCTGGCACAAACCGGCACTGGAAAGACTGCGGCTTTCGGTTTGCCATTGATTACATTGCTCAGCGAAAACCCGGGTCGTCCGTCGCCCAAAACCGTCCGCGCGCTTATTCTTGCGCCGACGCGCGAATTGGCGGGGCAGATTGTCGAGAACCTCAAGGATTATACCAAAGGCACGCCGATAAAGGTCGCGCTTGTCGTAGGTGGTCAGTCGATCAATGTGCAATCCAAGCGTTTGGAAAAGGGAATCGACATTCTGGTGGCAACACCCGGTCGTTTGATTGATTTGATGGATCGCCGTGCGCTAACCTTGAAAGAGTCGCATTTCCTGGTGCTCGACGAAGCGGATCAAATGCTCGACATGGGCTTTATCCACGCGCTACGTCAAATTGCGGCAGTCTTGCCGGAGCAGCGCCAAACGATGTTGTTCTCAGCGACTATGCCCAAGCTGATGAACGAGATTGCGAATACCTATCTCAAAAGCCCTAAACGCATCCAAGTCTCCCCACCGGGCAAGGCAGCGGATAAAGTGACGCAAGTGGTGCACTTCATTGCGAAGACGGAAAAGCAATCGCTTCTGATTGAACTCCTCGGCGCGCATAAAGACGAGCGTGCGCTCGTCTTTGGTCGCACAAAGCACGGTTGCGAAAAACTGATGAAGCAGTTGGTTGCGCGTGGTTTTGCGGCGACCTCGATCCATGGTAATAAAAGCCAAGGCCAGCGTGAACGTGCATTGGCCGCCTTTAAAGCCGGTGAGATGAAAGTGCTGGTCGCAACGGACGTTGCAGCGCGCGGACTTGATATTCCTGATGTGCGTCACGTCTATAATTACGAATTACCCAATGTGCCGGATGCCTATGTGCACCGTATTGGCCGGACTGCGCGCGCGGGCAAAGATGGTGCTGCGATTGCGTTTTGCGCACCAGACGAAATGGATTTGCTGAAAGACATCGAAAAGACCATGAAAATCTCGATCCCCGTTGCCTCTGGCACGCCTTGGGTTGATTTCGATGGTGTGTCGGCGAAAAGCCGCTCTGGCATGGGTGGTCGTGGCAAAGGCGGCGGCGGTGGCCGACGTGGCGGGGGCGGAGGTGGCCGACCCGGTGGTGGTGGTCGTCCAGGCGGCGGTGGCAAACCTGGCGGCGGTAGCGGCAAGCCCGGTGGTGGTCGCAGACGTCGCGGTGGTAGCGGCGGTGGAAAGCCGAGCGCTTCATAGAGTTGAGCGAGCGAGCAACTCATAGGCGACTGTCCTAGCTGAAACGGAGATAGAACATCGGGTAACTGGTGTTATGTTGTTCAGCTTGGACGGGAATAGTGATGAATGCTTTTCGTATTGAAACCACAGGTTGTGATGCGTATTACTTGGCCTAATTCATCGAAGGATAATGACATGAAAAAGTTTGTATCAAGTATAGTTTTGTGTGGGCTTGCCGCAGGTTGCTCTAACTCTGGAAGCTTGCCCTTTCGCAACGGTCCGCAAGAAATTCATCCTTCTGATTGGCAACGAATGCAAAATGGAACAATGGCAGCTCCTTCATCAAATTTAACCGATAGAATGATGGGGAGCAGTCAATCAGATACTTGTGGAGCAACACAGCTTCAGTATCTTGTAGCTGGACCATCCAGCGCCACAAGAGGCCTCAATATTTCAGGCGATTCACGACATTACGGAAGCAATGAAAGCGTTGCGACGAACACGCCATCACGTTTGAATATCGTTCATAGTGGCACTGCCGTTGAATCCGTCAGCGATCCAAATTCTACTGTCGTACGTGTCTTCTGCGGCTAAAATAACTTTCTTTAAGCCTTGCTCAATTGCTCACCGAACGCCCTATTCTGCTATGAATATTCCTGTGATAACACCGTTATCACCACTGATGTGCATTACCCCGCCTACTTCCTGGCCATCAGGCCCATAAAAGCGTCCAGCAGCTCCGGCTGTGCTATTGGCCCCCGTTGGATTGACGCGCAGCTTATCCTTAAAAACCCTTACTCCAGAGCCTGAAAATCTGCCGCCATCAATCAATAGTCCCCGTGCAACAATCTTGTCGACGTTAGACAACAAACTCTGGGAGTTTGGGGGGACGTCTAGAGAAGCGTTGACTTTACTAGTACCGAAGTTGACTTCTACTCGGCTTGTCGCACTTTGATCGGTGGGAATCGTAAATCCGCGACGAACTTCACTGATTTGACCTATCCCAACAAATTTAGCTGATCCCTTATTCGGCAGAGACTGTGTGGTCGGAGATCCAAATACCCCAACTGAAGCCCCTGAGTCATTCTCGGTAATATAGAAGCGAGCGAATTTGAATTCATCCCCAGCAGTTCTAATGCGAACAGAGCCATCATAGAGTTCTTCCCTAGCGTTTGGACCGTGACTGTCTCGCACTGTGAATAGCGGGCCCTTAAAGGTACTTGCCTGACCAGAACTGCCGACTGTGCCGGACACTACCCCTAATGACATACCATCATCATGTGTTCTAATGAATACTGCGTCACCTGAGATCTTAAGCGTGCCTACATTCGGAGAAAATAACTCAGGGGTTTGTGCGGATACCACAGGCGAGTCAGTTTCTACATCCTGTTCATTACTTGACACGCAACTGGACACGCAACCAAAAGACATCGCGGCCAATATCAATGATCTTAATAACAATGCTTCTCCATATAAAATACCACGTTAGCAGTTCACGTGCTGGCAGAAATTATGATAAATAACAACCATGTCTGGTGTCGAAACGCAGCCAATTGTGTGAACTCACGTTGTGAGCGATACTCCACGCATAATGCCTGTTATGTTTTATCCAACGACCACCCGAAACAAAAAACACCTACGGCAATAACGCGCGGTGGTTTTATGTAAATATTCAGAGCAAACTTACTCCGGTGCACCCATCTGTATGTTCAGCATTTGCGCCGTTTGCGCATCAATACCAAGGGCGTCAGCCAACGCAGCCATGTAAGCTTTCTCCGCAGGGGTATCGACGCGGATCGACATCATCGACATTGCGTAGAGCTGGAATTTTTGCGCATTCGGCGTGTCACCAGCCAAGGCCTCTACATCAAGCGGAGCTGCAAGTTGCGCCTGAACGAAGGCGATATCTTCTGCGTCCGCGTCATCGCCAATAGTTTCGAGGATTTTCACACGCTCTGCATCGTCAATACCGCCGTCGCATTTTGCCGCTTGGATCATCGCACGCAACATCAGACCTGCGGAGGCCTCTGCCTCGGGCGCGGCAGGGGCCGCTTTGCCAAAACCGTCCAGCATGTCACCAACGCCTTTGCCACCCATTGCTGCTGCACCGCCCATGGCCGCGAACATCCCTGCAAGACCCGCGCCAGCGCCGCCACCTGCACCGCCGCCTAAAGATGACAAGAGACCACCTTTGTCCGCCGTCTCAGCACCCGCATTGCCGCCCATCAAGCTTCCGAGCATGCCTTGCAGATCCATGCCAGTACCAGCGGCATCTCCACCACCGGTCATTTGCTTCATCATATCAGCCATCGGATTGGCACCTGCATCAGCACCACCAGTCATTTTTGCCATCATGTCAGCCATAGGATTACTGGCACCTTCGCTCGCGCCGCCCCCCATCATTTGCTTCATCATATCCGCCATTGGATTGGCCGCCTCCGCACTGCCCTCGGTTTGCTGTCCACCCAGCAATGCGCCAAGGCCGCCGCTGCCTGCCATTTTATCCACGCCGCGTGCGGTTGCGTATCCGATAGCGACTTTCGCCAGCGTTCCCATGAGGCTCATTCATATTCTCCTGAACTGCGGGCTATGTGCCCTTATGCGTCGGTTTAAACCAAATCTGGTGCGCGTCCAAAGCGGTTCGCGAGGCGTGCAACTGTGAGGCCTTGTACAATAATCGAAAAGATCACCACAACATAGGTCGCGGTGAGAATTAATGGCTTCCATTCCCCCTCAGGCAAAGACAGGGCCAAAGCGACGGAGATACCACCTTTAAGGCCACCCCATGTCATAATAGGAATGACGCCCGAACTGAATTGGCGGAAAGGTTTTAGCATCAACACAGGGATCGCCACTGCGGCAAGGCGCGCGACCAATGCCAGTGCGATCGCCATGATGCCCGTCACAAGGAAGCTTGTATCGAAAGCGATCGCGAAAACCTCAAAGCCGATCAACAAGAACAGAACCGCATTCAGGATTTCGTCAATCAATTTCCAAAACGCATCCACATACTCGCGGGTTTGCTGGGACATGCCTTCTTTGGTGCCAATATCGCCAATCAACAGGCCGGCACAGACCGCCATGATCGGGGCGGAAAAATGCAGATAGACCGCCAATTCGTAGCCACCAAACGCTAGGCCAAGGGTCAGAAGTACCTCAAGTGAATAATCATCTATGCGGCGCATTAAGCGGAAGGTGAGCCAGCCAAGAACGATCCCAAGAATAGCTCCGCCAACCGCTTCTTGGAAGAACAGTTTAGCGGCATCAGCGGCGCCGCTGCCATGATGATCATCGCCATGAGGAAAGGCGATTCCGACAAGCACGAGAAAAACGACATAACCAACGCCGTCATTAAACAGCGATTCACCTGCAATCTTGGTTTCCAGCGATTTAGGCAAATCAGCTTCGCGCAAAACTCCTAAGACTGCGACGGGATCTGTCGGCGAAATTAACGCACCAAAGACAAGTGCGACGATCAAGGGCATGCCCGTAAGCCAAGAAAAACCAAATCCAACCACTGCCGTAGAGAGCGCTATGCCAATCGTCGCCATAAGACACACGAGTCGCCATTCTTTTTTGAGATCACTCAGCTTCACATGCAAAGCACCCGCGAATAGCAAAAGACCAAGCATGCCTTCCAGCAGCGCTTCAGAGAAATCGATGCCGGTCACAGTGTCGCGCACCACATTGGCAATCCCAAGGGAGGGGGCGACAAGGTCAACAGAGAGGATAACCAAAGACGCGAGAAGCGAGACCACCAAAATGCCAATTGCGCTTGGCAGTTTCAAAAAGAGATAGTTCAACGCACCAAACGCGCCCGCGAGCACAATCAAAAGCGATGTGATTTGTAAGAAATTCATAAGGAAGTGCACTTAAACTAAACAAGAGTTGTTGCAAACTAAGGGCAGGCTGGACAATTGGAAAGCACCAAGTAAATTGCGTGCTTGACCCTCAGAGCTGCATCGGGTCTGCCAAAGGGATGGATAGAAAAGACAGATTAGACCTCATCGGGGTCATGGCGATGCTCGGGTTTGCAAGCCTGTTTGCGTTCAACCAGATTGTTATCAAGATCACTATCGATGGGCTGCAACCGATATTTTCGGCAGCATTACGCTCTTTGATCGGGTTGGTAGCGCTTTGGCTTTGGATCAAATGGCGTGGCATTCCCATTCGCATGACCCGTGGCCAACTGTGGGGCGGCATACTGATCGGACTTTTGTTCACCTTCGAATTTCTGTGCCTTTTCATCGCGCTCGACATCACGACAGTTAGCCGAGCGAGCGTGATTTTCTACACCATGCCGATCTGGCTTGGCATCACCGCGCATTTCTTTTTACCAGGTGAACGACTTACAGGCATTCGTTTGATAGGTTTTCTGGTAGCGATTTGCGGCGTGGCGTGGGCGTTCTTGAACCGTGGCGGCGGCGAGGCGAGCTTGCTTGGCGATGTGCTGGCCCTGATCGCAGCGTTTGGATGGGCTGGGATCGCGCTTTGTGTGCGCCTTACACCTGTGAGCGAAGCGCCCGCAGAACTGCAACTCGGGTGTCAGTTGGCGATTTCGGGCGTGGTTTTGCTATTGCTCAGCCCACTCTTTGGGCCGCTGATCCGCGAATTCGAAATGATCCACGGGATCGGCCTGTTGTTTCAGTCAATCGTGATGGTGCTTTTCGGGTTCTTGCTATGGTTCGCGTTGATGAAGATCTACCCAGCCTCCGACATTGCGTCGTTCTCGTTTCTATCACCCGTGTTAAGCGTGTTCTTTGGTTGGTGGATCTTGGGCGAAGAGATCCAGGCGCAAACGGTTGGCGCGTTGATTCTTGTGTGTATCGGTCTCGTGTTGATTTCACGCAGGGCAAAGCGCACTAGTTAAGTACCGCAGAAGGTCGCTGGGACGATCTCCTCGGTGCTGGGGGGGCGTTTCAGGTCATCAATATCTTCGCGGTCTTCAAACGGGGTTTGAAGTGCTGCGTTCAAGCGATGAAACGGCGCAAAATCTCCCTCAACTGCGGCGGTAATCATCTGTTCGATCCGATGATTGCGCGGGATGATCACTGGGTTGCGTCGCGCCATGAGCGCTTTTGGGTTTTCTTCATCCTTGATCCGCGCCGACCACCTATTATGCCATGCATTATAGGCCACGCGATCGGTGATCTCATCAATCGCAGACCCATGGTTGAGCGCCGCAAAAGTGTTTGTGAAATCAGAGCCACCTGTCTCCATTAGATCAAGCAGATCAGCGATTAACGTGCCGTCCTCAATATCGGGCTGCGAAATACCCAGCTTTTCAGCAAAGACCGCCAGCCACTCTACACGCAAGTGATCTTTCATTTCGTGCAGCATAGTAGTGAACCGCTCAACCGCCGACTCTGCATCGGGCATCAAAGGCACCAAAGACGTAGCCAGCTGCGCCATATTCCAAATCGCGATATCTGGCTGATTGGCGTAGCTATAGCGTCCCATGCGATCGATTGAACTGAATACGCGATCTGACGCAAATGCATCCATGAAAGCGCAGGGCCCATAGTCAATCGTTTCGCCCGCAATTTGGCAATTATCTGTGTTCATTACACCATGAATAAAGCCGACACCCATCCACGCGGGGATCAATTTGGCCTGCGCGTCCATCGCCGCTTGCAGCAAGCCTTCAGGGCCATTCGCATGCGGATAATGACGCGCGAGTGTGTAATCGCACAGCTCTTGCAGCTCATCGATTTGCTGGCGCGCGGCGAAGACCTGAAACGTGCCGACCCGGATGTGGGACGCCGCAACGCGTGTAACAATCGCTCCCGGCAACATCGCCTCGCGGTAGATCTCTTCACCCGTGCTGACCGCCGCCAACGCGCGGGTCGTCGGGATTCCCAGGGCATGCATCGCCTCCGACACCACATATTCGCGCAAGACAGGGCCGAGCCATGCTTTGCCATCACCACCACGTGAATAAGGCGTGCGGCCTGAGCCCTTAAGTTGGATATCGCGGCGATTGCCTTTTATATCAACCACTTCGCCCAACAGCACAGCGCGACCATCGCCAAGTTGCGGGTTGTAATTGCCAAACTGATGGCCTGCATAGAGCTGCGCAAGCGGTTCAGCGCCATCAGGGATCATAGCGCCGCCGAAGATCGCTGCGCGGTCATCGCCCGCATCAATGCCCAGTTCTGTGCTGAGCGAGTCGTTATAGGCAATCAGCTCAGGCTTGGGAGACGGCTCAGGCATTTGATGGCTGAAAAATCCCGAGCCAAGCTGCGCGAAACTATTGTCGAAAGGAAAGTTCGTTTTCATCTGTTCAGTCCTTCACAACAAGCGCAACATCATTTGATATCCGCTGCGTGGTTTGAAATGGCAACGTCCATAAAGCCGCAAAGCGCGCGCGTTTTCGGGATCTACTTCAAGATGCAGCGCTTTCATACCGACGGATTTGAGCATAGCCACGAGGGAGGTGATCACTTCGGAGCCAACGCCACGCCCGCGCACGCCAGAGCGGATGAAGATCTCGTCAATGAACCCATCCAAGCCGCCAAATTCAACGGACCAGCCAAAGGTCACAACAAGATACCCAATCGGCGCGCGTTGAGGGCCGATCAGGTACACCGCCCCATGCGGTGAGCCATCGAGCAGAGGTGTCAGAGCGGCGTGGCGTGAGTCCTCTGTTGATTGTAGAGCTTCTTCCGCGTGGAACGCAGCGACGAGGGGCATGAGCCGCTCAAGATCGTCGGGCTTTGCGAGATGAAGCGCGGCGCTCATAATCGTGCCAAACGTTCTGTCAGAAGATCAAAGAAGCCCTGCGCGTCCACGTCACCCATAAACATTGCGTTCGGTGCGCGATCTGTGACACCCCACCAATCCGCAACAGTCATGCCAAGAGTCAATTCGGACAGAGTTTCGATTTCGACATTGATGAAACGGCCCGAGAACAACTCTGGCTTGATTAGATAGGCGGTGACGCAAGGATCATGCAAAGGCGCGCCGTCAGAGCCGTATTTGTCGGTATCAAACCGCTCAAAGAAATCGACCATGTCGGCCATCGCATCACATACAGGCGTTGCTTGCGCGCGAAGGGCGTCTATGCGCTTGAGTGTGACGAGAACCTTGTGGGTGACATCCAGTGGCATGATAGTAGTATTTACTCCGGATTTAAACACAATATCAGCAGCTTCTGGATCGACATAAATGTTGAATTC
>OBMK010003464.1_pt1 | contig 10931 bp, 19 predicted proteins | sample 1539081 | NCBI WGS metagenome assembly OBMK01 (sample SAMEA3355528, study PRJEB22509) | marine metagenome | biome: marine; feature: river plume; material: water | place: USA | collected 2010-08-07 | depth 0.5 m | reverse complement strand
GCTTCTTTCTTGCCAATCACGCATCCGTCTGGATTACCAGTTTCGTTTTGTGGTCCGCTTCTATTCTTTGCCATTTAAGGACTCCTGCCATTGTCGCTCTATTTCCTGCTCCGACAGTCCAAAAGCCTCGGCCAAGGCAAAGAATTCATCTCGAACCTGTTCTTTATTTTTCTTCTTATTGCGCCCACTTCTAATAGGTTTCGGCACTCCCTTTTTATCTCTTTCACGGTAGTAAATCAATGCTATCTGCCGCATGGTCAGGTTAGCAACCTGCTCCATGGACAGACAGTAAGGTTCGTCTACCAGTCCAGCGACGATTTGAGGCCAGTTTGGCTCTTCTAGTTCGCCGCTGCTTCCGGCTTTTTTTCCTGTACTGGGAATGACCTCACTACGATATTCTCGATGACCTTGGGAATCTCAGGACTTTCTTTGACAAGTCGGAAGGCATCGTCAGAGGTCGTATTGAAGAGAATCGAGATCATCGCACACATGCCCTTAAACGTGCCTAGGCTGCGTTGTGCATCTTCGCCACCGAATGAGTACTTGCCCTCAGCAATCGACTCCAGGCATCGATCTAGAGCCATCAAATACTCTTCATCGCCAAGTTCGTCCTTGACGTTGCGAATCGTCTTGACCGCTTCCTTTTCAAGGAAACGCTCGAACTTAGACTGGTTGGCAAGTGTAAGAAGTTCAACCTGATATTTCTTACCCGTATTGTCAACCCACTCAGTTTTTGCTCCATTACCACCCAAAGCATCACCAGTCGTATACGCTACACCACTCATTACAGTCTCCCTCTGTAGTCAACCTCTCCAATCGATTCCCACTCTATATCAAATTCTACTGCGCTTTTGACTTCTGTATTCATCTTTACATTTGTAATTAAACATTCGCTGGCAACAAAGAATGATAAATTTGTCAGCCGCATGGTGATTGACACTACGTCACCAATCGAAGGGATTGCTGCTTGTGTCTTATAGAACCCGTGGATCGTTCCTTTTACCGTTCTTACGTTGCCAGATATTTTCTTGACTGGAATTCCATGAGCGGACCATATTGGCTTCTGATCCGCAAGAAGACCAGTAATGCCAGCATCCCGCAAAATACTTATCGTTGTGTTATCCATAGACTCAACGCTCAAGTCGATTTCCCACTTGTCAGCAGGAATGACTTGAGCGTTGAATAGAATTGCGGATGTTTTACCGGCGTACATATTAGATCGCCACGGCAGCGCCTGTTAATGAACCAGAAATCTCAATGGTTGCCTTTTCTTTGACGTTCTGCTTGACCGACGATGCTGTGATGATCACATAGTGAGTCACAGAAAGGCCAGGAGCGATTCCGAAGGTGAAGGTGCCTGTGACACCATTGCTTGTCGTTCCGCCAGTCTGAGTGACTGCCCCAGCAGCCGTAAATAGAAAAGGTTGCAATCCGTTATATGGACCAGTGGCTGAAAATGTGCCACCAGCAATACCATTGATCAAAGACTTGAAGCCACCGCTTTGAAAATTGGTAACCTCGACTTCTTCGATTTCGATGTCAAGGCTCCACTCTTCCATTGGATAGCTTACGCCGCCGACCTGAAGAAACCCTTGCTTTCCACTGTAAAAAGGCATGTCAAGCACCCCCTAGAATTGCAATTTGGTAAGTTGCTCCTGACGATGCCCCAGTGGCTACCGTCAAATTCTTATGTGTCGAATCGACGACAGTATTCGTCGAACAGATCACTACCCCATCCTCTGGAATCACAATCCCAGGTGATGTACCACCCATGAACAATGTGGCAGGATTTGACCCACCGGGAGTCAACGTCACCGATCCAGAGGACACAGTGACCATGAGTGCCAGCATGTTTGTGAATACCAATGGCTGGAGCAGCAAATCAGTTAATGCGGTAAGGTCATAACTCCTAGTCGAAGACAGCCCAAGTATCTTCGACTCAGCATAAATGTCTTCAGCAGTCTCTGATTCAACAGACGCTGAAAGTGAATCTGGACCCTGATTCGTATTCAAAAACCCACTATTTTGGCGATAATGCTGCCAGGAAATAGTGAACAAAATTGATGACGAATCGACAGGCATTATACGTTCTCGAGAATGCAAACCTTCAAATTACCACCAGCAGATGACGATACTGCTAGTGTTGTGAAGTCTGCGGTGAATGGGCATGTGGTTGGGAAACCAACCTGCCAAATCAGCGGCTTATTGGCCACAAATGTGAACGTGTCAACAGTTGATGCACCATTCTTGGTGACAACTGTCATGTTGGCATCGCAATTGATGAAGATGCTTTTGGTGACAGATTGACTGACATGACAAAGCACCGAAAACGCAGAAGCGCCAGGGGCGATGGTCACATCAAGATTAATTTCACCATCTTGGCTCTCAGAAGACGAGAAGCTCGTCACTGCCGAACCATCTTTGGAAAAATTGTAAGCAACCGTGTGCGTGATAGCCATTAGTTGATCCTCGATTCAATGCTGTTGAAGGTGAAGACCATCCCAGTAACATCATAGTTCGAGGCTTCACCTGATACAACCTCAAACGCTGGCGACATATCCATTCTACAATCATAAACATTTATAGCACCATCTAAAAATGGTTGATATAGAATATTTCTAATTGATTGGCGAAGATCAAGCAAGCTTGAAACATCACCTTCATAGATTCTATTGCCAGCCTGGATCAGAGATACTTGTACACGGTACAGGTATTCGACTGTGACTGGGAACGCTTCCATCCCGACCACTTCCTCGCCGGGTGAGATGATGATCAAAGGAACAGCGTCCTCCTGTGTGAACACAGGTCGTTTCCTGATGACCACATTTGGAACACCCGGAAGGGTCGATATGCGATCCCGCACAGAGTCAAGAATTTGCCAGAATACTGTTGCCATTTTAGCTTCCCTGTGGTGCCAGGCCTTGGCCTGCTTCGGAGGTGCAATTCACTAACCATCTAGTCCGCAAAGCACCATCGTTGATACTGTCCACCCGATAGCTTTTGCCGTGAGCGTCTGTGATCCGAGCATTTACTCTCGGGGCGAATCCGCCAGGCACGTTCACTCGGAATATGATAAACGTGGCATCGGCACCATAAACCAATCCACCACCACCATCAGCAATAACCATGCTGGATGAACGCCGAACAACCCTTGGAATGACAATCGACGCAGAACCAATGTTTGCAAGCGTAATCGTCTCGGTGTTATCAAAGATCATCCAGTCATTGCTGATGTCCATTATTGGCCCCTTAAATTCTATGCCATCTTAATGCACATGCTGTCTGTTCCATAGCAAATGACATTGTACCAATAATCGCTCTGGATGGTTTTAAATTTACGTTTTTACCTGTCGAATTGAACTCCAAGCGTGGAGGGAATTGACTGACCTTAGAATTGCTATACCGTGTTGCCGCAGCTAATACTGGCAAAGTGAATGTGCCCGCCTGGCAGATTAGAGGCGGGATAATAGTGATCAGGTACGCAGTGTTACCAGTAAGCAGGAATTGTCTTGGCGTTGCGTAAAGTGATCTGGTGCGGAATAGATCCGAGGCAATACCAGAGACAACAAATTGCCTCGATGATATTGGCAGTTTCCTATTGAAGGCGAGCGTTGATGACTGTCCAGAAAGAGCGAAGGTGCCTGGGCCTGAGACTATGATCCTTGTAGATGCCAATCCTGTGGGGCTTGTTCCTACAGTGAAAATTCCAACAGATGCTAACGCCTTTGATCCCTTGGACAGTGTTGAAGAGATGCCAGTTAACGTGAAATGCCCTGTAGCAGCAAATATTGTTCTTGATGCTGTGGTTACTAGATTTGCGCCATAACCAGTCAGAGCAAATGCATTTGATGTCGCTATTATTTTGCGAGTTAAAAGCAGCCTGTTGCTAATTCCTGTGGTCGTAAATTGAGCCGAAACACAAGCAACTTGACGTGTTGCGATTATTCTAGAATTTATGCCCGTTAGGCTGAATGAGCCAAAAGACGAGATAATTTTATATTGGACTGCTGTGCCAGTATTTTTGCCTACAACCGTAAACGAGGACGTTGAGCATGCGATTGTTCTTGTCGATTTTAAATTAGAAGCTTGGCCTATTAAATTGAAATGGCCAGTGGTAGCAAAAAGAGTCTTAGCTGTAGTGGCGACAAGATTGGCTGGATAACTTGTCAACGTGAAAGTGGCTGCTGAAACTGTTATCGTGCGAGTTGATGCAAGACGGTTGTCAATACCTGTCAAAGCAAAGGTGCGCACCGCACCAGTGATAGTGCGAGTGGCTTTGAGATTTGTCGCTATGCCAGTCAGCGTGAATGAGCGAGTAGTTGCTGTGACTACACGACCGACTTTCAGACCTGCCGCTATACCAGTGAAGCTGAATGTTCCTTGTCCGGCTGCTACCTTGCGTCCGACACGCAGTCCAGGCGCTTGCCCAGTCTCAGCGAATGAAACTGTCGTAGCCGTCATTGTGTACGAGGTGACTGACGCTGGGGTCAGCAACAAGGTTATAGATTGACCAGTTTCGCCGTACGCTCCGGCCGTAGTGACAAGGCTGTATGCCGTCCCTTTTGCTAATGCCGCATCAACACCGGTCAGGGAAAAAGATTGAGTATCCGCAGTTACTGTGCGTGCCGTTTTTAATCCCGATGCAATTCCAGTGAGCGCAAACGAGACAACGTCCGCCGTCATGGAGTAGGCGTTTGATGCCGGATAGGATGTGGCTATATTGTAAACCGCTCCACCCGGAGTGGTAGGCGATGTGAAAACTGAGCCTATACCGGCAATAGTAAAAGGGTAAGCATACAGATACGGAGACACGGTTTTTCCAAAAAATACGGCGTCTTCCTCTTTGGCAAATGCGAAGGCGTTTGTGTTTGACCCGCTTGTAGATGCTGTGCTAGTTCCAAAACCTAGTGACGACCATGCGTAAACTCTGCCACCAATAGTGCCTATGCTTGCAAACCCTACGGCCGTCTTTGAAATTGCCATTTCTACGGAGTAACTTCCGCCATTTATCAAAGTGCCCGGATTAGCGTACTTAGTCCCAAAACCTGTGCTATCAGACCATTGGTATACATGAGTATATGGGCTGCTTCCATGAGCTATGCTCATGTATTGATCATTTAAGTGAACCCCTCTAGTTCCGGTCCCACTTATACCACTAGGGGCTGAGTATCGTGTTCCAAATCCAGATGCCGACCATGCGTAAACATTCGCATAAGGTGATTGGCCAGATGTTACGGCGACAGCCGTAGAAGTGCCACCAAGGTTGTTGTAAGCAGAGGCGGACGCATTCGTTGGCAATGTGGCCGGATTAGAATACGCTGTGCCAAATCCCGTAGAGTTAGACCAAGGATATGCTGCTATAAAAGGCGATCCATCGCCTGAGAAAAATACATTTGACCCGATTCTTTTTGCCCCACGCCCAAATCCTAAACTAGGACTAGAAGCGCTAGTATATTTAGTCCCAAAACCAGAAGCGACAGTCCACGCCCAAGCTTGCCCATTGTTGAGGTAAACTGTGGCGTTGTCTGGTGACGTGTCTACTGATATGCCTATCTGTGTAGATAGAGTTGCCGGGTTAGCATATTTAGCCCCCCAGCCGGACGCTGAAAAGGCATACCCCACAATGTAAGGGGAGTTTGACGAGTTGCAAATGACATAATTGGCCATCGCTCACCTCATACTGTGGTGCGTGCGGCCTTCAGTTCAGCGATAATTGTGCGAATTTTGTTGATGTCAGTTGCGCTTGCCACGGCAGACGCTAACATCATTTTTGACTTATTACATTCTATCTTTTCTGAGCGAATACGAAACCTAAGCTCGTCCCGAAACGCCAACTGGCTTGCTAAATCAAGGTCATCGTCGTCCGCAATAGCCTGCGCCAACTGATCCCTTCCCATACCACGATACGGAAGAAGTCGCTGTGGCCACGGATCTTGAATGCAAGATGCAAGCATGGCTGTGTAATTGTTGATATTTGTTTGATATTGGTAAACTTCTTGCTCACGCATCTCGATTGCTAGAGCAAGGTTCTTGTCATGCTCATCCTGAGTGACGCCACCGTTTGGCGCATCAAACTGATTACCGTTCCCCATGTCGATCTCAGGCATGTATCACCTCAGGTTACAGTCAGCACACCGCCAACATTGTCAAAGTTTATCGTGAACGTGTCACCGTTCCCCATAGTGAGGCTACTGGCGTAATCATACCATGCAATCAAATTCTTGCTTGCCGCAGTGTCATTGTAAAGCACAACGTACCTGAACGGGCCGACAGCCCCACTAGCCGTCAAAACCAAGTCGGTGCAAACGAGCTTGTAGGTTCCGGATGTCTGTGAGCTTGCCGTTGTTGTCACGTTTCTTGTTGAGCAGTTCGTGTAACTTATCTCGCTGATGTCCGTCAGCACGGAATTGGCGGCTGTTGGTGCCGTGTCAGTGAGAGCCACTTTGAGCTGATTGGAACCCAAGTTATGGACGCCCTCCATGGCGGCTTCCACGAATGGCTGGAACTTATAGAAGGCGGAAGTGATTGGGCTTGGTCCACCTCCATCAGCCTGCGTCCCATTCCCTGAGTTGTAGATGCGTGCTATTTCAGTCGAATCAATTGCCGTATCGTAAATACGGAGATCGTCGATGAGGGTGTTGCTGTATGAGGTGTTGTAAATTTGGAACTGAGTCGAGGAACTGTAGCTTCCTGAGCCTGGTCCTGTAGTCGTTGATCCGCTAATGGTGGCAGACGAGCCGTTGATGTAAATGGACCAGTTGGTGCCATCCCAGCGAATCACCGTGTGCGTCCATACGCTGGCGCTCTGCGCTCCGTTGACGGACATGTAAAAGTATGGCGACATCGACTCGATATTGAGGCTTGTTGGCGTCAAATAAGTAATGTAAAAACCACCTGAGAAAAGCCGTATCGCCGGACCATCAATAGACCCTTTCCACCAGTACGCAATGGTGAATGCGCCTGACGTGGGAAGGATGTTGGTAGACGTGTATGCGTTTACCCCGTCCATCAGGTTGTAAAATGCGGTTTGGTAGCACTGGTTTACTTTCCCACTACTACCGATTGAGCCGTAGACGTTTGTGAAATTGGTCGTGCCCGTAGCATCGTTGTAGGTGCCGACCGTATCAAATAGGTAGTGATGTGTCTGTGCCATACTTACCCTTCATCTTTTGTCTATCTAGATGGCTCTGCGCCTGATCCCCGTGCCTGACAGGCTCCAGCACACTAGACTCAGCCAAGGCGACCGTTTCTAGCTCTCCAGCCAGCCTAGCCACCATGGAGAGCCACGAAGCCTTGATGTTCCCCTCTGTGGTTGCCCAGTGCATTTCCAGCCCCAGAAGCAACTCCCGCATTGTCTCGATGTGAGTCTTAATGGTCATGCGATTGTCAGCACGCCGTTGGAGGCGTCAAAGTCAATGGTAAAGGTTTCGGTGTCAGCCAGCGTGATGCTAGAGCCGTAATCGTAGTACCCAATGACCGCATTAGATGCAGTTGAGTTGTACAGAACAACGTAGCGGAATGGCCCGATGCCGCCTGCCGTAGCAGTAAACACCGAGTCATTAATCACTAATTTATATGTTCCAGAGGTTTGACTAGAACTCGCAACAGTCAAACTATTGCCACCAGCCGTGTAACCATTTGCGGCCACAGGTGCTGGGTAAACAGTCGTATTCCATACCGTATCTGCTGCTGTTGGTGCAGTATTGGTCAACGCAACCTTGAGCGTGTCAGATTGAAGATTGTGGACCTTCTCGGCCAGGTTCTCAACGAAACAATTGTACTTGTTGAATGTCGCCATCTAATGAACTCCTCAAGCGCCAATGTAATAGTAAGTCAAATGGCCACCTATTGCAGTGCCTGCATTCAAAGAAATGACCAAGTCTTCGCCAATAGCAGTTTCCAGAACAGGCAATCCACCAGCAGGCCACAAGTCGCCCATGTGGATCACTATGTTTCCATAGGCTGGCATGTAAACATTACCACTAATTGCCGTGGACCCAGATTTCCACACAACGTAGTTCTGTGCCACCGAAGTGATCATGTAGGCAAGCACACGGATCTTCTTGTTGGCCACTCCAGGCAGGACAACATTGTCGCCAATTGTGCTTGTAGCAACTTTAATTACGTTCATCATCCACCTCTACTATCTATTATTATTTCAACTGGTTTCCAACTTCTTGCGGGTGCCAAAATACTAGACCTATTCTCTTTAAGAGTATTCACTATGCCCTTTCTTTGCATAGATCTTACAAGATAAGGCCCATAAATATTTGGCACCTTGTTTGGCGAAGCCCTATCTTTTGTTCCATAACCAATTGTAATGGTTTTTCTGCGTGAGTTGGCAATTCGCTGACTTGATTCAGGGTCACAATAAATACCACGCTGCAAAGACCCTGACCTTTTGCGTGGGTATTCTCCTGGCTTGGAGGCACGAGGATACCTTGTTGCCAAGTTTTTCTTGTGCGCTTGTCGAAGATTTCGACCAATCTGCAAAAGAATCTGCGCAGACTTCGATTCGGCGTCTGCATCACTCATGCCTTCACGCTTTTCAGGGCATGGAAGCATGGATTTCGACTTATATTTAATTTCAATTATTGGTGTTCTTGGCATGTTAATCCGCCAAAATATAGACTAAGTGGCCACCAATAACACCAGAATTGGTTGTCGTAGTGATTCTAATTGGCTCACCAACTGCCCCTTGGAATAGCATTAACGCTCCAGAAGGGAACAATTGGCCAGCAGCAATCGCAATTGGAACGCCTTTGACAACGTGCATAACACCTGTCAAAGCGGTTATATTGCTGAAGAATTGCACTGTATTGGCGGTGTCTGAAGACGTGAAGCAGTAATTTACAACACGGATTTTTCTACCTGGGACTCCAGGCACTACCAGATGAGTCCCGTCTGAAGTGATATTTATTGCCGCACTGTACATCAAACACTCCTAAATCGGCTTGCCCGTTGGTACGGTCCACCAGCCATCTGGCGTGTTTTCTGCAAAGTGGCCAGCTTGGTGGTCAGGGTATCAAGGTACTCCCCCCATGATACCAACTGACCATCCACATTGTAACTAGGCTTTGGCTCAACCGTGATCTGAGCGATCAGATTCGATATGTTCAGGATCGCCGTATCAAGGTTTTGAACTACCGTTGGCATCAGTAATCTCCTTGAGATCAACCGGCCTGCTGGCATGCAACCCAACCCGGCTACGGTATTCAGACCGTGCTTCTTCACGGGTGTAGGCTTTAATCAAGAGGCGAGGGAGGCCATTAGATGTGCCCTCCCACGCTTTAAGAGCTAGTTGCTTAACAGGAACCGAACTCATTGTTAGCTCACAGTGTTCTTGAGGGTGTGCCAAGGTGACCACACCGAAGGAATACCACGCTCGTGAGCGAAGTAAGTCGCAATGATGCCCTTATCGAGCATTTCGTACTGATTCGAGGTCGCTGGGACCACGGCCAGAGGATAGTTCTGCATGTAGCGGAAGCTCTTGCCAGCTTCCATCATGAACCACAGACCATCGGCATTGTCTTGGCTCAGGTTCAAGCCGTCCGCAGCCAAGGCACGTTGTTCAAACAACGGGCTGGTGAGAACCTTGAAGTTGCCTGAGTAAGGGTTGCCAGGGGTGCTGGAGATGTTCAGCGTGGTCGCCGTGGACTGGTTGCCAGTTGGCGCAGTGCGGCGATCAGTAACAGTTGAACCCAAGATCAGGTTCATGGTCGCCAACTTGCTTGGGTTCACCAGAACAGTGTTGGGATTGAGCAGCAAACGCTTGCCCGTGTGTGGATCTTCCATACGCATGAACTGCAACACGTCCGTCTGGATTGAGGTCCAGTCCAGAAGCGGGTTGGCGATGCTGTTGGTATAGCCCAAGGTCTTCGACGTAACGTAGGTGTTGTACGCCGTGCCGTTGTACTTGAAGCTATTATTAACACCGATGATGGTGTCGATGACTTCGAGTTCTTTGCGGTACGACAATTCAAGACCAACCGAAGCAGCCTGCTGAAGGATCTGCCCGGTGAGATCGAAGAACACCGCTTCTTTGAGAACGTCGATAGCAAGAGCGTTCTCACGGGTTTCAGGTGTTTCGATCCAACGCTCGCCGAACTGGGCACGAGCATGAGGTTCGCCGGGCTTACGTTGACGACCACGGTCACCAATCGACTGAACGCCGATGACCTTCTGACCGTTGAGCCGAGTGGCCTCAGCGGGGCAAATCTGGTCAGCAATCAAAGCTGGATTCTGGAAAGCTTCCAGAATCTTAACTTCGATCAGACCGCCAACAACGCTCGTGAATGCGTTGATGTCCGCAAAGCTCGAAGGATCGATACCGATACCGGTACTTTCCAGCAAGGCTCGGCTATCATTTGGGAAACCAGATTCAACCAAAGACTTGGCACGGAGGTAACGTCCCATTTCCCGGTTATCTGGATCGAACAGAGTGCGCCAGCTTCCGCCAACGCAGGCCTCTGCCAATTCCGCCAAGCTGAAGTTCTCAGCAACCATTTCACGTTCACGAAGTTGCTTATTACCAGCCAAGTCCTTGTAATCAGACCCGTTAGAGTCCGAGAGGCCAAGACCATGGCGCAACTCGTTGATGAAGCGTAGTCGGCCACCCGAGTCTTTTTTGCGTGATTCGTACAGAGACTTCATCTTCACTACGTCAATGCCCATGGTACTTTCCCCCTTATTGATCTTAAATTAGAACACCTGGCGAGCGGCTTTACCGTAAAGCCTAACCCAAACCGTTGTGGTTGCGGCAGTGTATTGCTTGACAACAACACCAATGGCTTCTGCTGTCAAAGCGGTTGCGTCAACTTTTTGGTCTTGGATTGCTCCGGCAGCAGCAACGCCGCTAGAAAAACCAGTTACCAGAGCGCCAGGAACCCACGTCTGGGAATTGCAGGTTGCTTCATAAATGCAATCGGCGG
>OBMK010003446.1_pt1 | contig 10967 bp, 9 predicted proteins | sample 1539081 | NCBI WGS metagenome assembly OBMK01 (sample SAMEA3355528, study PRJEB22509) | marine metagenome | biome: marine; feature: river plume; material: water | place: USA | collected 2010-08-07 | depth 0.5 m | reverse complement strand
ATGAATGATATAATAGAAAAACTAAGAGACGACAAGGAGTACTACGGAGGTGTTGGAAAGAATTACCTATCCAACTCAGACATAGGCTCTCTACTAAGCAACCCAAAGGATTACGGAAAGAGTAGGGATGACAACCCAGTCTTTGCAAAGGGTAGATACTTCCATCAGCTAATACTAGAGCCTCAGAAGGCAGAAGAGTGGGAGTTTGTGGATGTGTCAACCAGGAACACTAAGGCTTACAAGGAGTTTATTGCAGAGAATAATATTCCGTTTGCACTTCTTGAGAAGGAGGGCGAGGAGATTAGGAGTTGGGTAGCAGAGATGAAGGGTAACATCAACTTCTATGACGAGATTATGCATGAAAATAATGAGTACGAAGTTCCTGGAATTGCAGAGATAAAGGGGAGGATGTGGAAAGGAAAGGCAGACATCATTACGGATGATTGCATCATAGACCTTAAGACCACTGGAGACATTAAGAAGTTTAAGTGGTCAGCTAAGAACTACAACTACGATAGTCAGTGCTACATATACCAACAGATATTCGGTAAACCATTGGTATTCTTTGTCATAGACAAGACAACCAAGATGTTAGGGATATTTAGACCTACCGAAGACTTCATTAGAGGAGGTGAGAGGAAGGTTGAGGATGCAATAGAGGTATACGATAAGTTCTTTGGAGAAAGCTCCTTAGAAGACGTTAGTAGCTTTATAATAGAAGAAGAATTATTTTAATAAAAGGTGGATGCCTACACCACCATTACTTGTGGGCAAAAAATAAAATACAATAAAATGGCAGAAGAAAAAATCTTTGCAGACGGATTCATTTTCAAGAAAGATGGACAAACACCCGATTTCGTTATCGGTAAAATCTCAGTTAAAGTAGAAGAAGCAACTGAGTTTCTTAAGAAACACGCATCTAACGGATGGGTTAACATGGATGTGAAATTATCTCAGGGAGGTAAGCACTACATGGAACTTAACACGTGGAAGCCAAAGAATGATGCAGGTAATGTTGCAATCTCTAGCGATAGTGCAGACGACATGCCCTTCTAAATCAGTAAGTTGGGGAGAAATCCCCAACATTATTGTCTACTAATTAAAAAAATACCTAGTCTAACTAGAGAGAGAGAGAGAAAATATATATAATATTTTTTATTCTTTAAATATAAAGGTTAAATATTAACATATTAACATATTCCTTATAAACGCTGAGATTATTCAACACAAAAGTAACACATAGCAAACATAAATCGACTTAAATCAACATAACCATGAATCAAAACATAACCATATTCCAAAATATAAAAAGCATAGAAGCTCCATTCCATAGGACTTTAGGTGTTGTTTTGGATAGAATAAAGGATGGAACATCAAAAGAAATTATAAATAATATTCGCTCTGAGAGAAGCAAGGAGGTTAGGCAAGAGCTTAAGAAAAACCTTCCTGCCATCTGTTTCAGTGGAGAGTTCACTAAAAGAAATGACCATTCACTTGTTCAGCATAGTGGTATCATTTGCTTAGACTTTGATGGATACGAATCAAAGAAAGAATTACAAGCAGAGAAGGAAAGAATGATGAAAGACAAGTATGTACTTTCTGTTTTCATATCGCCATCTGGAAATGGCATTAAGGTTTTAGTCAAGATACCATTTGATGTTGAAAACCACGTAAACTATTTTAATTCATTAGAGAATTACTTTGTTTCGCCTAACTTTGATAAGACAAGCAAGAACTTATCAAGGGTGTGCTACGAGTCTTACGACCCATTGATTTACATCAACGAAGATTCTGAGTTGTGGGATAGAATAGATGAGCCTGAGTACAAGGAGGTTATTACTAAGTCGGATGCACCAACAATTCCAATCACTGATGAGAACAAGATTGTAGAAATCCTTACAAAGTGGTGGACAAAGAAGTATCCAATGCTTGAAGGACAAAGAAACCATAACGCTTACGTTCTTGCGTCAGCATTCAATGACTACGGAATCAATAAATCATTAGCTCTTTATGTGCTTGGTCAATACGCTACAGAAGGATTTCCTATGTCAGAGGTAAGTCAAACTACAGACTCAGCGTATAGCCAATCAGCAAACTTCGGAACAAAGTATTACGAGGATGAGGATAGGGTTAATCAAATAAAGAATAAACTGAAGAGAGGTGCTTCCAAGAAGGAGATAAGAGAGGAGTTAAAAAATACTGAGTTAGACTCTGAAACAATTGATGCTGTAATTTTAAAGGTTGAGAGTGATAACGAGAAACAAATTTTTTGGTCAAAAAATGACAAGGGGGTTATAAAAATGGAACACATACAATTCAAGACTTTCTTGGAGGATAATGGTTTTTATAAGTTTTGCCCCGAAGGAAGCAATAACTATGTGTTCGTTAGAGTTTCTAATAATCTAATTGATAATGCTAATGAGAATGACATCAAAGACTTTGTTCTAGGATATCTTATGGATATTGAAGACCTTTCTATCTACAACTACTTCGCTGACTGCGTAAGGTACTTCAGAGAAGAGTTCTTGACATTGCTTGACACGATAGATGTACACTTCATATCAGACACTAAAGAAGAGGCTTATATTTACTTTACAAATTGTGCGTTGAAGATTAATAAAAATGGAACTGAGCGTATAGATTACTTAGACCTTGGTGGATATATTTGGAAAGACCAGGTGATTGATAGACCATTCGTAGAAACTAAAGATTTCGACTGCGACTACAAGAAATTCATTGGGAATGTATGCAATAACGATAATAAAAGAATAGAAACAATTCAATCTACAATTGGTTTTCTTATGCACGGATATAAAAACTTTTCTCAGTCTCCTGCAGTGATATTGAATGATGAGGTTATATCAGACAATCCAGAGGGAGGAACTGGAAAGGGTTTGTTTATGAACGCACTATCTCAAATGAAGAAGTTGGTTATCATTGATGGTAAGCACTTTAATCCTGAGAAATCATTCCCTTACCAATTAGTATCTGCAGATACACAGATACTGTGTTTTGATGATATCAAGAAGCACTTTGATTTTGAGAAGTTGTTTTCCATAATCACTGAGGGTCTTACGTTGGAGAAGAAGAATAAGGATGCTATTAAGATTCCATTCTCAAAGTCTCCCAAGGTTGCTATCACAACGAACTACGCAGTCAAGGGAGCAGGTAACTCATTCGATAGAAGGAAGTGGGAGATAGAGCTACACCAACATTACAACGGAAGTAATACACCAGTTGATGAGTTCGGAAGGCACTTCTTTGTTGAGTGGGATACGGATGATTGGACAAAGTTTGACAACTACATGATTTCATGCCTTGTTGGTTTCTTAAACACTGGATTGGTTAAGAGTAAGTTTATCAATCTTAAGATTAGAAAGCTATCTGCTGAGACTTCTTATGACTTCATTGAGTGGATAGGATTAGTTCAAGGTTCGTCACTAGAGCCTAGGTTTGCTTTTGAGTCTAGGGTTTATATGCAAGACCTTTACTACAACTTTATAGAGGAGAATCCTGACTACGCACCGAAGTCTAAGTTTACAATATCAAGGAATAGGTTCTACAAGTGGATTTATGCTTACTCCAAGTACTTATGTGGAGATATTACAGAAGGTAGAGATATGATAGGTAAGTGGGTTTTGTTTAAAGAAAAAGAAAATTAATATGAAGTACACACTATACGAAGACCAAGATAGAGTAAAGAAGTCTCTAGGAATTGCAGTAACTTATAATAAAAATGTATTATGCTATGCACCAACTGGATTCGGTAAGACAATTCTTTCCAAAGTAATCATTGACTCTCTAACATCTAAAGGGAAGAGAGTCTTGTTTACAGTTCCAAGGATAAAGTTAGCGACACAGACAAGGGATAAGTACGGATATGGAAATCTTTTGCTTGGTAGCAAGTCAGAGGATAATGGTTCTCTACTTACGATAGCTAGTGTTCAATCTTTATACTCAAGGAAACACACAGACCATTACGACTACATATTCATTGATGAGTGTCATTTTGCTCATGGCTCAGAGTACGTGAACTATATATTTGATACATATACCTCAGCAAAGATTATAGGGCTGTCAGCGACACCTATTGATGAGAATGGATATTTACTCAGGGGATATGATGAAATAGTTTCAGAAGTTACAGTAAAGGAGCTTATTAATGGAGGTAGACTTTGTGATGTTGATGTTTACACATCATTAGTTCAGCCTAAACTTTCAGAGATTCCTACTGTAAATGGAGACTACAATCAGAAGCAAGCGAGTGAGGTGGTTAGGGAGGAGAAGATTCTTGCTAACACCATGAGTGAGTGGAAGAAATACGGAGGAGACATGAAGACATTGGTGTTTGCATCCGATATCAAACACTCAGAGGTACTAAAGAGCGAGTTTAAGAGACTCGGATATAATGCTGACGTAGTTCACTCAAAAAAGAAAGATGTTGAGATAGAGAAGGCGTATGATGATTTTAATAAGAACAAGGTTCAGATTCTAATCAACGTAGACATGGCTACCTTCGGATTTGACGAGCCAAGTATCGAATGCTTACTTTTCGCTAGACCAATTAAGTCGCTAAGACTTTACAAGCAGATGGTAGGTCGTGGTCTTAGAACATTCAAGGGAAAGGATAAGTGTTTAATAATCGACTGTGCAAACGTGGTTATGGATAACGGATTTCCTACGGATGAAGTTCCCTTTATCAAGAAACCAGTAATAACAAAGACTGTTGACCGTATTCTTGACCTGGAGAGAGAAACTTCAGGTGAGGTTACTAAAGAGATTAGCAAGAAAAGGATTGATTATTTGACTAAGGTCGGTAGTTTATTTGATTTGTACAATCAAAAGAAGTACACAAAGGAGTCTGATTTTCAAGATGATGTGAGAAAGTTTCTTAAGTCTCTAGGGTTTTTTATGTGGCGACAAAACTCTGGAGCTATGTTTAAAGATGGTCGTTGGATTCAGTTTACAGATAGAAAAGGTTTGCCTGATATTGCTGTTATATACAATGGCGTTTACATTGGTATAGAGCTGAAGATGAAGACAGGAGCTTTTACGAAGCATCAAAAAGAAACCCTTCCATTAATGATAGAAGCTGGAGTTTATGTGTATGTTGTGGATAATTTTGAGGAGCTTTTCAATATAACAGAGAGCATTCGTGAGAACATTATAAAGACCTCAGAGGGTATTCTCATTAAGAATAAATTACTTAGCATGAGTGACCAACAGAAAAAATATAGAAAAAAATTAGGAATTAATTAAAATAAAATATATATTTACAAATATGGTGTTGATTGAAAGGATATATGGTTATTCTGACAAGCAGATGGCTGACAGATGCATGGGGTATCTGTCAGTATTATCTGCAACAGAAACTAAGTCTCTAGGAAGGGGAAAAAAAGGCACTAGAGAGGTGTTTAAGTATCATCAAGACAAGGAAGTTATAGAGAGAATAAAGAGAAGCATTGAACACTACCAAAAACTTGTTGAGAGTGAATTATAATAACGACTTTAAATACGATTTAAAAATTGGGCAGGTTGGAGAAACAATGCTTAACGAAATACTTCACGACTCAACTATAGAGGTTAAGAGGGATTCATGGATTGGAAGGACTGGAAACATTGCAGTGGAGTATGAGAGCAGAGGAAAGCCATCTGGAATATCAACAACCAAAGCATCACACTGGTGCTTCATATTCTCAAATGAGTTTAATGATGAGGTTATGATTATCATAGAAACAGAAAGGCTGAAGAGGATTAGTCGTATTTTTTATAACAAAGGAAGTATAAAATCAATGGGTGACAACAACACATCTAAATCGGTTCTTATCCCTTCAGAAAAAATTATTAATTTTATAGATTAAAAAAATGACAGATACCGTTAACGATTTTAGTATAGACGTAGAATTTTTTTATAACATACAAGAGCTTTCTGAAGAAAGTATTAAAGAATTATATGAGCAGTTAAACGAATGCTACAATATCCTTCCAAAGGATGATAATTTTACACTTGGTTTGTATGGAGTTATTAGGTGTGAAGATATTTTCTTTGAGTTAGAATTCTTAAACAAGGATAATGAAAAACCAGTATTTTTAAATATAAATTACATAGAGCTAGACGCTTATCTTGATGCAGTAATTAAAAAGCAGACGATAGAGCAGCTAATTAAAACAACAAAGGCAATGAAAAAGATATCAGCGTATGATAACGAAAGAATAAAGCATATAAATTACTTGATGGATACAATTCATGAGCAATCATCTGAAATTTACGAAGGAATGATAGACAGAGATTTTGAGCAGCTAAACGATGGCTTAGACTCTATGCACGATATTATAAATGAAATTAAAAAATCAATAAGCGATGAAATATAAAAGTGACTTTCGACCAAGATTAAAGGGTAATGTAAAGAAGGCTTACCTCAGCATTACAAGTGTAGAAAACAGGGTTCTAGTTATCGGAGACCTGCACGAACCATTTTGTTTGGATGGATACCTACAGTTTTGTATAAAGGTTTACAAGGAAAACAACTGTAACAAGGTTGTATTCATTGGAGATGTTATCGACTCACACTATTCTAGTTACCATGAATCTGATGCTGATGGGATGGGTGGTAAGGCTGAACTTGAATTGGCTATCAAGAGGATATCTAAATGGTATAAAGCTTTTCCAAAGGCTCACGTAACATTAGGAAACCACGATAGAATAATTATTCGTAAAGCTCAGTCTTCTAATATACCTAGCATGTGGATTAAAGAGTTTTCTGAGGTGTTAGAGACACCAAACTGGAAGTTTGTTACTGAGGTTTACATTGACGGAGTTCGATACGTTCACGGAGACAAAAGTAGTGCAGCTAAAACTGCAGCCAAAAGGGATATGGTTTCTACCGTATCAGGTCACTTCCATACTCAGATGTACACGGAATGGTTCTTCGGAAAATTCGCTGCAGTATTTGGTATGCAGGTTGGATGTGGAATTGATTCTAAGTCCTATGCTATGGGTTACATGCAGGGAGGTAAGAAGGAAGCCATTGGAGTAGGAATTGTAAAAGGTGGGCACACAGCATTCAATGTAAAAATGCCTTTATAGTGGGTTTAAAGTCTATGGAAGATTTAGATAAGAAGAAAAAGGCTGCTCGAACATTTGTGAATATGTTTGGGGGGTCTTTTGTTGCACTTAGTATTTCCGATACAGACTTCAAAATTTTTGACTCAAAAAAGAAACTAATAGCTTACGCTGAGGTTATAATTGTAGACGATTTTTACGACATCTCAACGGATTTAATTGTAAAGATTCAAAGCCTACTAAGGTTATCAAACAAAAGATTAAACCCTGTGGTTATATGGGCTTTTAATGACGGAATAGTATACTCAAAGGTCACAAAGATAGAGGGTTTAATAAAATGGGGAAGCCCTAAAGGGAAACCATCTCTGCCTAGCACGATGGAATTAATAGCTGACTATAAACAAAATAAAAACTTCAAGTATGAAAGATATTAAAAAATTAAAAGGAAAGGTAGTAGAAATGGTTATTGTTGTATGTATAAACATAGCAATAATCTACTACCTATTCTCGTTGACTTAGTCTATATCTTTTACATTTTAGGAGCTTTAGGAGCTTTAGGAGCTTTAGGAGCTTTAGGAGCTTTAGGAGCTTCAAACTTCTTAGGCTTTGAGTTTGTATCATAGTCTTGAACTCCAACTCCATATATCGTTAGAAGAGTATTGAAAGCCATTTCACTTGAAGGCTTACCCTCATCTATCCCTTCCATCAATTCTGTTATTGTCAAGGGAACAGCGAATGCTTTTATATAATCCATTGTCGTTGCATCCTCGTTTGTCTCCATAAACTTGCTAGGGTGATTCCCTTCGGTTATGTTGTATATCTGTCTAGCAAGTGGACTCAGCTTGTTGAACAAAAAGTTTCCAACCTCCTTGTATCTGTTTTGGTTTCTTAATTCATCGAATGATTTAATCTCAGCGTCAGGTCCTGAAGACTTTTCGTTCAATATAAACCTAGCCAATGTTCTTACCGCTATTCCCCATCCTGCGGATACATCGTACCTAGTGTTAAACTTCTTCAGCTTGTTGAAGTCTGTTGATGTTGGATTCATTTCCATTTCAAAGTCATCCTCATCGTTTCCAAGCAGAAGCATTGCTGCACTCATTATCATGTACTTCATAGCGGTTTGGTATCCAACAAACGTAAGTAAACTCTTAGCTGCTTGTTTCTTTAGGTACGGAGTGGAATCCTTTCTACCCAAGTCTCCTACAAGACCAACCATTCCTGATATCATCCTTGGTGAGAAGAATACTGCGTTTAATAGCTTAGCAAATCTTCTATCTGAAGTCATAGCTCCCCTTCCTGTTGCGTTGTTTACAAACTTGGCTATGTTTTTATACGCCTTTGGATTTTTCTCTCTCGTTATACCCATATCCTCGTGAGCCTTTACAATCTTTCTGTAGACTGATGTTCTTAGCACGTTAAGGAATCCACCGTATGCTCTCTCACTACCCTTTGTTATGCTCCCAAACAGTGGTATTTTTCCTATAAGGTTTCCAACAAATCTCTCCTCAGAACGTAAAACATCTCCACTCGTATCGGTTACAGATACCCCGTCCTCAATCATGCTGACGTAGTCGTCTGATGCTTCCAATTCAGCCATAAAATCCTTGTACTTCTTACTAGAAAACGCAAACTTGTGCATCTTAGCCGTAGCTTCTGCAAATTCCTTAGGGTTCGCAGAACCTAAAAGAATACCTTGTCTCAACATTGCAGATAAATCGGCTGTTGCCTTAAGACCCTTGAATGTTCCGAAAGCTCTGTATATGTACTCTCCAATCTTTCCTAAGATACCCATTTCCTTAAACTGCTGCTTCTCGAAAGCCATGTCAAACTTAACCTTCTCCTCTATCAGCTTTTTCTTTATAGCTATAAGCTCCTTGTCATACTTAACCTTCTTTGGACTTCTTTTAGAGAAGTCCTTCCTAGCAATCTTATCCCTAAGCTCAGCTATTCTTTTCTTACTGTACGACTTCATTCTTTCTATTCTCTTAGCTTCCGCTACACCAGTCTCTTCCAGTGCATCGTTAAGCTCCTCTCTCTTCTGCTTTATTTCGGAGTTAAGTCTTTCTATTTCATCGTTTGATAACTCTTTCTTTTTAGACTTAGGCATATCCTTCCTTTCCTGCTTAACGTACTCAAGTCTAACCTCTAGGTCTCTAAGAGTTTTTTCCTTCCTGTTTACTATCTCTCTAAGAATAGTTTCGTCACTCTTAGGTGTTTTCCCGAATGTGCTGTCGTACTCCTTCTGAAGCTCTTCCTTTCTTTTTATTAAGTCCTTCGTTTCTTGGTCTAGCTTCAGGCTTCTTTTTTCCTTTACTATTCTCTCGTTCTTCTTTATTGCATTCTCTAGGTCTGTTATTCTATTTTTCACCCTCTTCTTGTATCCCTCGAGTGCAGTCTTATAGAACCTTGATTTGTCAACAGAATCATCCTCAGGAAGTTCTTTTAGAAGCTCTCTAATTTGTCTTATTCTTTCCCTTTGTTCTTCTGTTATGACTCTAGGTTTATTACTTCTTTTAGGTCTCTTACCAAGCAGTAGGTCTTCTATCGCTGATATCTGCTTACCATCTGTTCTTATCTTGTTAATCTTTAAAAGAATCTCATCCTTTGTTTCCTTTGATTGCTTTCCGTACTTAGTTATAGCGTCCCTAACCTCTCTCTTTGTTATCCCTGGGTATTTATCTGAAATTTTATCGTAAACAGCTTCGGTAAGGTCGTTTATATTGTCAATACCTCTCTCAACAAGTTCATATAAAAACTTAGGGTCTATGTCGATATCTCCCTCTTCGCTTACCTTTATGTCGTTTTCAAATACCTTTCTTTTTAAGAACTCATTAAAATCATTCTCTACTCTTTTTTCGGCAATTTTTTTATTTTTTTTGCTAAGACCCTTGTACCAATCAGAACTCTTGATACTGGCTATACCGCTTTTTACAGCCTGCTCTATGCTACCAGATTTTTCTAACGTGATAGCCACAACCTCAACAGCACCATCCCATGCTGCAGTAAGCAGCCCTGCTGCACTACTGTTTAGCTGAGAAAGTTTGCTTATAGAGTTTGTAAACTTAGCCTTCCTTAGAAGTTCTGCCGCATTTTTTAGTGAGCTTTCGCTTGGTTTCCCTTTCTTACCTCTCCTTACGTTTTCCTTAAGGTTTTCTACAGCCTCTTGCTCTTCTAAGCTTCCAATCTTTTTCTCTAGCTCTTTATTTTTCTCATTAAGCTCATTGATTTTTTTCTCTTGAGCTTTTAGTCTAGCTTCAACGTCATTAGGCATATCCTTTCCAAACATTCTCTTCCATGACTTCTTTGCCATCTTGACATCGTACTTCATGTTGAAGTTTTGATATATACGGTTAAGCATTGCAGCCTCTTGTCCTGCCATTTTTTGCTCATCAGAAAACTCATCCATTATCAAGGCTAATTCATCAGAAAGAGCTTCAGCTAATTCTGTATCACCTTTTACGCTTGCGTTCACTGCTCTCTCGTTTAATTCCTCAAACATTTGAGCCTTAATCCATGTTCTAGCACCACCTCTAATCTGACCCTCCTTTGCTAACTTGTAAGCCTGCTCTATTCCTATCTCCTCAATTATTTTCTCTGCATTCTTCTGAGCTAATGATTGACTTTCAACCGTGTAGTCTAATCCAAGTTCTTTTAATTTCTTTCTGCTTCTTTCGTTTATTCCTTCTGATAAGAAAGCTCTGTTAACGAAAGACTTAGGCTGATTTCCTGTAGTGCTTTTGGCAGCCTTTGGTTTGGAAACTTTAAGCTTACCGCTAATTTCAGCGTCTGTGTACCCTTCTTCTTTTAAGAATTCTATCGTTTCTTTTTCTGAAATATTTTCTTTTTTAGCGTATTCTAATACCTCAGCTATAGATGGTCTATCAGACTTCTGCTTACGAGA
>OBMK010003444.1_pt1 | contig 10973 bp, 14 predicted proteins | sample 1539081 | NCBI WGS metagenome assembly OBMK01 (sample SAMEA3355528, study PRJEB22509) | marine metagenome | biome: marine; feature: river plume; material: water | place: USA | collected 2010-08-07 | depth 0.5 m | reverse complement strand
CGCTTCGCTGTTGCCAGCTTCTGCGGCAAAATTTCTAATATCTTTAGCTGCTTGAACAATACTTATATCAGAAAGTTTTGTCTGTTTTGATAAATCTCGGAACGAGCTTTTTAAGGACGCAAGCTGTTCAGCCCCTGTGACCTTAATCTTAATATCAACAGGCGAAACGCTTTTACTTGCCATCTTTCTTGTTCAGCTCAGAGAGTGCAGCAGCTTCCATTACTTGAAGGCTCTCCAGCATCTCACGGGGATTCTCTACATCATAAAGGGACATCAGTCCTGACGCACCTAGCAAAACCTCATATTTCAAACCAACGTAACCTCCCATCGTGACGGTCCATTGCGTTTGCATCCGCAAGAACATCATTAACACATCCCAATTTTCTTCCCACACCTCAAAATGCTCCTCTTCGGGAGCCGTCTGACGCAACGGCTTCAATCCAAATGCCGCAGCGTCATCTGCACTCTTGTCCTCTACTCTTTTGCCGCCATTCGCCCAATACTTGACGGCATCTTTTAGTTTCCCAGTTTTGCGCCTTCAAATGTTTCCGTATATGCCTTCAAGACACCGCGAATCCAATAAGGATCATCAGCAAATTCTTTCATGGCCGCCTGAGAGAACGGCAACGGCTTACCATCTTCGTCTTCGATCCCTTCCCATCCAGTCATAACTGCTTTAAGCAAATCAAGATCGCCTTTGTCCGCAAGCTTTTGGAACTCAGAACGTGGTACGCGCTTGAACACTGCGTCAAAACTAGAGTCATCAAAGACCCCGCCATCAGCAGGCTCTTCCACGGTTACAGGCCACTTGAAAGTCTTGACCTTTTTGCGAACGAATGCCATTGAGCAGATTTAACTGCAATTAGCTTACAGCAATAAAATCCCTATGCACTATGCAGCACAAAGCCCTCTTGGAATATCCAAGAGAGCCTTGGCGGGTGCGGCCCCTGCAGGGAGTGCAAGTACAGATGAAGCCCCTAGCGTCCTAGGGCAGAGCTGCGACAGATCAAGTGTACACCAAGCTGAACTCATCATTCCCTGCCGTTGATGGAATCGCGGTGTATGGGATGTTCAGCATCGCAATGCCGTCTTGATCGCCATAACTCACGTCCCCGATGTCGATCCGGGTGCTAGCAAAATCAACGATGTTCCCAGCCGTGGTGCCGTGCTGGAACGTCAAGTTGCCCAGCGTGTCATCAGTCAATGCAGCAGTGAAGTAATCCTTCGTGGCAATCGAAACCATCTCGATACTCACGCTGCCGCTTGCGCTGCGATCAGTGATTAGCACTTCCTTCGTGCAACCAATCAGCTCGCGATACACGACTGTGTTCCCGATGTCCATGCTCACTGACTGCAAACAGCCAGAGTAAGAAAGCAGGGAGAAGGTGTCTGTGTTGCCGTTCTTGAAGATCAGCGGTGTCGCCTGATTCGCGTAAGTAACGCTAGGCGCTGCTGAATCATCAGGAGCGTTATAGATACCAGTGAAGGTGAAGTCAATCGTAGGGATTTCGCCCACCGAGCCGTTCAGGGTGAAAGTCCCTCTAGCACCAGTCACCTTATGGCGGACATTGTTGACGTTGTAGTGAATGGTGACTGAGCTAAAAGATGCACTTACTGGTGCGTAAGTGACACTAACGCCAGCAGCAACAGTTTCGCTGAGGCCACAAGCCTGAAGAGCTTTGCCGTACTGCGGAGCCGTGCCAGCAGTACCAGATCCTGCTAGCTCAACACTGAACGTACATTCAACGCGAGTGTTGGCAAGCAGCTGCTCAGAAGCGCCCAAATAAGGACGGATCAGATCGCGATTAACGACATCACTCTGCTGTGGAGTGATGTTCAAGTCCCTCACCAAAACCGCGTCCGTTCCGGTTGGAGTTGGATCGACGCCGTAGCTCGACTCTGTTTCGATCAGAATCAGTCGTTTCCGTAAAAGAAGTGGTGCCATTTTCTTGTTGGGGGTCGGCGGGAAGTGTTCGCTTGATCAGAGTGCGTTTTCCGGTTTCTGGATCGAGAAGATACGACCCACCTTGACCGCTGTACTCGTCTTTCATCGTAATCCTTGCGACTGCTTAAACCTTAGTAAGAAGTAAGGTCTGCTACTGATGTCCTGTACTTAACGTCGTACTCATTGGAAAACACACCAGCAGGTTGATCAGCATCAAGAAATTCAAAACTTGTTAGAACAGGCTGCACATCAATTGCATACCCTCCAAGAGTCAAGTCGGCCATAAGTTTTGAGTGCATAGATTCAATCACTGAATCAGCATCCGTATAGGGAGTCGTAGATCGAGTAATTACAACGACTCTTACGCGCATTGTCCAATCAAGTTTTGGCAATGAAGTTGACTGCTGCGCAACGTCATTGACTGGCTCTATAACAATCATTGGCGTCTCAGCTCTAGCTGCCGCTGTGACCCTTGACCTGTACACCCTTCCACTAACGCCAGCCGTACTGGCCAGCGTCGTGGCAATCTGCGACAAGATTTGTTCGCGCCTGGTAGTCATCAATCACACATCACAGAACCGTGGAACTCTTCGCCATTACCTATATTGCTCGCAGTACACCGGACATAAAGGACGGGACTGTTGGAATAAAAGTGGGCATCAGTACCGCTACCAGAGTGAGAATGAGACTCAAGCTCGAACCAATCAGTCCCATTCAAAGAGCCCTCATCTATAACAGTTATATTCCCACCCACAATTTTATGAACAAACACATAGTTCACACCCGCAAGCTTTACCGCAGAAGTTGATCCATCAGTAGTGAGAGGATCCCAAGAATAAATGTTCTTGGAATTGTCTGCGAAGTAGCCGATTTCAACAGTCATCAATTCTTCATCAGCATTAACTCAACGAATTTCCCATCGTCGATGAGGTTCGCGCTTCTGACAGTGTAGTTCACTCCATCAGCCGATACTGCATCGCTGTGCAATAAGCTTCCAAATTTTGACGACTCACAAGTCAGCTTGTAATCAGTTGTCAGCACCACTCCGTCAGCGATAATCTCGCTTGGCATGTCCAGTATCCCCAGCCCTGAAGTGGACCCAGCCGTAACAGGAACAGCAAAATCAGCACTGCTCAAAAAAACGCTTAAGTCTTCTGCAAATGCCATAAGAAAAAGCGCCTAGCTAAGGCTAGACGCATACCGTGATCATGCGTACTTCAAAGCACCAAAAGCATTGACGCTATAGGTGTGAGTTGAAGTAGATACTGTTGAAACAGCTTTGATGAAACGCTTGGCGCTTCCTTTGTCAAAAACTAACGTCTGCTTGCTTGCGCTTGTGCTCACCTGAGTGAACGAGGCATCAGAGACGTCAGAATAAGTTCCACCAGATGTGTCAGCTGATTGAATCTTGACATCCAAAGTTGATGTTCCGCCATTCTCAACATCGAGAATTACGCAAATGTCGCCTTCGTAGTCATTCAGATCAACAGCAGTGCCGCTGAGGGCAGATGTGCGTGAAGCTGTTGGAGCTAACGCAAAATGCGAAAGCTTTTCAAGCCCTACAGAAAGAATTGTCATCAGTCTTCTCCAGAAGGAGCCTTGGCACGCCCACGTCGAGCGGGCTGTGCCTTGGCCGGGTTTACAGGTGCTGGCTTGGGTGGGCAAGCCGGTGCAGGCTCAGGTTCTTTAGCAACCTTCGCCTTGTCGCTGTTAAGTAACAGTGTTCCTAAAACGCGATCCACCTCAACAAAGGAGCCTGCTTTCACAGACTCCCCGCTGATCATCACATTGCGTGTGATTTCAACTCTCATGAGTATCAGGTAGCGAAGCAGAATGCAGAAGGCTGCTTGACAGCAAAGTCAACATCCTGAAGAGCGATCACGCGGACGGTGCCAGCAGTAGCGCCAGCATAAGGATCAACAGTCAGATCCAAACCAGACCACATGCCCATGATGAACATGGAGAAGTCGCCGAACAGTGCATCGTTAGAAGCAAGCTGGTTCGAGACGATAACGGGATAGCCGTTAATCTCGTTGTCAGCGAAGACGAACTCGCCGCTGCCAGCGTCCTTCTTGGTTCCTTTCAGGCCGCCGCGAGTGGTGGTGTTGACGATATAACGAAGAGCGCCAGCGTCAGCATTAGCTGCAGCAACGTCGGTTTCCATCGCGATGTACTCAAGGAAGGTGCCGGTTCCCGTAAGGGTCTCGGAACCAATGCCGCTCACGTTGGTCAAGCCTTGAGGCTGGTTGGAAGAGCCGGTGCCATAGACAGCAGCGCGGTCAATTTCCAGTGCGATCACGCGGGCAAGGTCGTTGCGAACCATGCCTTCAACGTCGATGCTGCTTTGAAGCAGAAGACGCCTGCTGTAATCAACGAATGCACCCACCGTCTTGGGTGTCATGTTGACCTGATCGATGGCCTGCTGGGACTCGGTGGGAGCAGAATTTTCCCCGACCCAGTACGCTGTCGCGCTGGAGGTCAATCGCGGAATTGACACATTGCCCTGCAGCCCGGTCAGCATCGTTGCGCCAGCCTGAGCGATTGACAAGCGGTTACGAAGCAGATCGATGAAGCTTCCAGCCAGGAGCACGTCGTCAACCAAGTCACCACCAGCTGTAGGTGTACCTACAACCAAGTCGCGACGGAGGACTTCGTTAGGAATGACGATACCGTTTGAAGAACGCTCGTACTGCTTGGCAGCAGCCTCGCCAACTTCGATTTCAAACGCTGCATCGCGACGAGCCTGAGCATCACCCTGGTTAGAGAGGTAGTTCAGAGCTTTGACGAAGCTGAAGCTACGGGCCTCCTTATCGGAGAGGCCGATGTCGTTGGCGGTGATGCTATGTTCCACGGGTTGAGTTCCGATTTTTTCGAGGACAGCAGCGCGAGCCTCATCGACGGACTGTCCGCCGGAGATCAATTCGCGTGCAAGACCGGAGAGGTTATGACGCTCGCCGAGTTTGTTGATAGATGCAATCCGGGTACGCTCGGCCTCTACGGCCTCGGACCGGATCACCTCCACATCAGTTGTGGTGCTTTCCATGACTTCAGTCACTGTGTTTACGGGGGATACGGTCGAAGCCGCAGTATCGGTATCGGAGCCAACGTCCTCTAAAGAACGATCAACTCCAACATTTGCGTCAGAATCGTCGATCTGAAGAGAACGTCCGACTCCAACAGTTGGATCAGCTGGGATAACAGCCAAACTGACCTCGTAAGGCGACCAATTGGTAGCTACGAGGCCATCTTCGCGCTCCTCCATTTTATCAATGGAGTAGCCGAAAGAAACGCCGCGAAGGATTCCATCGCGAACGTCCTGAAGCACTTCTTGCGCGAATTTATTGCGCGAAAAGCGCACCTTGGCGTAACCACGTTTCTTTTCACCATCAACCCAAGCACGTTCGACAACGCCGATCATGCGATCTGGATCATGGTTATAAAGAAGTGGTGCGCCATCATTGAGCCGCGAAAGATTCGCGGACTCCATGCCATGACTTAGGATTTCGTTTCCAAAGTAACGAGCCACGGGATATTCAGAGCTGAATGGAAATTCCATGCTCCGTTCGTCAACCATGTTGAAACTTGTTGCTTCAACACGCTTGAATTTCGTACCTTCAAGATCGCGAGACAATTCTTGTTTAGAACTCTCTTCTGCGACAACATCAGGCACCTCCGAAGTAAGTTCCATTGCGCGTAATGCTTCGATCTTTGTCAGTGTACTGAATCTATGCCCTGCATAAACATCAGTCCCCTCCCATCCATCATCAACTTCGCGATAAATTTGAATTAATGCTGCGGGATTGTCTTCTTCGCCATTGATTACAGCCTCGCTATCGGGCACGTCGATTTGGCCATCGCGGACAATTCTTGTGATCTTGCCTTGAGCGGCGCCACCAGAAGATCCCCAACGCACAAAATCACCAACTTTCAAGCCGTCAGGCTCGGCCCTGGTCTCTTCTTCGATTGAGCGATCCATAGACTCAACAATTCGGTCTGACCATGTTTTACCAGCATCACCACCCCAGGCAGCCCAAGCGACACGGCCTGGAGAAGGGTAACCCTCCTCACCAGGACTAAACCCCTCAGCCTTTTTGTCCACTTCATGCCGCGCAAACCATGCGCTCATTGCAATAATCACATCGTCGCTCAATTCATTACCACTCAAAATCTGAGTAGCGCGACGAGCGGCAACTTCAGTACCGCCTTTTTCTCCTTCTGATTTCCAATCCTTGTAACGCTGCGCCTCTTCGCGCATACCTTCAGTTGGCATTGCAGGCATCACTCAACCTCCTCTGGGAGTTCATCAATAATGTCACGATCAAGCTCAACACTAAGCTCTTCGGCTGCTTGCTGTTCCCTAGAGAACTCAGTGAGATTGTCAAAGAAGTCTCCGCCAAGCTTCGCGACGATCTGTGCCTTGGTCATGTAACCAGCCTGTTCCATCTGGCGGTAAGCCTTCGCTTCCTTCAACGGATCGACCCAATCCCAGCCGCGAGCCATCCATCGTGGAGTGTCGTAACGCTCAGGACGTGAATCGTAATCATCGAACGGAAGCTCACCAGCTAACACCGCAAGGTCAAGCCATTCGCGGAACACACGGTTATGGAAATTTTCAATCAAATAAGACTGAATAACCTTCCAGTGCTCGCGATCTTCAAGCAAACTCAGCCTGCTGCTGCTGTAATTCGTCTCGCTGAAATCACGCGATAACGTCTCATAACTGCAGCCAAAGCCTGACGCAAAACGCCGAACCTTGTTCTTCACGAACATCTCGTACTGCTGATCTGGCGAACTGATGTTTGGAACCTCAACATTCTGACCAGGCTCCAGATACTTCCACATCCCAGGCTCAAATTCACTAATCCTGCGATCAGCTTCAACGTCATCACCTTCAAGCTCACCTTCTGGGCTCGTAACGAATCCCATCACGGAAGCGCCCGCACGGGCGCGGATCACAGCGGCCTCTTCATAGCCCTGTAACTGATGAGCATCAGCCATCACTGAATGGAACCACGGCACACCGCGATGTTGTTGCGGACGCTCTGGAAGAAACAGATGAATTACATCCGCTGCAGGCAGGAAGACATGCTTGTCACCTTTCTGGGGTGCATTTTGGAACCAATAATCACCAGGATGACGAGTTAAGAACGCATAACGGACAGGACGACCCCATTCGTTGATCTCAACGCCCATCCTCCATTCGTTGAGTTTCGCAAGCGTTGGTCCCTGATACTCCTCATCAAGCACATCCGACTCGATCATCTCAAGGGCCAATGGCACCCTGCTACCACCAAACGGGCGACGAATGATGCGAAACAACGCTTCCCCTGACTCAGGTAAAGCACCAGTCGCCAGCCATTCCATCATGTGGAAGCTATGCCGACCCGCAACATCGCAATACTGAGCACGGGTCCATAAGTGCCATTTCTCTTCAATGAGGCGATTAATCGCTTCACTAGGCTTCCGACCACGAACTTGCTGAACCTGGGACTGAAGCTTGATCCCACTGCCGACAACATTGACTTGAGTCGTGCGCTTCGCTTGTTTCGCATACGGATTATTCCGTACCATCTCACGGGATCTATCCCGTAATTTCTTGATACTTGTCCGAATTTCAGCGTCAGCACTTGCTTGAGTGCTCATCCAGTCGCTAGTAAGACGCGAAATAATGGCACCCGCGTAATTGCGACGACGACGGCGAGGCTGATCGCGGGGCACTCGCTGGAGGCCCAGCGTTCTCAAAAATCGTGTGCGAAGTCCCATCAGCTTCCGTTAAATCGAACGTAGAGATTATGTGGATCACCAAGACCAGAGGCGATCAATTTAGCTTTATTCTCCTTCGCCACAATAGACTTCAATCTTGACTCAAGTTCAATCAATTCTGAAAGATCATATCGCTTTAAATTTCTACTTCCAATCTTGTACTCGGAAACAGCTCCGCCAGAGACAATGGACCTAATTGCTGCTTTTACCGCATCCAAGTCCTGTTGAGTCTGAGTCCTGCCGTCAAATGCTCCAGGCGTGCCCGAATAAGCAAGCGACGGACGAATCTCAATCTGCCCTCGGCTGTACTCCTGAACAGTGCTATCACCTGTCTTCGTAAGGACAGCCTGAAAAAACCAGTTAGGGCTCGGATCTACCGCACCAGTCGCAGCAGCAGTCAACGTAGTCTTCCAGCCGCTGTTGTAAGCAACCGCTGTTGCCGTTAGGCCCTGCGAATTAGTGTTCAGGCGAAAGTAGTAAACGAGCGAATGAGTGGAGCTAGTGACGGCATCGCCAAACACGTCAATGGTCTCGGCATCAACCCATACCGCATCCACGCCGCTCGTTATGGATGGAGGGATCGCCATCTACATCAGTCACTTGATATTCAACAGTCTAACTCTTACCACTGATTGATGAAACTTTTCTGGACGCGGTTTCCCTTGCCTGTCTTACTTGGCTTGCGCTCCTCTGGGCTTTTCTCCATCTGATCCCATAACGTTCTGCGATCTTTAATCTGATACACGCGATTTAATGCCGCGTAAGCGTAGACAAGCTCGTCCAACGCTTCGTTTCTTGCGTTGCTACTTTTTACCCAAACTCTCACAGGGAATCCATTCTTATATTTGAGGATCTGCTTTTCTGCTGTCAACTCTTCAAAATAATCTTTTTCAACTGTTGGGTAAAAATGCAAATACCCTGCGCCGACATCGTTGTGCTTCAGCCTGCCGAACAATAGTGACTTAATCGTGTCCGATCCAACCGGGAACAATTGAGCGCCTTTCTTGAGCGTTTTACCTTGAGCGTTTAGATCAACCTTGCTCGCCTTGCCAATTGGCGGCTTGTTCTTGGTTGACATGCCCTTGATCGCAATAACACCTAAGCTTTGCCGCTCCCTGGCGTACTGGTACACCTCGCTTGTGTGGTGGCCACCGCTATCGATGGCTACCACCATTGGCTTTAACTCACGGCCATCTTCGGACTTGTACGGAGTTTGCACAATCTCATCCAACTGCTTCCACACTTCTTTCCGTGACGGATCGCCGTAAATTTTTACCCTATCGATCAGCCAACCCTGCTCCTCACGGCCCCATCCCCAAACACTGAGCGACAAGCGATCATTTTGCGTGTCACAGCCAACAGTGAGCAACAATGCCTCCGAAGGAACCACGCCCTGTTTGTATTTCTCGTCAGCTGAACGTTCGCTGAGACCATCTGCATTAACCTTCGACGCATACTCGTCTTCCCACGTCTCGCCGAGAACAGTGTTCACGAATGTCTTTAGCTGCTCCGCGTCGTTTTTCGCATCAAGGAACTCCTCAACCAGCGTTGACCAGCTCGCATTAGGGCTATAGCTGTACGCCGCCCAGATGTGGAACGAGACGTGTTTACCATTACCAGGCGCGGTGGGCCGCCACTCACCGCGTTCAACCATCCAACGCTTCTTTGCTGCTGGGATCCATACGCCACAACTTTCGCAGCAGTAACTAGCGGTATCGGGATCATTATCGCGCCACTTCATATTTGCCCATTTCAAATACTGCATGTGGCCGCAGTCAGGGCATGGCACGAAATAGCGCCTTTGGTCGCCCTGCAGAAACATTCGCTCCACACGGCTGAAATCTTTAACCGTTGGCGTTGACCCCGCCACGATCTTCCTGTTCCAGTAATACTCAGTACGCCTAATGCCCAGCTTGATCTGGTCCCCTTCAGTGCCAGCCGATGGTGGGTAGCCATCAACCTCATCAAATAGCACCACTCGCCTGCTCACCCGTCTGAACCCCCTAGGGCTATTAGCGCCTACCAAACTCAGGCTTCCGCCAGGGAACTGCTTCTGCAGGATCGTGTTGGCTCCGTCTTTTGACTTGGCCTCACTCACCACACCTTTGAGGCAAGGCGTATCACGCAACATCGGCGCGATTTCTTCCTTGGAATACCCCTGAGCGTCCTCAATCGTGGGCTGCACGATCATGATCGGGCATGGATCTTGATGAATATGAAAGGCAGCGACGTGATTAAGGATTTTGCTGTACCCGACACGGGCACTTTTCATCACGCTGATCTGCTCGATCTTGGGATTCGTGATTGCATCCATCATCCCCTTCTGGTAAGGCAGTGTGTGCCATCTTCCGCCTTCTGCGCTTGATTCTGCGCTTAAATACGCATAAGAGTCCGCCCACTCGCTTAATGTCATCTTCTTTGGCGGTTTAAACGCTAAAGCGGCTGCTTTTCTTAGTTTTTCTACGTTATTCGCTGTCAACAGCTAGATCTTCTAGGGCTTCGCGCACAATATCATCCAAAACACCAATAGCGTCTGTATCTAAGTCTGGTATTCGCTGTTTTGCCTTAGTTGGTATCCCTAACAGCTTTGTTCTTGCGCGAGTGATAATTTCCGACCACTCCAATGCGATGTCTTCCGCTTTCACCAGGAGTCCTTCTTTTTGCTGTCGATCAAGTTCAAGCAGTTCTGCCTTTAAGTGCTCCGTTCGAGCGCGAGATTCGTCATAGTCAGGGATCGACTCTTGGGTCTTGCTGATCCTTGGCTGCTCCACCCCAGAAGCCATTCTCTCCTCGCGGCTCCGTAAAGGCTTCTTTTCCTTACCTGGCCCAGCGGCTTTAGGGCCGATGCCAATTCTCGTTTGCGTGTTCCTGGCCCATTCCTCTCTCATTGTTTCGCTATCGACAACAGGCTTGCCAGATGAGTCTTTCTTGACCGATAATCTTCCGCTTTTCACTGCTGCATAGACAGCTTCAGGTGATACGCCCAATGCGCGTGCGGCTTCGGACCTGCTGATAAGAGCCATGATTCAAATACGATAATACGAAGATAGCGCGATAAGAATAAAAATGATAAAATATCCGATTTCGTTATTTCGGCTATTGGAAGAGGTGTGTCTTGCATTATCAAAACAACTTTGTAGCGTATTGCCTACCTGATGGGTGGGAGCCGAATACCCTCGCAGTGGTTAGCGACAAATAGGACCCTTAAAAATTTTTAGTTTATAAAAGTATATTTAGTTAATCCTACGATGTAAATCTATAAACT
>OBMK010003439.1_pt1 | contig 10991 bp, 7 predicted proteins | sample 1539081 | NCBI WGS metagenome assembly OBMK01 (sample SAMEA3355528, study PRJEB22509) | marine metagenome | biome: marine; feature: river plume; material: water | place: USA | collected 2010-08-07 | depth 0.5 m | reverse complement strand
GCCATGCACTTCGCGAGCGGCCGTCGATTTGGAACTGAGCGGTTCCGAAGGTGAGGTAGGATTTGAGACAGAGGTAACCCGGCGGCCTGCCCCGACGAGCCCGAGGGGGAGGCCCTGTTCCTGAGAACGGGGTCTCGTCGTCGCGACAGGCGTGATCGGGGGACTCAAACTCGGCCGTTTTCGGGCGGCGCGGGGCAAGTCGAAATTTCCAACGATGATCTCGCAGCCCTAGCGCACTCAACCAAATTCCTGCCAACGTAACCTACCGTTTCAAAACAACTTGCCAGTTCTCATCTTCTGCCGCTACGGTACACCACTCAAATCAGACAGTGAGACGCTACAAAGGCTTGGCGATATCGTCGCACGGCGCAGATAGCTAGCGGCGCGAAAATCAGGCAAGGCGTCAGAGATCTTGCTGGAACGCTTCCGATCACGCGCTTAGTCCCCCGTTTTCCAACCCCAACCACTTTGTCCGGATTTGCGCTTTGACAGAGGTGTCGCACCCCTGTTTCATCTGCATTTGATGATGAGGGCGCCTCAAAAAAATCGGCGACTCTCAACAGGTGCGCGGCCTCAATTTTGCAAAAAAGATGACCGGAGGGGCTTATGTGCGCCTCGCCCCATCTTTGCAAATTGCTCATGGCACTCCTCGTCCGGGTTTGGACGTTCCGCTGTGACACCGCGAAGAATTCCATCAATTTATCCCAATCTCGGTGCGACCACGGGGCATCAAGTCAGAGTTTCGCTGCTTTATGGTCACAGCGCTGCCCAATTCATCGGCGATTAAGTTGATCAACCTATGCTCCTAACAAACTGCAGGAGCTGGGCGTTCTAAAGCAAGAAATCATCACGCACAGTCAACAAATCTGAGTGCCGAAAAATAAAAGAACGAGAAATGCCCACCGCTTTCGAAGCAAAAGTGACCGCGACATTCGATGAACCCGCAGGCGGCAGCCTCCGGCGTTCGCTCGGTTTTGTGACGCCAAGCGGCGATGCGGGGGAAAATATTGCCATGGGGCGGCGGGCACCGACATCGTCACGCGCCCGGCAAAGACACTCTTCTGTTTCGGGTTTCGGCCGCGCACAGCCGGGCAAGCACTTTCGCTCTGGTCCTACCTGCAACGCAACCCAGCGAATGCTGAAGCTTTAAAGGAGGCTTGCCAATGGCTACGATTGCAGGACGCCTTTCATTTGACGTCGATCGTGATTTTCTGGAACTCGCAGGGGGTGGGCCGCAGCTCGATGCGGGCATCGCAGGCGTAACGGTTCAGCTGGTCAACCTCAGCAATCAGGTGATCGCCACGACGACCACCGATGCTAACGGTGCGTATTCGTTTACAGACCTCGCGGCTGGGTCCTATGCCGTCAAGGTCCCCACAGACCTAGGCGGGCGCACGCTCGCAAGAGATAACGTGGCCCACACGTCGCCTCCGGGCTCGATTGAACCCGTGTATGACAGCGATTTCTTCACTGATGAGTTCAATGGCGTCGCCCAAGGCGGGCCCTCTGATGGCAGGTCGGCCTTCTACACCCTGTCGTCGAGCACGGTCCAGCCAAACATCGATGCAAGCTACGGATTTTACTTCGCAGCACCCGCCAACGGTGTTGTGGATGGGGCCGCAGCGGGCGAGCTAATGCAGGTTGGCTATTTCGACCAACAGGGCGACCTGATCACCGAAGGTAACGACGTTATCTTCGGCAATGGCGGCAACGACGACATCCGCGCTGGCGGCGGCGATGACTTCGTGTCGGGCGGCACTGAAAATGACTTCATCGATGGCGGTTCGGGCAATGACAACCTGAACGGCGACGACGGCAATGACGATATCCGCGGCGGCGACGGCAACGACAGCTTGTTTGGTGGGTCGGGCGACGACTTCCTCGACGGCGGTGTGGGCAATGACACGCTGGCAGGCGGCAGCGGCAATGACGATCTGCGGGGCAGCGATGTTGCCGACCAGCTGTTCGGCGAAGACGGCGACGACTTCCTCGACGGCGGTGCGGACAATGACACGCTGGCAGGCGCCAGCGGCAATGACGATCTGCGGGGCAGCGATGGTACCGACCAGCTGTTCGGCGAAGACGGCGACGACTTCCTCGACGGCGGTGCGGACAATGACACGCTGGCAGGCGGCAGCGGCAATGACGACTTGCGCGGTGGCGACGGCAATGACGAGTTGTTTGGCGAAGACGGCAATGACCAGCTGATTGGTGGGGCCGGGGCAGATCTCATCTCCGGCGGCGCCGATGCCGACAGTATTGTGTTAGCCAACGGCTTTGGTGCAGATACCATCTCTGGCGGCGAGACCACGACCACCGGAACAGATAACGATGTCATCAACGCTTCAGGCATCACCGCGTCGGGGGTGACAGTCAACTCCACGAATGAAGCCGGAACGCTGTCATACAGTGGCAACACCGCGAACTTCTCCGAGATCGAGGGGTTCATCCTAACGGGCCAAAACGACAGCTTTACCGCTTTCGGCACGTCCAATGTCACCGTCGATGCCGGCGCAGGGAATGACTCGATCCGCGAGGGCAATGGCAATAACACGATCAACGCCGGAACCGGTAATGATACGATTATCTCAGGATTTGGTATCTCGTCCATCACAGGCGGTGAGGATGTCGGGGGCGGCGATCGGGATGTTCTTAATTTCAGCATTGCCAATGATGCCGTAACGATCACGTTCGACGGGGCAGAAAGCGGCTCCTATGCCGACGATGACGGTGACAGCGGCACCTTCTCCCAGATCGAGAACTACCAGCTGACATCGGGGAACGACAGCGTCAATGCAAGCCTCGACACCTCCGGGGTGACCATTGATGGGAACGGTGGTATGGACACCATCATTGGTGGCTCTGGCAATGACATCATCACAGGCGGTGGTCTCCCGTTTGGAGACCCCGGTGACAGTCTCGTCGGGGGCGCCGGAGACGACATCATCCTGGGCGACTCGGGTGACGACACGATCGACGGCGGCACCGGTAACGACTTCATTGAGGGCGGCCGGGACGACGACCTGCTGACGGGCGGCGATGGCGACGATTACTTCTCCTACACCTCCGGTGACGGGCTTGACACCATCACCGACTTCAACGCCGGAAATACCGGGTTGCTTGATGACGGTGATTTCAACAATAACGATTTCATTGACCTGTCGGCCTATTATGATCGCATCTTCGAACTCCATGCTGACCAAGCTGACGATGGTATTCTAAACCAGTCCAACACCACATATTTAAACGGCAAGCTGGTCGACTATTCCGACAATACCCAGTTTGATACCAACGGCACGCCCAATGACGAAGGCATCCAATTCACGGGCGCTGCGGCTGACGGGTCCTTCTTTACCTTTGAAAATACAGGCGTGGTTTGTTTCACATCGGGCACGTTGATTGCCACACCAAAGGGCGAAGTCCCAATAGACACACTCCGGCCCGACGACCTCGTGCTGACACGCGATAACGGGCCACAGCCCTTGGTCTGGATCGGTCAGCGCTATGTTGGCCGTGCGGAGCTCGCGCAGAACGAAAAGCTGCGCCCGATCAAACTCCAACCAACGCTGATCGGGTCTCATTCCCCGTTGATCGTGTCGCGTCAGCACGGGATGCTATTGCGCTTGGATGGCGAAGAAACTTTGGTGCGCGCGGTTCATCTGACCAAGCTCTCAGGCCAAGGCGCGGCGATCATGCATGGCTGTAGCGGCGTTACCTATGTGCACCTCATGTTCGAGACGCATCAGGTGGTTTTTGCTCAGGGTGCGCCCTCTGAAAGCTTCTATCCGGGCCCGCAAGCGCTCAGGTCCTTGTCGACACCTGCCCGCCACGAACTCCTCACCCTGTTTCCGACCTTGCCTCGCAAACTCGCGCGGAGCTTTACGCCCTTCAAGGGATTATCCGAGGCTGTTTTGCAGTGCGCGTAAGCAAGTTCGATCAGGGCCTGCTCGCCCGTGATTGGGGCTAGCGCCACGCGCGCCGTGGCAAGGTGGCTGTGGTTGGCTTGGTGCTGCAATCCGTTGCCGCCAGAGACATGGCGCAAAAAAAGGGGCCTGCGCCGCAAGCCCCCTTCCTGTCTATGGTCGGACTTACTTTTGAAATACCGTCGCTTCCGGGATTGCCCATCCCGCTTCTTGATAATAGCGCAATGCGCCGGGGTGCAGACGGCCTGCAATCAGTGCCAGCCCGCCTTCTTTTGTTACCGTTGACGGCATCCACACCGCCGTTTCCTGCAACTCGGGCAGGTTTTCCCAAATCGCCTTTGTCACCGCATAGACCACATCATCAGGCACATGCAGACCTGCGCTGAAGTTCACAATCGCGCCATGCGTGCGCGCATCGCCCCCTTGATGGTTTGAGCCATATGCACCCGCCGGGATCACGTTGATCGTGCCGCCCGTGGCTTTGTTGATCTTCATCTTGTCAACATCGACATCGAGAATGCGAATATTCTTGGTCAGCGAGAACTGTTGAACAGCCGGGCTTGGAATGTTTGTCGGCAAGATCACCACGTCGATCTTGTCATCTTGGAACGCTTGGATCGCTGCGTCAAACCCAAAGGCCTGCACGTCCATTTCCTCGGCCTTGATCGTTGTCGTCTCTTCAATGGCCTTCAGAACAACCCCTGTTGCGGCACCGCCGGGCGGTCCGGCAAACACCTTCTTGCCGCGCAAGTCATTGAGGCTTTCAATGCCTGAATCGGCTCGGGTGATGTAGTGATAGGGGCCGATTTGATAAGAAAAAATCATACCAACCTTTTGCTCAAGGTCTGACGCATCAGTCATATCCTTGAACGGGCCGAAGTTATTTGCCATCAGCCAGTTGATCGTTGGCGAGCCAAAGAGGAAATCCACTTTGCCATTGGCGGCATCGACCATGTGCTGGGTCGCGGCGCCTGTCGCCTTGACTTGAAACTCGACGCCCTCCACGTGGTTATTAACCACTTTTGCAATGGCGGTGTTGACCACGAAAGGCGACATGCCCGGCGCGATTGAGGTGACTTTGTAAAGTTCAGCCCAGGCCGAGCCCACAAAAAGCCCCGCCGCTGCGACACCGGCCAAGGCCAGCGTTCCAGTTTTTTTGATGATATGGTTCATTTCTTCCTCCCTGTTATCTGTCGTCGGTCTTGTCTCAAGCCTTTGTCTTTTCAGTCATCGCTTCGGGGCGTTTCGAGAATAGCCCCAAAGCCAAGGTTGCGAGGACCGCAGGGCCCCAGATGGGGGCCATCGGCACCATCGCCGCCATCCCAGCGGCACCGCGCAGGCAGCGCTGGACAAATCCAATCCGCCCCAGTCGGGGATCTGCGCCGCCAAGGGCGGTCGAAAACATCCACACCGCTGCCAAAAGGCGCAGCATGGTAAAGCCCAATTCGGACCAGCTAAACGCGCCCGCGACCAATAAAAGCGACGGCGAAAAGACAAAAACATAGGGCACCATCAGCCCGACAATCGATATTCGCAGCGCCACGAATGAGGTTTGGAGCGGATTGCCCCCCGCAATCGGCGCGGCCACGTAGCAGCCATAGGCAATTGGCGGCACGATGGAGGAGTAGACCGCAAAATAAAGCACAAACATATGCGCCGCGAGCGGCAAGACCCCCGCCTTGATGATCGCAGGGGCAATCATGATCGCAATGATCAAATAGGCGGGCAGGGTGGGCAAACCCATTCCCAAGATCAACGCGCCACACATCGCCAAGAACAGGGCAAGCAAAAGGTTTCCATCCCCAACCGAGGCGATCGATGTGGCGAACCGAATAGCCACGCCGGTTTCATTGACCACAGCCAGCACAATCCCAATCGCTCCCACCGCGAGCATGATTTGTGCCGAGCTGATCCCGCCTTCGATCAAGGCTTGCAAGATGCGCTGCGGTTCGCGGCGAAAGTCGGGGTTTAGCACCAATCCCGTCAAGATTGCCGTCACAACCCCGATCAGCCCTGCCATGGCGGGGCTTTTGCCCGCCAAAAACGTCGCCATCAATGCGGCAATGGGCAAGAAGACCAATGCCGAATTCAACCAATCGCGGGCCGTCAACACGGGCCGCTCCTCGGGGGGGAGGGTCTTGATATCAAGCCGGATGGCTTCGGCATAAACTTGGCCAAAAAGTCCGATATATTTGAACAGCGCGGGCAAGGCGGCCGCTGCGATCACCAATGAAAACGGCATCCCCACGAGATCGGCCATCACAAAAACCGCGGCAGCCATAATCGGAGGGGTTAACTGCCCCCCCGATGAGGCGGCGGTTTCCACGGCTCCTGCGAAATTGGCCGAAAAGCCTTGACGCTTGATCATGGGAATGGTGAAGACGCCAGTGCCTGCGATATTTGCAGCAACGCTGCCCGACATCATGCCGAAAATCGCACTCGCCACGATGGCCGCATGTGCTGATCCGCCCCGGATGCGCGCGGTCAGGGCGGTCGAGATGTGGATCAGGCTTTCCCCGGCACCCGTGCGCTCCAAAATCGCCCCGAAAATGAGAAAAATCAGAACGTTATCTGCGACCAATCCCGTGGTGCGGCCAAAGACGCCGTCAAAAGAATACCAAGTGATCTGCATGAAATCACCGGAATCCATTCCGAAATGGCGCAATAGCCCCGGCAAGCTGGGCCCGGCAAACCCAAAACCAATGAACACCAGCGCCAAAATCACGAGCGACCAGCCCCAAGCGCGCTGCACCAAAATAAGCAACACAGCAAGCCCTATCAAACCACCGATCAGGTTTTGCGTCGTCTCTCTGAAGAAGCCCGTATAAAGCTCTGACTTTACTTGAAAAAACCAGACTGCCGAATAGGCGAATCCGGCAATCAGGATCACATCCAGCAGCTGTCCCCAACGCCCCAAGCGCCCCCGTGCTAAGGGCGACGTCAGCGCCACAATCACCACACTTGCGGCCATGACCCCAAATCGCGCATTGGCCTCATCCAGCACGAAAAACGCAATCACCGAGATCACAATTCCCGACAGCACAAGCGCCAAGAGACGGCCCAGTTGTTCAAGGGGGGCAGGCGTGGTCATTTGAAATGGCCTCTCTTATGGGCCAGCTCTTCGTTATGGCTCAAAATTTTATCAAGAATCCCTAGAAATGTCGCACATTCCTCTGGTGTGAGTGTTTCCACTACGGCCTCATTGCGGCCTTGGGTGAAGCGCAGCGCTTCATCATGCACGCGCTTTCCTTTTTCAGTGGCGGTCAATTCCAACTGGCGCGCGTCTTTTTGGGCCGCTGATGTCTCAATGAGGCCCGCGTCTACCAAGGATTTCACCACCCGCGACAATTGCCCTTTGTCGATCCACAAAATCTCGCGCAGCTCTGAAAACAGGATTTTCCCCTCTGGCACCGTCAGGCCCAGAACGCGCCATTCATTGAGCCGCAGGTTAAACGCTGCTTGGAAATGAAAGCTGCCAGCGCGCTCATTAAGGGCGGCCAGACGCGCCACACGAAAACTCAGCGCTTGGCGGAGTTTTTGAATGGGCGGATGAACTTGCCCAGCTTGTGTTTTCGCTGTTGACGCCATCGCATGTCCTCTTGCGTTCATTAAGGCTAAACATTTTGTTGACCAAATCAACAGAATTTTTATCCTAAGCGTGAACAGTCATGATGGGGCAGGGCCGTGGCGAAAGCAGATCATATTCTTTTCGGCGGCCCGATCCTGACAATGGATCCCGCCTATCCGCGCGCCGAGGCGCTGGCGATTGCCAAAGGCCGGATCCTCGCCGTTGGCACTTTGCCCGAAATAGAAGCACTCAGCGGCGCGCATACAGTGCGGGAAAACCTGCGCGGCGCGGCCCTGATGCCCGGCCTGATCGAAAGCCATACACATGCGCTCTGGGGGGGCTGTCGTGATCTTTTTCAGGTCTATACTGGCTATCAAGCGACAGTGCCGCAACTGGCCGAAGCCGTTCGCACCCGCGCAGCCCGATTGCCCAAGGGCGCTTGGATCAGCGGCGGGCCATGGCGCTATGACATGAGCGCAGAAATAGCGCAGTCGCCGCGCGCATGGCTCGACCAGTTGGCCCCACATCACCCGGTCGCGCTCTCGGACACGACCCAGCACGCATTGTGGTGCAACTCCAAAGCCTTGGACGCCGCAGGCCTCTCAGACAGCACAGCTGAAATTTCCGGTGGCGTGATGGGGCGTTCGGCCTCCGGCGCGCTCTCGGGCTTTTTGGCCGAAGCCGCCTGCGCGCCTGTCATGCGCCATTTGCCATGGAGCGCCGAACAGCTTGATCAGGCCTGCGATTACGCGGTGCGATATTTCAACAGTCTTGGCTACACAGGCTTCAAGGAGCCCTCTGCCGATCCCGCCGACCTTGCGGCCTATGCCCGCGCCCATGATCAGGGCCGACTTCACCTTCATGCGGCGGCCCATCTCACGGCTTTCTCCCCGCTGTCCAATGATCTCATTCCCTTGGCCCGGCTCAATGACTTGCGCGCCACGTATCGCCGCCCAGGTCTGGGACTGGATTTTTCCAAGCTTTTCTTGGATGGGGTTGCGCCTGCCTATACGGCGTCATTCCTTGCTCCCTATCTGGCGCGACCGGGCTATTATCCGGCCACCCATAGTCCTGACGCCACGCTCTTGCTTGCGCCAGAGCACTTGGCGCAGATCGTCACCGAACATGATGCAGCAGGGTTTTGCGTGAAAATGCACGCCGTGGGCGATAATGCGGCCCGCAAGGGGCTTGACGCTATTGCCGCCGCGCGCGCCGCCAATGGCCCCAATGGCCCACGCCATGAAATCGCACATTGCACCTTTATCTCCGACACTGACCTGCCACGCTTTGCCGCGCTGAATGCCGTAGCCGAGGTGTCCCCGAAGCTTTGGATGCCCAATGCCGCGACGTCTGCCCAAGTTGCGGCCCTTGGTGCGGCGCGCCTCGCTCAGGTGCACCGGATCCGCGCCTTGCTTGCCGCTGGCGCAGAAGTCATCTTTGGCACCGACTGGCCTGCTTCGGCACCAGATGCCAATCCATGGAGCGGTTTGGCGGGGATGATATCGCGCCGGGATCCCTCGAGGGCCTACCCCGGCAGCGTTGCCCCCGATGAGGCCATCTCACTTGCCGAGGCCTTGCCGCTATTTACGCGCAATGCCGCGCGCGCCATGGGTCTCGCTGGCCAGACGGGCCAATTGAAGCCCGGCCTTTGGGCCGATTACATCCTGCTCGAAACAGACCCTTTCAGCCAAAGCAACGCGGCACTTTTTGCCACATGCGTCGCGCGCACGGTGTTCAAAGGCCAAACCGTCTATGAGGCGCGGGGGTAAGGGCTTATCCCAATAGCCCCGTGTCACCGCACACAGAAATCGCTTGTCCGGTCATTGTCTTGCTGCGTGCCGAGGCGAGATACAAGATCTGGTCCGCGATTTGCTCGGGTGTCACGTAGTCCTTGATCGCCGTATAAGAAAACGCCTCTGCTTCGATCTGCGCGAAGGGCAGACCCCGCGATTGTGCCCGTGCCTCCAACACCCGGCGCTGCCGATCTCCCGCGACGATCCCCGGCAACACGGCATTCACCCGAATACGATCTGCCCCCAACTCTACGGCCATTGATTTTGTCAGCCCAATGACCCCCCATTTCGCTGCCGCATAAGGGCTCCGCAGCTTGAAGCCAAGCCTGCCTGCCAGAGAGGATATATTGATGATCGAGGGGTTTTCGCTCTGTCTCAATTCGGGCACGGCTTGGCCAATGGTCAAAAACTGACTGGTGAGGCAAACCGCAAGACAATGCGAAATAGCGGCGGCATCAAGGTCTTCGATCCGTGCTGTGGGGCCCGCGATCCCGGCATTATTCACCAAGCAATCCAGCCCCCCCAAATGCGCCATGGCATCGGCCATGAAGCCGACTAACGCGGCGCTCTGAGCCACATCGATCTTGGCGCGAAAGACATCTTTGGGCAGGCTTGCAAGTGCCGCTTCATCGATATCGCAGACCGCCACCTGCGCGCCTTCTGCCCGAAACGCGTCTACAATCACCCGGCCAATTCCGCCTGCACCCGCCGTGACGATCACCCGCGCGCCCTGCAATCCCAAATCCATCGCTCTCTCCCATGTCCCTCACTGCAGTCTGGCGCGCCGCTCCTTCGGTGAAAAGCAAATTCCCACCCTTGCCAACGCGCCATTCACCGCCATGATGACCGCAATCGCGCCGAAGCGCGCCGTCGGGGAGGAAACTATGGGCCGCAATCGCAAAGTCATCATCACCTGTGCCGTCACAGGGGCTATCCATACCCCATCGATGTCACCCTATTTGCCAGTGACCGCGCAAGAGATTGCCGATGCCGCAATCGGTGCGGCCGAAGCCGGGGCGGCGGTGGTGCATCTTCATGCGCGCGACCCCAAAGATGGCCGCCCTGACCAAACCCCAGAAGCGTTTTTGCCATTCTTGCAAATGATCAAGCAGCGCTCCGACTGTGTGGTCAACATCACCACAGGCGGTGCCCCCACCATGAGCATTCAAGAGCGCGTCAGGCCCGCCGCCACATGGCAACCTGAAGTGGCCTCATTGAACATGGGCTCGATGAATTTTGGTCTGTTCCCGATGCTCAAACGCTTTGAAGGGCAACTCAAACATGCTTGGGAGCAGACATATATTGCTGATAAATCAATTCTTTTCCGCAATACCTTTGCAGATATCGAGCATATCCTGACCACGCTCGGTGCCAATGGCACGCGCTTTGAATTTGAATGCTACGACACCGCGCATCTCTATAATCTCAAGCATTTCGTCGATGAGGGGCTCGTGCAGGGGCCACTCTTCATCCAGACCGTTTTTGGTCTGATGGGCGGGATCGGCGCACATCCCGATGATGTCATGCATATGAAGCGCACGGCCGATCGGCTCTTTGGTGATACCTATCGCTGGTCTGTATTGGGCGCAGGGCGCAACCAATTGCCCATTGCGGCAATGTCTGCGGCCATGGGCGGAAATATCCGCGTTGGTCTCGAAGACAGTCTTTGGGCCGGGCCGGGGACTTTGGCTGAAACCAATGCCCAGC
>OBMK010003434.1_pt1 | contig 11002 bp, 9 predicted proteins | sample 1539081 | NCBI WGS metagenome assembly OBMK01 (sample SAMEA3355528, study PRJEB22509) | marine metagenome | biome: marine; feature: river plume; material: water | place: USA | collected 2010-08-07 | depth 0.5 m | reverse complement strand
TTCCAGATGATTTCCACGGCATTTCTTCAGAAGATACCAAACGCGCCTTTGATACATTATTCCGAAGTGATTGCCCGCCAGACCAAATTGCTGCGATCTTTTTTGAGCCGGTTCAGGGCGAGGGAGGGTATAATATTGCGACACCAGAATTTGTTGAGTACCTGAGAGATCTTTGTGATGCTCATGGCATCGTACTGGTTGCTGACGAAATTCAATCAGGTATGGGTCGGACCGGTAAAATGTTTGCAATGGAGCATTTCGGCATACACCCCGACCTAAGCTGCGTCGGCAAGAGCATTGGCGGAGGGTTGCCAATTTCAGGTGTCGTGGGCAGGGCGGATATCATTGACACGGTGCCACCAGGTGGCTTGGGTGGCACCTTTGGGGGGAACCCGATTGCCTGTGCTGCGGCACTGGCAGTCCTCGACGAAATCGAAACTGAAAGCTTATTGGCCCGAGGGCTGAATATGGGGGAAAGAATTGACGCTCGTTTGCGCAAGATGGCTCAGAGAAATTCGCTCGACTGCATTGGCGATGTTCGCGCTCTCGGATGTATGAATGCCATAGAAATTGTCAGAGACCGACAAAGTCGCGACCCCGATGGGGAACTCGCCGCAAAAATAGCACAGCGGGCGCTGCACAATGGGCTGATTTTGGTCACGGCCGGCCCGACACGAAATGTAATCCGACTGCTGGTCCCACTTTCCATTTCAGAGCAGGTGCTCGATGAAGGTCTAGATCTACTTGAACAATCGCTGGAAGAAGCGGTCGCGTTACCACAGCTGAGTGAGCAGTAGGAGTATTGCCATGAAAATCAGGGCAGCAGTACTAAGAGAATCTGGACTGCCTCGACCTTATTGCGAAAGTAAACCCCTGCAGATCGAAGAGGTGGAACTGGATGGGCCTAAGCGGGGCGAAGTCTTGGTCCAGATTAAAGCCGTGGGACTGTGTCACTCTGATTTGGTTGCAATCAATGGCGAGCGCGGCAAGCCGATGCCAATTGTAATAGGTCATGAAGCCGCCGGCATCGTTGTTGAACTTGGTGAGGGCGTTCAGGGTTTTGACAAAGGGGATCATGTTGTCCCAACATATGTGGCAAGCTGTGGCCATTGTGAAATGTGTGCTGTCGGTCGTCCCGCACTTTGCGAGCCCGCCACGATGACAAACGCCGATGCCGTCCTATGGGATGGCACAACACGATTGCACAAAAACGGCCAGCGCATTCATCATCACTCTGGCGTTGCGGGTTTTGCAGAATACGCCGTAATGTCGAAAGATGCATTGATCAAAATCGACAAGTCTATTCCCTTTGAACATGCCGCACTTTTTGGATGTGGCGTGGTAACCGGAGTAGGTGCCCTCTTGAACACAGCAGGGGTAAAACCAGGTGAACATGTGGCAGTTGTCGGTCTGGGCGGTGTCGGTTTAAGCGCTCTGCTGGCGGCTGTCGCCGCTGGTGCAGGAAGAATTATTGCGCTCGATTTAAATCCCCAAAAATTGCAACTGGCCCGCGAGCTAGGAGCAGATTTTGCGATCAATGCTGCCGATAGTGATTGTGTCTCGCAGGTGCGTGAAGCCACTTTGGGAGGGTCCCATGTGGCCGTAGAAACCGCGGGATCCGCAAAAGCTCTTGAGACGGCCTATCAAATTACCAGACGGGGCGGCACAACGGTCACGGCTGGCATGCCCGGACCAGAAGCAAAAATTACTTTGTCGCACCTCAGCCTCTCAGCCGAAGAGCGCTGTCTCAAAGGGTCTTACATGGGCAGTTGCGTACCGAAACGCGATATTCCACGTTATCTTTCAATGTTTCAGGATGGCAAGTTACCGGTGGATAAATTGTTGTCTCGGACAATTGGGTTTAATGATCTGAATGCCGCGATGGACCGTTTGGATGATGCAGCCACTGTACGCGAAATTTTAATGCCATGAATTGTTTCGGTTAGCATCTGATAAGGGTACATGATTTTCCGGTGCGGACAAATAATCTTCGACTGTGAAATGGTCCATTTCCGACCCAGAATTGATTTGCTTAGATCATAAAAAAGATCAGCTACCGCTTTTTGGCTTAGATGGCTCTGTTCCCATAGATACGGTAAGACTCTAATATTTTTCCTTGCTCCACATGCATGTAAGCGATGCGTCCGCCCCGTGCTTCCGCGGGCTTTGATGATTTGAGAGCTTCACCGCCAAATTGCTAGGGGAAACCAACTCATGTCCGCTCGAAACACGAGACCATGGGTTCTGAGCCGCAATTACCCTGCAATAAAAAAGCAATATGCGGAGAGGGATGCTGACTGCGGCGCATCAGAGACGTCATTCTGTAGAAAATACTCGCGGTGTGACTGGCTTAGCGCAAGAGAAAAACGCCACTGCCCAAATTTCTTTCAGATACCAGAAAGAAGGGACCCCCCTGCCGTTGAACTGTGACGAAACCGCACGAGACTTGGAAGTGCCCAACCCATCTGCAGATCAACGCCCTTTGAAAACCTCTGACCATGCTGTCGACAGATTTCCTTATCAACGCCCTCATACAATCCCGACAGCGGATCCTCATGTTAGTTCCAAATTCTCAATATCATAAACCCACAGGTCCAAATATGATGGAACTTATGGCCGTTTCAAACCTCAAGGTTGCAGGAAGCGCGCTGCGCCACATCAAACCTTCTGTGTATATTTCGCTACCTTGACTTATCTTCGTTACAGCAAGGGTTGCCTGAAAGGAGCCAGATTGGGGACCAGATCAAATCAGTGCGCATTGGGTGATCTATTTATTGTTTTGCTTCCGCCCAACTGGGCGCTTCATTTAACTGCAATAAACCTTTAAAGCGGCCCGGACCCCATCGCTCCAGATTAGTTTCAACCAACATGAAAACGCGTCTGCAAACTGCGGGTAATCTGCTAGATCGCCATAAATCTCACGCATTTCAAGCCAGACAACCGGATTGGATTTCGCGTGTCCGGCCGTCGCAGAGAGCTGGTCCCAAAACGGGTCATTTGGTTCGATAACCGTGCGGTCTTCACGAATGCCGGCACACATCCGCGCCCAGAGTGCTTCAACGAGAGCAAGCCCGTCCACCTCTCCCCCAGAGGCCAATGCATTCCGCAGGATCGGCAAAACAAAGCCGGGATGACGCGAAGAGCCATCAAAAGCAACCCGGCGCGTGGTATCCCGAATTTTGGGGTTCGCAAACCGCCGTTCAATCAAAGCAAGATAATCTTCTGGAGCGATCTCTTCAACAGCAGCAACGTACGGCAGAAATTCTCTGGTTTGCACCCGGTGAAAAAAAGCGGGAATCAAAGGATCTGTCATGCAATCAGCAATCGTTTCAATACCCAAAATTTCACCCGTATTAGCCAATACCTGATGCCCAGCATTCAGGATGCGAATTTTCATGCTCTCATAGGTGTGAACATTGTCCGTTATCGTGGCACCAACATGTTCCCAAGGAGGGCGACCCGCGCAAAATCGATCTTCAACGACCCATTGGCGATAGTTTTCATGGGTGACTGGAACTGAGTCCTCAATACCTATATTTCGGACAAAGGACAGCTCCGCTTGTCCCGTTACCGGCACAATACAGTCAACCATAGCATTGGGAAAAAGAGCAGTCTCGTCAATCCATTGTGCAAGATCCGGGTCTGTCAGTCGCGCCAAAGCGACGACCGTGCGCCGTAAAACATCGCCGTTATTTTGAAGATTGTCACAACATTGACCCGTAAAGGGCGGGTGTCCGGCCTCCCGCCTAGCGCGATAGGCGGCAACCATTGCGCCAAACGCCGTGATGGGTCGGTCAGGATTGGCAATGTCATGCACAATATCAGGGTGGGTGACATCAACATCCCCAGCCTCGGATTGATAATAGCCACCTTCGGTGACAGTCAAGGACACGATCCGGATCTGCGGGTTTGACATGGCGAGGATCAGCGGCCCGTTTTCGGGGTGAACCTCGACAAAATCGATCATCGATCCGATGACCTCCACAGAAGCGCTGTCTGGGTCCAACTCAACCAGAGTGGTCAAACAGTCCTGTTTAAGCAAACGCTGTCGCATTATCGCATCGCAGTGGCGCACACCTGCACCAATGATGGCCCAATTATGCGCCAGACCGCGTTGCATAAGTCTATGGAGATACCAAGCCTGATGCGCACGATGGAAGTTGCCCAAACCGATGTGTACGATCCCCGGGGTGAGCTTTGAGCGATCGTAGGACGGGGTGGATACTCCATCCGGCAGAGCCTCAAGCGTCGCGTTAGAGAGCCCAATCACGGTATGGTCAGTTATTTGCTCTGTCATCAGCTCATCCAGCTTCCGCCATCAACATTGTAGGTCTGGGCCACAATGTAGGCAGCCTCATCGCTGGCAAGAAACACGGCCATCCCGGTCAGGTCCTCAGCCACACCCATTCGGCCAAAGGGCACAGCTCTACCAACCTCGCTCTTCTTCTGACCCAGTGGTTTATCTTCGTATTTTGCAAAAAAAGCATCGACACCATCCCAATGAGCGCCGTCCACCACCCCGGGTGCTATGGCGTTCACATTGATGCCATGCTGGATCAAGTTCAAACCGGCCGATTGGGTCAGTGAGATAATCGCCGCTTTGCTGGCACAATAAACGGCAACAAGACTTTCGCCACGTCGCCCCGCTTGACTTGCCATGTTGATAATCCGGCCTTTGATACCACGTTCGATCATATGTTCAGCGACGGCCTGCAAAGTAAAAAGAGTGCCCGCAACATTGATGTCGAAGACGCGGGTATAGTCTTGGCGCGTGACTTCGCTGATTGGAGCCGCCGAGAAGATTGCCGCATTGTTGATCAAGACGTCAATTTGACCAAAGGCATCTGCAGTGGCAGCAACACCGGCATCAATGCTGGCCTGATCGGCCACATCCATATGAACGGCAATAGCACCCTCGCCGATGCTCAGGGCGGCGGCGTGAGCGCGCGCCTCATCGATATCGGCGATTGCGACCTTTGCGCCCTCGGCAACATAGGTCTTGGCAATAGCCAAGCCTATTCCGCGCGCAGCCCCGGTAATTAAAGTAGATTTTCCAGCCAGTCTCATCACGCGATCCGCAGCCCCCCAGCATCAAATCGGTGGATTTCACCTGCCCTTGGGGTCAAGTGGATCGTATCACCGTGTGTAAGGCTCACATCCCCAATGGCACGCACGGTCACCATTTCTGCCAACCCAGTGTTGTGGATATGGAAAAACGTGTCAGAACCTAAGTGCTCGGCCACTCCCACTGTGCCCTTCCATTGACCACCGCTTTCGACGACATCGATGTGCTCAGGGCGGACGCCAATGGTGTGCGCATCGTATTTACCCGCTTCACCACCAGTGATCAGGTTCATTTTGGGCGACCCAATAAACCCCGCAACAAACGTGTTGCACGGAGTGCGGTACAACTCAAGCGGAGAGCCGACTTGCTCAATCCTCCCGGCTTGGAGCACGACAATTTTATCTGCCATAGTCATCGCTTCGACTTGATCATGGGTCACATAAACCATCGTGGTTTCAAGCCGTTTGTGCAGTTCACTTATCTCAAGCCGCATACCAACGCGCAACGCAGCGTCAAGGTTCGACAATGGCTCGTCAAGCAGGAACGCTGCCGGTTCACGCACAATCGCACGACCAATGGCCACGCGCTGGCGTTGACCACCAGACAGCTGTCCCGGACGACGTTCCAGATAGCCGGTTAAATTTAGCACCGACGCAGCGTTCTCTACACGTTTATTTATCTCGGCTTTACCAAGTTTCGCCATGCGCAACGGGAAGGCAATATTTTTTCGCACTGTCATATGCGGGTAAAGCGCATAAGATTGGAACACCATCGCAAGGCCGCGTTTGGCGGGAACGACGTCCGTGGCGTCCTTCCCATCGATCTCAATATGACCCGCCGTGATGTCTTCAAGTCCCGCAATCAAACGCAGCAGGGTGGATTTACCGCAGCCCGACGGGCCGACAAAGACCGTAAACTCGCCATCCTGTATGGTGAGGTCCAATGGCGGGATTACTTCCACGTCACCAAATGTCTTGGTCACCTGTTTGAGTTGGATTTGTCCCATAGTTCAGGTTCCTTATTTCACGGCGCCGAAGGTCAGGCCGCGGACAAGTTGTTTCTGGCTAAACCAGCCAAGGATGAGGACCGGCGCAATCGCCATGGTCGAAGCCGCGCTGAGTTTCGCAAAAAACAGGCCTTCGGGACTGGAATAACTGGCGATAAAAGCACTCAGAGGCGCTGCTTTGGCCGCGGTCAGGTTCAACGTCCAGAAAGCTTCATTCCAAGCGAGGATAAAGTTTAGCAGAACTGTGGAGGCGATACCTGGAATGGCCATTGGTGTTAAAACGTAAAGGATTTCCTCTTTGAATTTAGCACCATCCATCCGGGCAGCTTCGAGAATTTCACCAGGAATTTCCTTGAAATAGGTAAAAAGCATCCAGACAATAATTGGCAGATTGATTAACATCAGCACCACCATCAGGCCACTGCGGGTATCGAGCAGATTAAATTCTACGAACAAAAGCGAGATCGGATAAAGAACCCCCACCGCCGGTAACATCTTGGTCGAAAGCATCCAAAGCAAAATATCTTTGGTTCGCTTGGACGGCACAAAAGCCATCGACCATGCGGCTGGGATCGCCACGAGGATACCAAGTAACGTGGATCCTCCGGCGATAATAACCGAGTTCCACAGGAATTTCATATAATCGGAGCGTTCCTGCACAACAGCATAGTTTTCAAAAGTCCAATCAAAGGTAAAGAATAAGGGCGGGTCATTGATTGCCTGCGCCTCGGTCTTAAAGCTGGTTAGAATTGTCCAGAAAATTGGAAAAAAGATTATCAGTCCAATCGTCCATGCGGCGACGGTTGTGATAATCTTGCGCTGTGTTTTAACGGCTCGTGCCATGTAATCAGCCGCCCCTATGTGTCTAGATTTTTACCAACGATGCGCATCAGGAAGATGGCAACAATATTGGCAAGGAGAATGGCATAAACACCGCCTGCAGACCCCAGCCCAATGTTCTGGCTATCAATGACCCGCTGGAAAATCAGATAGGTCAGTGTGCGGGTGCCAAAAGCACCACCGGTGGTCACGAAAATTTCTGCAAAGACCGACAGCAGGAAAATTGTCTGAATGAGGATCACAATGGTGATCGCACGGGCCAAATGTGGCAGCACAATATACCAAAAGCGTTTGAGCACCGGGGCACCGTCCATTTCGGCTGCTTCCAACTGTTCGCTGTCCAGCGACTGGGTCGCGGTCAGCAGGATCAATGTGGCAAAGGGAAGCCATTGCCAAGAAACGAGAACAATAATCGATCCAAGCGACGCGTCTTGCAACCACGCCACAGGTTCAGCGCCAAAGAACCGCCAAAGATGGGCAAAAATGCCATTAACAGGATCCATCAGCATATTTTTCCACACCAGCGCGGATACAGTCGGCATCACGAAAAATGGCGCAATCACAAGTATACGAACAAAACCTTGCCCCCACATCGGTTGATCTAGCAACAATGCCAACAGGATACCAAACACCACTGTGATCAAAAGAACACCGCCAACCATGATCAATGTGGTTTCGATACTGGGCCAGAAAGAACTCGACGAAATAAACCGGCTGTAGTTTGTAAAACCAACCCAATCAAGTCCGCGCTCAAGACTGTCTCCGCGCAGTGGAAGGTATTTCTTGAACGAAAAGTAGAGCGTCATGATTAGGGGCACCAACATCCAGCCCAAAAGCAAGACTACGGCAGGCGCCATCATAATACGAGCGGTGGATCTGGAGGCTTTCGTGGCCATTGGGTGGTGCTTTCCTGTGGACAGAGATCCCATCCAGGATGGTACAAAGGTCAATAAGAATGTCTTGGCACAGGGGGCGGCGCAGCGACCGCCCCCCGGCGGGAGGACGCTTAGCGGTAGCCTGCGGCTTCCATTGCGTCGTTCGTGATCGCCTGCGCTTTCTCCAGTGCTTCTGCGATGGTTTGCTGACCTGCATAAGCGGCAGAGAATTCCTGGCTGACTTCCGTTGCAATGCCCGCAAACTCCGGAATGGCGGCAAACTGGACGCCGACATAGGGGCTTGGATCAACGGTCGAATTATTGGGATCAGCTGACAGGATCGAATCCAGCGTCATCTGTGCGAAAGGCACAGACTTGTAATCTGGATTTTCATACAGCGATGTCCGTGCGCCTGGAGGCACATTGGCCCAACCTTCGTTGGCTGCAACCAGCTCGATATAGCCAGTGCCCGTTGCCCATTCGATAAACTGCTTGGCTGCCGCTTCTTTCTGAGAACCGGCAGGAATTGCCAGAGCCCACGCCCACAACCAGTTAGAGCGGACGCCCAAACCATTATCGGGGGCCAGCGTAAAGCTTACTTTGTCAGCAACCGTCGAGTCTTTGGGGTTGGTCACAAAGGACGCCGCCACAGTTGCGTCAATCCACATGCCGCATTTACCCTGTTGGAACAGCGACAAGTTTTCATTGAACCCGTTGGTTGCATATCCTGCAGGGCCGGCGTCAGTCATCATATTTTTATAAAAATTCAGTGTATCTGACCATTCACGAGTATCGAACTGGGCATTCCAATCTTCGTCAAACCAGCGTGCACCAAAAGAGTTAGACATCGCAGTTATAAAAGCACCGCCTTCGCCCCAACCAGCCTTGCCGCGCAGGCAAATACCGTTGATTTCAGCATCTCGATCTGTCATTGCACGAGCGGCCTTGGCGATGAAGGACCAAGATGGTGCATCGGGCATTTCAAGACCGGCGGCAGCCATCAAGTCGGTCCTGTACATAACCATCGAGCTTTCGCCATAAAATGGGGCCGCAAAAAGCGTACCGTCATGGGACAGACCGCCGGCCATGGCCGGTAAGATATCAGCGGCGTTATACTCAGCGGACAAATCGTCAAGTGAAACCAACCAGCCGTTCGCGCCCCAGATCGGGGTTTCATACATACCGATTGTCATGATATCGAAGGCACCGCCTTTGGTCGAGATGTCAGTGGTAACGCGCTGGCGCAATACGTTCTCTTCCAGCGTGACCCACTCAACAGTGTGACCCGTCTTGGCGGTGAAGTCGTCAGTCAGACCCTGCATGCGGATCATATCACCATTGTTCACAGTCGCTATGGTGAGGTTTTCCGCAAAAGCGCCGCCTGCAGTGATCAGCGAAAGCGCAGTCGCGGCACAAAGTGTGCTCTTCAAAGACATCCTAATTCCTCCCTGGTTTGGATGTGATGGGCCAAGCCTAATCAAATAAACAACGCGACGTCAACAAATAATTTACGCGCGTAAACTAAATGGCATTCACGCGGAGTCACGCAAGATCAATTTCCCCTCTAATCTTGTGCTTTTCCAAGCTGCTACTTGCCCATCGATTGCAGCAAAAAGCGCCTCGGCTGCAGTCTGGGACACCGCGTCATAGTTATGAGAAATCGTGGTCAAAGGCGGACAAGTGTAACGCGAATACGGATGCCCGTCTTGTCCCGCAACCCGAATCAGGCAGGCTTCGCCACGCCCCACGCGGATACCTTGCTCATAACAAGCCGTCAGCAGTCCAATCGCCAAACGATCGTTACTGCACAGAATTGTATTTGTCGAAAAACGTCCCCGCTTGAGTGCATCGTGACCTCCCAAAAGCCCAATTTCTTCAAATCCCCAGCCCTCACCTTCCACTGAGATAACGTCTGGGGTATGTCCAAACGCCTCCATCGCCCTAAGATAACTTTGACGGCGTCTGTGCGCGTTAGGGTTTGCAGGCGTTTTCATTTCAAAAAAACAGGGCGGTTCGCCGGTGCGGCACAAATAGTCGGTGATATGGGTGGTGAATTGAAAGTTATCAGAACCCACAAATGCAAGGCCGATCTGATCAACGCTGCTGTCAAAGATCAAGGTAGGCACATCTTCGCAAAATTTCTCCAGCGCTTTCCCATCCGATGCGCGTCCCAAAGGCGCCAATAACACACCAGCGGGTTTAAGAGAGCGCAATGTATCAAGAACCTCAACCTCCAACGCAGGATCTCCGTGTGAACTGAATAGGGTCGGACGATAACCAGCAGCAAGACACCTTTGCTCAAGGTTGCGTGCAATTTCTGCAAAATAGGGGTCACTCAACAGCGGGACCACTATGCCAACATTCTTCGTCAGTTTACGATTTTGGTTCATCGCATAGATATTTGGGCGATAATCGTGCAATTCCAGCGCCGCTTCGATACGGGTGCGCGTCGTGTCCCTCACACTTCCCGGGTCATTAAAGTACTTTGATACTGTAGGTCGGGAAATGCCGCTCACGCTTGCGAACTCTTCCATGTTTCGAATTTTGTTGCCAGCCATCCACGTTCGCCCTGTGATATTTCTTTGTTAAGATACAAGTTTACATCAATAACATTGTTACTTTTCGCGCGCAAATAATAAACTTTTACTTTTGATCTCTACAGATAAGCTCATGTCTTGCTAGTTGTTCGGCAACTCGATTTCGGCAGTGACATCCCAAAAACCAACCGTAGGCGTTGTTTCCACGCGGGTAACTCTAGATGAGAACATCTCCAGTGGCTTTGCGAAGCCTGCCTCAAAGTATTTATCAGCGGCAGATAGCACCGCATCAACAACCTAATGATCTTGATGTTGTTCAGATCTTGCAAGACAGAACTGACGTGGCCGAACTTGTGAAAAACCAAACGCCTTAGTGCGGTCGCTATACTTCAGCACGCAAAGGATTTTAAAACCAGCGCCCCAGTCATTTTTCAATGGGTGGTAATGACTTTTGACGTATAATTGCAAATTTGCCGGAATAATCTCAGAAACCATTGGGTAAGCGGCGCAAGCCAGAGTTGGACCATGGCATCTAACTTGTCTCAGATTGACATTTTCTGGTCTTGCTGTATTGATTATGATGAATAATATTTTTATGTTGGAATGGGCGTTTTGAAATGAATAGGGAAACCCTATTAAATCTTAAAAAGACACTGAATTTTGCTGAAGCTGGCTTAGA
>OBMK010003431.1_pt1 | contig 11014 bp, 8 predicted proteins | sample 1539081 | NCBI WGS metagenome assembly OBMK01 (sample SAMEA3355528, study PRJEB22509) | marine metagenome | biome: marine; feature: river plume; material: water | place: USA | collected 2010-08-07 | depth 0.5 m | reverse complement strand
GGAAGCCACCAAACAAATTGGGCTCACTAGTTGATATAGATTGCATGTTGGCAGTTGAACAACACAAACACAGTACATAAAAACTCTTTAGCAATAGGAACGAAGCGAGAGGTAATGTATTATATAGATAGCATTAACCTAGTTAATGTACTCTTTATGTTACATATGTCGACGTAGGTTGGGAAAGGTCAGAGCCCATTGTACTTTGTGTATAAACAATTACCTACTTCCAATGTCTCGGCTGGACGGACTCACATGAAGTTATCCAAAAAAAGACGACGGGGCCGTAACAGGTTCCGTCTGACTAAACAATCTACATGAAATTAAAACATTAATACATTCGTATTAATGCAATAATAATATCATATATAAATCATTTAACTAAAACGAAGTATTGTAGTTTGAGCGTTAAGCGAAAACTATTATTTACGAAGTAAATAATCAAACAGTAAGTTATATTATAAATACACTATAACGATGTTAAGGAATAATCACAATGAAGATCTCTGAATTTGCAAATGATGAACAAATTGACGAATTAAACGCTCAGGACGTTGGAACTGGACTTGGCAAAGGCGTTAGAGCTGTAGGAACTGGCGTTAAAAACTTTGCTAAGGGATTTGGACAAGGATTAATGGGTAACGTACCTGGTAAGGATAAAAAACCTGCGCCGTCCGCTGCTCCCGCAGCTAAAGCGAATCCTGCAACAACTAAGGCAGCACCTAAAGCGGCAACTACTGCAAAACCGGGGGCTGCTCCCGCAGCTAAAGCGGCAACTGGTCCAAATATAGATTCAATTAAAACTAGTGTTGCTTCATTTAATCCAAAACAAAGAGTAGCTATTAGACAACAGGCTGCAAAAAAAGCAGGAGTAGTATAATGAGACTTAATGAGATCAATACAACCAAACGTGCATTAATTACTGAAGGATGGAATGATCCTCGACTAACATTACTTGAAACAACACATCTTATTCCTTTTATTACAAGTATTGAAAATTATATTGTTGAAGCAAACTTAACTCCGCAACAGATTAATCAAATGTTTACTGATGTCGAAGCAGGTGCAACAGCAGCTGGTGGTAATAGAACAGGTATTGGTAAAGGTGTAGACGCAGCTAAATTTGTTAACAACAAAATGAAAGAGCTTGGTCAAGCAGTTAAAAAGTCTGGACCAGTATCAAATGCAGATCAAAAGTTTAATGACTTAAAAACAAAAATTGGTGCTAAAGATTCAAAAGTTGTCAAAGCAGTTCAAGCAGTTAGTGACTGGGCAAAAGAAAATCCAGGTAAAGCAACTATTGGTGTTGCAATACTTACAATAGCAGCTGGTATGGCTGCTGGCCCAATGGCAGGTGCTATAGGCGGTTTCCTAGCAAGAGCATCAAAAGATTTATTACAAGGTAAAGACCTTTCTAGTGCAGTTGGTAATTCACTTAAAACAGCAGCAATTGGTGCTATTGTTGGTGTAGTTGCAGATGGCATTGACTTTGGCGCTCCAGATGTTGACGGTGGTGTTAACACACTATCAGGAGAAGTGGAAACTAGTCAACTACAAGATAAAATTGCAGCAGAGCTAGGCGACACAGGTGACGGTGCAAATCAATCTGTTGCAAGTGCATTTGCAGATATAGATGTATCTGCATTTAAGATGCAGTATGCTGAAGAAATGTATATGGCCCAAATTGATAAGTTCGGCGGCGAAGTAAGTCGAAGTATGATAATTAAGATGGCTGAGAACGTTGACATTCAAGGCACATATCCAGATGCCTTTAGTGCTAATTTTGACGGAAGTTTTGTTAGAGGAAATATTTACTTAACACCAGATGAAGCTAAAGAACTTAGTGCTGCCGGATTTAGAGGCATGGACATAATGGGCAATGAAGCAACAGAATGGATTAAAACAAATGTTGATGGCGCAAGCGATCAAATTCAAGCAGGCGTTGATGCAGCCGCAGCTAGAGCTGCCGAAGAAGCAGCAGATGCTATACTTCCAGTAGATCAAATTGCTGATATGACAGATGCGGATATAGATGCTCGACTAAAAGAATTACAAGCTTCAGACGGATTTGATAAAACAGCTGATACTGATGCTGCAAAAGAATGGCGCCAGTTAAGTAGAGAAACTGGAAATCGTATGTTTGACTCTATTCAATTTAATACTGACAAAATTGATACAGTATTTGAATGGTGTCACGGATCACCGGCTGTAATCTTAACAGAAGGTCCACTAGATGCAATTAAGAAAGGTGCAGCCGCAGCAGGCGGAGCACTTAAAAAAGGCGCGGCAGCTGTAGGTGCTAAAGCAAAAACAGTTGGCAAGAACTTGTCATCTAAAATTACTGCTGACAAATTAAATAAAGCATGGATTAAAGCAGGCAAGCCAACAGACAGTAATGAAATTGCAAACATATTAAGACAACAAGGTGTAAGTGATCAAGTACTAGCACCAGTTTATAAAACATTAGGAGCAAAACTTCCGCCAGCACCAGTTGCAGCAGATCCTAAAGCACCAGGAGCAGCAGCACCAGGAGCAAAGCCAGGGCCAGGTGGCAAACCAGCACAAGCAGCAGCACCTGTAGAACCAGGAGCAAAAGCAGGCCCCGGAGGTAAACCAACTGCACCAGGACAGACAGAACCAGCAATGGATTTCAAAGCTGTGCAACAAGCAGTTGCTAAGTTAGGACCTGAAGATGCAAAATCATTAGTAACTCATATCGATTCACTAGCAGCAGCACCTCAAACAGCACCAACAGCGGATGGTAACGCAGCAGCGGATGCAACAGCACCAGCAGAAAAAGATCCAGCTAAAAATGCAGCAGCGGGTGATACTTACGAAAAAGCAAAAGGTGATATACGCAAAGTACAAGGTGGACAGAAACCAATGCCACCAAAGACAGCAGCCACTATTGCAAGTGACCTTGCTAAATTAGCAAAAGGTGATAAAGAAAGTGGAGTTGCAGCAGCACAAAAGATTATGACTTTTGCTAAAGCAGGTGTTGATGTTAGTAAACAACAGCAAGCATGGGTTGCAAATTCTAAAGCAGGTGAAAGATTCTTAACACAAAGTATATACTTTGAAATTAGTAGAATGTTAAAAGAAAATAATTTACGTTGGAGTGATTTAGGATTACGTGTACACTTGTTAGAAGGTACTAACCAAATGTTTGGATTAAGCTACGTTTAAAAGAAAGGCATTCCGCTTTTCTTTGTAGTCTCTAAGTTTTCTTTAACTATGTCCCCTATGATAGCTCTATCTTCGTAAGATAAATTATATCCTTCGTCTAAAGTTACTGATCCGCGCATATACCAACAAAGTTTCATTATTTCATTCTTAACTTCTTTTTGGCCGTTTTCCATATGCTTAACTTCTTCTAGGATCTCAGCCACGGTCCAGGCTAGGATCCTTATGCGAAAAAATTTGATTGATCAAACGTAATTGGCACTTCCCAAGTTTTTGGTGCGCCTGCTGCAACGTCTTCATCTGTACTTTGAACTTTTAATGGCTCAAGTTGGAAAGTATCTCTTTGTTTTTCAATATGAGATAACACATCATTATAAAATTGCTTGTCAGCATTATTAATAAATTCTTCAATGTGTTGAGGATTAGTTACTTCATCATCGCCGACAACAATAGAAGTAATACTTTTTGATATAGTACTAATAGTCAGTTTAGTAAGTTTTTGAAAACTATCATTAAACTTTGATAGTTTTTCATTGTCACTAATTTTTTCATCTTCAACTAATGCAAAGATACGTTGCTCTTCGAAAGTTTTTAAACTTGCATCAGTAAACTCTCTATATGTTAATGGGCGCACATTAATTGTCATGTCACTGGTAGTAAATGCTGAAACATATTCATTTACAACTAACTTATTAAGAAGTTGTCTAAGATCTACACTAAACGTTCTATCTTCACCTGTAATAGGTGTTTTTGTTTCAACTTCCATAGTTTCGCCGTACGTAGCAATTCTTATTGCAATTAATATTGCATCTAAATCAATACTTGGCATTGCCCACGGGTTAATAATTGAAGGTACGCAACTTTTAACTATTTCAACTGTTGCTGCACCGTTTAATAGTGCATCAGGTGTTTTCATAGTTAATTCGTCTTTAGCTGTCATTGCATAGACAGGATATTCCTCGCCTTCAGGAATGTTAATTGCATCAGGAGCATAAAATTTACCTTTACTAGGTAACGTGATATACACCTTGGGTTGTCTAAAATACTTGCGCAAAGGATTTTGCTCAATATTACTATTAAATTCCGCAGGGTTAAATTCTGGCATGTTCATCTCCGTATAAATACATTATATATAAGTATGTATCTCTATTATTTATATGCGCATATAACTTGGAAGTGTAATAGTGGCTGAAGAAGTAAATATTGGTAATGTAGGCGGGGACGGAGTAGCTAGTGAAGTGACTCTACAGCGTCTTGTGACGGCACAAGAAGCAATGGCTAAGAAATTAGGCATTAGTAATAAGGGCGAAGCACTAAAGTTGCAAGCACTGTATAATAAAGCAGTAAAAGACGGTGGAACAGCAGCTAAAGAGCAAACTGAAGCTACCGAAGAACAAACTGTAGCAACACAGGACGCAACTAAAGCAACCAACAGATTTGCAGCATTAATGGGCAATGCTGTTGCTACAGGATTAGGCGCATTAGCACGAAGTTCATTAGAACTAGGTAAATCGTTATTCAATAACGAAACTGGCATAAAAGCATTTACTGATGTATTACCTGGCATTGGCGGCGCATTAGCACCCTTAGCATCTTATGCAGATGAAACAATAGAATCATTTAGAGGATTGTCTTCAGTTGGCGCAAGTTTTGGCGGCTCAATTACTGAAATGCGTAATGCATCAGCTGGCATGGGTTTAAGTTTAAGCGAAATGTCAGATTTGTTTAGAAGTAACGCATCAAACTTAGCAGCACTTGGCGGAAGTGTGGCACAAGGTGCTGTAAGATTTGCAAAAATGAATAAGAACCTTAAAGCTACAGGAGACTTCAAAAGTCTTATGAATATGGGCTTTAGTGTAGAGCAAATCAATGAAGGAATGGGAAGCTACATTGAATTGCAAAGACGTATGGGCACCTTACAAAATAAAAGTACACAAGAGCTTGCTGCTGGTAGTGCAGACTACTTAATGCAAATTGATAAACTTGCAAAAGTAACTGGTAAGACTAGAGAAGAAGCAGAAGCAATGCTTAATGAACAAGCTGCTGACTCGGTTGCACGTACTTTGCTAAGTCAATTTAAAGAAGGGTCTGTACAATATAAAAATCTTCAAACAAGTTTAGCATTACTAGATGAAGTAGGAGGCTCAACAGCTGAAGCACTTAAAGGTATGCTTACAGGCAATCCAACCGAAGCAGCTGGTCAGCTTTTAGCTGTTTTAGGTGATGCTGGTCCGGATATTGCTGATGCAATGGCACAAATTGGACAAGGTGCTGATCCACAAGTTCTATTAGATGCATTCGACAAAGCTGGCGGAGAACTAGAAAGTTTTGCAGGAGCAAATGCAACTGAACGTGCAAGAATTATCCAAGAATTAAAAGCGCAAGGTAATCCGTTAGGCGATTTCTTAGACAATGCAACAAAAATGACTGAACTTGGCCAACGTAATTTAGCTGACGTTGAAGCACAACAGGCAGAGCAAAAAGCCGCCCAAGATGCAAATACAGAAGCACTATTAACATTTGAAGAAAATCAAAGAGAGTTATCAGCAAAACTGCATGAAATATTCATAAAGAGCGGCGCACTAGATGCAATAGGAACAGCAATATCAACAGCAGGAAATGTACTTAGTGGCATTGCAGAATACTTAGGTAGTTTACCATTTGACAATCCAATGGAAGCAATTGGCAAAATAATAAAAGATGGTATGGGAGCCTTATGGGACAATAAAGGCGTAGTAGCTGCATTAGTAGCCGGTATAGGATTAATGTTTGCAGGTAAAGCTGTAGTTGGCGCAATGGGTAGTGGTATTAAATCTGCTCTTGGTAGTGTGTTTAACAGAGGCGGTGGCACAGCCGCTGGACCAGTTGGAGGCGGTGGCAAAACAGGCGCTGGCGCTGGCAAAGGTATTGCTAACATAGGCAAAGGTCTTGGTAAAGGTCTTGGCGCAGTACTAAAAGGTATTGCTAGTGGACTTATTGCATTTGCAAATCCATTAGTTCCATTAGGAGCAGCAGCAGTAGGAGCAGCAATTGTTGCAATTGGCGCAGGTATAGCTGGTGCAACATGGCTAGTAGGCAAATCATTACCTTCTTTGAAAGATGGTCTAAAAGGCTTTGAAGAATTAGATGGTGAAAAGTTAAAAGCTGCTGGCTTAGGTATGGCAGCAGTGTCAGTGGGAATGGCAGCATTTGGCGCAGGCTCAGCAGTTGCAGGACTAGGAGCGTTAGTCGGAAGTGTTACATCAGGCATTGCAGGATTATTTGGTGGCGAAACAGATCCACTAGCACAACTTGAAAAATTCCAAGAAAAGTCATTTGACGAAGCTGTAATTACATCTAATGCTAATTCAATAGTTGCATATAGTAAAGCAATGGCTGCATTAGGAGCAGCAGACGGACTATCAGGAATTGGCGCAGCAGTTGGAGCAGTAGGTGGTGCAATCGCAGGCTTATTTGGTGCAGATGATCCGTTAGACAAGATGAAAAAGTTTGGAGAGTATGAATTTGATACTCCTGGTATTATTGCTAACGCAGGTGCAGTAGCAGCATATGCCGAAGCAATGAAAGATTTTCCAACAGCCCCGGCAGCAAGTGTGTTTACTGCGGCAAAAGATGCTATAATTGGATTATTAGGTGGAGAAACAGATCCGTTTGCTCCAATGAAAAAGTTTGGTGATTATACATTTAACACCAAAGGCATTGTTGCAAACGCAGGAGCAGTAAGTGCATTTGCGTTAGCAATGAAAAACATGCCAGTTATAGATGCTGAACGCTCCGGTGGCGTACTTGGAGCAATAGCAGGTTGGTTTGCTGGTGACGAAAAAATGCCATGGGATTCAGTAAAAGCGTTTGGTGATGCAGAGATAAATTCTGTAGGAGTTACAGCTAACGCAGCAGCAATTAATGCTATGTCAACCTCTTTAAACACTTTTTCTGCAGAATCACTTGACAGCGCAGGAATTATAAGTTATACTGAAGCTATGGAGAAATTAGTTACTGTTTTAGAAAAAATGAACGATGAGTTAACTAAAGACAACAGTTGGAACCCATTTTCGAAAGGCGAAAATGCAGGTTCTGCAATAGCAGGCGGAGCCTTAGCCGGCTCTGGCGGTGGTGCAGGCAATGATCAGTTAAATAGTGTTATGCAAGAAGTATTAGTAACACTTAGAGAGTCTAGAGACTTAGATGTTAAGATTGAAAGCAACACAAAAAATATAATTGGAAGTAACCTAGCACAAGGCGGAGTTAGCAATGTTGGGAACTAAGGAGCAATAAATGAGTTGGAAACGATATTTTACACCAGTACCAACGGGTGATAACCAAAATGGTAGCTATTCACCTTTTAGTAGCCGCGGTAACGGCAACATGGCTGGTCCAGCACGTTCTAACTATTCAAGCTACTTGCCTGATGTTTACGTAGGTTCACCTAACAGAGTTGAACGCTACGGACAATACAACACTATGGATCAAGACAGCGAAGTTAATGCTGCACTTGATATTCTTGCTGAATTTTGCACACAAAAGAATGCACAAAACAACACTCCGTTTATTGTAGATTATAGAGGCAAAACAGCAACTAATAGTGAAATTAATATTATTGGACAATATCTACAGCAGTGGAATAAACTACAAAATTTTGAAACAAAAATATTTAGAGTACTACGTAATGTATTTAAAATGGGAGACCAGTTCTTTCTAAGAGATCCAGAAACTAAAAAATGGTTTCATGTTGATCCTGCAAACATAACACGCATTATTGTAAATGAGTCCGAAGGAAAAACTCCTGAACAGTACGTAATTAAAAACGTAAACTTTAATTTTAAAGATGGAATTGCAACAACTCCATATGTAAATAATGGTAACATGAGTCCAGCCGGTGGAGGACAATATAACGGATCAAGTCCAGTTGGAGGCGGAGGCGCCAAAGGAATGGTAGGCCCGCAGGCAAGTATGAGTGGTTCACGTTTTACAACTGATGATTCTGAGTTTACTGTAGGTGCAGAACATGTTGTACATCTAAGTCTTTCAGAAGGTTTAGACAACAACTATCCATTTGGTAATTCATTATTAGAAACTATTTTTAAAGTATACAAGCAAAAAGAACTGCTTGAAGATGCGATTATTATATATCGTGTCCAACGTGCGCCAGAGCGCAGAGTATTCTACGTTGATGTGGGTAACATGCCATCACACCTTGCTATGCAATTTGTGGAACGTGTTAAAACGGAAATACATCAAAGACGTATCCCATCGTCGACAGGAGGTGGATCAAATGTCATAGACAGTAGTTACAATCCACTGTCAATCAATGAAGACTACTTTTTCCCTCAAACTGCTGAAGGGCGTGGCTCTAAAGTTGAAACACTACCAGGCGGTACTAACTTAGGAGAAATTGATGACCTTAGATATTTTACTAATAAGCTCGTACGCGGTTTACGAATCCCTAGTAGCTATTTGCCTACCGGCGCTGACGACTCAGCTTCACAGTATAATGATGGACGAGTCGGAACTGCATACATACAAGAATTAAGATTTAACACATACTGTGAACGTTTACAAAATCTAGTAGTTGAAGAATTTGATACAGAATTTAAACGCTACTTACTTGAAAAAGGTGTAAACATTGACACAGCAATGTTTGATCTTAAATTTCAACCACCACAAAACTTTGCAAGTTACAGACAAGCTGAAATTGATAATGCACGTATTCCAACATACACGCAAATGGCAGCAATACCGTATATTTCAAATAGATTTGCAATGAAACGTTACTTAGGATTGTCAGAAGAAGAGCTTGCAGAAAACGAACGCTTGTGGCGCGAAGAGAATGAAGAAAACTTAGAACCAACACCAGGTGATCCAAGTGCAGAAATGCGTGATGCAGGTATTAGTAGTGCTGGCATTGGAGCAGACTTAGGTGGTATAGAAGACGAAGCGCCAGAAGGTGCTGACGGAGTTGAAGGCGGAGAAGGATCTGCACCTGATACTGTTACTGGAGACGAACTAGGTGCACCAGCAGCAGGAACTGAGCAAACGATATAAATACAATATGATACTTAGAGAATTATTTTACCACGACCCTGAAACTGTTGCTCCCGTAGAAGACAAACGCTACGAGGAAGACTACGATGATTCATCTTTAGAAAAAGATGATACACGTAAAACACGTTTAACTCTAAGTCAAATCAATCGAATCCGGAAAGCATCTGAGCTACATACAGAAGAAAAGCGTGAAGAACAACAGTTCGTTAAGCAAATGTATGGTATAGCAGCAAACGCAGAACCCGGAGTATAATAATTGCAAAAAATAGCGTTCGTACTAGGCAATGGCACTAGTCGACAAACTATAGATCATACTGAACTAAAATCAAAAGGAACTGTATACGGGTGCAATGCTCTGTATAGAGAATTTGATCCTGATTATCTTGTAGCAGTTGATATGAAAATGATTTTAGAAATTAATAATGTAGGGTATCAGCATAGTCATGCTGTATGGACTAATCCTAATCGTGCATATAATGGCATGCATGGTTTTAATTTTTTTCAACCAAGTAAAGGCTGGAGTAGTGGACCAACTGCATTACATTTAGCTAGTACACATGATACAACTGACATTTATATTTTAGGTTTTGATTATAAAGGTCTTGGTGAAAGAATTAATAATATATACGCAGACACTCCAAATTATAAAAAGAAGCACGATCGTGCAACATTTCACGGCAATTGGTTGAAACAAACTATCATCACAACTAAAAATTTCTCGCAAAAGAGATATATAAGAGTGTTAGGAGAGAGTGGGTTCATACCAAAAGAATTTTCAAACATTAGCAATTTATCACACATTTCAATTGAAGAATTTAAGAAAATCTTCAATTTTTCCTGATAAATTGAAAAACGGTCTGTTTTGAGCCTATTTCTACGCACTTTTCTGTTAATAGAGTAAATATATTATGACAGCCTCGTACAGGCGCATAGCTTGTGCAGCAATTAAAACATTTATAGGAGAACGCAATGTCAGATCAAAATAAATTTGAAAAAATGCTAGAACTACTTGTTAACGAAGACAAGGCAGCAGCAGAAGAACTATTCCACGAGATCGTTGTTGAAAAATCACGCGATATATACGAATCACTACTAGAAGACGAAACAGATGTTGATGAAGCAACTGACGAAGAAGTAGATGAAACAACTGATGAAGAAGTAGATGAAGCATCAGATGAAGACCTAGACGAAGATGACTCAGAAGAAGTTGAAGAAAACTTTGACTTAGACACTTTTGAAGTAGAAGCAGATGACGACATGGGCGGAGACGCAACTGACGACATGATGGCAGACCTAGGCATGGACGACGAAGGCGAAGAAGGCGACGACGAAGACGCACCAGAAGGTGATGTTGAAGATCGTGTAGAAGACCTAGAAGACGCACTAGACGACCTTAAAGCAGAATTTGAAAAAATGATGGCTGGTGATGACGAAGGCGAAGACGATGGCGAAGAAGCTGACGACGATGCTGAAGAAGCACCAGAAGAAGAATCATTTGCATTTGAAGCATCAGATGAAGAAGTTGATGAAGCTACAGATGAAGAAGTTGAAGAAGCAGCTGACGAAGAAGTTGAAGAAACTGAAAAGACAGCAGGCGAAACAATGCGCGAGTATGTTGAAAAAGTATCAGCTACAATGGGTGACAACGGTGCAAACTCAAAGTCAACAGTAGCAAGTGCTAACAACATGGGCGGAACAGCAGGTAATTTAAACCAAGCTGGAACCGACGCTGGTGCAGAAGCCGGAGCAGGAAGTACAATTAAAGGTAATGCTTTAAGTGATACAAGTG
>OBMK010003424.1_pt1 | contig 11031 bp, 13 predicted proteins | sample 1539081 | NCBI WGS metagenome assembly OBMK01 (sample SAMEA3355528, study PRJEB22509) | marine metagenome | biome: marine; feature: river plume; material: water | place: USA | collected 2010-08-07 | depth 0.5 m | reverse complement strand
GAATTAAAAAAGTGGGTTGTTAATACAATACAATGCCCCAAACTATTATAAAAAAAGCTAATGAACGGGCTAAAAAATTAGGTGTGATTGTTAAAGCAAGCAAAGCCAAGAACAAAAAACTAGACGTATTCGATAGTAGTGGAAAAAAGATAGTTTCCATAGGAGATATCAGATATAGTGATTATTTACAACATGGCGACGAAAATAGGAGGAAGCTTTACAAAGTAAGGCATAATAAATACAGAAATAAAAAAGGAACAGCAAGTTATTACGCAGATAAAATTTTATGGTAGTGTTACATTAGGCAATTCTTTTTCATTTATAACGTTTCTCTCACAAGATAAACAGCCAAATTTAATACGAGTACACCTACTTTTCAACAAACACAGGAGACAGCCTCCTACACAAGACGATATTAGAGCACTAAAAGTGAGAATAAACGTTGAATTCTTTGACACAAATTCAGTGAGATCACACATAATAATATAGTACTATTATACTTTTTTTTGAAATAAAGGCGACAAACATTGTAGACAATTTTGAAAACGCGGAGACCTTCTAATCGGAGGTGGGTTTAATACTGGTTTTATCTTTGGTGTGACAAATGTTAGTTTTAATAGAGCTTTTGTTACTTTTGCATCGTTATTTGAAAGCTTCTTGATGATTTCTGAATTCGCTGTGACATCAATACCTCTTCTAAGCTTGATTTGATCTGGCTTTATGTCTGCAATGCCCCTTCTCCGAAGGGTTATTTTCTTCACTTTTGAGTTTGATTCGAATAAGTATAGATCGCCCGTCCCTATAGCCTTCAAAGACCGTATGCATTTTTGCAAATCACCTCGAAAGAACTCAGAACGTTTCTTGGATTCATCAGTTCCAGGCATAGACAGTCGTTGCAATTTATCAATACCAGACATTAACAGGTTGTGATACTGTTTTTCACGAATCTGAATAATTGAAGTACCTTCACGTGCGTAATCTTCGCGATTGTCCCCCGGCTCTCGTGGTGTCATGACTCTCTCCGAAAACCCGGCAATTTTAACACGTGGAACAGTCAATATTGCATGTACAATACCATCAGTTGGCAGCCAATAATTGAGGTAGTTGGCAAAGCGACTAGCAAAATTCCCCTCTGTGGATCTATAGGCAGAGTAAGCACTGTCCTGGGGCTTGCCAGCTAGTCCGCATCTGAACGCCCGTAAAGCCCGTGATTCTTTTGGTAATTTTTGTTCGATACAGTACAACCCTTGTTTCTCTGCGCCTTCTATTAGATGTTTATTTTGAACAAAAAAAGTCAAATCCATATATGTTATATGAAAACTTTTTTCTTTGTATACAATAATGGAAAATACTAAGTTACAAATCCAGCTCGAGAAAGCTCGAAAGTTTTTAGAAGGGTCTAAGGAGGAGGAGGGATCCAGAGCAGAGGAGGAAACTAAAACTAAAGATAAAACCAAGGAAGATGAATCGAATGAAAATCCCTCCTCCTCAGACCCGGTTGTTATTGTTGAGCAGAGCGAATCTGATGACGAAGAGTTTGAGGCGCCACCAGGAGTTATTTTTGTCAAACGCCATAGGAAAAAAGCGACGCCAAAGTTTAGCCCTGAAGATGTCATGTATATGCAAATGTTCGGCAGGTAATGCAAGGAAACTGCAGAATTAATTAGCGAGCGTTTGCTCTATCCAACATATCGACTGTTCTTCCAGCTGGATGGTTAATGCTAAATCCGCTTATTAAATTGTTCATTGCTTCGTTATAAGTTGTTTCGAGCTCTGGGATTTGATCTGGCGGAATGGTTTTTTTTAGTTCGTTATATATCTTGTGTAGAGGTACTTTCGTAATCGTGGGTGAGGGATTATTATGTACAGTGTTAAAAAAACTGGGGTCTAAACCCAGTTTGCCAAAAAGGAAGGCAGTTTCAGGCAAAAGACTTCTTTTGTTCTGAAATGCTGGATTGTCAACTACAAATTTTTCTACCTCCCCTCTAAATGTATATTTTGGAACTTGGTTGTAAATTTTTTCAGCATGAGCCTCGAATGCATCATGATATTGGTGACTATGGTTTGGCGAAAGCAATTGCGAGAATTCATGATGAGCCATATAAGCGGCTATGGGACGTTGAATGATTTTTTTTGCATGTTTCCTTTTTTTAACAATCATATCATGTTTTTTTTGCAACTTGGTGCTTTCTCCGCCAAACAGTGCTTCAGTTTGTTTCATACTCGGAACTTCAAATACATGGTTGTTATTGTCGGATAATATACCTTTTCTCATTATATATATATTATCACTTAAGATAAATATTCATCGTACTGGGAGCGAAATCTAAACTTCTCTTCTGATGGGTTCATATCAACAGTTAAAAAACCATGTGGTTTATGGGTGGCATAATCCCAATATTCCATAAAATTTTCGAGGTTGGGAATATCTGACAATTCCTCTTGAACTTTCTGACGTTGCTTAACATCCGAGTTGAGAAAGAGACAAAGCAAGGTACAATTCTCCCTTACCGGGCGAGGTACTGAGGCGATAGCACTGTAAGACTGGGTCAAAATGCCTACACTGATGCCATAGCCGATGTTGTTACTGACCATTTGATGTCTATGTGCAATGCACATATTTGTAAAATCTTCTTGTCCTTTGCCCATTCTCAGCATTGGAGATCCAAACACGTCATCACACAACACGTATATTCGTGTTGGATAGGAGTCGTCTTTCCTTTTCCACTTGGGTTCTCCTTCAAAAAACCCCATTTCATCAAACAGAATCAAGTCGTTAGGGTTGTCTAAAACAACTGAATTGGTTTTACACATGTTATTTTTGAATTTTTTATAAAGCTTTTTCTTTTCGTGATAAGATTCCCACTCGTCTATCTCCTGGTTGAGCTTTTCCTTTATTTTACTCACAGCATCTTTGCTTGGAGGAATTACGTCTTCGACCGGATCGATACCTAATGGAAGAAAAGTTGCAGAATTTGATTCAAATGTTGGGGAAACTAGGATCACTCTATGAATAGCTCCAACATCCATGTATTTCTTTATCAGTGTGGTTGCCGCTACAGATTTGCCCGCATTTCTCCGCCCAACCCAAATTTGAATTCCATGGAGACTTGGGAGGTGTTCAGGTACAGAAATTTTACCTGAAGTTGTTTTTGGTGGAATGATTGGAAAATGTATTTTTGTTTTTTTAATATTCATTTGTTATTACTATACCTGCATATTTTTTACGGGTCGTCATCATCAAAGCTGTACGAATGCGAATAATTAAATCCATGTATCCCCTGATTGTTTGTCTCTTGATGCTCTGCTTCATACTGAGTAGGAGCGTTATCAAGTCCTAACCATGAATTGGCAATGGGAGGTGGTTGTGTAGATGTGTTGGTTGGTGCTGAAGACTGAGCGTTATTCCACAATGCTGCGCTGATTCCAACCCCTGCTCCTAATAGAGCGCCAAATGCTGCGAGTGGTCCTAACTCGCTGGTAGATGCTGCACCTGCTAAAGCTCCTTCCCCAGCCGCGCCAAGAAGTGCGGCCGCTTCCAGGCCTTCCGATGCAGCAGCAGCCATTTCTACGCCCTCTGCGACACCTGCTGCAGTTTCTACGCCTTCCGCTCCTACCATTTCCAATCCCTCTGTTGTAGTAGCCATTTCTATACCTTCACCTCCTGTCACAGACGCAGGAGCAGAAGTTGCATTCGTGATACTTTGAATAGCCCGTTCCACAGTGGGAGCAGCCGCATCGACACCAGCTTTCATTGCTTGAGATGTTAGAACTGATGTTGTAGTACCTACACCTCCTGCCGCCCCACCTGTTAACCCTCCTCTTAGTACAGGATTAGTGTCGCCTGGTAATAATTTATCCACACCCTGAGCCGCTAAATCACCCGATTTCACACCCGCGTAAACAGGGGCAAATTCTGGCGAAATTCCTGAGATCAAAGCACTCACTTCGGCTAATTTTGCATCATGAGATTGATTGAGATTGAAACCGCTGTCAATTTGATCAACTGCTACACCTGCTAAGAGTCCTTTTGCCAGACCTTTTCCAGTGTTTCTTAAAGAAAATTGGTCTTTTGCTATTTTTGTGTCTTCTAGCAGATCTTCATCAACATCACCAAGAGCCCTGTCTGGATTCAGGCTGTGATTACCCATTATGTATTCCACTGGATTCTTTGCAACTGTTTTTTTCAAGGACTGAACGGTTTTAACCTCCACATTATTACCCAATTCCCCATTGACTGCGAGTGCTGTTTTTAGTGCAGGATCAAGGACGCTAAATTTTGAAGTCGTGATGTGCTTCATTGGAGCTGGCATGCCTTCGATCATATCCCGCACCTGAACAGGTCCTGCCATACCATCGAAACTTGTACCTGCTATGCCATATTTTCTATTGATATATGAGCCTTTAAGATTCCCGTTGGAATAATTCACAGATTCCACTCTTGATTTGCCTCCATATTCCTCCAATACGTTTTCCATTTGGGAGTCTATTTCAGGGTATAATTTTGGTGTTTGATCTGTAACATTTCTAATAGCTTTATTCACGGACTCATTATCCAATTTATTTACGAGATCTCCGCTAACAGTTCCAACTTCACCTCCATCTTTACCCGGGAAAACAATTAATCCCTTTCCTGATTCTGTGTCTGTTAAGACTAATCCTCCAGTATTAAGATTAGATAACTCACTGTTGATTTTATACTTGTTAAGCGGCGTGCTCACTTCATCACCACCTTCAATGAGTGGCGGATATTTCATATTAAAATCATCTTGTACAAGTTGTTCAGAGTATCTTTTAGCTTCTTTTTCAGCAATAGATTGTTCTATATTGTTTTTGAGGAGAACATCTAATATTTGATCATACCTCGACCTCCATTTATATGCGAGATTTACCAATTCGACCTGTTCTTTCTCGACAGCTGTCATTTTTTGAATTGCCGTAGATTTTGATGTTTTAGCTATTACTATGGAATTGGGTTTGGGGTTAGTAGGAGTGGGTTGAGGCGTTGGTTTTGGTTGAGGCGTTGGTGAGGGCGTAGGTTTGGGTTGAGGCGTTGGTTTGGGTTGAGGCGTTGGTTTTGGTTGAGGCGTTGGTGAGGGCGTAGGTTTGGGTTGAGGCGTTGGTTTGGGTTGAGGCGTTGGTTTTGGTTGAGGCGTTGGTGAGGGCGAGGGTGAGGGTGGCAAAAAAGGGGTCTCAAATTTAGGTCTACAAATTTTATTTGGATTTTGAAATGAATTTTCAGGGCATTCACTCCCTGTTGGTTTTTGTGCTATAAAGTAAGTTTTCGGCATGATTTTAATGTAACTACAGATAATTTTTTTGACTCGAAAACAGTGTTGCATAAGTCATGGCAAATGGATCAGGAGGTGGAGGTGGGGCGGGTGGTTGTGCGGGTGGTGTTTGTACAGGTGCTTGCGTGCTTCGTCTCTTAATCTTATAAACTTTTGCTGAAAATATTTCTTCATCGTCTGACGAGCTTGTTTCTAGGATGAGTTTGGGCTGCTTTGTGCGCCTAACTGTTGGTTGTGTTGGTAACTCTACCTCCGCCACCTCCGCCACCTCGTTTTCCACCTCCGCCACCTCCGCCACCTCAGCCACCTCCTGCTTCGATTGCTTTGTTGTTTGCTTTGTTGTTTTTGCTTGCTTTGCTTCCTTGATTGCAAGCTTCTTCTGTCGATCGGACAAGATAACAGGTGCCTCTATGAATTCATTAACAAATCTCTCTCGTTGTGTAGCACGCTCCTGTGCCAATTCCTTTCTTTTTTCGAGTGCTTTTTGCCTGGCCTGAGCAAGTTTTTGTAATCGATCTTCGCTCAACTTTGGTTTATCGTCCATATATGTTATTTGAATAGAAAAAAATTATAGAAAATCGTAGAAAATCGTAGAAAATCGTAGAAAATCAATAGAAATTCATAGTCACGGCATTAAAAACGTGAGTCTTATTTGACCGGTCCCATCAGGTGCGTCTGCCTGCCCATTAGATCCGGAGAAATCGACACGATAATGAGAATTTTTCGCATATAACAAAGAGACTCTTTGCCCTGAGGTCAAATACAATACGTGGTCAAAATTTATATAGCCTGCTTCCAATAGACCCGATTTTTCAGCACGAGCGTAATCAGCAATTGGCCCAACCCGTTCTTTGTCACTGTTAGAATCATCTAGACAGAAAGAGAAAGCCATCTCCTGATTAAAGTCTGTAACATGATTTATGAACACATGTGCTTCTAACTTGTAATATCCAGCCGTTGTTACCTCGAGTTTGCAACCATCTTGATAATTTCCGAATAAGATCGAATTTGATTCGTTCCGCACAATAAAATCAGATGTGCTTGGGATTAATGCATTGTCTGCTCTCCACGTGTCAAAATAAAACCAGTCGTTCAGATCGTCAGGATAACCATCTGTTGTTGGAGTCGCTATTTTATTCCCGCCTGCAGCACCGTCATCGTCGTATTCACCTAGAAGAACCCTAGACATATCAGTAAGGTACGCATTGTCTAGCTGTATAAAACTCCCACGTTGAATATTTCCATGCATTAACTTCGTATCTGCAGATAACTTGAACTCATTTGTCTTCGTGATTTCGATTTGAGGTGTGTTAGCTAGGTTGTGAGTGCCTATTTGAACAATATCTCCACGCATAATCAGCGTAGAGTCATTATCAGCATGTTCCGATTTGATAATTAGACCTGATAAAGATGTGTATTGAATACTTCCAGAGTGAGGTTCGCTTTCTCCATTCGACCCACCTTGAAGTATGATTTTATTTGATTCGATCTCTGTAAACACGCTGTTGCTATGTCCTGCGTAAAGCTTATCGGCAGTGATAAAATTCGAAAGTAGGTTTTGTGAAGTGTCGTTCAGTTTAGCACACTCTGTTATGTCCTCTACATTTTGCGAAATTTCTAATTCATGTGAATTAATTTGAATGTGTAGATCGTCATGGAATGGTACTGGCATTATATATATATTATTTAGCTACGATTTTAATTTAGACAGTTTAGATAGTTTAGAGAGTTTATCACCTATTTGGTTGTCGGGTTGTGGCATTATCGGCCCCTTAGTTTCGAATCTGTCGCTTGAAAGCAAACCCTTAGGGTGCCCCCTAGCATTTCCAAAATGCGGAGTGATTCCATCGCTTGATACAGTACTTTTATTAATTAAAACGGAATTCGGGTTGTGTTTACCTAACACTTTCATGGTACATGATCTTGTATCACATTCACGTATAAACTTAGGAGCATTGTCTCTCTTTCCTACTACTGGTATTTTAACATTCAATGTGCTTCCCCCTCTGCTTGCAAGAAATTCATACCCGTTTATCTCGTGAGTGCTGTTTAAACCGTCTATTTGTATAGGATTTCTATTCGTTTTCATTTATATATATAGTTGCTATAGAATTTTTTTTACTACTTTACTTCACGATAGAAAATTGCTTGTTCGCCCCAATCTGCAGGACGCTCTTCATCTCGCAGAACACAACCACATTGCTACCGGACGCCACACCTGTGGTGTTGAGCGATCCCGACAAATTTATTCCACGTGTGTCCAAACCACTCTGTTCTGTAGGGCCAGCTCCAGGCAGGCAGAGTCGGTGGCAGATAACTGCGTAGTTGTCACGATATTGATCGAGGGTCTTCGTGTCCTTGCCTTCCATACCCAAGCCGGACACAGCATTCTTCGAAATCTCAAGCCATTCAGCGACACTCGCCTGAAACCCAGGGGTCATACTGCCATTGAGCTGAAACTGAGCTGTGGCATTTGGGTCTATCTCCATATTGAAGTACTCAGAGATATACTTCTCTGAGTTTGTTGCCATCACACCACCGTGGTCGTAACCAGGCAGCCCTAACTCCTTTGAGTCAGTGGTTTCAGCACCAGCCCCTTTATATCCACTCACCTTCACAGGAGCTTTGGAGTCCATGTAACTCGAGGGTCTAAATGCAACCCAGATACGGTCCAGCGAAGCGCAGCTAACATTGAATCTTGTGCTACCGTTGTGGGTGTCAATGGTTGAATTGTACTGTGTAAAGGGAAGCTCAATCATCCCCCTCTCCTCAATTGCGCGGCTCACGAGTTGATCATATACGCCACTTCCAAGACCAAGGCATTCGCAAGTTAGTCTAATATTTTCAATGGTGTAGCTGCCATCACCAGCACCTGCCTGAACAAATGTCGACATTGTGGTGCCTGCGGAGGACGAAAGTACTTTGTTAGACGCCATAGTGATGACTAGAGTCAAGTCAGGAAGGAGACCGGTATCGATAATTCCAGGCTGGCAACTCCCAAGGAACCCGTTCCAGTCAGACACAACGAATGGAGAATCGCTCAGATACACTTCATTTCCACCTGGGAAAGCGGAACCCGTATGATAAGAGGTGAGTCGAACCATCTCAGGGTGAGATAGCGCTGGTGTTTTGTCCCCCATAATAGAACACTTTGCATGGCTTAGTAGACCATACTCCTGCAGCTCTCCACCGTCAATGGTCACACCACCTGCCTGTAGCTCTACTCTATCAATGAGGGACTCGATCTTAGGCGGGAGCCGAGTGAGGGTCCCAGCTGTGTGAGCGTTGAAAAACATCTTTATGGATCTTAGATTTAGGAGAGTGTTACTCGGTAGCGCGATTCGGACCTGAGTACCGGCAGTGCCTGAAGTAGAATTCTGTGGCTGAAGCTTGAAGGTCTGAGTAGACACAGCCTGTACTTTGCTCAACATGTAAGTAAGGTTTGGATTCATTGCCATGGTTTTGTGATATAATATGAAAATAAAAAAAAAATCAAATGGTTGGTAAATTGTTTATAATTTGATTCCGCGTATTGAAAGCTGGTTGATTTGTCTCTAACAACCTGGGAATCGATACTTGGATCACATCTACTCGCAACACAGCCGTAAAGTTTAGATTTCCATTTTCGCTTTGATGATGACCAATGCCAGCTGCAGTCAGTGAGGAAGATCGAAATAATCTTCCAATCGGACGATTTCTTCTATCGGTAATAGCAAACCTCAGGTTATTCAAGTGTTTAGAACTGAGGTTCAAGAAATATTCATCTTTCTGAGAATCAAAATGAATAAATTGATGAGCCATAGGAAAAACTCCAAGAATGTTCGAGGGAAGTGTCTGTTCTGCGTGTGTTCCCAGAGGCGCTGCTAATGAGGCCATTTCTACGTTTGTATTGGGTTCAGAACACCTTAAATACACCTGTGGGCTAGTAGACAATTGCATCGGATACAGACCTATGAGAAGCAGTTCTGTAGTACTGACGGATGTGACAGCTGAATTGAGATGCAGACCCATATTGTTCTTTACCACGTCGTGCTCCTTACCCAGTTTGTCAGTTCCTAGCAAAAGATAAGTATCATCAAACTCAAACGTTTGCAGTTTGAATTCTGAAATGTTATGAGCCTGGGAAAATGTGATACGAATTTCGAATTGGCGAAGACCTTGTGAAAACGTGTCGGTTTTATGTGGTAAAACATCAGTGTTGTTCCTACTATCAAAAGTCGCTGTGATACTATTGTTGTTAGATTGCGTCCTCACATACGTGAGGATATCAGTTGTCAATACACTCGCAAGTGCTTGAGAAATATCGTGACAAGTGGCGTAATTGTTTGATGTGATTCTTGAGTTTATAGCCTGTATGACACCTGCTTGGTTGGACACCAACGATCTGATACTCGAATTTGATTCATTCACTGTGAATGTGTTATTATACATTGAGAATTGTGTAACGCCTATTTTCAGTGCCTGACCATCACCTGCTGATATAGCATGATGTCCAAGGTTCAAAGTAAAAGCGTCGCCGAATTTTTCGTTACTTGAATCTATAAAGATGTTTCTACTATTAATTATGCTCGCCATCGTGGGATATATAGTTACGAGATATTTTTTAAATGGTCTGGAGAATATTTACTCTTCTGGTTTTCCCATTCTTTTGATAGTCTCTGCCTATTAGCCTCCTCAGGATTCCGTAACACGAAGTCCACAACCAAATCTCGAAAATATGCAGGTATTTGAGGAGCTTCTAATTCAGCCTGTTTTTCAAGTGCTTTCTTTTTGGTTTTTTGTTCGTCCGATAGACTTTTATTATCCATTATTACAAAGACACAATATTTTTTTATATCGTTTTTTTACTTAAAAAAAAAACATATGTCTTATTCAAATGGTAAGTGATATGGAAATTGCCAATGAGACAGAAAACCCAATAGTCAATGAGTCAGAAACCCACATCAAGAAAAAGGGAAACAAGGAAGCTTGTAAGCGGTATTACGAAAGAAATAGCAAGGCAACAAAACGAAGAGTGTTGTTGAATGAAATTTCACATTTTGGTAGACTTAGTAAGGAATCTACATTAAGGAAATGGGATATCGACATACATGATGTCATCAAAGCATTTCGTAAATATCGAGAACTCTGTCCTCCTGAAGAATATGACAAAAAACTGACCATGTTCCGGGTACTTATTAGTAATATGTTGTAAAATATTTTTTGAAATTTAGACTTAAAAGGAAGAAAACGCAGACATTTCACACCCATGACCGCTCTGAACAAAATTGAAGATTGTTACTCGAAGTTTCCTGGAAGTGCCACTTACGAACTCCCAGAATCCTTAGATACGAGATCCTTAGATATGAGATCCTTGGATACGAAATGTGAAATGCGTAAATCTGAAAATATTTTTTATCTAAGCTTACAATATATGCCAGCGACCATCGCCACCGTCAAACAAAACCTTGGATATGGATCAAAAGTTCATTACAAAACTATGTTGAAAAATCCCACTCGTAAACTCAGTCAGTTTGTTTATCCGTCCATGACCGTTGAGCAACTCAAAATTCTTGTTACCAAACTCAAGACTGCGGACCCAGCAAAGAAGAAGATTCTGCGGCGTCATGCCCTTGAGAAATCCAAAGAAGCTGAGCAGCTGGCAGCCCAGAAAAAGAAGCTGTTTGCCGACCTTGCTCGTGCAACCCGTGCTAGAACCAGGAAGAGTCCTCCTCAAATCGTGGAGTCTTATCGGAAGCGT
>OBMK010003420.1_pt1 | contig 11035 bp, 7 predicted proteins | sample 1539081 | NCBI WGS metagenome assembly OBMK01 (sample SAMEA3355528, study PRJEB22509) | marine metagenome | biome: marine; feature: river plume; material: water | place: USA | collected 2010-08-07 | depth 0.5 m | reverse complement strand
GTTACGGTCATTTTGACACCCTTTTAATTTGGTTCGATTATACTATAATTTGGTTATTTTTTATACAGCTAGTCTAAGGCTTCAAATGGGGTTTCACCTGGCTCCCACCAATATCCTTGCCCGTACTCTTGCATTCGTTTCTTTCTCATTGAGGCTAGACTTTTTTCAAAGTTGGGATCAGCCATCATTCTAATATTGTCAAACATAGAGTCCATCAGCAATTGTGTCTGCCACACTCCAGGGGTTATGTCTTCAATAAATTTAGTAGCTTCACCAAGAACATTGGTTTCATCGCCCACTACGGCTTGACGCAGGTTGCCCAGAGTAAGGCTAAATGTATCATTAACTAAGCTACCCATTGGCCCTGCCAAGCTTTCAACAAATCCTTTCCCGTAACGGTTAACGTCTGAAAGAATAAAGTCTCCAAACAGCCCAAGCCCTCCACCTTGAGTTAGTGCTGCGCCCCAAAAAGCAGAATCCATATCTCTTGTTTCACGACCTGCGGCTACATCTTTTACCTGCAAAGCAAAAGCTCCTAGCAAAGTTGTACTTGCCAGCAGTGAACCTAGATACTGAACTCGCCCGCCAAGTGTGGCTTGCGTTGCTCCCCGATAAAGATGCGTAGTTATCATGGTAATAGGGAATGATTTAATCATCATTGCTGACCTAGAGATTTGACCCCACGCAGTTCCTCGCTCTAACCCTCCGGTAGCAATAGCCCTTTCCCTGGCACCTGGAGTTGGAACGGCGTAATCAGTTTCTTGCAAAATCATGGCGTGAAACTTCATGCTCTTGTCTGCCATCAAATCAGCAACCTGTGCTCCCTGTAAACTTAAAGGTTTTGTTTTCCTAAAGTTGTCCCAGTCTTGTTTGTCAATTCCATAGGTCTTAAAAGCACGTTGAACAGAAGGGTGTAGCTCGTCTATTGTTTTACCAAAGTTATCGGACAACATTCCAGCAAACTCAACTCCAAAAGCTTTACGCCCAGATTCAGTCCACGCCTCAAGCCCAGACAATCTTAAAACCGCCTCAGCAGTCTTAGCACTAGCGCCAGTGCCATAGGTGTCAGAGAATCTATTTGCAGAATGCGCTCGGCCATACCAAGAGTCTAACGCTAGCCCCATTCGAGCCAGTATTTTTTTATCTTCTTCGCTAGATGTAAGCATAGACATATGACGCTTAAATACTTTAGTCATAGGTATGTTGTTGTAGTGAGCTGTTACCATAGATGTAGCGATATCTGTGAATGATGACAGCGCCGCCCCACCTAGTTTAGATGCAACCTGTAGGTTTCTAACAAACTGCATTCCGTCAGCTAGATTTACCATCTGACCGCCATTAATCTCACCACTGACAGTTTTGTAAACAGCGTCCATCATGCTTAAAGATGTTTCGCCTATAGGCTTGTTCCTTTCCGCTTGAGTTTTCCTGGCTTGAAACTTTAGCGCGTCATACATTGCGCGAGGATTAGTCCCCAATGTTTCAATCATTGCTATGTCAGTAGCTCGCCCCTGAATGTGATCACTCAACGTAGTTAATACATCACCTTTGCCAAACTTATTTTGGTAAGCAATCCAACTGTCAGCGTCCTTGAAATACAAGAACCTTTGCTCAGATCCCTTGCGAGCCAGCTTTGAACCCAGCCCTCTAGGAACAGTTAAACCTTGGGCTTTGTTCATGCCGCCAGAAGAGATAGTTTGATAAACATAATCCAAACCTTCGTCAATTTGAGCATCAGTTAAAGGTTTCCCGTTGTCATCAAGCATTTTTGTTCTGTCTAACTTATTCCGTATAAACCCCTTCCACTCTTCTAATCCTGCATTTTTAATTGTTCGCATATCGTGATTTTGAGGAAACAGCCAGTTTTCATTTTTAGAAATACTGCCGCCTTTACTATTAAAGTCAGATCGCAAATCCTCAGCTATTTCAGCCCAGTCTTTTGCAATTTTTGCAATCTTAGGATCACTCACAGTCTCGCCATACACAGCTCTAATAAACATATTAAGGCTTTCTTCGTCCTGCGATAAGCCAAGCATACGAGTTCTGAACGTAGACAATCCATCAGCAAACTTAGCCATGTACTTTTTTGTGTACGCACTGCTTAACAGGTCAATATTCATGTACCCTGCTTTACCAGTAAGGTCACGCCCCAGTAGCGACATAAGGCCAACCGCAGCACCTTCTGGATGATTGTTCATTTTATCAAGAGCAACAGAAATGCGAACGGCATCTACAGCTTTTTCACGCTGTTCACGGCTAATATTCTCAACCATGTTTTTAAGCTCAAGCTCTGGGTCGTCAGCTTGCCGCAACTGCTCGGCCACTTGCTTGTTGATTTTCTTACCTTGGATTGCCTGTTCAAGACAAATTTTAAAACTAGCCAATTGCACACCTCATCACAGAATCTAAACCTTCAAGCTCATCATTAAGCTCTTTCATAATTGGCGCGGCATCTACTATCTCGCCGTCTACAATAGCCATTTTTGTTTCAAGCTGATTAAACAATGCCATGTCAGAATCATAAGCTTCATCCAATCCCTTGTCATCAAGATCCTGTTTCTGCATAGGAGTTGTGCTCGCCTTAGCAGCTTTAGGTCTTGCAGGGCCAATGTAATCATTGTAACTTAAAGTTGGCGCATCCATCTGAACTCTAAACTCTTCGTTAGCTCTGAGCATAGCAACATCAAGCTCAATGTTTTCTTTTGCAAGATCGTCAAATACTTTTTTAATTTCAGCATCATTTGCAGTATTAGTGATTCTGTTCATCACTGCCATTATGTCATCAACTTTCTTTGTATCTCCCGAAGCATTAGCTTTTTTTGCTTCAGCAGAAAGATCGTCAATAGCTTTTTTCTTGGCTTCATTAAGACTGTTAATTATTTTTGTCTGGTATCTGGCATAACTTTGCAGTGATAGCTCTGTTGCCCTAAAGCCTTTCTGTAGTCTCATGTTTTCTGCCATGCGTGACAGCAGGAACACAGATTGAGTCTCAGGGGTGCTAGGTGTGTTTATGTAGTCGTCTAGCTGCTTTTGTAGCTCAGGAGGAAGAATACCTTGGTCAAGACGCGTAAGTGATTTGGCGTACTCTCTTGCTGCCTGAGAGTCATCTAGTAACTTTTTGGTTCTAGCAATGTTTTCTTCCAGCCTTTTAACTTCTGCCCTCTGAACCTTTTGCTTTGCTACACGAGCAGGCTCATCCTTTAGCGCCTTAATTTTGGTTGGCGGTTTCTTGGCTTTAGCTAAATCAAACTCTAAGCTTCTTAATTCTCCCCGTAGTTTCTTCTCTTCCCCGCGAGTAAGCTTTTGACCAGCAGGGCCAATTAACTTTGCCTTAGCTTCGGCAATTAGCTCTTCTTTAAACTTAGTGATATTCTCAAATGTTTGTGCTCCAGCAGGTCTGCCAGCAATCATTGGAGATTTATATGCTAGTGGAGCTCGCGGAAATACAGGAGCAAACACAGGAGCAGTAGACTCGGCTGTCTTAGCTAAATAACCAGATATTCCACCAGCAGCACCACCTAATACACCAGCACCAATAGCCGTAAATGCTATGGCCTGAATAGCATCACTTACTTCATACGGCGATCCAATGTCATGCTTATGCTTATATACGAAAGGCTGTATAGCGGCCTCACTAGCAATAGCCACGGCAGATGCGTTTCTAGCTCCAATCAAAGCTCTAGATAATACGCTCATGCCTTTAACGGCAGTGCCTACACCACCAAAAGGAAGTGACGCGACATTAACTGGATCAGTCATGTATCCGCTTGTCATGCCTAAAAACTGAGCAAAGCCACTACCCCTAGCCATAACGTCTTCACTTTCATTACGGCGTTTTTCTAGCAGCTCATTACGCTCAGTAAAAATCTGCAAGTCGGACTTAACAAGGCCAGTAGCTGATGAAAGGTTGTCGTAATTGACAGCCCCAGTATCATCTATGTATTTGCTTACATCAAAGCCCTCTTCCCTGAGCTTTTTCATTTGCTCTCGCCTAATAGCATACCCTTCATTGTTCATAAGGCTAGATGTAGACAAGCCCTCGTCACGAGTAAACCTAAAGGCTGCGCCCATAGTTTCACCAAACGTGGGATCAGGACTGTAATCCATAACTCCTGTCTGGTTCATCAGGTTCCGATAATCTTTATTTGACAATAAAGGCATTTATAACTTCCTTATGGACGAACATTAGTAATAGGAACACCTGCACCTGAAATTCCAGATCGCGCATATCTATTAATCAAAGCATTTCTCTTGGCTTGCATTTTGCTGATATCGGACTGCTTAATAGTAAACTTAAAAGGCGTTATGCCATCTGGCTTAAAAATAGCAAACCCTGTATCTGGGTCTGTAATAATGTATGTATTCTCGCCACTAACCGCCTTGATAGTTCCATTGTGAACAGCCTCAAGAGTTTTGTTTACCGTTTCAGCTTCTCTTGTAACAAAAGGAAACAGAAAGCTACCTCCAATTACATCTTCTTCTGCAACTGTAGATTTTAGCCCTGCCTTCAATAAATCCTCAGCAGTCATGTTATCAAAGTACATCTCAAGGTCGCTGGCCTCAATGCCCTCTGGAAGCTGAGTGATAACGCCTCTAACCTTCTCAATGCCGCCAGTGACAGCCTGAATAGCTTCTTTAAACTTACCTGAATCATACACATCTGACCCTAGCTCAACAGATCCATAGTAATAATCTACGGCTGCCTGCATAACAGTATCGGAATCATCTGCGCCATACACATTACCTGTAGCCTCAACAAAATCTTTTCTGTAGTCATCCCTTTTTATCGGCTTTACACGACCAGCAGCAACTTCGTCTTGTCCTTTAAAAGCAATATTCATAACCTGCTCATTACCTAGTGCAGATAATTGAGCAAATGACCCCGCACCTTCTTTAGCAATCTGGCCCCAAACCCCAGGCGTGTCTTTAAAGATTCCAGCCAAACTAATCTTTTGCTTGCGATCTAGGCTAGGCAAAATGTCAGTTAACATCCTAGCTTCAGGTGTAGATAAGGGGGATATGGCATAACCATACTGCTCCGATAACACCGCTGATTGTTGAATGCGCTTTTGAAAGTTAGCTTGGTTTTGTATGTATTCATCTTCAGGCGTGTTAGGATCATCCTGTAAAAGCAGTGGATCAAACTCAACCTCTTCTACAATTCCCTGCCTAACAGCAAAGCCATAAGCATCTGCTTGCACAGCGCGATTAATAAAATCATCTGCCTTTTTCATTTCCATAAGAATGTCAACGCCATTAAGCCCTAACTTGTCTGCTGATGCCTGTAATGCAGCTCTTTCTTCTGCGGTAGATAATGAGTATTTAGCGACCTCTTGCGCTTTTTGCACTCTATCTTCAAACTCAGTTCCTTCTACGCCAGCTATTACAGCAGCAGTTGCCTCATTATCAACAACAAACCCAGCAGAGATAGCCGTTATATAGTTTTCAGCCTGCTCTTTAGCTTCTTTAGTAGCAGCAGCCTGAGCAGATTCAACCCTTGATTTTGTCCGGCCAAGAGAAGTCTGAGTATCTGAGACAAAAGCATCCCATTCAGCAGGATCATAACCTTTAGGGACTTTTCCCTGCAATTCGTCAAGCCTAGAAAATGCAGCAGAAATACCATCGGTTTCGGCAAGTCTGTCTAATTCTCCAGTTATTTTATTTTCATACAGCCCGTTCTTAACTTGTCTTTGACTGCCTGCTAATTGTGCAGCAAACTTAGAGCTAATTGCGGCCAGCGAATTTTGATCTGCATTAACTATTTGTAACTGTGTAGCGGCCCCTTCAGCATCTCCTGCACGAGCCAGCCTATTAGCTTCTCTAATTCCAGCGTCAATGTTGTCGCCTATAGTGACAATGTTCTCGTTTGTTTTTTTAACTTCATAAGCTGACTGAATTCGTTGTTGATAAGAAAATGCGCTTCGTGTCAAAAAGTCATTCATATCTGCTGCAAGCACAGGGTCTTTAATTGCGCCAAGAGTCCCGCTAATGTAATTATTGGCAGCCTGCTGAAACATTACAGGGTCATCTTTATATTCTGTAGCAAACGTAGAAAGCTTTTGTGTAGATTGCGCGCTTACATTAGACCGATAAACAGCTTCATCGTTACGCTTTAGCTCTGCTGTTTTAGCCGCAGCAGCTTGATTTTGCGCATCAGCTCCAAAGCCAAATACTTTCTCTTTAACAGGGGCGTAAGTAATATTGCCAGCCGCATCTACAGTTCTAGCTTCCTCTGCTGCTTTAACCCCCTTTTCGGCTCCCCTCTGGACTGCAATGGGTTTTCCTATAGCTAGAGCAGTGTCAGCAACAGTTGCTCCTAAACCAGCCAAAGCGCGCATTTTATCGGCCCCAGACGTATCTAAGGATGTAGGAGTAAACTTACCGTAATACCCAATTCGTTCTTGTGCCATTGTTTAATCCTGTTGGTTAAGCGTTGAGCTGGGCAGCTGAAGAAGCGCCAGTCAATAATGTGCCAGCAGCCTGCAATTTAGATGCAGACCGAGCATTTTGGCCTTGACGCTTAAGTTGAGCTTGGGCAAGCCTGTCACTTAACTTTAACATCCCTTCGCTCATGCCAATGTTTTTGGCGCTTTCTAGTGCAATGCTAGATGGAGTTCCTTCCATACCTAAGTTGCCAGCAGCTAAACCTACAGTATTGGCTGCAAGAGCTTGGCCCAGTTTTTGTTGCCGTTCAAGCTCACGACCTTCAGCAGCAATCTTTTCTTGCTCTGCCTGTTGATTCAAAGCGTCTTGCTGGGCTTTACCCGCCTCAAGTTGCCCGTAAACATTAACTGCTGTGCCTACACCCATTGTTACTGTTGCTACCATTATCCAAGTCATAATATATCCTTTGGCTCTATTAAAGCCGCCTCTATTTCTTTAAGATCTGTAAGCTCTGTAGGGTGAAAGGTTATCCAAACGCAATCTGTTTCAGCGTAACAAACTCGCTTGGTTCCTGGCGTTGTCTCGCCCATGTACGGAGCTTCAATTTCTATTGTTTCAAATTTACTAGCTACCCTGCACTTTCCCTTTATAACCATGTACATGTGGCTAGTTTTATGAGCAGCACCAACACACACTACACCAGCAGGAATAAAAGATTCTCTGACATACAGCCCATCAGAAAAATGATGCCTTGTTTTTGTATCAGCTTGAGGCATTTCCGCAATAACATCTTGTATTTTGTAAATATCACTTTGCGTTGCTAGCTCGCTCACGAAGATTCTACCTCATACTCAATAGATTGAAGGTGAAACGGTGTTGGCCCAGGTACAGTAATCAAAGGAACGACTTCTGTAGACCAGCCATTACCGCCTCTGTTATCTTCTATAATACCAGTTTTGGGAGAAAGTGGAGTATTCAAAGGGCTGTTGGATGCTGGGCCAAGCTCTCTTACAGGCACTGGCATTCCGTCAATGTACACGCCAGAAGTCTCCAATACGCGCAAGTTCATATTAGTAATCTTCTTTTCCCTCATAGCATTCTGCCCACTACGAGTACCTGGATTAGTATTTACAGGCATAGATTTAAAACTTGCAGTAAAATTGTGACCAGCTTTGTAACTGCTCCCGCTGGGATATGTTAGAGACTCTTCTTCGGGTGTAAAATAAATAATCCCATTTGCATCCGCAGTTCGATTTGGCAATATAGTTTCTCCAGCTATAACGCCTACTTCTGTATTTGCAAACTGTAGCCCTAAACTCATTTGAGAATACTCAATAGGACTAGCAGGATCAACTTCTTTCTGCCCATCAAATACAGCCTCAAAGTCCCACTTCTCAATACATTTAACAGTTGCAAAAGCCTGTGATCCAGGAATTCTTTTCTTATAAACCGAAACTACATACAGCTCTTTGCCAACTACAGAGCAACTTTCTAGCGTTGTGTATTCATCTTGAGAAACATTGCGAGGCTTCCACTTAGTAAATCCATTAATGTCCTGCGATCTAACTGTGTTTAATACTGAAGCAGTTCCGTCTTGATTAATAATAAATACCCATGAAGCGTCTTCAGATGAAGTTCCGTCAAGAGCAGCCATATCTAAAGGCTTGTCAATTAAATGAGATGACAGAACTGATATGTCATTGCTTGTGTAAGCGTCTTCATTAAAATTATATAAATACTGGCGTAATGTATTGCCATTGCCGTTAATAAACAAAGTAGCGCCATCAAGAGCTTTAGACTCTAAGTTAAACGAGCCAAGCTGAGTTTCTGCTTCGATTATAACTGTAGATGGCGTGTTACCTTTAACAATAAATTCAGCGCCAGAACAAAATATCTGCAAGCCACGATCAGGGTTTACATCTACAATTTCCGTAAGGTTGCGAGAATTAATGGTTACAAAAATCCCATCGTCATCCGCACCTTCTTCTGAAAAGAAGTTGAACAAATCACCTGCCTTAGATGCAAACAAACTTTGACGCTTAGACTTAGTGCCGCCTATCCATAGCCTTCCCTCATTAAAAGCACCCATTAAAGGAAACCCTCTAGCGTTACTCCATACATCTTCTTTTCTTGACACCCCAGGTACAGTCCTACTAAAGGTGATTGCGTGATTTCCGCTAGAGCCAGATGTTTGGAAACCCGAAAATAACTTTAAAGGTTGAGCAGATTCATTACTAACTGTAATTGTATAAGGGCCATACAAACTACTGCCAGTGACCGTAACTCCAGTGTCGCCAAAGATTGGCATTTCTTGTAGGTTTTTTTGTAAATTAAAAGCAGTTGACTCAGCATCGCCTCCAAAAGAAATGTTTTTACTTAACACTCCTTGAACATCTACTTGGTATCGGTCGCCTGATACAAAGGAGTTAGCAAACAAAATAGTTTGTACTGCTGAGACAGGTGTAGGGCTATCTGAATCATTGTAGTCATACTGAGGCACATTACTAAACGGAACTGGGCCAGAAGTAAATGCAGGAAATCTATTTTGATTCCCATCAGGGATAACTCCATTAAATATAATTCTATCAGGAGCGTGATTTTTGCTGAAGGTTATCATGACATTTTCTGTCTGCACATCACGAACATCAGCAACATCATCTGGGTCATAAGGAGCAATAACATCTCCAACATAAGCCGTATCTGAACTTCCTGAGTGAGGTGCGCGATAAAACCTAATATTACCAGAAGTTAAAACACCTAAGTAATGCTCATCAGAACCAATACTAAAATCAAAAGTTTTAATTGGAGAAACAAGTCCATTTTGAAATTTAACATTAAATTCTCCAATCTTAGCGGTCTGCCCGAAAACAAGAGCGTTTTCAATTATTAAGCGGAAATACTGCCATGACTGACCACCAGACTCATATGTAAACCTTCCGCTAGACTCAAACTCTGTACTTATGTTTAACTTGTTTGCAGGGCCAAATTGAAGCCATGTTGTTCCGTTTGATGAAACCTCTAGCCTCACTGTGTTAGTATCCTCTTGACCTAGTTGACCAGGAACAATAGAGATTGCTCTTAAATCAATAAACTCAAAAGAAACAGGAGTTCCAAAATTGTACTCAGCTAAGACAGAATTAGCGTTTAAAGACGCGCCTGATATGCCATAGGTTAAAGGGTTACCGTCATTGATATTTGCAGCAGGGCCACCAGTAGGCATTGTAGGAACATTTTGTCTGCGGCTTAAATTTTGTATTGGCGTAGAAACATATTTAGTTCCAGGTCTGCGCTTAATTCCACCTTGAGGAACAATAACAACGTTCTCAGCAGTTTGACCGCCTTTGTAATACTGATCTAAGTCAGTACGTCCAAGGATTAAAGGAGATAGTTCGCCACTAGCAAAACTACTCTGTAAAAATTGCGACTTAGGCATAATGTTCCTTCAGCGGTAAAGTTTTAGCGTCTTACGTTTATAAATGGGCTGTCTTGAATAGGTGTCTGAGGATGTTGCTGTGCGTCAGTAAACCGAGCCATGCGCGAAGCATTCATATACTGGTTCGACAGAAGCTCCATTGAAGCTGCACTATCTCTAATAGATGGCGCAAAATCCATACCCAGTGCGTACTCAATCATCTTAGCAAAGTAAACGGGCCAGTGTTGCTCATCTACATTAGCAATGTAGTCGCAATACAAAGCGCCGGTATAGTTGCAATAAATTTTGCCGTCAAGGATTTGGTAATTGATTCCAGGGTTTAACTTGATGAGAACCAGCATGTCCGCTGGCAATTGATAAACTGAACTGTACTCTGTTCCAACTGGTACTTCAGTTGTTAGGCTTAACTGCGCTTTACGGCGAGCAAAACCCCATCTGTATTTAGTTAATTCGTTTTGGACAATGTTGTCATATAAATTATTGGCAACAGTCTGGGCGCGAGAATTACCGACCAAAGATGTTATAGGCAAGTCGCCAATTAAAATTAAAGCGTTAGAAATTAACTGGAGCTTAGTAGCCATAAAAAACCTTTTGAGATTAAAAGAAAGGGGGCCGAAACCCCCATTCAGTTTACAACATTACAACATTAAGCAGTCTGAGTGTACTGAACCTTAACGATGCCGTCAGTGTCACGGGCAACCGCGCCAGCTTTCAACATGCCGTTACACAACCAAGAAGTGCGCTCAGGAACATAATCAATGTCGGTCTTCATATCAATACCGATGGCAAGGCCAACAGAAGGACGGGCGAAGAAGTAAGAATCCACTACGTTAGTAGCAACAGTCAAACCACCTTCTGCACGATCTTCAAGAACAACAAACTTAAAACCAGCCAAAGTATCAACATCACCATTGACCAAAGCTTTAACGGCTTGATAATCAATGCTAGTGATTTTTTCGTCATTCAACATACCGCCAAGACCCAATGCGTTTACAGCAGCAAACAGGTCAGAGTTAGGCACGCCTTTCTGACGCAGAGCTACCTGAGCCTTGATGATTTTAGCCATGTTCAAGTTAGAAGCAGCGCCGCCAACACTGGTGGCAACAGTAGCAGCATAAGCGCCAGCATTGTCCATAGCGTCAATTACCAGCTGATCACATCGGCGACCAAGGGCATTTGCGATAGTGCTTGCAAGCTCTTGCTTCTCGTCAAAGTTTA
>OBMK010003392.1_pt1 | contig 11101 bp, 7 predicted proteins | sample 1539081 | NCBI WGS metagenome assembly OBMK01 (sample SAMEA3355528, study PRJEB22509) | marine metagenome | biome: marine; feature: river plume; material: water | place: USA | collected 2010-08-07 | depth 0.5 m | reverse complement strand
CCCATTCAAATTTTTAGTGTGTATTCCAAAGCCTAAAAAAGAAGGTGGCGGGTGGACAATTGAAGAGATTAAGGCGCATTAGCGCCCTATCTTTCTATATTATAATCTCCGCCCATTGAAGACCTCAGCTGCTCATTAATGGTCATTTCCGAAAAAGCTTGCTTAGACCAAGATGTACCCTTACCCCTAGAGTTCTTCTTACTTCTAATTAGCTTTTTCCTTTTTTCTGACAACTTATTAGCATACCTTTTAGCGTCAACCCTATCTTTAGAAGAGAAAGCTTTTACAGATTTTTCAAAATTATCACCAATATAATAATATTCTTCATTATCATTTTTACCAATATCTCTAGCTAGCACTATGTAATTGCCGTTAGAGGTCTCTAAAAGCCTCACCCCGACAGCATAATTCAGCGGAGAGCTTTTATCAGATTTGATCCCTTCTTTCTTTGTGTATTTATCTTGTATTGGTTTTTGAATAATCTTAGGGTCTAGCATTTTAAATTGGCTATCCATGCCAACTACTTTATCCTTTAAAGCAGCGCCAGCTCGCTCTACATAATAAGCGTATTTTTTGCTAACGGGCGAAACATTCATGTCTACGTCTTCGCCAATAATATTTGAAAGACCAATAGAAAGATCGGCAGTAGTTAGTAACCACTTATTTACCACATCAATTTTACCACTCTCCATAGCCTTCAAAGCATCGTATTCATTTTCTTTAGCAAAAACATTTGCCATCTTTTGCCGATCACTCATGGTCCAGCCACTATAAGCAGCTCTAGCTGTTTGAAATTTCCAATTATACAATAATCCGAATAAAGCCTTAGAGGCTCTCTGCGCTGCTTGCGCCCTAGATGCGCTCTTTTCAGCCGCTCTAGTTTTGACTAATCTCTCATCCGAGACATAGGTTTTTTGTTTTCTAGTTGATAAAGGATTAAAACCCCTGTCAATAGTTTCGTGAGCTTCTGCTACGGTTTCGATGCGATTCATCTTACCATGAACCAACTTGTAATCAGGAACTAACTCGTATTTTATCTGTTTTTCCCCAACTCCTTTAGCTGTCGTTTCTAATGAAGCATCCTTATAGTAGCCCATTCTATCTCCCATTCCCTTCCAATAAGCTGTTTCTGAAAACCTAGCATTACCTGTTCTTTGGAAATAGTTCATCTTTGTTTTGTCATCCACAGTTTCTTCTAGCAGATTATCCCAACGATAAAGTGTTTGGAAAGCGCTGTTGGTGTTGTTGTAAGTTCCATCTGCTACTTCTTTTGCTGCTAAATTCATCAACTCCTGAGCTTTGCCTGCTTTTTTAGCCATTGCTTCAGCACCTAAAATGGTTCCGCCATATTCTCCAAATTGATGTGCCATGTTATCAAGCAGTGCAGCTTTTGTCCTTCTAGCGTCCATGAGAAAAAAGAAGCTAGCACGCTGCTCTGGGCTAATATTATACAGGACATCTTTGTGCTTCATGCCGCCAACTATTTTATCTTTTATCGTTCTTGTAAGATTTAGCAAAGTTTCGTTATAAGTTGTCAGATCCCCGCCACGAGGAGAAGACGTGTGCAAACCAGCCCTTCTTTCCATAGACCTCATTTTATTCATCATATCCCAAGCTTCCGTATAGGATAGATTTTTTGTATTGTTAGCAATGTAGGTATGAACTAAAGCGTCAATTTCTTCGGGTAATATGTTTGCAAAATGACTCTCCATAGCTTCTGCTAGGGTCCCGTATTCTCCCTTTCTACTTAAACCAATCATTTCCCAAAGAGAAGACATTTCTTTTCTGCTTAATTTTTTTTTGGCTTTTTTTATGAAAGCACTATCAGCGCCATTCTTAGCTTTTAGCGGCAAAGAGTTTAGCATTTCATAAGAAATACCTAGCTTATCAAATACTCCTTCGGATTGAATTTTTAAAGCTTTTCTTAAAGACATCCTTAGATCTTCTTTACTGGAAGATTGTAATGCTTTTCGCATTTCACTAGCAACTTCTGCTACCGCTTGAGGGTCTCCAGTATTAACAAAACCTTTGAACATATCAATAACTTTGTTCTTCTTGTCAGTTTCTACATATTGCAAAGTCCAAAGCTTCTCCATTTCTTGAGCTATTTCCTGAGTAGCTTCTCGTGTCATTAATCCAGCTTCATCTAAAATTGGAACTATTTTTTTTGACTCAGGTAGCAAATCAATATTTTGAGCTATCATCATAGCTTTTTGCTTTGCTAGTAAAGTGTCAACACTGTTTTGCGTAAAAGTTTTAGGATCAATAACCATTTTAACTTCGCCACTAGGCATCACATGAGGGACTCTATCAACAAAGCCGACTATATTATCTGGCTCCCCAGATTTATAAATAGTGCCATTAGAATCGACAACGTAATCCGAACCATCGTTTAACTTTATTGTTTTGCTTTTAGAAAAGTTAGAGTTCTTGATAGAATCTTTAGAGACATCATCTAGCTCTGAAATTAGATTTAATTTTTCTTTATCTTTAAGTACGCTAAACTCAACGCCATCACCAATCATTTCTTTTAGTTTTTCAGCGTTAGGAGCTTTTGGGTCAACATTTATCTTTATATTAACCCCAGTTGCAGTGTCTTCAAGTTTATAAATAAATTGAGATTCGTTTTGACCAATTAAATTTTTAATCTCCTCAGTAGCATCACCCCTTTTCATAGCATCTCTAATTATATTGTAGCTTTTATCGTCACTGATAAGTCCCATATAGTCTCTGGCATCACCATAGTTCATAGTCTGCTTTGCTTTGACCTTACCAATAGCCTCCTCAGCGTCAATTAAGGATACATTTTCTTTAAAAAAGGAATGAGCTAGTTCATAGCCAATAGATTCTTTACCAGCATTTTTTGATTGAGGTGTGAAAACTTGCCAGTTATTTTGCGCTCTGTTTATTTTATCTTGAGCTAGGTCTGTTTTTGTTTTAAAAAAAGCGTCAATTGGCCCACCTTGAAACCAATCCTCAGTTTGTTTTATAATATCAGCTCTTTGAGCCTCGGTCAGATCTAGAGGCAGGTCTGATTTTAACGCATGGCGAAACTCCTTAAAAGCAACTCTGCCTGTGCCGATGCCACTAGCAAACTTAGCATAAAGTCCCGCTTTCAAAAATTTTCTCATTTGATAAACAATCGGTAGCCTAAGTAGGTGAGAGTGAACTTGGCCTTCAATTCCAGCAAAAAATTCTTGCTGCGCTATTCCTGTTTTTCTTGATGCTTTGTTGGCAAAGAAATCTGTAACGCCTCTGGTAATTCCGTGTATCATACCTTCAGCGGGGGATACAACATCTTTTGCTTGTTTGATGCTGCCCGCATAAAGCTTTGCTTGTTCCCCAACATCTCTAACCACTGACATTAACATATTTTTTACTTCAGGAGATTTTTTAGCAGCCCCAATCAAATCGTAAGCAAAGGGAACTCGATCCTCTATTTGGTCTATAAACCATTTAGCTCTAGCACCACCCATGTGAGCGTCATAGTTTTTTAAAAATTTTGTATATTTTTTTACTCTAGCTGTTTTTACTAATTTTTTAGCCATGGAACCCATGCCCACAAAAGCTAAAGAAGGGTCTTCAGCCATTCTAATTAAGCCAATCACAGAGTCACGCCACTTGTTCCCGCTATAAGTAATATCACTTGTCACGTTCTTAACTCGCTCGTCAATAATTTCAAAAGCATCGTTTAGCGGGTGCGTAGCAAAAAATCTTTCGGAGTGCAAATCAACGTCATAATTTGAAGGTAGGGATTCTAACTCATCCTCTAGCTCTTCTTTCATTTGAGCTGCTAACTCTACACGCATGCTGGTTAAAATATATATCTCCGCTTGCTTGTTATCTTTGCCGCTACCGCCCTTTTCTATATCAGCCTCTTTTAGAGCATCATTCATCCTACCGAACATCATGCCGAACCCTGGAACACGATTTTCTAGCTTATTGAGGAAATCTCTTCTCTCTGCTATTTCGTCAGTTGTTTTTGATGTCTTCTCGCCAGTCCTAGAGTTGCTATAAGTGTCTTCCCTGTTTTTTTTGTATTGAAATAAATCTGGATTGTTTTTAATCCATTCCCGCTCTCTTTCGTTTGCTTTATTCATTACAGCATCACGCCACCCTTTAAAAATGCCAGCATCAGCAGAGAAGAAATTTTGCTGTTTAGTCGAGGGGACAAGTGGTAGCTCACCAATGTAATCAGGTAGTATGCTACTGTAAGCAAACCCCACTCCTCTTGTCCCTGCTTCTAAAAGCATTAACACAGTGCCTGATACTTTATTAAGAGTGCTACTTCTATACATCTCAACTTCTTCAGCAGTAAGGCCTTGACTCATAGCAGTGGCTATGTTTTTCATTATACCTTTAGAAGAAGATTCTATTTCTTTTTGATCTTCTCCCATTCTACGCTCTACACCTAGATCTGGGTCAAAATCAAATGGCTTGATGTGTACTTCGTCACCAACAACTTTGTCTTTCATCTGAGGAGATTGCTTTAAAAAAGATAACAGATTTTTAACGTCAGCAGAATCTAGCTGAGATTTATTCCTAAAATTAAACTGAGTTAGCGTGCCATCTTCTTGCTTTAAATTAATTGGTTCATTCCAATCAATATCGCCAGATAGCTTTCTCACTAGATCGTCATAGTTTTCTTTGCCAATGTTACTTAGCCTTGCTTCTCCATCAACATTTTCAATGCCTAGCTTGCTAAATAGATCAAAAACTTTATCGGTTTTGCTGGTTGGTTTTTTTTGAGTGGCTTTTATTAGTGAAGATAAAAAGGGGCTGCTACCAACTTCTTCTGTATTGTATTTATGGCCACCTATTTCAAATACTTTCTGCTCGCCTTCTAATGTGTCTCTTCTCCATGAATCAATAATTGCTTCAGCAGAATCATCTAACGATTTAACATCTAGCACGTTTCCATCGTCATCTAAAGAAATCTCAGAGTTAAAATCTTTAAAAAGCTTATTCCTGCCAGCCATGTAATTATTGATGGTTTCGTCTTCATAAAGATTGAAGTTATTGGGAACGTATTTTTGGTTGCCTTTTTTAAAAATAGCCATTTATTTTCCTATCCAATTAGAGGCTTATCGCCAGCGCCACCACCGCCACTTTTCTTTTTGACTTTTAATGCGCCAACTTTTTTCATATCTGGTAGTGTATTTTCTATCACTCTACGGACTTTTTGCTTTGTAGCTTCGTCTGTTTTATTATAATATAGTTGTGGCGCTCTATTTTCCAAAGCGTCAACTCTTTCGTTTACAGATTTTCTTCTGTAATCCACAACATTTTTCATTATCTTCATAAACTCGATACGCTGTTTCTTGCCTAAGAATTTACCAGATTTCATTTTTTCTACGAAATTTAAAGCAAACTCTATGGCACCAGCAGATTTAGCAGCGGTGTCAAATTCGCCTTCACGAACTACTGATTGTGGATCTAGCGCTCTCATAAACTCAAAAACCAATGCGGTGTCGTAAGCGCCTGTTTCAAAATTTTCAGGGCCCTGATTGAAAAACTCGATCATTGATTTTAAGCCAGAATTTTGAGCTTCAAGCTTGTCAGCATCTAGCGCTATTGATTCTATCTTTTTCTCAAACTTATCTGACTTGCTTGTAATTACAGGTAGGTCTCCATTAGAGATGTTATCCCATTTAGCTTTTGCTTCTTTGGCACCCAATACGGCTTTCATTTCATCAGCCTCGTCTTTGGTCATAGAATCAAAGCCAGAGTCATCTTGAACGCCTCGAAGTTTGCTAATAGTTTTTAAGAAATCACCAAATTTTTTACTATCCATGCCAGGAGGCATGCCTTCTTTACTTAAAACTTCTCTAACAATTTCCATGTTAGACATGTCTTCTTCTTTTTCGCCAGTCTGAAGTTCTAGTTGGCCAGCTTTCATTCCTAGCACATCGAAGCCTTCTCCGCCTGTCGACTTATCCATTTCGTCTAGAGCTGCTAAATCTTCCATGTCTTCGTCTTGAATGCCGTAAATCGGGGTTGTTTTTTTGCCTGAATGCGCTAGGATTTTACTTAAAATGCTTGCTTCTGCTTTTTGCAAATCATTTTTCTTAGTCTGCTCCATCTTCTTTTCGTAGAACTCATAGCCTTTCATCACGTCTTTTCTGAAAACGCTAGCAGGAACAGCAATGCCAGCAGAATCAAAATAAGTCTGGAGTTTTTCTACACCGCCTTTTTGTAGGGATTCAAGCTCGGCTTTTGCTTTGTTATCCATCATGCGTTTGTCTGCTACTTCAAATCCTCTCCATTCACGACCTTTGTACGCAGCTGCGCTACTCTGTATCCCCGCATCGTCAAAAGCACTCTGTAAACTAGCTGTCTGAGCTATTCCAGAAGCAGCGTCACCTAGCCTTTGACCTAAGCCAGTATTCACATTAGATAAATTTTTTTCAGCTTCCTGTACGGCATCAGCGTCCATTCTTAGACGCTCTCTCTCTGTAAATGTTGGTTGTCTAGACATTAAATGTATCCTTGCTCAATAAGTGATTTTCTTAAATTGGCATTGTCAGATAGCATAGAATTAAAATTGCCCATCATGCTGTTAGCTTGGTTTCTGCGATCATTTTCAATGGCTTGTCTACGAGTAAAAGCGTTACCTTCTCTTTCAGCACGCATCTCTCTTTCCCTCATGTTGAGTTCAGATTTTCGTAACATGTTTAATCTACGCTCTTTTTGTTCTTTTGCTCGTCTAAGTTCTCGCCTAGCTTTCCTAGAGTTGTGGAAATTTATTGCTGATTTAATAACGCCAACTCCAGCGCCAATAGCTGCTCCAGGCACACCGCCTATTTGAGCGCCAGTAGCAGTAAAGCTAGCGACATCGCCAATTGACTGCACAGTTGGGTTTGATGAGTTTTGAATGTTTGATTCTTGTATAGCTGGTGCAGCAATATTGCCCCATTTTTTCCAATCTTTATTAGATAAATCCACAATTGCTCCTAAAGGGTTAGTTTATATTCGTTGTCGTTTTCATCTTTCAATACTGGCCTAAATGTCCATTGCCCGCCAGCATAATTAGCACGCATTAAATTGCCCTCGAAGGAAACATAACCACCGAGATCTGTGGCCGCTATGGATTCATTCAATATTTGATTGTGTGCATGGATTGTTGCGCCATTAATATCTCTTCTTCTGAATCTGGCTTCTTTATCATTCCAAGTGTAAAGTTCGTTTAAATCAAACACCGATCCAGCTTCAACCATTTTTCTTACGATGTCTTCTGGTGTAGCATTAGATGTTTCTAGGAAGGTGGCCATTTCGTTTTCTGGTATTCTTCCTATCGCTTTTTTAGACTCTCTAGTTTCGTTGGCATCAGCATACCCGTCAGATGCGTCTGTTATTTGTTTTGAGCGGTCTCCCGTGCTTGTAAACATTAACCTAGTTACAGAGTTCCCTAAATTGTTGGCTACATCTAAAGAAACAATATCTTCGGTTAGCTTTTTGTCTAGCGCTACTTTAAAATCTGACGTAGATTGTTCAGTTGGGATTTGCTGGTAAATTCTTTGAAAATCTTCGTATTTAAATACTCCCTCGTATTCATTTTCAAACATCGAGTAACCAATCGCCATATAGGGATCGTCCAAAGCTGATGAATAATTGTAGCCCTCAGTATAGTCAACTCCGTTTAAATCATTGTACTTATGTTTGTACTTTTCATTCTCCCATGGTAGGACAGCAGTGTCAGCTAGTTTTAAGTTTCCGTCTTCATCTTCTTCCATTTCACCACTACTTAGGCTAACAAGATACTCTCTAAGGATAGCTCTTTCTTCAGGTGAATCAAAATATTTATCTTGATCTACATGACTCATTATAGTGGTTTCAAGCTGCTGTAACTTAGCATCAGGTCGCATTATGTTTATGTTTTGATTTAGATCATACAAAGCGTAAACTTGCCTGTAATCTTCATCACTTACCAAGTCATCAGGGGTCAAGCCTGTTAGCTCTTCAATTTGCCCGCCAAGGTCTTCTACCAGCTCCCTACCTTTATCTGCCAATCCTTTTTTGCCGTGCATATCAACAAGCATTTCTTCGTATTTGCCAACCTCAGCGCTGTTTAAATCCGTCAAACCAGTCGTAAATTTGCTAGCAAAAGATCGCATATCTTTATTTAGTTTTGATTCGTACCCCGCAGGTCTTGACAATAACTCTGGGTTTTCTTTGTAGTATTTCATCGTTAAGCCAAAAGACGATGTTGGGTTAGCTTTATATTGATCGTCAATAAAATCAAGCAGGTCCTGTGTGCCAGCATTTTGTTTTAAATCATTAAATATAGATGTCATAGCTGCGTCATTAGCTTTTTGTTCTGGAGAGTTACTTAAATAACCTTGCTCAATTTTTGCTCGCTCTGCTAGAGTTAGTGGCTGTCCATTGTTGAAAACCCCACCAAGCGCATAGGCATCAGCGTAAAGTGAAGCTGCACCTTTGCTGTCTCCATTTTCTGCTAAAAACTGAGTGTCATATTCAAGGTTCCTCATTTTTGTTTGCTTCCTCTCGGTAGCATAATCTTCCATGAAATCGTCTAGCTTGGGCATGGTCGTGTCAGCAAAAGCATATTGCTCCCAGCCCTTCCCTTTAATTTCTTCGTTGAATATTTTTTTGTAGCCTTCCCAGTCTCCTGTTGACATCCTATCTGCTAGCTTTGCTTGGATGTCGCTCATTTTTTCTTTTTGCTTATTGTAGTTTAATGAGTTATTAGGGTCAGTAAAATCAGGTAGCATTACACCATACTCTTCTGAAATTTGACCTGCTTTTTCATTTAGCTCTTCTGGAAGTGCGCCTCTGTTTATCATGTAGTCAAGTTCAGCTAAAGAGTTTGACTTGTTTGTGTTAAACGTCTTGTTGCCGTACTCTATCCCATACTTATTCCATTGTTCAAGGCGGTTTCTAGCGTCAATTGTAAGAGTAGACATCATGTCCCCGTAAGCAACATTTTGATCTCTAGCCATTAATGCTAGCAAAGCATCCCCTTCGCCTTTTCCAGTTAGCCCGTTTTCCATGATATTCTGTTTTAGTTGATTTAATTGAGCGCTTTGATTTGCTCTCATTTGTTGGACGGACTTGTTTAGAATATCAGCATCTAAAGGCGAACTACCAGTCATAAACTCAAGCAAGTTCTTTTCGCCAACGTCAATTGCTTGTTTGTCTAGGCGATAAGTTTCAAGCTCTTCGGGGGACATGTTTTGAGTGTAAGATGGTACGCTATTTCCATCCACTTGAACACCACTACCCCCTGATACCGATGCTGAGTTTAAGGTAGCGTTTGCCCCACTTCCAGATCCTTGAGGGTTTGCACCTTGCCCAGTTTGAATTTGCTGAGATGCTGTTTGCTGCTTTGCTAGATCTTTTTGATCTTCTACTTTTACTGGAGGAGGAGAAGGAGGTGGAGCTTGAACAGACTGACTTGCAAGTTCCTGAACACCTTTCATTTGCGTCAACACATTGTTTGTTGTGTTTGAGCTGTCGTTTACTTTTGTATCTGACTGAGATTTTTGGATCTCCTGTACGGGCTGCGGTGCAGATGGTGTCATTTGCTGCTGTGGAGCAGAAATATCTGTATTTTGTTCCTGAACCCCAGCGGTATCTAAATTTGGAATTTGTGCCATAATGTCCTCACTATATAAAATCTAACTAAACTTAGCGATATATGTTTCAATTTTGTGGTTCACTGCCCTGAGTCCAAATATCCTTTTGTACCAAGGCATTTTTGCAAGGCGTTTCTTTTCGTAAACATGAGTAAACCCCATATAAATCCTTGGAAGCCTTACTACTGGATCGCCCTGAACCTCATAAATAGTTGTATTTTTATGTAAACCTTGATCGCAGTAGGCTTTCTTGGAAGAGGCTCGTAATGTTCTGGGCTGGGCAAACCCATAAAAATGCAAACAACTAGCATCATAACCTTCGATAGTTAGCTTTAATTTAGCGCAAAAGGCTATTGCTGCGCCCTTAGAGTGGCCTGTTAATATGATTCGCATACCAGGCTTGTATAGCGCTTCTAAATTTGGTGCTAAACTAGCCCAGCATTGCCTCATGCTATCCCAAAAACCACTGTGAACAGTCACTCCTAGTTTTTTAATGTGCCGTTTTTCGATATTAAAATTTTCTTTCCAATCTTTAAGATCATCGCTTCCAGAAAAAGAAACAAAAATATCTCCGCCTAGCACGGTAATGTAAAAGGCTTCATTTCCACAGACGATTCTATCTCTTGAGTCATAGGCTTTGGCGCATAAATCTAGCAGCGTTTTATTGTATCTAAACATTGGTTCTTTCCTTAATTATAGCATTAACAAGGTTATCAATTTTAGTCCCCATACGCTCATCTAATTTGTCAATCTTGTCAAACAATTTGTTAGTCTGCTCTTCTTGTCTAGCTTTAAATTCTTCAAATCTTTTTTTCTCAGACTCAACGCCACTTTCTAGAACAGCTATTTGCCTAGCATTTTCGGCTATATCAGCTGCTAGGTGAGTGTCTATGTTATTGACTATATCCTTAACAGCATCCTCTTGTGTAGGCGAGGCGGGCTTAGTTGACCAAACTTTGTATCCAAGCCAGCTACACCAAGCTAAAAATCCGAATACCGCAAATATAATGTACTGGAGGTCCCCATCTGGCTCAGGTATTGCGTCAGTTGATATGATATTGTCTTGTGCTAACGCAAAGCTAAATGAGAGTAGTATTATTGCCGCTGCTAATTTTTTCATTTTAGGTATCGCCTATGTTATTATTCTGGTCTCGTTTTTGTCCCTAGTCTATACTGATGCTCATCTGACTCATACAGAACGCCTAGTGAGTATCTTATAGCTTCTTGTGGCCCATTAGGAAATGCGTCCTTTATGTCTTGACTTGCTTCTTCTGGCCATTCAATAGGATTTTCATTATCAAATGGTAAAGAAGTTCGCTCTTTAGTAATATTTCCAGCTGTTGTGACGTTTATATTGTCAAAAGTAAGATGTGAAGATTGCAACTCCAGATCATCTACATTGGCTGAAGTCCATTGCATAGCAATAGAAGTGTTTTTTGCACATATTGGGAAATTTTCTCTTTTAATCATTAATTTGCTCCTTAATCAAACATTAATAAAAAACT
>OBMK010003388.1_pt1 | contig 11109 bp, 9 predicted proteins | sample 1539081 | NCBI WGS metagenome assembly OBMK01 (sample SAMEA3355528, study PRJEB22509) | marine metagenome | biome: marine; feature: river plume; material: water | place: USA | collected 2010-08-07 | depth 0.5 m | reverse complement strand
TATAGGTGCTTCAGCGGTAAAAAGCCGGCAATCAAACATATAGGTACAAAGGCACATTGTTGTTGACAGAAATATGTCATATCGATACTATCAATAAAAGACAGCTTTTGGCTGGCCTACCAAAAGTACCAATTCGCGCCCATTGAGCACGAAGAAAAAATAAAAAATTATCTAATAACAATAACGATTTATAGGGGAAAGTACTGTGACTTCAGATACTACTAACTATCGAAATTCATTTAGCCTAGACGGCAAAGTTGCACTGGTAACCGGTGCTGCTGGCACGCTGGGTGCTGAAATATGCAGGGGCCTAGTGTCAGTTGGTGCCTCAGTATTAATCACCGATATCCAAGAAGAAACGGGCAGAGCGGTGCGCGACGAGTTACTTGCCGCTGGCGCCAAAGCCGAGTTTATTAAACACAATGTTGTGGATGAAGGTGAGTGGGAAGCTGCTATTAAATGTGCGGTGGATACTTTCGGCGGCCTGGACATTGTTGTGAATACCGCAGCCATCGTACCCATGAAGCTACTGGCTGACTTGGATGTAGAAGAATTCAAACAGGTACAGGATGTTAACGTTGCTGGCACGCTGTTGGGCTGTAAGCACGCCTCTATTGCCATGCGTCCCGGCGGAGTAAGCGGTCGCGGTGGTTCTATTATCAATCTGTCATCGGTGATGGGTCTGTCTGGCAGTATTGCTCTGGCATCATATAACGCCTCCAAAGGTGCTGTTCGTCTGTTGACCAAATCGGTGGCTGCTGAGTGCGCCATGCTCGGTATGGGCATTCGCTGTAATTCAATCCACCCAGGCATTATCGAAAGCGATATGGGCACTTCATTCCTGCGCCAGCTGGTTGATTTGGGTGTCGCGCCGGATATGGAAGCTGCAGAAGGGGGCTTCTTAGCCGCCGTTCCTATGGGTGAATCAGGTAAGCCTCAAGATGTTGCCTCAGGAATTATCTTCCTCGCGTCCGATGCCAGTCGTTATATGACCGGTGCTGAATTAGTAATCGACGGCGGCTTTAACGCCACCTAGCCCTCAGGCTGTCAATAACAGGAGAACTAAAATGATTAACCAATTAGTAATATCTGGCGATGAATTTCACGCTCGAGACCTTGAACAACCTGCAGTTATTCAAAATCCATTTCCGTACTATGACATGTTGCGCGACAAGCCAATTCAGTTTGGCGTTGAGGGCTATCCCCCAGGCACAGTTAAAGGTATGGATAAGCCGATTCCAGCCTGGGCAATTTTGAACTATAAAGATTTAGTCCATGTTGCCAGTAATCATGAGATTTTTTCGTCTCGTGACCGTATGCAAGAAGCGTCGGATGCACCCACTCTGATGTTGGTAAATCACGATCAGCCCGAGCACACATGGCTCAGAAGCATCGCTCGGCAGGCCTTTACTCCACGGCGCGTGGGCACAGATGTAGGCCCTTGGCTCAAAGACGTTATCGATCAAATGCTCACCGATGAAGGTGCTGGCTATATCGACTTTATGGACAATCTGGCTGCAGATTTGCCGGCGCGTTTTATCTCTAAATTGCTCGGTACACCGCAGGAAGATTACCGCAAAATTCGCGATTGGTCAGATGCCTATATGGGTACCTCGAACCTGGATATGGCTGGTAAAGCCCAATCCAATATTGAGATGTTTAATTACTACACAGAGCAAGTGGCGGAGCGCTATGACCAGGTCAAGCGCGGCATGGCCGAAGATAATTTGTTGACTGGATTTATCGAAGCCAAGGCTGAAGATGGACGTATGTTGACGCCTGAAGAAGTGGTTCGCTTCTGTATCACTATGGTTGCCGGTGGCGCTGAATCCAGTGTATATCTGCTTGGAAATCAGGTTGCAGCAATGCTTGAGTTTCCTGAGCTTTATCAGAAAATGCGCGCCGATAGATCATTGGTTCGTCCATTCCTCGAAGAGAGTATTCGCCGCGATGGTCCTATCCAGCGTCTGTTCCGTGAATGTACTCAAGACACCGAGATCGCCGGCCAAAAAATGAAGAAAGGCGACTGGGTGTGCGTATTCTTTGGTGCCGGTAACCACGATCCTAAAGTCTTTGAAAATCCACATGACTTTATTCTCAATCGTCCAAATGTTGGCAAAAACCTAACCTTTAGTCACGGCATTCACCACTGTATCGCCTCCATGGTTGCGCGTAATGAAGCTGCCGGCATGATCAACGGTATTTTGGATCGCTACAAAGCTGTTGAACCTGGTAATGGCCCAGTGGTTTATCAAGATAAGGGCTTTATTAACTACGGGCCAGAGAAATGCCCAGTTAACTTTATTCTTGATTAATCCATAGGAGAGACGACAGATGGCAATTGCAGATAAGAAAAGCGACCATGTGGATATGGTCATTGTTGGCGCTGGTTTCGCCGGCATGTACATGCTCTATGGTGCCCGTGAAAACGGGTTATCAGTGCGGTGTTTTGAGGCCGGTGATGGGGTTGGTGGTACCTGGTACTGGAACCGTTATCCCGGCGCCCGCGTCGATATTGAGTGCTTGGAATACTCCTATTCATTCTCCGAAGAATTGCAGAATGAGTGGAACTGGACTGAGCGCTATGCCGGACAGCCAGAGTTACTTGATTACGCTAACCATGTAGCGGATCGCTACAATATGCGTGACGACATAACTTTTGAAACCCGCGTAGTGTCTACTATTTTTAATGAAGATACTCAGCGCTGGACCGTCACTACTGATAGTGGTGAAGTTGTTTCGGCTAAGTTTTGTGTGATGGCTACAGGTCTTATTTCAGCGCCAGTGGAACCCGACTTTGAAGGTCTGGAAAACTACACCGGTGAGCAGTATATGACCAGTCGCTGGCCCAAGGAAAAAATCGATTTCAGCGGCAAGCGAGTGGGTGTTGTGGGTACTGGCTCCAGTGGTATTCAGGTGATCTCGGAAGTGGCTCAAGATGTTGGCGAGCTGTTCGTTTTCCAGCGCACGCCGGCTTACACTATCCCGCTGCAAAACCGTGAATCAGATCCGACCCAAACGGCAAAAATAAAACAGAACTACGGTGAGTTGCGAGAGCTGGAAAAGCAGTCATTTGCCGGCTTTACTATGATGCACTCCGACCTGTCACCACTGCCTACACTGTCTGCCCTTGAAGTGACTGCAGAGGAGCGTGACGCTGAGTACGAAGATCGTTGGGCCTCTGGTGGTCTGTCCCCTTACTATGCCTATGTCGACACCATTATGGATGAAGAGTCGAATCAGACTCTTGGTGATTTCGCGATCAAGAAAATGAAAGAGCGTGTTAACGATCCAGTGACTGCTGAGAAGCTAAGCCCGGATTATGCGATTCTCACGCGTCGGCTTTCTCCTGAAACCAACTATCTCGAATCCTTTAACCAAGACAACGTCCACCTGGTTGATTTGCTCGAAAGTCCCCTTGAGCGTATTACCGAGAAAGGCATTGTCGTGGGTGGTGAGGAAATTGAACTCGATATCATTATCTTCGCAACTGGCTTTGATGTTATGACCGGCGCTATGGATCGCATTGATATCCGTGGTCGGGAGGGTCAGTCATTGAAAGAGCGTTGGAGCGGTGGTCTCACCAGTTACCTGGGTATGATGACCCATGGTTTCCCCAACTATTTTTGGGTTAACGGTCCTCACAGCCCGTTTTACAATCCAATTCTCTTGGCTGAGTATCAGGGCGACTTAATCTTTAAGGCCGCAAAACAGCTTGATGATCTGGGTAAAGATTGTCTCGAAGCGAAAGCTGACGCTGAAGATGATTGGGTTGATCTGACCAATACAATTGGTGATATGACATTGTTCCCTAAATCGAACAATTATTATATGGGTGACAATATTCCAGGAAAGCCGAGACGAGTGGTATTTTTCTTGGGCGGTTTCGTTGCCTATGAAGAGCAATGCACTGCGGGATACGCGGATCTAAGCGGCTTTCTACTCAGCTAAGGTATATGGCTAATTTACAGTCCTAAAATAATAAAAATTAATGAGGAGTAATGATATGAGTGTTCCTACTTTAGAAACTCGCTGGCTAATGAAGCTTGATATCTCTTTTGATGCGCCGGCAGTTGCGACGCCAAATAGAGTGGTTATTAATGTCACCGATGGCCGCGCCGAAGGTCCGCGCTTTAGTGCTGATGTGATAGCGCCGAGCGGTGATTGGGTACGCCTACAAGATGATGGCAACTGGAAAATCGATGCCCGCCTTGCTCTGAGAACTGACGATGGCGAAAGTGTATTCTGCTATTACAGTGGCGTTGTGGTGATGGATGACGGTCTCAATGCACGATTTGGTGCCGGAGAAGCCATATCGGGTACAGAAACCTATCTGAGATCAGCGCCTAACTTTGAGACCGGTTCTGAAAAATATGCATGGCTCAACGACATAGTTTGTGTTGGTCGAGCCAGTACTTTTGGTGCCGGTAAACTTGTTTATGATATTTTTGAAATATTGTAATTAATCTATAGAATACGCGTTTTATTTAAACTTAGAAGTGAGATTTAGAATTGAAAATTCATGTTTATGATCGAGATGGCGAGAAGCACACTGTTGAGGGTGCTGTCGGTGATTTGTTAATGACGCCTCTGCGTGCTGCAGACTTGGTAGATGGCACCTGTGGGGGCTCATGCTCCTGCGCTACCTGCCATGTCTACATGGATGAGAAAACCTTTGCTCAGTTGCCTGAACAGAACGAAGAAGAGAGCGAAGTGATCGAGTTTATGGAAAAAGTAGAGGCCACAAGTCGCCTTGCCTGTCAGGTAAAGTTGACTGAAGCCTTGGATGGAATGACTGTAACAGTGGCGCAGGAAGAAGGGTTTTAATTAGACTTCTTTCTCGTCGCGGAAAGGCCCGGGATAGCCTCCGAAGATTTCGGAGGTTCTCTCAAACACATGCAACACCATATCAATCTCTTCACTACTAAGATTTTCGATGACCTTGTCTAAGAACTGAATACCGTTTTGAAACATATCGTCCGCAAATGCTCTTCCTTCCTCAGTGAGGCAGACCAGTTTTTCACGTCCGGATTCTGGGCGTTCGACTATGGTCAGAATATTGTTTGGCGCAACCGTCAAAGAGCGAATCGCTTTCGACACAGAGCTGCTGGTGATCTCTAGCCAGTCTCTCAACGCCTTCTCTATGGCTTTGCGTGGCATGCTCATACCGTTGTGACCCTCAGCACTAATAATCCATAGAATGATCACTTGCTGGCGGCTTAAGTTAGCGCCGCGTCGAAGGGCTATTTCTAAGCGATTTCCCGCCGTGTAATGAATCGGAAAGAATGCATTGAGCTGCATAAGCGCCGCGTATTCTCTTGGAATGCGTGGGATTTCTTCCAGTGAGTAGGAGCGTGTGAGAAAGGTTGACGTCAAAGGGTGGCGCAACATCATTTCATTGGTGTTGATATGCTTGAGCGACTCTCCCCGTTCTTGGTCAATAAGCGACTCAAAAATGGCGTTCACTTTAGAAAAAATATACAGACAGACATCCATCTCTTCAGGGAATCGTTCCATAGCTGACAGGTACCAGCTGCAGAGCAAAACGCCATTATTGGTCATCTGTAGTAGGAATTTTTCCCCTGCAGGCGTCAAAGTCACCAATTTTTCGCGAGCGGACTGGGGATGTTCCTGAATAGTGACCAAACTTAGAGGCGGCTTTGCCAGCGCTCGGACCGCTTTGGATATGGCACTGCTGCTGGTTTCGTACCAGCCGGTTAAGGCGTTTTCGATATTTTTACGGCGCATGGATATGCCGTTGGTGCCCTCAGAGCGAATTATCCAGAGCACGGCCACCTGATGGCGATTGAGCAGGTCATTAGTCCGAAGAGTATCCTCTACCTTCATGCCGACCACATAATGAACCGGATAGAAAAGATCGAGGAGTTTTTTGGCAGCATGTGCACGATGAATATGCGCAATGCTGGATTTTACGATTTCTGAATCCATGAAAGACTGTTCTCCACCTTGGCTAATCAGGTTTTATTATAAAAAGGCACCAGAAATAGGCATTATAATACCGTGAAGGCAACTTTGCGCTATTTAAATTATGTCTAGAAATAATATTTCACATATAACATAATGTATTTTAGAAAGTTTCAGTTGCCAGGCTCAGTTGTTGAGATACGTCGACTTATTGTTTTACTTGGGGGGTAGTTATATGAAATCAGGCGTTGTTATTATCGGAGCCGGTCAAGCGGCCGCCGTCGCTGCAGCCACGCTGCGCAAAGAAAAATACACTGGGACGATTAAGATCCTGGGCGATGAGAGTCATCCGCCTTACGACCGCCCACCCTTATCCAAACATTATCTCGCCGGTGAACTGTCATTGGCCGAAACGCTGATCCGTCCGCTGGCGTTTTATAGCGACAACGATATTGAGTTGCTGACCAATACTCGTGTTGCATCGATTGATATTGAAAGTAAACAGGTGGTCACTGAGTCGGAAACGGTTTTTGACTATGACAAACTGGTTATCACCACCGGTTCACGGGCGCGCCGACTGGATCTTCCCGGCTGCCAATTAGGCGGTATCTTTTATCTGCGCTCGCTTAATGATGTTGACTTAATTCGTGCATCCATGGGCAGCGCTAAAAAACTCTGTGTTATTGGCGGTGGTTATGTAGGTCTTGAAGTTGCCGCTGTGGCGACGAAGGCCGGATTAGACGTAACGGTTATCGAGACCCAAGAGCGCATATTACAGCGCGTCACTACCCCTGAAATGAGTGATTACTACCATAGCCTGCACACTGAACGGGGCGTTAATATTATGCTTAATCAGGCGGTCACGGGTTTTGACGGAGAAGGCTCGGTCAGCAAGGTGCTTTGCGGTGACCTAAGTGTGGATGCCGATATAGTCGTTATTGGTGTGGGTATTCTGCCGAATGTTGAAATCGCAGAGAATGCTGGGCTGGAATGTGACAACGGCATTGTGGTGGATGATCACGGGCAGACGTCTAATCCAGATATTTATGCTGCGGGCGACTGTGCCAACCATCCCAATCGGTTACTCAATCGCCGCCTGAGGCTTGAGTCTGTGCCCAACGCCATAGAACAGGCGCGAGTTGCCTGTATTAATCTGCTTGGCGGAGATCTGGAATACGCGTCGATCCCCTGGTTTTGGAGTGATCAATATGAACTGAAACTGCAGATGGTCGGGTTCTCCGCCGATGGTGAAGAAAGTGTTGTCCGCGGTGATAAGTCGACCAATAAATTCGCCGTGTTTCATTTAAAAGAAGGGCGTGTGGTAGCGGTGGATGCAGTGAATAACTCAAAAGCGTTTATGCTGGGTAAGCGCCTCTATGGGAAGTCTGTAGATGCAAAACTACTGGCTGATGAGTCGGTCGAGCTGAAGGCTTTCCTAAAGTAATTGGGCTTCGTGCGTTTATAGAGCGCCTGCAGCTCGCTTTAAAACGCCTGCAGCTTGCTAGATAGCCCACAGCTCGCTAAAGAGAGCCTCTAGTGTTGCAGAATAAAAAATACTAAGACCTAAAACAATAATTATAAAAGCAGTGGGCGTAGATAATAACGCGCCTACAAGCGGGGGTTTATACGGTGCATATTCGTCGCTATAAAGCGGACTATTCCAGGCGTCACTTCCTTAAGCAGATGGGCCAGGGTGTGTTGGCTACAGGCGTGCTGGCGCCACTCTGGTCGACCATTGGCAATACCGGCAGTATTGAGCAAGCTTACCCCGAAGAACTGCTCTCTATCAGTGCCTACACTGGCGGTAAAATCAGCGATGGCGACACTATTAACGCAGACAATGTCGCCCTCGTAAAAGAGTTGCTCGATCCTATTCAATACAAACAGGTTGCGGAAATGGGCCGGGTTATGCGTATGCGACCCACCACCACGGACATTATGAAACTCAGTCCTTGGGAATATATTGAAGCGACTCTGCGGCATCAGGGTCAGGCTACTTTCGCACCAGACGGCAATGTAGTCACAAAAGAGGGCAAACCTTGGATCGGCGGTAATCCGTTTCCCAGCCCAACCTCTGCGCTGGAAGTGTTCGCCGGCAGCACATTGAGCTGGGGTCGCCACGATGTTTCCTTTAATGCGGTAAAAGAATACGACCTCAATCCAGATGGCGTTGTGGCTTATCAATACCAATGCTGCTGGGTGGAGATGAGCCCAGTGGGTCGCGTCTCCCTTGATCCTATGCCTTATCTCCCGGGGCATGAAGATAAGCTGCGCTACCAATCAGTGTTTTTTGTTACGCCCAGTGATGTCCGTGGTACGTCTTATTTAAATATTTGGCACTACGACCAGAACCGTTACCCCGACCTCTATGGCTATTTGCCAGCCTTTAAGCGCGTTCGACGCTTCCCCACCAATCAGCGTTTTGAGCCCTTGATACCCGGGTCCACCCTGTACCTTTCAGATGCCTGGGCTTCTGGCGACCCATTTTTGACCTGGGGTAACTATAAAATTATCCATCGTGGTCCTATGTTGGCGGCGGTGAGTGATAGCTGGAATGCCGACTCGCCCAACTGGGAGCACAGCGTTCACGGTGGTGATCAGAATCAGACATTCTGGGATACGGATGTTGAGCTGGTGCCTGAGACTATTGTGGTTGAGGCGGAGCCAACCGGCTATCCGCGCGCGCCAATCAGCAAAAAGCGCGTCTGGTTTGATGCCCGAACTATGCTGCCCTTAAGCATGGTGAGTTTTGATCGCCGTGGAGAGATCTATAGATCTTTTGACGGCGCTTTTTCCGTCTATGAGAAGGGCGATAAAAAGGTGATGGACGGCAAGCATCCGTACTGGTCCTGGACTAGAGTCCATGCTCACGATGTGCAGACCAATAGAGTGACACGTATGGAACAGGTCAAAGAAGTGGCCGGAGGTTACCGCACAGAGGCGAATAACCCCGACATTTACGATCGCTTCCTTACCCGAAGTGCTCTCCGGCGATTGGGAAGCTAACTGGGTTACTCAGCGCTAAAGCTGTGCTCCAGCAAACTTGAGCAGTTCACTGTGATATTTCTCTGCTTCTTCAATAAGCGGAACATGCCCGGAATGTTCTAATTCCACGATAACGGTGTCGGCATTAAAGTCCGCGACAGAGCGGCCAACGGCCGGATCGGCCAAGGCATCATTGCTGCCGACAAACGATATCATCGGAATATTGAGTGCAGAGAGCTTTGCCCGTTGGTCTAGTGGACCCAACTCAGCCAACGTATTGGCCGTTATCGGTGAAGCGGCCAGAAAAAGACTCCAGGTCCAATTAATCACGTCCTCGCCGACGTCGGCGGAATAAATACCCTGCGCCAAACCCTTAAGAAAATTCGGTCGATCCGCTTTTAAGGCAGCCAGAGTGCCACTCAAAACCTCTTCGGTGCCACCGTGAGGAAAGTCATCTTTTTGCAGGTAAACCGGCGCCGCTGGACAGGTTAAAGCCAGGCTACAGCAGGTTGATTTAAGAATTGATGCTGCTTCGATAGCAATGGCACCACCAATTGACCACCCATTGAGCATCACTTTCTCAAGGCCCAGTTCTGCCACTAGGGCGACCACATCGCTAGCAATTGCATCAATGCTCATATCGTCGAAGTCTTTGTCAGAAAGACCGCAGCCGCGATGGTCGAGAGTAACCACTCTATGACCTGCGTCTAAAAGATGAGGAATCGTGCCATCCCAGGCTCTGAGATTCATTCCCCAGGCGTGAATAAGGATGATTGCAGCTGCGCCGTTGCCATTATCTTCGTAGTAGATATTTCTACCATTTTCTCTGTTGAGGTAAGCCAATGTAATTGCTCCTAGCCCTAAAGCTTGTGGTTTGGTTTAAGTGGATCGAGATACATCCCAGACTATTGCCAAACTCTTATGAATGGTGGTTATTGACTGAAAGTCTGCGATTAAAAATACTGACATATGTATACTATGTCAAATAATTATAATGTTACTTTGACGCTAACTGTGCCGAACCACTGGTCGAGATCCCGCTTAAACAGTCTATTTAACCGGTTAATCCGTGGTTTCTCGTTAAGCCTAGGTAGTCAACAGCAGTAGCGAAGCGATTGAGGAGTCAAACTATGTTTCACAAGCAAGTGGTTAATATTGGCATGGGGCAGACCATTCTAAAAAGCGCCGAGCTTTTTTCACAGGATCCTGCGCTGCGATTTGAAGGTAAGGTGCAAACCTATGCTGACCTTTCAGATCGTATACGCAAGCTGGCTGCAGTATTGAGCCAGCTGGGCGTTAGTCGCGGTGATCGTGTTGGCTATATGGGTTTGAATCATCCCTGCTTTCTTGAAGCTGTTTACGCCTGTAGCTGCCTAGGGGCTATTTTTGTACCACTGAATTTTCGCCTAACACCCTCCGAGGCGGGTTTTATTATTGATGATTCTGGCATCCAAATTATGCTGGCGGATGATGCCTGCACGGCGATACTGGACAAGCAAAAACAAGAACTTTCTGTTCAGCACTATCTCGCTATTGAGAGCGATAGACCCGGTTGGCAGTCTCTCGAAAATCTGCTGGCGACTGCTGCGCCGATTGAGACGGTTGCAGCCATAGAAGCTGATGATGTTGCCCTTATTATGTACACCTCGGGAACCACTGGGCTGCCAAAAGGCGCCATGCTGACCCATGGCAATATTTTTTGGAATACGGTCAATGTGTCACTGCTTGAGGAGAGCATGGTGGGCGCCAGTCTTACCTGCGCGCCGCTGTTTCATATTGGTGGTCTCAATGTCACCACCCATATCTCATTGGTCCGCGGTGTTGCGGTGGTGTTGCACAGAAGTTTCGATGCCGGCGCTGTATTGCATGATATTGAGAAATATCAGGTATCTACTATGTTTGGTGCACCGACCATGTTTACCATGATGTCTCAGCACGAAGCCTTTGCGAGTACCGACTTTAGTAGTGTTATTTCGTTTAATGTTGGCTCGGCACCAGTTCCTCTGCCGCTGCTTAATATTTATGCCAGCCGCGGCGTGACCTTTTGTCAGGGTTATGGACTCACCGAAACATCGCCCTATGTCACGGTGCTGGGCAGTAAATTTGCAACCAGTAAGATTGGTTCTGCCGGCCAGAGTTTAATGTTTACATCAGTGCGCATTGTCGACGGCAGAGGCCAAACCGTTGCAAATGGCGAGC
>OBMK010003380.1_pt1 | contig 11135 bp, 9 predicted proteins | sample 1539081 | NCBI WGS metagenome assembly OBMK01 (sample SAMEA3355528, study PRJEB22509) | marine metagenome | biome: marine; feature: river plume; material: water | place: USA | collected 2010-08-07 | depth 0.5 m | reverse complement strand
GAACTCGGGCAGGGGCGTGTCGGGCAGGCGGTCGAAGCCCTCGATCCGCGCCACCTCTTCCACCAGATCCGCCCGGCCCTCGACGTCGCGCCGCCACGACGGCGGGGTGACGATCCAGGGTTCGGCCTGACCGGCCGGGGCGGCCTGAACCAGGAAGCCGAGCTGGCCCAGGATGGTCCCGATCCGATCCGTCGGCAGGTCCATGCCGCTGAGCCGCTTCACATAGGCGGGGTCGAAGGCGAAGGGCGCCGGCCCAGCCGGGGGCTCGCCGACGAAGACGATCTCGGACGGTTCGCCGCCGCACAGGTCCAGGATCAGGCGGGTGGCCAGCTCCAGCCCCGGCGTGACCGAGACCGGATCGACGCCGCGCGCGAACCGATACTGGGCGTCGGAATGGATGCCGAGCGCACGGCCCGTCTGGGCGATGACCAGGGGGTCGAACCAGGCGCTTTCCAGGAAGACGTCGGTGGTGTCGTCGTCGCAGCCGGTGCTTTCGCCGCCCATGACCCCGCCCAGGCCGATGGGGCGCTCGCCCCCGGCGTCGGCGATGACGCAGTCGGCGGCGGAGACCGCATAGGTCTTGCCGTCCAGGGCGATCAGATGCTCGGGCTCGCCGCCCTCGATATGGGCTGTCCCGGCCGAAACCTGTCCGCCCCGCACCACGATCTCGGTCCCCGACAGCTTGGCCAGGTCATAGACGTGCAGCGGCCGGGCGCGGTCGTAGGCGATCAGATTGGTCACATCGACCAGACGGTTGATCGAGCGCAGGCCGATGGCGGTCAGGCGTTTCTGCAGCCAAGCCGGCGACGGGCCGTTCTTGACGCCCCGGATCACCCGACCGGCGAAGACCGGGCACATCTCGGGCGCGTCCAGCCGCACGCTGATCGGCGACGGAAAGCCCCCGCGCACCACGGCGATGTCGAAATGCTTCAGCTTGCCGACGCCGGCGGCGGCCAGATCGCGCGCGATCCCGGCGACGCCCAGCCAGTCGGGCCGGTTCGGCGTGACCTCGAAGTCGATCACGGGCTCGGCGCCGAACAGGCCGGCGACCGGGGTTCCCACCGGGATTTCCGGCGGCAGTTCCTGGATGCCGTCGCTCTCATCCGCCAGCTCCAGCTCGGAGGCCGAGCACAGCATGCCGTTGGACACCACGCCGCGCACCGGCTTCTCGACCAGGGTGACGCCAAGACCCGGCACATAGGCGCCGATGGGGGCGTAGATGGTGGTCAGGCCCGCCCGCGCGTTCGGGGCGCCACAGACGATCTCCTTGATCCCGTCCACCGTCTCGACCTGACAGACCTGCAGCCGGTCGGCGTTGGGGTGGCGTTCGGCCGACAGGATCTTGGCCACGGTGAAGGGCGCGAGCTTGGCGGCCGGGTCGAGCACCTCCTCGACCTCCAGCCCGGCCATGGTCATGGCCTCGGCGATCTGATGGACGTCGGCCTCGGTTTCGAGGTGATCCTTGAGCCAGGAAAGGGTGAACTTCATGCCGGAACCCCGCCCAGAACCTGCTGAATATTGGTCAGAAACTCCGGCGTCCCGGTGAAGCCGACGCGCAGGAAGCGGCAGTTGACGAAGCTGCAGTCCTGGAAGGCGACCGTGCCGGTGACCTTTTCAGGGCCGACCGGCTGAAGCAGCAGATTACGCGGGTCGCCCATGGCGTCACCCATGTTGCAGCCGTCGAAGCTGCACCCGCCGACGGCCAGCAGCACAGCCGGCCCTTCCAGAAAGCAGTCGCGGAAGGTCTTGCCGGCGATCATCGCCTCGCCGCGCTGCGCGGCCTCAATGACCAGCTGCGGCAGCCAGATGTGGACGCCCTCATAGGCGGGACCGGCCCCGATCAGGGGCAGTTTCAGCGTGTCGTCTTCGATCTTCATGATTCAGCTCAGGCCCGAAGCCGGATTGGGGGCCGCAAAGGCCGAAAAGCCGTAGTGCGCCAGCCAGCGCGTGTCGGCCTCGAACATGGGGCGCAGGTCGGGCACGCCGTATTTCAGCATGGCCAGCCGATCCACCCCCATGCCGAAGGCGAAGCCCTGATATTCGTCCGGGTCGATGCCGCAGTTCTTCAGCACATTGGGATGCACCATGCCGCAGCCCAGGATCTCCAGCCAGTCGTCGCCGGTGTTGAACACCAGCTTCCCGCCCGAGCGGTCGCAGCGGATGTCCATCTCCGCCGAGGGCTCGGTGAAGGGGAAGTGGTGCGGACGGAAGCGCGCCTGAACCGCGTCCAGCTCGAAGAAGCGGGCGATGAAGGTCTGAAGCGTGGTCTTCAGATGGCCCATATGGATGTCCCGGTCGATCACCAGACCTTCGATCTGGTGGAACATCGGCGTGTGGGTGGCGTCCGAATCCTTACGGAAGGTGCGGCCCGGCGCGACGATGCGGATCGGCGGCTTTTGGGACATCATGGTGCGGACCTGCACCGGGCTGGTGTGGGTCCGCAGCACCTTGCGCTCGCCTGTTTCGGGATCGGGCTTCAGGAAGAAGGTGTCGTGCATCTCCCGCGCCGGATGTTTCGGCGGGAAGTTCAGGGCGGTGAAGTTGTGGAAGTCGTCCTCGATGTCCGGGCCTTCCGCGACCGAAAAGCCCATCTCGGCGAACAGGGCGATCATCTCGTCCATCACCTGCATGGTGGGGTGAACCCCGCCCTTCCTGCGCGGCCGGGCCGGCAGGGTCAGGTCGATCCGCTCGGCCTGAAGCCGGGCGTCCAGTTCGGCCGCCTCCAGCTCGGTCTTCTTGGCCGTGATGGCGGCGGACACGCGGTCGCGCAGGCCGTTGATCATCGGCCCCTGTTCGCGGCGTTCGTCGGGGCTCAGGGCGCCCATTCCCTTCAGCAGGCCGGAGACGGAGCCGGACTTGCCCAGGGCGGCGACGCGCACCTCCTCCAGGGCGGCGACGGTTTCCGCGCCGCCGATGGCGTTGATCAGGTCGAGTTCGAGTGTGGCGAGATCGGTCATTTGGCCCGTGCCTTAGCGGGCCGGAGCCGTTTCGTCACCCTTCAAGGCGCGGTTTGCGCCCCGGCGATGGCCTGAAGTTCCGACGCCGGCGCCTTGTTGGCCGCGACGATCCAGGCGGGCGGTTCGGGCTCCCAGCGAATGGCTTCGCCGTCGGTGACCTTCCAGCGGTGCAGCCACGAGATCCCGTTGGCGCGGACATAGGTGTCGGCGTGCTGATAGATCGGGTCCGACAGGGCCTCCTCCAGGGGCACGAACCGATAGCCGCGCGCCAGATAGAGGGCGTGGATCTGCGGATAATAGGTCTGGTTCAGGCTGTTGGCGTGCAGCAGCAGGACCTGGGCCGGCTCGCGCCCGCCGGTCAGTTCGGCGCTGTAGGGTTCATAGAAGTCGAGCACCCGGGTCATATGGGCCACATAGGCCTCGCCGATCCGCCGCTTCAGCGCCGCGTCGCCCAGCTCTTCCGCCTTGCGATAGACGTCGGCGAACATCCAGTCGTTGTTGTCGATCGTCACCGGCGCGATCGTATAGCCGCGCTGGGCCAGGCCGGCGGCGATGGCGTCATGCTTCTCCTGGGTCTCGCCGGTGAACAGATAGGGGTGGCGGAACCAGCGCAGGGTCCGGCCCCGCGCCTGAAGCGCCGCCCGCGCGGTCGCCGCCCCGGCGTCCACATCGGCCAGATAGGCCTCGGCGGTAGTCCGGTGGATGTTGATATGGCTGAAGCTGTGGTTGCCCAGGTCGAGGCCGGCGTCCAGCCACAGGTTCAGAACCGTCGGCAGGGTGGAGACCCGCGTCGTTTCACACACCCGGCCGTCATTGACGAAGGCCGTCCCATGGGTGTCCAGCGGCTTGAGCATGGCCAGGAAATCCGTCGTCAGCCGCATCAGCCGCGCCGGGTCGCACAAGGCCGCCGCCGCCCCCTGATAGGGCAGGTCGTCGAAGGTCACGGCGACCTTCCGATCCTGGGCGACGGCCGCGCCGCCGATCCCACAAAGCAGGACGAGGACCAGACCGAAAAGAGAGAAACGGGATTTCATCGGCGTGAATTAGCCCAGATCGGCGGCCTCGCCTACACCGAGCCGAATATTGTCCGATAACTGAATGGTTGTCGGAAACCCGCCTCGAAAGCTTCATGAACGGCAAAGCCGATGTTAAAGTTCGAAGGTTAAGCCCGCCTGCGTGGACATAAGGGGGGCCGAATGCCGCTGATTGGTGATTTCGTCGAATTGATTGCGCCGGTCGCTCCGTCCACCCTGGGGGCGGAGGTGTTCGAGCGGTTCCAGACCGAGCCAAACACCCTGGCCCTGGCGGTGGTGGGTGACGACGGCCGTCCCCTGGGGCTTATCGAGCGCAACGCCTTCACCCTGAGGATGGCGGCCGAGTTCGGCCGCGCCCTCTATGCGCGCAAGCCGGCCGAAAGCCTGATGGACCGCAATGCGCCGGTCGCCGAGGCCTCGACCAGCGCCGAGACCTTCTTTCAAGCCTATGGCGCGGCCGAACTGGGCGCCCTCCTGGGCGGCTTCATCGTCGTCGCCGACGGCCGCTACCTGGGGGTCGGCACCGCCTTGCAGATCGTCCAGGCGGGCGCCGCCCTGCACCGCCAGCGCGCCGAGGAAATGGGCGCCCTGGCCCGCGACCTGGCCGCCGCCGAGGCCGAGGCCGTCGCCTCCAGCCGCGCCAAGTCCGAGTTCCTGGCGGTCATGAGCCACGAGATCCGCACGCCTCTGAACGGCGTCCTGGGCGTCGCGGCCCTGATGGAGAAGAAGCTCGAGCAGGAAGAGCTGCGCCCCTATGTCCGCACCGTCATCGATTCCGGCCAGAGCCTGCTGCGGCTGCTGACCGACGCGCTGGACATGTCGCGCGCCTCGGCCGGGATGCTGACCCTGGAGGAAGAGCCGCTGAACCTGTCGGCCGTGGCCTTCGACATCGACGCCCTTTGGCGCGCCCGCGCCGAGGAGAAGGCGCTGAGCCTGACCGTCCGCACCGAATTCGAGGCCAGCCCCTGGGTCCGGGCGGACGGCATGCGGATCAAGCAACTGCTGAACAATCTGGTCGGCAACGCCCTGAAATTCACCCAGAGCGGCGGGGTCATCGTCACCTTGTCCAGCCATACGACCCGCGACGGCGTTAGGGTCGAACTGACGGTGGACGACAGCGGCCCCGGCGTGCCCGAAACGGCGGCCGCGACCATCTTCGAGCCCTTCAACATCGGCAAGGCGGGGCGCGAAGGCGCGGGCGCCGGTCTGGGCCTGGCCATCTGCCGCCAGATCGCCGAACGGATGGACGGCGGCATCGGCCTCAGCGTCTCGCCCCAGGGCGGGGCGCGCTTCCATGTCGTCCTGCCCCTGACCGCTTGCGCGGCCGAAGAGGCCGCCGCCGCCCCTCCGATGGCAGAGCCCACCCCGCACGAGACCCTGCACGTCCTCGTGGTCGACGACAACGCCGCCAACCGTTTCGTCGCCGCCAAGCTGCTGGAGATGTTCAACTGCACGGTCGAACTGGCCGAGAACGGACAGGAGGCGCTGGACGCCGTCAGCAACCGCCCCTTCGACCTGGCTTTGATGGACATCAAGATGCCGGTCATGGATGGGATCGCGGCGACCCGCGCCATCCGCGCCCTGCCCGGACCGGCCGCCCGCCTGCCCATCCTGGCCCTGACGGCCAACGCCGACGAGCGCGACGAGCTGGACTATGTCGCCGCCGGCATGAACGGGGTGGCGCAGAAGCCGATTCAACCCGACGCCCTGTTGAACGCCATTCGCCTGGTCCTGGCCGAAGCCGAAGCAGAGACCCCGGCGGCCGAGAGGGCCGCAGCCTGATCCCTGAAACGAAGAACGCCCGCCCCGGCGAACCGGAGCGGGCGTTGATCCTTGTCGCGAAAACCCGGCTTAGGCCAGGGCGGCGCGGACCTTGTCGGCGATCGCCTTGAAGCCGGTCGGATCGGCGGCGATGGCGGCCAGAACCTTGCGGTCCAGCTCGACGCCGGCCTTGTTCAGGCCGTTGATGAACTGGCTGTAGGTGAAGCCTTCGATACGGGCGGCCGCGTTGATGCGCTGGATCCACAGGGCGCGGAAGTTGCGCTTCTTGGCGCGGCGGTCGCGATAGGCATATTGCCCGGCGCGGTCGACGGCGGCCTTGGCCGTACGGATCGTATTCTTGCGGCGGCCGGAGAAGCCCTTGGCCTGCTCCAGAACCTTCTTGTGCTTGGCGTGCGAAGTTACGCCACGTTTCACGCGAGCCATGTCGCTATTCCTTCAAATTCTTTGGGTTGGATCAGTTCGTACAGCGCGCGCCGATCAGGCGTACGGCATGTAGGACTTGATCTTCTTGGCGTCGGCGTCGGACATGGTCTCGGTGCCGCGGTTCTGGCGGATGTATTTCGAGTTGTGGCTGATCAAGCGGTGACGCTTGCCCGCAACCCCGGCCTTCACCTTGCCAGTGGCCGTGAATTTGAAGCGCTTCTTGGCGCCCGACTTCGTCTTCAGTTTCGGCATTTCAGTCTCCATATTGGAGGGGCGACCGTCCTTCGGACTGTTTGAGCCCGTCGGGGGAGGTGTCTCTCCAGAGTTATGAACCGCCCAGGCATGCCTGTTCGCCCGGCGGTTCGGTACGCGAAGGCGCGGCTTCTACGCGAAGACCGAGGCCAGCGCAAGATGAGTCAGGCCGGGGCTTTCACGCCGTCATCGACCTTGCGAATGACCCTCCCCGCATTCAGCGCCATCACCGCCGCCGGAACGGTCAAGAGCGCGCCGATCAGGAAGGGCCAGTCATGCCCCAGGCCGGAGAATAGGCCCCCAGCGACCATGGGGCCGAAGATGCGCGCCACCGAGCTGGAGGCCATGTTGAGCCCCAGCATGGCCCCCTGCCGATCCGGCGGCGAGGCCCGGCTGATCATGGCCGAGATATTGGGCATGGCCAGGGACATGCCGCAGGCGCCCACGGCCATGACGAGGGGAATGACCCAGCCCTGGACCACCGGCAGGGACAGGCCGCCCAGCTCCAGCCGCGTCGCCGGGAACCAGGCGACGGGCGCCAGGACCTGCAGCACCAGCGAACTTCCGAACAGCAGCATGCCGGCCGCCAGCACCCGCGCCTCGCCGAACCGGCGCGCCAGCCGCCCGGCCAGAAAGCCCTGATTCAGGACCGAAATCACCCCCACGATCATGAAGCTGAGCCCCACTTCGCGCGCACCCCAGGCGTAGCGGCTTTCGGACCACAGGCCGAAGACGCTCTCCATGGCCGAGAAGCCGGCCATATAGATCAGGGTGACGACCAGAACCCGCGACACCACCGGATTGGTCCGCGCGTCCTTCAACCCCGCCAGGAAGGCTGGACGCGCCGCCGCGGGATCGGCCTTGGCCCGGCTTTCGCGCAGAAAGACCATCACTCCGATGGCCGCCAGGGCCGCCAGGGCTGCGGCCAGGAAGATCGGCAACTGATAGCCCAGCCGCCCCAGCTGCGGCTGGGTCAGCAGTCCGCCCAGCCCCGGCCCGACGATGAAGCCCAGGCCGAAGGCGGCGCCGATCAGCCCCATCCGCCCCGCCCGCTGTTCCGGCGGGGTCACATCGGCCACATAGCCCTGGACCGTCGAAATATTGCCCGCCCCCAGGCCGGTGAACAGCCTGACCGCGATGGCCAGCCAGATATTGGGTACGAAGGCCAGCATCAGATAGCCCAGCGCATTGGCCACAAGCGTCACCAGCAGCACAGGTTTTCTCCCCACCCGATCCGACAGCCGCCCCCAGAAGGGTTCGGCGAAGAACTGGCCCAGGGAATAGGCCGAGAACATCAGGGTGATCTGCCAGGCCTCGGCCTTCAGGCTCTGGGCGAAGAAGGGCAGCAGCGGCACGACCAGCCCGAACCCCACCAGATTGATGAAGACCACCGCGAACAGCACCGCCAGGGCGGGCGCGCGGACGGCGGGAGGCGAAGACGGCGTCTGGCTCATGGTCAAGCCTTAGCGCGGCGCTCGCCTTTGGAGAAGCGGACGGCCGCCACCCTGGTGCGACGGGCGAAGGAAGATGAACCGCTTGCTAGTTCGGGGGATTGTTCTCTTCGAGAAAGCGGATCGTCGCCTCCAGCATCTGCAGCCGCGTCTCGGCCTGTGACAGCGAATGATCTTCTCCGTCCAGAGCGATCAGCTCCACCGGCTTGCCGGCACGGCGCAGGGCGTCGGCCATGATCGTGCTCTGTTCGTAAGGCACCACCGTGTCCCGCCGACCGTGGATCAACAGGATAGGCGCATCCACCCTGTCCGCTTGGCGCGCCGGAGAACGCTCATCGAGGGTCCGATCGCCGGAACCTGCGCCCCCCATGAAACGGTTCCAATAGCGGATGATCGGATTGCGAGATTCGGCCCCTGACCCGGACAAGCGCGTCTCGCTGGTCAGCATGGCGCGAAGGTCGGAAACGCCCGCCACGGAGACAGCGCACCGATACACCCCCGGATCCAAGGCCGGCCCGGCAAGAGCGGCATAACCACCATAGCTGGCGCCGACGATGCAAACCTTTTCGGGATCGATAATTCCACGCCCGGCGAGGAAGCGCACTCCGTCGGAAAGATCCGTCTGCATCTTCCGCCCCCACTCGCCGTAACCCGCCTCCAAGAAGGCCTGTCCCAGACCGTCCGATCCGCGGAAATTCGGTTGCAGCACGGCGTATCCGCGCGCTGCCATCGCCTGAGCCCACCAATCGAAACCGAGGTAATCTCGTGACTGGGGACCGCCATGGGGAAACACCACGAGTGGCAGACCGCGCGCTTCCTTGCCCGGCGGCAGGGTGAGGTAGGCTGGAATCTCCAGTCCATCTGATGCGGAATATCGAATCGCCTGCTGGAAGGCGATCTGATCGCCACGGATGTCCGGATAGGCGCGCCCGACGACGCTGACGCTTCGAGCCGCCGCGTCGTAGATGTAATAGGTTCCCGCGTCACCGACTTCTCCGGCGCCCTCGCTGTAAAAAACAAACTTGGTGTAATCCGAATTGTAGGAAACGACCGTTAATTGCCGAGCCGGCAAGCCTCGGTGCATCAGATCGAAAGCGGCCTCGAGTTTAGGCTCGAAGAAGACCCACTGGCTGCTGTCGCCGCCCGCCCCGATGGCTAGCAAACGTCCCGTGCGGTCATAGATGGCTTGGTCCGCCGCTGCAGGCAGATCGGTTCTTCGCCTTCTGGAGCCGTCGGCTAAACCCAACTCCAGCAGAACATTTTCGCCGTCTTCCAGCGCGCTCACCATGACGGTGTCGCCTTGCGGTCCGAAGCCCCACACGTTTGGCCCGTCCAACAGATCGGTCCTACGATAGATTTCTCGCCACCCTGAGCCTTGAGGCACGCTCAGGCGAATGCGGCCCGTCTCGGGATCGCTGGCGATGCGCAGCTTCACCTCGCCGTCGGCGCCTAGCAAATAGCCTCGCGTGTCGCGTAGTCCTGATGAGGACAGGACGCCGCGCCCCGTATCCAAGTCGATGCGATATATGTCGGGTGTCCAAGCGTTGCGCTCGGTGGTCATCGCCTGAACGTATAGAACCGGTCGCCCGCCTCGCTCGCCGCGCCAATAGTCATAGACGGCGTTGACCACGGCCCGATCCGCACTGCGCAAAGCGCGAGCGACTCGCTTTGTCCGGACATTGACGATGTCCAACTGCGGCAACAGAGATTCGCCGATGGTCAGCTGACTTTCGAACACCAAGGACCTGATGAGGACGTGATCTGGCGACGCCCACGACACGCCTACCGGCCTCCGATCACTAACGTCGATGGCGGCGAGAACCTCCCCATTCACCGTCTGTACAATCACTTCGCTGGCGCCGCCCTGACGCCGCAGATAAGCGAGCGTCGAACCGTCATCGGAAAGACTGACCCTGCTTATGGCTGGGAGAGCGGCATAAGCGGCGATCGATGGAGCAGGTGGATGCTGGGCGTGCGCAGCTCCTCCGGCCAGCAGAACGACCATCGAGAAAGCGGCTGCAAGACCGCTGCGAAAAGCTGAAAAATTCAACGACGCCCCCCAGCAGACTACTGGTTGTTCTCGCACCTGTCTTTCCCCCACTCAAGAGGCATTCGGCTTGCGGCGGGGCGAACCCCCTGTGGAGACGCCTCGGCGATAAGAACGACTGGCCGGGTCCAGGCGACCCTCGACAGGGGCAGGCCTTAAGAGGGACCGGCACATCAAGGCTAAGACGCGCCGAACTCACAGCAAGAAGCCCCGGCTGTCTCCAGCCGGGGCTTCTCAATCTGCGGAAATGGCCCCCTCAGCGCGGGGCCAGGATCATGATCATCTGGCGGCCTTCCATCTTGGGCGCGAACTCGACCTTGGCGATTTCGTCGAAATCGGCCTGGACCTTGTTCAGCAGCTTCATGCCCAGTTCGGGGTGGGCCATTTCACGACCGCGGAAGCGCAGGGTGACCTTCACCTTGTCGCCCTCGTCGAAGAAGCGGTGCATGGCCTTGGCCTTCACCTCATAATCGTGGGTGTCGATGTTGGGACGGAGCTTGATCTCCTTCAGTTCGACGACCTTCTGGCGCTTGCGCTGCTCGGCCTTCTTCTTCTGTTCCTGGAAACGGTGCTTGCCGTAATCGAGGATCTTGGCCACCGGCGGCTCGGAGGTGGAGACGATCTCGACCAGATCCAGCCCGGCTTCCTCGGCGGCTTCCAGAGCGGCGGAGGTGGGCATGACGCCCTGCTTTTCCCCGTTCTGGTCAATGAGAAGAACGCGAGGGGCGCGGATATCCTGGTTCATACGCGGCCCGTCTTTCACGGGTGGCGCTTGCATGGGACGGCGAATGGGCGTCGTTTCCTTATGTGGTCAAAGAAGGCGTGTGTCGTGATGAGCGAACGGGCGCGGCTGTGGCCACGGTCCCCTCTCGCCCGGCAATATGCGTCAGGAAGCCCTATTTTTCAAGGCTCGGCGGGCGCTCCGGCGATATAGGCGTCGTGCAGGGCCAGCACGGCCTCGAAGACGTGATCGACCGTCAGGTCCTCGATCGGGGCGAACTGGCCGCGCGTTTCGTTCGAGGCGGCGGTGCGCGTCTTGGCCCCCCAGGGCCCGTACAGCCACCATTCCGTGGGCCCGAACAGGCCCAGGGTCGGGCGGCCCAGGGCGGCCGAGACGTGCATCAGGCCCGAGTCATTGCCGACGAACAGATCGGCCCGGTCGATGGCGGCGGCCGAGGCCAGTATGTCG
>OBMK010003346.1_pt1 | contig 11227 bp, 9 predicted proteins | sample 1539081 | NCBI WGS metagenome assembly OBMK01 (sample SAMEA3355528, study PRJEB22509) | marine metagenome | biome: marine; feature: river plume; material: water | place: USA | collected 2010-08-07 | depth 0.5 m | reverse complement strand
AGTATTGGATTATACCCATTAGAAGTTGACCCCATCTGGATCATAGATGGTGAGATTAAGTACTGTTTGAACCGCCACTCTTTCGTAGTTTTGTCTGTGGATGCATGGGGCATAATGTTGGTAAAATCAGTTGGTGCGTGTTTAATTGAACCGCCCGCGACTGTGGCATAGCTGGCTTGGGTCTCGCTCCTTAGATCAGTTGCTTGCCAGGTTACCTTATTCCCGTTGGACACATAGTACTTGTCAGCGATGTGGAAACCGTTGCTTCTGATGTCGCCAAAGTTTGCGATGTCACCGTTGTTGACATCAAAAAAAATGCTTGCGCGTCTATTGTCAGACTCGACAAGCGCTACTGCGGCATCTGCTTCAATGACGGTCCCGAAAGGGGATGGGTAGTTATAATATGTGTTAAAATCTGGGATGCCGTAGTAAGTGAGATCATCGCCACCACTGGCATTCATGTTATCAGAATAGTATATTTCATTTGCGTTTCCGCTTGTATTGCTCAGTACAATCCTTCTTGACTCATTTGAGGTCGTGCTTTCCCCAGTGTCCCTGAGATAGATGTTGCCGTCTTTATCAACAACGCGGAAATCGTTTTTCCTTAAAAGACTCACAGTGTGTACTCCTCTACATCGTCTCGGGAAATAATCTCCAAGCTATCCAGATCTACTTTCTGGAAGCGAGCGTTTGCAGACCCTTGGATTTTGCCTTGATCCGCTGGCACTTCAATATCATCGAAGCTTGTTGCATTGGGCGCGGCACAAATGGAAATTATCTCGCCGGTTTCTAAAGAATAGGTTACATACTTCATCGTTTGAACTCCGTTAGCCCGATGTTTACATTGCCAAAGCTTCCGTAGAGCGGCCCTTGTTCAGTATAGAAAGTCCGACCTGTTGGCAGTGAGCTTGCATTAGCGTTGGTGCCGTCAAAGTGCTTATGGCCAACTGGAGAGCCGCTGTAATATTCGTGCGTACCGTTATACCACCAATTGTTTGATCCAGTGTTATCATATTCGCCTGAACTTTTATTGCCGCCTCTTGCTATCATTTCGAGAATGATTTCGACTTTGCTCTCGCCGCTAGGGATCGTTATCGTGCCTGATTTCGTTAAAGGTTGATAGAATGATCCACCAAAAAACTTATGGTCCCATGACCCATAGTTGTAAATCTCCTGATGGGTTTGTGAGTAGGCCACTTTTGGGATGTACACGATTTCATCGTCCACTTCTAAGTGCATCAGAGCTTGGGCTACGTTACTTGCGTTACATCCATTTTGGATTTCTTGAGCTATCGCTGTGTTTAGCGTTTCGCCACCGTTTCCATGCAATAAAGTGGGCACCATGCTGTAAACCAAAGAGGATCGTGAGGTTGCTTGGTCTCCTCCGCTCAAGATGCCGATTGTAAGAGCGCCTTCGCTGCCCGACACTTTTGTGTAACTGGCAAGCCAATAGGCGTCTCTATATGTTCTATTAACAGTGCTACCACTCGTAGAGGTATAAGAAAAAGTATAGCTCCCTTTCTTGAGGATCGCGCAAAACCCACTGTCTGGCCAATTTGAGTTGGCAGGGGCGTTCATTGGAAAGTTTAAATCCGAATTTGTCCCAGATATTGGATCGATCTCCAAGGTGAAGTTATTACCGATGTTAGAACCATTCGTATTTTGAGAGCTTGATGCGTCGTTGTTTAGATAGAACGCCATGTCGCTGGGCCCTGTAAGTGTTTCAACCTTTCCGCTGGTTGTGCATCTGGCTATCACAACATTGGCTGCATCTGAGGGGCTGACGGCTGGTCTATTGTCTAGAGCCAGACCGGCGTGAACATTCATTCCGAACAAGCCCTTTCCGGTAGACTCAAAGGCATATTTTGAGCCATCGGACATCCAATCCCAATAAAGGTTATCGGCTGCGTCACCTGATGAAGCGGCTGTCGCGGTTGGTGCGGCTGCGCTTCCACAAACGGCCCTTAAAACTAATTGGGCTTCGGGCGGCGTATTGTGTGGGACCATGTGCGGTGAATCAACCGCTGTCGCAATCAGCCGTCGATTTATGCCCAATTGCATATTTGCTTCAACCGAAAAGTTATATTCGGTATCTGTAGTTAAGGTTTGTCCTAAATTAATTGTTCCAAGATGGCGCTGGATCGTAACCTGGTCATTAATTCTAGGCCCGTTGCTTTCAATTTTTGTTCTAAGACCATATCCCCGTCCATATCCGCCCTGCATGTCTCGGCCATTTGGAAACCCGAGGAAAAAGGTGCTTGAAGTTGAGTTTAGTTGAAACTGGGCAGTAATTGCATTGGTTGCTACATTGGCTGTGCCTATTATTGACCCGGTAACTGTAAGGTCTGAGCCATCCCAGTTTAGCGATTTTGATGCATCCCCGAACACGAACTTTCCGTTTGTCAGATCTATAAATGCACCACTTTCGCCCGCTGATGGCGCTGCATCGGCGTCTGGAATATTACCGGCTTTCACCGTACCGGCGGTCACATCGCCTAGATCTGCATTCAACGCGGAAAGATTGGTGACAGAGATCTGTGTCGGGCCAACGGTATTGGCGGTGAGTTTTGCACCACTGATGGTTGTAGATCCAGTGTTAACATCGCTAGCTGCACCACCCGTAGCAACAGCACCAATCGACGTTGTAGTGACGGCTGTATTGTTGACCGCTGTTTGAGCCGGGATGGCAACTGAGCTTACTGTGCCGCTTGGTGCAAGTGATATATTTCCGCTTCGATCCACCATAAAAACAAAGACATAGTAAGTTGTACTCGCCGAGTAACCGGCATTGTTGAACGACAACTTCTCGCCCGGACCGCCTGGTACGAATGCGGTTGCGGCTGTCTTTATATTGGCCCCAGTTGGCGCAGAATTTACATTCTTGATGTGAACGTAGGCCCCGTTGATATCGGCGGTAACGGAATTAGTCCAAGCTACATTAATTTGATTGTTGGAAACCAACTCGGTCGAGGAGACAGTGATTGCAGAATTTGGGATTCTAGCTGGTGCAGTTGTGTCGGGGCCAATCAGGCCGTTCACAGTATTTCTTTGAGAGGTTGTTAAGGCTGCCTCACTAGATGTAAGTCCTCTACTGGTCTTTGAGAATGCTACGAGCGTATATACGGCATCGGTCCCATCGGCCTTTTTCTTCGTTAGGTTGTCGAATATTAACGAAGTCTCTTGAGTGTCTAAGAACCCACCCGCAAGAAATTGGCCATCTATTTTTATGTTTACTTGCGTATTAATAAGTTGAGGGTGCGATGGGTGAGCTATCGTAACCTTTAAGCCAAAATGCTCTATCCCGTTTTCATCGATACGATTAAACTGGTCAAATCCGGTGTATGTCGGTTGATCTATTTTTTCAAAAAAGCTGTCTGCTAAAGCTGTGCGCTCGAGATAAACTTGATCCGATGTATCCCAAGTGTAAGAGGCGTCCGAATATTCTTGAAGTGTTGCTCTAATCTCACCTGATGGGTTGATATCTAGGGACTGCACTAGCCACTTTGTGGAAGAGCTAATCACAGGGTCGCTAGACCCCCCACCTAGAGCCTCTGGGTCGAATACGAATGTAACTATATCACCGACTCTAAGATATCCGAACTTTGGCTTTAGGCTCAAAGTCATTGAATTTGATAGTGAATTTTCCTTTAATACGATTGAGGCCATTCTCTGCGCTTGGCTCTCGGACGTAACAAACGGCAAGTCAATTTTCTGAAGGTGATTTCTTCCATCTTCCGTAATAAGGTTCGAAGACTTGACCTTGGCAAACGCAGTCTCTTGGTAAAGTTGCTCCGCATTTGTAAATGTCCCAGCGACTTGGTTTATCCGGTTTTGGACAGCGGCATTGGTGTTAACAGTGATCTCTCCGATCACATCGTCTTCTATGATGTTGGCGGCAATTGCAGAAGTGGTGTCATCGGGAACAAGCAACCGCATTGTCCCACCTTCCTCAATCAATGCCCCGTGGCACGACGAGAGCATTTCTTCAACAACCGAAATGACTTCCGTGTCTAAAAATGCAACCCCGTTCAGACGATATCGCTTTTCAGTTGTTGATTGGCCGTTGTCATCTAGGATGTTAACATTGCTGTCGCAGACATTTGCAGCGGTTTGAAACGATGCAATGTCCAGATCATCGATATCTGCTTCCATTCCATTAAGTAAAAAATCAAGGATGCAAAGTGATGGGTTATCGCTCCAAGCCCATGTGCTTACGTTGTCATATCGGTGTGCGCCACTTCCTCCGCGTGTGCCGTCTAGCCTTGGATCATAGATTTTGCGACCTTTGACTTTGACCCTGACGTTTGGCACTCCCGCACTCCAAACCTCGTTATTGTGAGCCATCCTGGTCATTAGCCAGGCGTTACCTTCCATGCGACAGTTTGAGTCCCAAGTATTCGACGAATTAATGAATTCTTTCGTCAGGGAATAAAGTACGTTTGCACTAGCACCACCATTTGTCCCAACTTGAGCATAAAAATTGTTGTTGTACGGTGTTGTGGTTGTCACACTCCCAGTTGGCCCGGCAATGTTCGATGACATTGTTAGCTCTTCATCGTTGAAATATAGCTCAGAACAACTGTCAATTGGGCCTTCGCCTAAATATATAACCCTGCCCAAATATACGTTATCAGCTCCGAAAGTTTCTTGCCAAACAAGGTGCCCGTTTAGCATCATCTCTCCGTAGATGAAACGGCGTGGAGCGGTGCTCTCGATTTGCAAGTTTTGGATTTCAACGGCTCTGTTCCGGTTTTGAGCTCTTGCTTTTTTCTCAGCCCTTTTGGCTTTGTCCTCGGCGACTTTGTAAGTTGCATACGCTGTGGTGATCGCCGCAACGGTGTACACAGTAGTGGTTGACACGCTAAAGTATCCGGCGACTACTTGGGCTCCAGCAATTACTACATCTACCATTTATAATCTCCAGCCATACTTCGTTTCGTCCCTTATCAAGCACACGCCTTCTGGCGCAACAAACGCGCCCATCTCTCTCCATCGAAGACCGAGTGCGCCAGACTTAGGATCAATAATTACGTCACCATCAGACTTTGCCGTGTGCCGAGAGAACCCAATTTCCTTCATGAGAGATAAGTGCATTCTCGTTGTGCCCCCAAACCCCTTGGATTTGGCGACCTCGTTGAGTGCGTCGATGCTGGCGGGCCAGTTAGATTGATCAAGACCAAGCCTATCTTTTATAACCTTATAAATCTTGCCGCTCTTGGGCTCCCAGAAATTGGTAATGAACAAAACGCAGTCATTCGTTCCATATCCAAATGACTTGTCCATGTGGCTTCGGATGTATGTTCCTAAGTTCATTATCCATTCCCCCAGGTCACTTGCTGGTTTACTGTATTTCCAAGGAAACTGAGGCTCTTGTCATTTGAGTTGCGCTCGCGCTGGCTGGAGTCATCGAGGAAAGGAAGCCTGGGCCGGGCCCAATCGGAAAAAACAGACGTTGTTCTTACTGTTATTTGAGCACTTTCAGATGAGGTTTTATACTGAATGTTGTCTATTTTACCTTTGTGGATTAGCTTAACGTATTGTTTTTGATATTCTATAAAGCCGCTTTGGACATACGCCGCCTCAAACACACGAACTACCACTTTGTTTATGTGGAAGGTGTCAGTAAGAAATAGATTTAGCAGCGAGGTGTTGAGCCCACTGAACCCAATAGACAGGCCATTTCGCTTGATCTCTGAGGTCTCTTTGATCGAATCCAAAGTGACGATGCCATCGGCGCCGTAGTAGGTTTTGCCATCATGAATAAAATCTAAGGCAGAAGTGTTGAAACTTAGAATTCCGTTTGTAAAAGGGGCGGCATTCCATGATGGAACATCAAGCTCAATCAAATTAATTTTAGTGAAGTCGCCAGCAATCACATTCTTTTCGGCGGTGGTAAATGTTCTGGTCATCTAGAAAGCCTCTAGAAAAGAAATGGTTGTGTTGCCGACTACTGGGGCTCGAATATCCCAGTTTACTTGATCCGTATCGGAGAGCCTCATCAGGCCCCGAGGTGAGTGGCGAGTAAGATTTGCACCAGTGGCGGTGCCGCCCCTCAAAGCTGGAGCAAAGTTTACTTGATGATTGCCTGAGTTCTGGATGGTTGAATCGGTAGTAGAAATTTTAAGTTCTAGCCCCTTGGTCGTTGATATTTGGAAGTAATCGCCTTTTTTGAACAGAGGCTGTGTCCCGCTGATCGTGGGTGAACCACTTTCTTTTCGGACACTGATTTGAGTAAGGTGATTAGAAAAGCTTGAAGACGTTTCAATGACATAATTTGCTGCGAGGCCAGATCTCGGTGTATCGCGTGATACATCGCCAAACAGAAAGGAGTTGTGAGGCCCTTCAAGTTCAGTCAGGAATGCCTTCAATTCATCGAAGTCGGCCCCATCGAGGTTGTCCCAAGTGGCCGTCCCGTACCAGCGCGAACCGGGCAGGCGAACATACTGAGAAGATCCGGTGAATTCAGATGTGAAGGTCTGGCTGTGCCCTCGAATCCCAAACGTGATGGATGAAGGCCCTATTATCGATGGAAAACTGATTTGAGCCATTATCTTCTCCCAGAAATTTTAGAGACGTTTCCACCATCTTGCATCTCCGCATAAATGCTGGCTTTCGTTGTTTGTTGGATCAACGCAGCGGCCTGTCTCAAACGCGCTTCAGTCGCATTGTCAGCGTTGCTAAAATCAAAGTTTTGAATGACGGTCACTTGGCCCCCACCGCCGCCACCAGACATAGTAACTGGGATTGTCCGGCCATCGGGCAGGGGCACATACGCTTCTGGTGTGCTGCCTTCACCAAAGACCGCCAATTGTGGTGAGCTTGCAACTCCACCCCGAGCGTAAGTTTTAAGAGGCATGGACCCGGCGTGACTTACGATTCCGCCGTCTTCCATTGCCAGCGCTGTCTTGATCGCTTTCAGCGCAAAGGCTTTGGCCATCGCATACCCAATGTCGATCAGGATCGTTTGAGCTAGATCTTTGAAGCTGCCCTTACCTGTTTTTATGAATGTTTCTAAAGCGCCTTCCGCTGTCGCAAACGCTCCGGTCAGAGATCCTTCCAAGGCAGCCCCTGGGGATTGATTGGGATCATTGATGTAGTTATCCATGTAATCCTTGAACCCATCAAAGCCCTCTTTCATGGTTTCGGCTGGTGCGCCAAGGTCTCGCTGGCGCATTAGCTGCAACCTATATTCTTCGACCATTGCCAAGCGCTCTTCTAGCGGGATCTTCTCGGCGGTGAGGCTATTTTCAAACCGTCTCAGGGCAAGGGTCATCTGCATTTGTTCGTTGAAGCTGGCGAGCGCACGTTTGCCGTTTGCGCGGGCATCATTCTCAGCGCTGAGATCATCAATAGCTGTCATGCCGGCGGATCGTCTTTCACGCGCCTTTGCTAGCAGCCTCTCTTGCTTTTCCCTGTCTCTATCGCGCTTTCTATCGTCTATTTCTCTTTGTCGTGCGGCGTCTTTGACTGCCTGAGCTTCGTCGCGCTTTGTTTTAATGAATTTTTCAAGGCCCCTATTTTGTGAATCAATCACGGCTAGGCTTTGTAAAAGCGCGTCTTTCTCCGCTAAAGTTGTGACTGTGCCGTTTGCAACCGCTCGATCAAGTTTCTCCATAATGTCGTAGCGGCTTTGGGCTAGTGATATTTTTTCGCGAATTACATCTAGGTCGGTTTCATCGGCTAAACTTATGGTGGCATCTTCTCCAACCCTTGCTCTTTTATCGTCGTAATAGGTTCCACTAAGTCTTTGCTTCGCTGCCTTCTGTTCCTTTTGAAAAGCAGTTAGTTCTATTGGCTTTACGGGATCGGCTAGTGTATTTCCTAAAATTTCATCAATATTTACGGAGCCTGGTGCAGACGCCATTGTTCTATCCTCGGCAATCATTGTGAGAGCATTTGAAACGGCATTTAATCTTGTGTTATCAACATTGCTATTACGCATCGAAAGTTGGCCGTTTTGCATGCTGAAAGTTTTGCCTTCATTCCCTATCATACTGGAGTTCAAAAAACCGGGATCAACCTTTGTCCCAGGCTTCAGATTAAGCGTTTCGTACATATCTGCATTATCATAAATCTCTCTACTCAGCTTCTCAAAAATGGCGTCTTGTCCCGTGACGCTACCATTCAAGGCTGTGAGCCTTTCTCGTTCTGAGTTTAGTTGGGTCTCACTTAAACTACCTACTGCATCGTTTTGAGTACTATATGCATCCTTAATGCTTAATCCGGCTGTAAGTACCCCGGCACCAACCGTCGCCGCTCTCACATAAGGGTTCATGGCCGCAATTGCCCTCCCAATTCCGATTAAGGCTTGGAGCCCTTTTGCAGCGGCTAAAAGGCCGAGCGCCGTCATGACCTTGTCTATATTCTCAGCGAGAAACTTAAATCCGCCCGCCGCTGACATTGCGAGTGTGCCCAAGTCTTCGAGGAATGTTTCAAATTTGTCGCTTTCCATCAAGTCGGTGAGCACTTCGTTTACATCGATGACTGCCTGTGTAAGTCCGGCTTTGCCCAATTTGTCAGACGCTCTTGCAAACGCGGTGGATAAGCGTCCCTGAGACGCAGCGAGCCCTTCGCTCGCTATCACCGTTTGGTCTAAGCCACCCGTCATGCCATAGAGCGCTTCTACGAAGGGCAGGAAGTACTTGTCGGTGCTCAACAGGCCCTGTTCAAATGCCTTGTTGAGTTCTTCACCCGCCATCCCTGTCGCTTCTTTCATCGCACTCATCGCCACTGGAAGCCGGTCGCCGAGTTGTAGCCGAATTTCCTCGGCCATGAACTTGCCTTTGGAGAGCGATTGTTCGAATGCTCTGACAACGCCTGTGGTGTCAGCGGCTGACCCGCCTAAGTTTCGCATTGATGCAGCAATCTTTGCAAATGCCGATCTTGCGGTCTCAGCTTCTATGCCGGACTCTTTTGCCGCCATGATGAACCGGCCAAACGGCTGACCTATGTCTGCGAGCGAGAGGCCCAGCCGATCAACTAGGCTGTTTAGAAAACTCATGTTTTCGCCAAAGTCTTGAGAGCCGGAACTCGCAGCTTGAACTGTAAATTCAAAACGCTGGATAGCTCTAATCGCGTCAAGTATTTCTCTGAAACCAAGCACCGCTGTCAGGGACGAAAGCACAACGCCAGTGTTCATCGCAGCCCGGCCCAAGCCGCCAAAGTTAGTGCTCATCCGACCAATCTTGCGGTTGGTGCCATCAAGAGTTCCGTTGAACCGTCTAAAGCTGTCCAAAGACTTATCTAGAGAGGCTCTCATGTTCGTTAGAGCAACTGCGTCTCCAAACCCGCGTTTGGTACCTGACATGCTTCTGTTCGATTTTAATTGGCTTTGATAAGCGGCTAGAGAATTTCGCAACGCCGGATCTGGCTTCATGCCCGCCCGACCTTGCCTTTGCTCAAGGCGGTTCACCTGTCTCAGCATATTTTGATATGCAACAAGCTCTTGTTTGAGACGCGCATAGTTTGTTGTCGTTTTCTTGACGTTGTCACTTCTGTTCTGACTGACTGCATTTTCAATGGTTTTTAACCGTTTTAGTGCGCTCTCCATCCGCTTGACAGAGTTTCCAAATTGTTTGGCAGCGCGATCCATCGTTCCGCCAAACTTTTTGAGGAAATTGGACTTTCCAACCACTTTGTTAAGAGCTTCAACTCGCTTCTTAATGTCAGTGAAGTCACGCTTTACTTGCCCCGCACCTCTAAGCTCGATCTGTAGACTGACTGTGCTATCCGCCATTTTTTGCCGCCTGTTTTTCGTTGATCTTTTGAACGTAGAAATCGTCTAGCTGGCTGATTAGGAATACGAACTCTTCCCGATCATCACCCTCTGTCTGAACGATCTGACAATATGCGAGTATTTCCATGAGTGGGATTGCTCCAACTCCCGAAAAGTGGGTGGGCCTCTTTGGTGAAAGAAACCCGAAAGCCGCCATGAGAGGACGGTTTTTAATCCAAAGTTCTGGGCGGTTAAGGAGAGCTTTAGGTGAGTAGTCAGGGTTCACCATTCTCTCCAAATCAGCGACGCGGTTTCCCCAGTCAATCTGCCAACCCAGAACGTCCCTTAGTTTTTTTCTTGTTGTTCCATTTCAATCTGACGAAAGGTTTCACGCTCGCTCGCCGCCATGATTATGTCATCGCGGAAATCCTTGAACTTTTTGAGGATCTCTAAGGCCGCTTCCCCCGAATACGGGATCTCCTTGCCTTTTGCGTCTGTGACGCCTTTCCAATCTTTAATAACCGCCTGGGCTATCATTTTTTCGTAGATGGCTTCTTGCACATCGTCGGGCACTTGAGACAGCTTGCGATAGGGCCGCTCCAGTTTTGCCTTCAGCTTTTGTGCTTCCTTGGAGTTGGTGCGAACAACCATCACCTCAATGCCATCGCCAAAATCCACCCAAACGCCGTTCTCTTCTAGATTGGCGTCTGTGTTGTATCTGCTTAAAAAATTACTCATGTCTATTTCTCCGGGGATTGTGGGAGCCGCCACCCCCGGCGACAGCGACCCCCTGGGGTATCAGCCTTTTGGGGCGTCAACCTTTTTTGATTGGGGCTTGGCTTTTTCGACCAAACCATGATTTGCCCAATGCGCTTCAAGGTCGCCCGACACTGAAACGTCTTCTCCAACTTTGACGAATGTTTCGTCTCCGTTTTCTTTGTAGTATGTGAACGCTCTGATCGCTTTGGCCATTATGTAACCGCCTTAGTAATCATCATTGTCCCGCCTTGGTTTCCACCTGTGCCACCATCGACATCATCGGAAAATAGACCGCGCCAGCCGACACTAACAAAAACGTCACTGTCGTTCCCGCCAGCGTTGACTGAAACACTTTCGAGCTTTACGACAGGAATATTGAACGTGAACTTTTTGTTTGCATCTTTACCAATGGTAAACGCCAGAGATGTTGTGTTGTCTCCGCTCAAATATTCATCAAGGATCACCTTGTTTTCAAGATAGAAGTCGATGGAGCCAGATACCTCAAATCGCCCATTGCCAATTCCCACACTTGAGTCAGACCCAACCGCTGCCTGACGGCGTAGGTTGTTGGTGGTGTTTAAGGTAAGAGAAGACACAACCGGCGTTATCCCCGCCATCGTCAAAGAGGCAAAGTCGGTTGAGGCTGACATTAAGGATTCAGATGATGCGGCGGTGTAAGTTGCGGCGGTGGACGGGTTGGCAGCCGCATCACCTAGAACTGCATCGCCTGTTGTGGCCTTTTTCCCAACGAAC
>OBMK010003335.1_pt1 | contig 11270 bp, 7 predicted proteins | sample 1539081 | NCBI WGS metagenome assembly OBMK01 (sample SAMEA3355528, study PRJEB22509) | marine metagenome | biome: marine; feature: river plume; material: water | place: USA | collected 2010-08-07 | depth 0.5 m | reverse complement strand
GATAACAATAGCATCACTGATGCATCAACAAACAGTCATACTATAACTACAGCTGGTGATGCTCATGCTGGTACGTTTAGCCCTTACAGAAATAGAGGTTATTCTACTTACTTTAAAGATACTGCTGCTAATGTATTATACGCATCTCCTTCAAGTGATTTTGCGTTTGGTACTGGTGCATTTACAATTTCAGTTTGGGTGAAATTATTACATCAGTGGCTCGGAACTATATTTGATACCAATGATGGTATTAATCCTGGCGTCATGATGCAAGTAAATAATATTACTTTTTATACCTATTCAAATACTTGGTTAAGTAGTACGTCAACCTCAAGTCAAGATGTTTGGCAACATTTCTGTTGGACTCGTGATGGATCAGGTAATAACAAAGTATTTGTTAATGGTACACAAGCTACAACTTTTACAGATAGTACTGATTACACTTCACAAAATTTCAAAATGGGCGAGGAACAAAGCGGTGGTAATGACTTAAAGGCGTATATAAAAGACTTACATATAGTAAAAGGTTATGCATATGAACCAGATTCAACGTATGCCGATGGTGCTGCCGAACCTACAACTGGAACTGTGTTTTTGGGTTGCGGATTACCTTATCATGGAGATAAAAGTTCTTCTCCTAAAACACTTACAATAGCAAATTCTGGTATATCTATAGTTAATGAAACACCACACGACTACTTAGAATACGATGCAGCCGACCACGGTGGATCTTTGTATTTTGATGGAAATGGTGATGCTATAGAAATTGCAGACAATGATGATTTTGATTTCGGTACGGGTGATTTAACAATTGAATGTTGGGTATATCCAGAAGTAACTGGAAATAATTATCCTGGCTTCTTAGGAACTACGGCGGGATGGGGTAGTGTTGCGGCTTCAGGTATGCGTTTTGATAATCTTGGAGATAGTAAATTTCAAATGTCTTGGTATGGCCCAGGCGATCCATTTTTAGAAACTCAGTCTACATATCTGCACGACCAATGGTATCACTTTGTTGTTACTAGAACAGGTGGTAATACTTGGAGAATGTTTATTAATGGCATCTTAGAAGATGTTGCAACGAATAGTACTCCATATGATATTTGTGTTGGAGGTCACAATTTACAAGTTGGTGGAAAAACTTGGGATGGTGGTAATGGCTGGTTCAAAGGTAACGTAGCTGACCTAAGACTAACTAAAGGATCCATAGTAACTGAATACCAAGCATCTAGTGCAGCAATTGGAACTCGGATATTTACTCCTAGAACTACACCAATTACTTCATCAGGATCAGAATTGCACATTAAAGGCACAGACGCTTCGATCATAGATAAATCTCAAGGTTCTAATCTAAAACTGTTTGGCAATACTACAGGCTCAACGACTCAAGCTAAGTTTGGCGGTTCTAAGTCAATGTATTTTGATGGAACTGGAGATTATATTAGAGGGCCGACTATAAGTGATTTAAATATTGGTACTGGCGATTTTACTGTAGAATGTTGGCTTTACGAAACCACTGCCAATACCAACAGAGGTATATGGGATGGTAGGTCTTCATATATTTCTACTGATGGCTTTACTTTTACTAGGATTGGCACTGACACATTTAGAGTTTGGTCTGGTAGTGCTTTAATAACTACTGGCTCTTTTACTATTCAAAATACTTGGAATCATTGCGCCTTAGTAAGAAATAGTGGTACATTAACAATATACATAAACGGCACTTCTAGTGGCACACCTGTATCTAACTCTACTAATTTTAGTAGCTCTGGAACATTTATTATTGGAGCGGGTATGCATACCAACTCGCCAGATCCTAATGCTTTTATTACGGGATACATTCAAGATTTAAGGGTAAACAATTATGCTCGTTACACCGCAAACTTTACACCACCAACAGCACCACTAGAAGGTTAACTTTTTAAATTATAAATAGTCATATAAAATAAGAGGTATGACTAATGGCCACAGTAACATCTAGAACCGACTTCAAAGCTTATTGTCTCAGAAAGTTGGGTTCTCCTGTAATTCAAATTAATGTAGCAGACGAGCAAGTTGAAGATAGAATTGATGATGCGCTAGAGTATTATCAAGACTATCATTATGATGCGGTTGAGGATACATATTTGGCTCATGAAATAACTCAAACAGATATGGATAACAAATATATAACTATCAGTAATAATATTATTGGTATCAAACAAGTTATTCCACTTTTTCACGCAGATAATACTTCTGGTAATATGTTCGACATTAGATATCAATTATTTTTAAATGATGTGTATGACTTACAAAGTGCGGAAATGCTCACCTATCAATTGACACAAGACCATTTACAGATGGTAAATGAAATAATTACTGGCAGAGTACCGATTAGGTATAATAGGCATGTCAATAAACTTCACCTAGATATCGATTGGGGTGAGGCGTTGAGTGTTGGAGAAAATATTATAATAGAAGTCACTAGAGTCATAAATCCAGACACATATACGGATGTGTGGAATGATAGATGGTTAAAGAGATATGCAACGGCCCTAGTTAAAAAACAGTGGGGTGAAAATTTAACAAAATATGAGGGCGTAGAATTGCCTGGCGGTATCACATTTAATGGTGGTAGAATTTTAGATGAGGCAAATGCAGAAATCGAAAAATTAGAAGAAGAAATGTCATTGTCATATGAACTTCCAGTAGATATCATGATTGGATAATCGATGGCTACTAATCCATACATAAATACTATAAATTTTGCTCCAGAACAAGATTTGATCGGAAATCTTGTAATAGAATCTATCCAGATGCATGGTCAGGATTTTATATATGTTCCTAGAGAAATTATAAGTGAAGACACAATATTTAACGAAGACAATCTTAGTTCATTCACAGAAACACATACTATAGAGATGCATATTGAAAGTGTGAATGGGTTTGAAGGTGAAGGAGATATGCTTTCTAAATTTGGTTTAGAAGTCAGAGATCAAGTTGTCACGATGGTATCTATATCAAGATTTCTCACAGTGACCGGAAAAGAACGCCCATTGGTTGGCGATTTGCTTTATTTTCCAATCACTGATAAAGTATTCGAAATAAAATTTGTCGAAGATGAAGTACCATTCTTCCAGCTAGGAAAGATGCATGTATATCAAATCACCTCTGAATTATTCTCATGGTCACACGAAACCGTTAATACTGGAATAACAGAACTTGATAATAACTTTACCACATCATCTCCAGCAGTTGAAGATCCAACAATAGATAATGCTCCAGATCCAGATAGTGGACTAGTTCCATTGTCTCCAACAACAGTTGACGGTGTAATAGATTTCACTAAAACAAATCCATTCAGTGAGGATTATTGATGTTAGGAAATGCATATTTTTACAGAAACACAATCAGAAATTATGTAATTGCATTTGGTTCTATGTTTAATGACATAGATATCAAAAAGACAGATGCAAACGATAATGTTTTGTCTGTAATTAGAGTGCCAGTTGCTTATGGCCCTACAGAAAAATATCTATCAAGAATTAACAAAGTTACAAAGGCAGGCGAGCCTGCTATTGTTTTACCTAGAATGAGTTTTGAAATTTCTGGGTTTAATTATGCTGCAGATCGAAAGCTTCCCAAAACTCAGAAAATGCATAAACAAAATACAACAGACACGGATAAAAAGAATGTAGTATACAATCCTGTGCCATATGATATTGGATTTAGTTTGTCTATTATGACTAAAAACGCAGACGATTCGATGCAGATTATAGAACAAATTTTACCATATTTCACCCCAACCTTTATGATACCAATCAAAGAGGCAAATGAATTAGGAGTGGTTAGAGATACCGCATTATCATTGGAGTCGGTTGACTATTCAGATGATTATGAGGGAGACTATACCTCTAGAAGAGCATTAATTTGGACTTTACAATTTAATATGGCTGGACATTTATATGGACTGCCACGAGAACAGAAGTTAATCAGAACCGCTGTAACCAATGTCAAAGACTTAGAAGTTGAAACACAGCAATTCACAAAAAATACAATTACTACAAATCCTTCTGATGCATTAGCAACAGACAATTTTAGTTTCATCAACACTTTTGATGAAAATTTTGGAGATGAATAATGAAAGAGCGTTTAAATGATAAATTGAGTGATTTTTTGAAAATAGAAAATAAAATAGAAGAAACCTCTAAAGAAATTATACAAAAACAAAAAACTAATATAGAAGAAGTAAAGCATTCGGAAATTAGAGAACAAGATTTAGTAGATGATTATACTGAACATAGAGAAACTTTGAAAGAGTTAGTAAACCAAGGACAAGAAGCACTTCAAAATCTTTTGTTATTGGCCAAGGAAAGTGAACATCCTAGAGCTTATGAAGTTACAGGACAACTATTAAAAACTACAGCAGATTTAACTAAGGATTTAATAGAACTACAAGTGACTATGAATAAGATTGAAAACTCTAAAGATGGCGGAAAGCCCCAGAAGGTTGTGAATAATGCTATCTTAGTTGGTAGTACCAACGATTTACTAGAACAACTCAAAGGAAAGAATAGAGAAAAATCTGATGAGTGACATTTATCTGAATAACCCAAATCTAAAAGCTGCAGGGGTACAGATAGACTGGACTGAGGAGCAGGCACAAGAATATGTAAAGTGCATGGAAGACCCTGTATACTTTGTTAAGAAATATGTTAAGATCGTTAATGTTGATTTAGGACTTGTAAATTTTGAATTATATCCATTTCAAGAAAAGATGATCGAGTCTTTTACCGAAAATCGATTTACCATCTGTAAAATTGGTAGACAGTCTGGCAAATCTATTACATGTATTGCATTCTTTTTACATTATATCCTATTCAACAAAGATGTATCTGTTGCGTTGCTTGCAAACAAACTCGCAACTGCTAGAGAACTACTGAGTAGATTGCAGATGGCATATGAGCACCTACCCAAGTGGCTACAGCAGGGCGTTGTCACATGGAACAAAGGTAATATTGAATTAGAGAATGGCGCTAAGGTTATGGCGGCCGCAACTTCTTCTAGTGCAATTCGTGGTGGTTCATTTAATATTTTGTTCTTAGACGAATTCGCATTTGTTCCTAATGAAATGGCAGAAGAATTCTTTAACTCAGTATATCCTACAATTTCATCTGGACAATCTACAAAAGTTATTATTGTTTCTACTCCACAGGGTATGAACCACTTTTATAAGCTATGGGTCGACGCAGAAGAAGGTAGAAATACATACAATCCTATTTCAGTACACTGGAGCGAAGTTCCTGGCCGTGACGAAAAATGGAAACAGACAACAATCAAGAATACTAGCGCTGAACAGTTTCGACAAGAATTTGATACAGAATTTTTGGGAAGTACAAACACTCTAATTAATGTAACTAAACTCAAAAATATGCCATATAAAAATCCAAGAAAAGTTGCAGAGGACGGGAATTTAAAAATTTATGGATTTCCCAAGAAAGATGGTGTATATTTCCTGACAGTAGATGTTGCAAGAGGTAGAGGTGGAGACTATTCTGCTTTTTCCATTTTTGATGCCACGCAAGTTCCATATACACAAGTTGTTACATATAGATCAAATAACATTCCCCCAATGGTATATCCTACAATTATAAGAAGAATGGCACAAACCTATAACGAAGCATTCGTTCTAGTAGAAATTAATGATGTTGGCCAACAGATTAGTGATATCTTATATCATGAAATGGAATATGAAAATATCATAAGTATCAGCAGTGACACTAGAAAAGGACAAAGTATTTCTTCAGGATTTTCAGGAAAATCTACAACAATGGGAATTAGGACAACAAAATCAACCAAAAAAATTGGTTGTATGAATATGAAAAGTCTTATCGAAGAAGACAAATTAATTATTAAAGATTTTGAAACTATAAATGAATTAACATCTTTTATTTCTAAAGGTCATAAATATGAGGCAGAGGCTGGTAAATTTGATGATTTAGTTGATACGCTTATTTTATTTTCATGGATGACAACTGACAACTTTTTCAAAGAACTTTGTGATGTAGATACCAGAAAAGAAATATATGAAGAAAGATTAAAACATTTAGAAGAAAATATGTTACCGTTTGGGTTTATTACATCATCGAATGATACAGAAGTTTTTGTTGACGATGCTGGAGATGTGTGGACTGCTGATGGTATGAGTATGTCATGAATTAGGTATTTATGGTGAGTTTAGAATTTTTATAAATAAATAGAAAATAACTTTATAAATTAAATCGAAGGAGATAAAAAAATGGCATTCCAAGTAAGTCCTGGCGTTAACGTTTCTGAAATTGATGCATCAACAAGCGTTCCAGCCTTAGTCACTAATATCGGTGCTATGGTTGGGAGATTTTCTAAAGGCCCTATCGGGGAAATCGTAGAAGTCTCCAGCGAAGAGCAGTTGAAATCAATTTTTGGCGAGCCAAATGATACAAACTACAAATCTTGGTTCACTGCAGCCAATTTCTTAGCATACTCAGCCTCAATAAAAGTTGTAAGAGTTGCAAATAATACAGCAGTCAGTGACGCTAATAAAACATTAAATGCGGTATCTGGTAAAGTAACAGTTTCAGCCGCTGTAGCAGGAACACAAACATTAACAGGAACTGCAGAATCTTCTACAGCATTCTATGGTTCATCTGCACAAACAATAACTACTGCAGTTTCTGGAACTATGTCAGCATTTGACCTATTTCAAGGTGTTAACTCACAATACCTACTTCCAAGATTAGCAACCGGCGGTTCTACATTAGTAACAACAAACGGAGCTGCAGCAGGAACTGATACAAATCTAAGAGATCTCGCTGCGTCAGATATCACAGTTTCAATCAGAGGTACAGGAGAAACTGGTGGTATATTACCAGCATCTCGTTGGTCACTTGGCGAATCTGGTAGTGCAAACGGCGGAACAACTAAGATTTCATTAGCTGATGAGATCGGTAATACTTCAAATTCCGGCCCATGGTATATACATTCAGATGCAAACAAGGCGTGGTCAACTGCTGGAACACAATTCACAACTGGCGGTTTCTTTTCTCCACTATACACTAGACAGACAGATGCAAACGCTGCAGACTCTGGAGCAGGTGGAACTGGAGCATCACATGGACATTACTTCGAAAAGTATGGAAGTCAGTTCGATGCATCAGCTATTGCTGGAAACACAATCACATTAACTAATGCAAGTCATGGACTAGCACAGGGTGATGTTGTAGTATACAAAGACTCTGGAACACCAGAGGCAACTGGACTTACTAATTCGACAACATACTATGTAAAAAGTGTTTCTGGTGCAGATGTTGTTCTTAGCGACACATATACATATTCAACAAATACTGGCGGAACAGATATTACAATGTCTGCTGGTTCAGAAACTGATCACAAACTATATAAAGTATTCTATATGCCAACGCTCTCAACAGTTGCGGTACATGAAGCAGCTACTGCGCCAGCAGATAGTGCAATTAGTTTGTTTGCAAACGACAATGATGAAGTTGTAATTAGTATTGCTCAACAGGCAGCATTCTTAGTATCTGAAGCTCCAGGCACATATGCAGTGACAAACTCATTAGTAACTGCAGTTTCTTCAGCTGATGGTGCTTATTCAGCGTCTGATTTTACAGTCGCTGCGAATAGCAATGTAATCACATTTACATCAAATCTACCGCTCACTGGTGAAACAGTAACAGTTACTGTTCCTGCTAGAAGATCCTTCACATTAAATCCAGCAGTAAATGTTTCTGGTGGACAGACATTAGAACTCGTAGATGCAGGCGGAACTACACTTTCAAGTGGAACTCACTATACCCTTGTTGGAAGTGGTTCAAGAGTAGAATTTGCTACTGCATCCATTCCAGCAGACGGTGCTGTTGTTACTGCAACTATCAGAAATGCAAATGCAAACTCATTTACTTTTGCAAACAATATGTATGTACCCAATGACACGCATTTCGAAGACAATGTTGGATTTGGAGCTGCTGCTGCAAATGGACATGAATTTGTTGCAAGAAATCCAGGCGCTTGGGCGAATGACTTAGTTATCTATTTAGTGGATGAGACATCATTTGATAGTCTTAAAACTGCACATCCGACAGTTGCATCAGCACTAGCTGGCGCGCCGAGAGCGGGCGATGGCACAATTGATAACAGTGTAACATATCGCGTTGGAACACCTGATAATAAAAAATTATCACAAGGTGTTGCGATGGTTGTACAAAAAGTATATCCTGATGGTTCAGCACAAAATGTTGAAGTATTAACAAATATGTCAAAAGCTTCAGATGGTAAAACTGAAAATGGAGCTCGTGTCTATTATGTAGATTACATCAATACAAACTCTAAATATGTACATATAATGAATCATCCGATTGCTGGCGGCGATTGGGGTGGATTGGTATCCACAAAAACTTTTGCCAAATTGTCAGAATCTGGAAATAGTGATGGAACAGAACTATTTGTTAGAAGACCAATGGGTAATGGACAAGAAGGTATCACACCTACTGTTGCACAATTCGAAACAGGATTTGATCATTTTGCAGATGCAGAAAATGTAGATGTGGGTTTCATTCTACAGGGCGAAGCAGCAGATGTTGCTGAAAGTGATGACTCGGCATACAGTATTGTTTCTCATATCGTTAATCTTGCAGAAACAAGAAAAGACGCTGTTGCATGTATTTCTCCTAGAGAGGTAGATGTGAGAGCGGATAGAGATGCCGGCAATAGTAATAATCAAATCGCATTCTTCAGCAATGTTACATCGAGCACATATGCATTCGCAGATTCAAACTATAAGTACATGAGCGATAAATATAACGATAAGTACAGATATGTACCATTTAATGCAGATACAGCAGGATTGATGGTAAGAAGTGAAAATGATAGAGATGCTTGGTATTCTCCAGCAGGATTTAATCGTGGAGTTTATAAAGGTGTAGTGAAAACTATGCAATCTCAGAAGAAAGCTGATAGAGATACATTATATACTGCAGCAATCAATCCAGTTGTAAGCTTCCCAGGCCAAGGAACTGTATTGTTTGGCGATAAAACTCTAACTCTCAATTCATCAGCGTTCAGCAGAATTAATGTAAGAAGATTGTTTATCGTTCTTGAAAAATCAATTGCAACTTCAGCCAAGTTTACTTTATTCGAATTCAATGATGAGTTTACAAGATCACAGTTTACATCTTTGATTGAACCATTCTTGAGAGATGTGCAAGGTAGAAGAGGAATATATGACTTTAAAGTTGTATGTGATGATACAAATAATACTGGTGAGGTTATCGATAGAAATGAATTCGTTGGAGATATCTTCATTCAGCCTGCAAGATCAATCAACTTCATTCAACTCAACTTTGTTGCAGTTCGTACTGGTGTAGATTTCAATGAAATTGTTGGTGCAGTTTAATATAAATAGATAAAAATAGGAGATAATAAATGGCATTCAACATAGAACAATTCAAATCAAACTTTGGAGATGGTGGGGCACGCCCCAACCTCTTCCAAGTAACCCTAAACTTTCCGTCTACGGTTACTGCCGCACCCACTACGACACCATTCATGATTCGTGCGGCACAAATTCCTTCATCTACCATTGCACAGGTGGATGTACCATATCAAGGTAGACAGGTAAGAGTTGCTGGTAACAGAACATTCGAACCTTGGACGGTTACAATATTAAATGCGGAAAATTTTAGTGTTAGAAATTCACTTGAAAAGTGGATGAGTTCAATTAATGGACACGAATCTAACATAGGCCAAGACCGTGCCAGCTCATATAAAGCAGATGCAATTGTAAAACATTTTGGAAAAGATGGGCGCGAATTGTCCAACGGAGTATATAACTTTATAGGATTGTTCCCAACAGAACTTTCTACCATCGAATTGGCGTGGGATTCTAACGATGTTATCGAAGAATTTACTTGTACATTCGCATTTGATTACTGGCAGCATGCCGGTGTCGTGACTACATAATTAACGTAAAAGTTATTGGAATTATAATATGGAAGTGAAATTATTTGGGTTTACCCTACTAAAAACGGCTGAAGAAAACAAAGAGCTTAAGTCATTCGTACCCCCTGAGAGTATGAATGACGATGGCTCTTTGACAGTTTCTTCAAATTTTTATTCTACATCATTCAATTTGGAAAACAATGCAAAAAGTGACCACGAACTTATTGATAGATATCGTGATATGTCTATCCACCCAGAAGTTGAAATTGCGTTAGACGATATTGTTTCGGAAGCAATTGTCAATGAAGCTGATGAAAATCCCGTAAAATTACTACTTAAAAATGTAAATCAATCTTCTGCAGTTAAAAAAGCATTGCAAGAAGAGTTCGATACTGTATTGCGTCTGTTAAATTTTAACAGAAATGGCTATGAAATTTTTAGAAGTTGGTACATTGACGGAAGACAATACTGGCATATCATTATTAATCCTAATAAGGCAAAAGATGGTATCCAAGAATTAAGAAGAATTGATCCTAGAAAGATCAAAAAAGTAAAACAAATCGAAAAAGACACCAAAACACAAGGAAAACTTGTGAAAAAGGTGAATGAATATTACATATATAATGAAAAAGGACTCTCCAATGGCGATAAAACTACTGGAATACCTATTTCACAAGATTCTATTGCACATGTCACTTCTGGACTTAAAGATGCAAAAAGACAATATGTAATTGGACATTTACACAAAGCAATTAAAGCTCTAAATCAATTACAAATGGTTGAAGACTCTGTAGTTATTTATAGATGGACTAGAGCACCAGAGAGAAGAGTTTTCTATATTGATGTCGGAAACCTTCCGAAGATGAAAGCAGAACAATATATTGCTGACATCATGAATAGATACAAAAATAAAGTTGCATATGATGCTGCAACTGGCGAAGTGAAAGATGATAGACGCCATATGTCAATGTTAGAAGACTTCTGGTTCCCTAGAAGAGAGGGTGGTAGAGGTACAGAGATCGAAACATTGCCTGGCGGATCGAACTTAGGTGAAATGGATGATGTACTATATTTTCAAAAGAAATTATATAAATCATTGAACGTTCCTATCTCTAGATTAGAACCAGAACAGTCTTTGGCATTGGGCCGAGCAACTGAGATAAATAGAGATGAATATAAATTTAATAGATTTATTGTAAGAATTAGAAATCAATTCTCCGAATTGTTTATGGATTTGTTGAAAAAACAAATGATTTTGAAAGGAATTGTAACTCCAGAAGAATGGAAAACGATTT
>OBMK010003330.1_pt1 | contig 11288 bp, 10 predicted proteins | sample 1539081 | NCBI WGS metagenome assembly OBMK01 (sample SAMEA3355528, study PRJEB22509) | marine metagenome | biome: marine; feature: river plume; material: water | place: USA | collected 2010-08-07 | depth 0.5 m | reverse complement strand
GAGCAGCTTGTGTCAGGTAATCTTGGTTATTAACTAACCCACCTGAACAAGGAGCCAAAAAGGATCTTACATTATCAACCATTAGTACCCGCCACTAAAAGAGGTTGTACTACCTCGTGTAACTACTGTAGAACGAATAGAAAGGGCATCATCCGTCAACACACGGCGCATTGACTTAATACCATCCTCAAAGTTATTCTGGTGCATTGCAGCACTTTGCTCGTTACTACGGAAACGCATCATAAACATCATGGCACCATCAATAAGAACATGCTTGAAGCGGTCTGGAATAATGGCAATGTCACTGTACACAGTTAAGTCTGCAGGATAAGACCAGTATACATACTCTATTTCATAGGCTGCATTGGGTACAGGAGTAACACCAAACTTTTCTTCATAAGTTTGATACACGGTATTGGGCGCAGACTCCCCATTAACCGTATCACCTGTGTCATCCCCAGACCTAAAGTTTTGTATATAGTTTTCATAAGAAATAACATTTAGTCTTTGAGGACTATTGCTTTTAGATGCAAGTTGTTTAATGTAGAAAGTATCCCAGTCAGCACTGGAGTAATCTGTAGGGAAGTCATACTGACGTGTACCTACTGCCAAGGTTTGGGTGTATGTATTCTTGAGGAACGGCCACTCTTGACCGTCCTGTAGAATAAGTCTAATACTACTGTTGATTGCATCCTTTGCCAGTGCTTGAACATTACGTGCAGTGTCAAAGCCATCACCTGCAGTATCAAGTGTGACTTCATTCATGCGTCTTAGTAATTCATTAACTAGCGATACGTAAGTAGCCATAGAGTTATCCTACCGTTAAGTATGCTGAAGGGCCAGCCTCGCAAGAGACCAGCCCGACAGACTAAGTGATTTAGGCCAAGTTATACTTAGCTGTAACCAGAGCTTCTGGACGCAGAATTTTGCGACCATATAGATGCATGCCACGGACAATGTCAGCGAATGAATCTGGGTCACGGTATGTTTCAGTCTTGTTGATCTGCTCGGCAGTTGCAACAGCTGAATCATGACCACCAACAATAACACCGTAGTTAGTGTTCTGGTTTGCAGTACCTGTAGTACCTGCACCAGTACCTACTGCTGGCAAGTTACTTGAAACGTATACACGGAAACCGTGGAAGTTGTTCAAGACCAGGCCATTACGTAGGGCACCAGAGTCACCGAAGTCAGCATTCAAGAGACGTGAATCTTCATCACGCATGACTTCCATCATTACTGGGTCAATTACCAGCCATCTACCTTGGGTATCGACTTGTTTTTGATCCAACAGACGTGCCATACGAGACACAACCATAGATGGTGATACAGTAGCCGTTGGCAGTGCAGTTGCACCTGGCAGACGTGCAGCAACTGGGATAGAGTGATCCCCAGCTGACGTAGTAGTGATGTTGCCGAACGAACCTTTAATCAGCTTGTTAGCTGCCAAGAGTTCGTCAGTACCAGCAGCTGCGTCAGCTTTAGTACCGTTGACTACGTTGTTCACTGTACCTGCATTTGCATGAAGAGCAGCCTGTTTGTAACCGGCTAGATACCCAAGAACTTCTTGATCGTGCTGATCAGCCAAGCGGTAAGCCGCACGGTTGGTAGCAAGATCCATGAAGTTTACATGGGAGTGAGCCTCCTCGATGTCGTCCATTTTGAAAGCAAAATAGTTAGCTTTATCAACGACTAACGAGAAATCGGCATCGGCCAGATCTTGTGCAGCGATAGTCTCACCACGTGTATAGGCCGATACGGAAACCTCTGGCTCTTTAATAATGCGAACCGTGTCTCCTTGGTTGCTAATCTCTCCAAAATAATCAGAGTTAGTGATGTCGCCCACGACTGTGCTCTTACGAAACGCCAGCTGGACTTTTTTTGAGTAAATGACACTTGAAAAGTTGCCATTGGGCAGGTTAGTATAACCTGATGCGGATGCGAAAGCCATGTGAAATCCTCCATGATATTTGGCTTTTAAATAAAGCTAAACACCTTAAAGAGGCTGCTATTTTTCTAGGGTGCAAGGAGTATTCAGTTGGCCAACCGAATGTACCTTGGGCCTATACTTAAACAGGTGGTTCTTTTTAGTTTAGACTTTTTGTGAAGTTTGGCCGAGACAAAAGGTAGTCAAAAAGAGGCTTTTGTCTCTGTGCCTATAGTTATACTGCTGATTTACTAATTGTCAACAGCTTATCTGGCATTTCCAGATACATCGTAAACAAATTTACCCGAACGGATAGCTTTGTTAATTTCATCAGCTCTAGCTTCAAAGTCTCTATCGGACATCTTTGCTACCTCTGACTCACGAATTACATCATTTGCATCCTCTACATCTACTGAGGCTTTACCTCGTCTAGTTACTGTAGAAGCTGCATCTTTAGCCTTAGCTTTCTTTGCAGTTTTAGTAAGGCCTTTATCTCCTTTGTACAGATCAATAACACGTACTACTGATGCAGGATCATCTGCATTCTCGTATAGTGCATCTTGTACCCACTTAGGCTGTTCTTCAGCCCAGTTATGAAACTCGTCGGAAGAACGTAGATCATCAAAATCTTCATGAGATTTACGGATAGCATTCTCTGCTTTTAACCGTTCTGCCTCTGATTTTGCGTTATCTAACTCTTGGAGCCTAGCATCAGCTTTGCTAAACATCTCCTGAGCTTTTTTAGCAGCAATTGTTTCAACTATACCTGCCACATCTGGGTATTGCTTTGCCCACTGTTCAATGTCTTCATCAGACTTAGGAGGAACAATGGATTCTTTTTCCATGCGTTTTTCGAAGACGTCGAATTTGTCATTCCACTCCTTCTCTTTTTCTTGCATGTGACGCCTTAAATCACCATATCTTTTTTTAAAAGATCTTTCTTCTGCAGATAACGTTGCTTCTTCAACTTCTGTATTGGTCTCTTCCGTTTCGGAGGTTTCTTCTTCGACTGATTCAGATTCTTCGCCACGTTGTTGCGCTTCAAGACGTTTGATCTCCTCTTCTTCATCCTCGATACGTTTACGTTTCTTGTCGTAGTTGTAACCTCGGTCAACAAAACCTGCTGATTTCTGTGGTTGTACTTCTGCTAGTTCAGGCATATTATTTTCCTTATGTTGGGGCCAGCACTATTGCTGGGTAGCCTTATCTTTTACCTGCAAGCCCTGTCTTTTTAGGTTTGCTCTTCTTTTTCTTTTTTAGTTTGGGGGCAGTCATTAAACCACCTTCTGCACGTCCACCTACATTCCAAGTGCCACCTGCTTCTTCAACTTTTTCTTTAAAGTCTTGAATTTCTTCTGCAGTATTTGTACTTGCACCGTCATCAAAAGCTGCTTGTACAGCTGCCCTACTTGCAGAAGCCCTAGCTCTAGACTGGTCAACCGCACTTTGTTCTGCGGCAGTAAGTCCAGGACCATCATCACTAGTATCTAACATTGCAACATCAATACCGCCAGGTTTGTAAACAGAAGCTCCACTTTCCTCAAACTCCATATCGCCCCTGGTATCAGTGAATTTTTTTCTGAGATCAGGGATAGAGGATGATATTTGCTTTAAATAACTGTCGCCAGTTAAAAGTCCCAGTTTGTCTAAAGCAGAAAATAATATTCCACCCTCACCTTCGGCCTTTTTAAGCTCGCCATCCAGGTACTTAACCATCTCATTATCGCCTATGCTATCATAATAGCCACGAATACCTCTTACCTTAGCAATATCATTAGCTTGTATTCCCTGTGGTACTAGCCCTAAAACCCCTTGATTTGCAAGCTGTCTTGCACCCCCAGACATACCTAAACCATCGTCAGATTCCACCCACTTTTTAACAGAAGCCGGGTCGTCAAAGTTAATACCCTCCATCCAACTTGTATCCGATCCACCAGAAACAGTGGTGTCTCCACCACCCCCTGAGCCACCATCGCCACCAGTATTTTTACTTGTCTCTCCTTTATAAGCTATCCACTCTTCTTCAGTAAGTGGATAGTCAGCTAGTAGCTGATCCTGGCCTGCTTTAGGGGTTGCACTCTCTGGGCTAAGTCCCTCATAAGCAATCTGGACAGTTTCACCATTTTGATTATAGTGGGTTCTCATGTAAGTAATTGACTCAGTAGCTGCTTGATCTTGAGCAGTTTGAATATTAGCTTGTTGAGAAGATGTACCTTGGAACATAGGAGAAGAGTAACGTGCTCTTGCAGGACTCCATTTAGAAACCATAGAGCCATCTTCTCCAGCATAACCTTGAGTAGGTATTGCCGAATTACCCATAGCTTTAGGAGGTTCTTGTTGCTGAATCCTCATTGGGGATTGCATCATAGCTCCCTGAGCAGCTTGAACAGGCGGTGGGGTCATCATAGGTTGCTGCATATTACGTGCAACATCCTGTTCTGTCATTGGAGTACCTCCAATTCTACCATTTTGCTCCATAGTGTTCAAGCCTTGTTTTGCCTGACCACGAAGATTTTCGAAGAAGTTTACCCCGTAATAACGAAGAACATCAGCAGGAACAACATATTCTCCCTCCGACAGCATGGCAGGAATATCATCCCGTACTTCTTTAGCAAGGGAACCTGGAGGTACGTTGTTTCCTGAAACAGGATCTTTATTCATACCATCGTCAGCTATGCCGCCATACTCAAAGAGTGACATTTGTTTCTTCATACTCATGTTACCTACTCCACCTCCTTGGGCTAGTCTTAAATCTGTACTTGTTACCTGATTAGGGTCAAACTTTGCTCTAGAATCTCTTAAAACAGAAGCAGAATCTTCAGGCCTGTCTGTAAGCATAATGTAGCTAATACTTTCTATATCTTCCACGTTATTTTCGTAAGGAATATGTGTATAGCCATCTTGAGCAAGTTCTTTACGTAGAGCTATAGCTGCTTTATTTTTCATAATGGTGGATATATAATTTTCACCGGGATTCATCTGTTCAGCTTTTTTCTTAATAATGTCTCCAAGATCAGGTTCAGTGAAGTTTAACTCATCTGCAGTCAGTGTAAGTTCTTTTAAATCTAAACCTACCATATCAGCCAATGCTTCAGGTCTGACAGGTTTATCTAATCTGGCCCTAAGCTCCATAGTAAATCTTGGACGATCTTGGTTAAACGGATCTCTAGATTTAATTCCACTTCTATCTGCGGCAGCCTTAGCTGTACCCACATGAATTCCTAAAAGATCGTGAGAAACACCTTTAAATTTATCTGTCGGCGTGTTCCCAATCTCTGGGATCCTTTCATCAAGGTTTTTAAAGTTAGTAAACTCATCTTCATTTACTGCCAAATGATATACAGTATCTTTAAAACCCAGACTGTGTGCAGCTCTGTCAGTAGCTGTCATTGCAGAAGGCATTGCTAAGGGATCTTTATTATATTCTGTAGCTTTTCTGGGGTAAATATCCCCAGTATCAACAGCTTTAGGTAGATTAACTTCTGTTAGGGGGTTATTACCAACTATAGATTTAGAATCCTGAACAACACTTATAAGATTTTCAGGCTCTATTCCAAGTTCATCAGCATACTCCCCTAATTGAGCATGGTATTTATTTATAAGGTCTACATCTTCAGGGTAATCTTTGGCAAACTGTATTATCTTATCTTTTCCAACGGCATCGTAGACATCCACAAACTTCTTAGCTTGTCCGTAATCTGACCATTCAGGAGCTTTGCCAGTTTTAGGTGGTTCTAAGTATTTTAATTTATTTTTTAAAACTTTGTAAGTCTCATCAAAATATTCTGATTCGTCTAAAACCCCAGCTTGCCATGCAGACAATATATCGTACTCAGTATTAAACATGCCAGAATCTTTTTGAGCTTGCAGTGCAGCTACATCGTCTACTACACCTTTATCTGTAAGTACATCATCAAGATTCCCAGCACCATCATACGCAGGTAAATCCCCAGGGGCAGAATCAGTTTCTTTTTTCTTAAAAGAGTCTAAGATTTTTTGGATTACACCTTTGTTACCAGCCTTTGCTGCCATTTTGATGGCACCAGCAGCTGGACCTAAAAGTTCTAAACCAGCCATTCCAGCAATCAAAGCATAACTAGGGTCTTTCTTACCTAGTTCATCTTGTATATCTTTGATAGTCCCTACGGGGGTAACTAAGTCTAGCCCCGCCCCGGCCATCTGGACACTTAGGGGTTTTTTATCTCCAGTACTACCAAGAAAATTACCGTATGCAGAAGAACCAGGTGCCACTTCTGCACGTTCCTCATCTGTCATATCTACAAGGCGTTTACGGTAGTCAGCTACGTCACCACCTTCGTCAAACTTTAAAGACTCACTTCTGTCTCTAGCCGCTTTAACGGCATCAGTTTTACTTTTGTGGACACTTGTTGGTTCTATAACCTCAGCATCTAACATCATTTTAAGAATCTCTTGATCGTACACATAACCATTATGTATGGTGGGTACGTTAATCCACTGGCCCTTATATTCAAAAGTAGTAGAAATTTCAGATACTTTTTTACCATCAGGTGTTTCGTACACCTCACGACCAGCCTGAGTCTTTTTCCCTGTAGATTTACCTACTTCAGCCATTTACTTTGTCCCTCAGATACTTAAACTTATTAAGGCAAGCTGCTTGGCCTTGTAACCTGTACAGGTCTTCTGCTGAATTTGCTTGTTCCATCTGACGATGAACTTCAGCTAATCTGGAGCCAAGCTCTGCAAGAAAAGATTCCCACAGAGCTTTATCATTTACTAAAGGCTTTAGGTTGTGCATTATTGTACTGGGCCTTGTCCTGTGTTACCTGAGAAGCCCTGTTCTCCCGGCTGAGGGGCTGTTCCTATTCCGATGTTACCACCCCCGCCTCCTGCGGTATCCTGTACTCCAGGGGCTGCTCCTTGGCCCTGTGGGGCTTGTCCTTGTGGACCTGGTGCTCCTGGAGGTGGAGCGGGAGGTGGATTCTCTTCTCGGAACTTTTTAAGGATCTCGGCTTGGATTGCTGCCTGAGACATATTATTGCCAACCTTGTCGGGGTCAAGATCCATAGACTTGGCAATCTCCCGTACAATATAATCCATCTTAGCAAACGGTGCAAGGGCTGGGTTAGATACAACCTGCATAAACTGCATAAGACGTTGACTACGTACTTCATTAGCCATTAAGCTTTCTGTACCACGGGCTTTAACCTCTAAGTCCCCTTTAATCTCTGTATCAAAGTCAAATTGCATATTGAAGTTAAAGAATGCTTTACCCAAAGGTCCGAGTAAGTAGTCATCAATGTTCTTAACTACGTTACGTACACTGCCGTTAGCTGCAGACATAAGCATAGAAATACCAGAGGCTGTTCTACCTACACCAGATACCCCTGTCTGCCCGTGGGCAAACGAAGGAAAGCCGGTAGATTCGTCGGCAAGGACACGAGCCTTGTCAAACATTTGCATGTTCTCATTGGATACATTAGGGAACTTGGTGCCGAAGATAGCTTGACCAGGTGCCCCTCCCTGTCTCCTAAACACTTTCCCTGGATACACGGAGAGGTCTTGACCTGGGACGAGGTTAGTCTCGTCTACCTCGATAAGTAAGTTACCGGATAGGGCAGCATTGTCTACTGCCATACGCATAAAGCCGTTCATAAGTGTTTGTGTGTCATCCATGTTTTCGGCAATGCCCACGCCAAAAATACTATATGGATTCATTTCGTATGGTGCAGCAAAGTAAGGTATATAAGCAGGAGTAAATGGGTTCATTACCAAACGAATAACTTGGCCGTTAGTAACCCATATATTTACACTTAACTGGTCTGCATCTTTTAACTCTTTAGGGATATCTACCCCCTGATCTTCAATAATCTCTCTGTCTACAAAACCCCAAAACTCAAGAACTTCAAAGCGTTCAGCTCTGTCTTCTTCTGAGTTATCTTCCATAATGTGCTCCCACCACTCTTTGCGGTAGTTTTCACCAAGACGTAAGGAATTGTCTATGGCATTCTCACGGAAGTATGGACGGTTCTTTAGTGCACGTAGTTGTGAACGAGACATCTTATGACGTTCTACTACATACTCTGCATCTTCCATAGTAGATGCATCTGGATCGGGGTAGAAGTTCCAAATAGATACAGAACTCGTCTGTGGGATTGTCTTAAATACTGGGCTATAAGTACCTTCCTCATCCCAATTTGGGTACTCTTTATCAACAGCAAATGGACCTTTCATAATCCCCGTACCAAACAAGGCTGATTCAAAAGCAGCAGAACGAAGATGCTTCTTAGCGTGAGACTCTTCTAACTGGTCGTGAATCTTTTTCTCCATCTTCTTAGCCGCAATCTCGGCAGGATGAAGTTGGACAGAACTAGGAGTTTTTCCTGGACCCTCTTCAAGTTTTTCTGATACAGGCTCTAAATCTTCTTCTAGACCGCCCATACGTTGCATGTACTCAGGGAAAGTTTCTCCTGCGTTCAATTCACCCGTCTGCCCTTTTGCTTTTTCAAGCTCCGGATTAGTTTCAAAACTTACCGTATCAGGAACATTGTCAGGCAGGATTGTGGGATCAATAGTAATAGGAAATTTGTGACCGCCAAATAAAACTTCGGCAATCTGCCCATACGCAGCGAGAACTTTTGTCTTGGTAATTTTAACAAAAACTCTAGATTTTTCTGTGGACGTAAACTGCACATCAGGTCCATAGAGTCCACGGTAGTTACGGTAGGACTGGATCCAACGCTCTTCGTCGAGTTGACGGGCAGTCCCAGCTTTGCTAAACTTGTCCTTTACGAACTGGACAATATGACCTGTCAGAGGATCTGAATAGTCTTCCTCTGCTAAATCTTCAATAGCAGTGGCTTCGTCCATGTCCATTTCCATTGATTCAAGTTCTTCTGCCATGTCTTATCCTTAATATCCGAAAGTTGGATCTGATGCTTGAAAGCCTGTTCTTTGTGATGCAGGATCAAAGTCAAATATGTTACTTCTTGGTCGTGTCATTACACCATATCTAAGAGCATCATACAAGTGGTCTTCTGCATGTGTGTCTACATCTTCTGGATTTCTTTTATCCAGAGGTAGGCTAGGTATCTGCGATATAGAGTCCACACAAGTGTTAAAGAAAACTAGTCTGGGTTCTTCTGTAAACTCGTCTATCTGTAAACGTCTGTGCAACTCATTCTTACCTGCTACACGAGAACCTTTAGATCGGTCTGAGGGTCTCCATCTACAACCCTTCATAATCATTTGTTCTGCAAGGCTTGGGCCAGTATCTCCACGGTTATGCCACAAAGAAGAGTCAAGTACTCCGTACCGTATCTTCTCGTTAGATTCTCTTTCGATCTCTAAGATCATGTCTGCTAGGTCTGTAGCTGTGACCTTAGATACGTAGAGTTCTCTGTAAACTACCAGTTGTTCCGACCCAGGAACTACGGCAAACCATAGTACTCCGGTGTAAGATCCGTAACCATAGTCACAAGCCCTAAAACGTGTCCAGTTACTCGGTATCTCGTAGGGATCAATAACATGATCACGACGATTAAATTCTGGGAAGGCAGCGCCTTCATTAATATCCCAATCACCTTCAAGCAACTGTCTTCTCTGATGCTCAGGTAGAGATAAGAGATTAGCTTCGTATAAACCATCGTCTGATAGGTAAGGGTTGTCGAAGAGGGTGGCTGGTATAAATTTTCTTTTAAATAGAGGCTCACCCTCTCGACTATGGCCTTTTGGCCATGAAATCACGTTTCCGTTTTCATCGGTGGCAGAGAACGAATTATTCGGCGTTTGAGGGTCGATAAACGTTCTTTTTACCCACTGATGCCCAGGGCCACCTGGGTTGCTTGTTGCTCTCATATACAGTGGCAATCCAGATGCCCTAGTAGTACGGAGACGTGATCTCATATAGTTCCATGCGTATGGTGTAGGCCATTGTGTAAGCTCATCAAAGCCTATCCAGCTAAAAGCTTGACCTTGGTATCTCATGACGTCATCATCTCTATCAAGATATGACATCCACAATGTGGCACCCGAGGGGGCTACCCAAGTCTTATCTCTTTCCATAAACTTAATCCCAGGGATAGCTTTTGGATAGAGTTGCTTACTTACCGATATAAGCTCTCTAAGCTCTTCTGTACTACGGCGAACAAGAAGCATTCGTGCATTCGGGTTCCCCAAATACCTAACTGGGTCTGCGACCATTGCGTAAGATTTGCCACCACCTGCTGCTCCTCCATATAATACTTCTTGTTCTGTTGCCGCCAGAAAAGATGTCTGTGGCCCAGGGTTTGGTTCAAAGATAACTTCTTGTGCAGCTTGTTCAAAGTCTATTTCTTCAGGCTTCGGTTGAGCTGGTATCGAGGTAGTCTCTTTGACCGAGCTGCCTACCTTCAAGCCTTTCGGCTTTTTCAAGGGCTTCTTTATACCTTTGGGCGAGGTAACGTTGAGTTGAAGCTTCTGTCTTACGTTTTTGCTCAATTTTAACTCTCTTGTATAATCCTACGTGGGAAATATATCTTCCAGATTGAGTACTGAGCCAAGCGGAGACTTCTCTATAACTATAACGTTTTAAGAACTCCTTAGCTTTTTCAAACAATTCTAATTGTTCTGGAATTGGTAAGAGTATATCACAGTCTTCTGGATGTTGTCTATAGCCAAATGGAATATGTCTTCCAACTCTAACTGTAGCTTTCCAGATGTACTCCTCACCAATCTTTTCAGGTTTAGGTAGGGTCCAAGTCTTAGTTATCTTCATTGTCTTTATGGGGCAGGATAAACAGTGGACTTGCTGCAGAGACCTCTACTTTCTCTGTCTTCACAAAACCACTACGATCTAGCACATCTTTTGCAGCTGCCATCTTTTCTTTATTTCCCAGATCTGTAGGGTTGTTCATAATTTCAAACATTGAGTATGCAGCTTTAGTTGAGGAAGAGGCAATAAACCTCTTCGTCAGTTCTGCAATCTCATCTGTTAATGCTTCTGCCACTTGCCTGGAAGTTACAGCATCTGCATATCCAGCAAGCTTCTTAGCTTTGACCAGATTTCCGCCAGCTTCCTCAAACAGTACGTCAAGGAATTTTTGTTGTTTTTCTGTCAAATTTCTGGCCATAACCCTACCATCACTTCTATTGCTTTACACCTTGCAGAAAGACTTTTTCAGCAATCTCTCCACGTGTAATCCCTATGTCTTTTAACTCTTTATCGGACATATTACGAAGCAGCCAGTAATCTGCACGTTTTTGTTGTGCTACTGCGATTGCTTCAAACCAATTGATTAACCATTTCATGTTTATAACTCCTGTTTCATGAGCATACCTTTTGTATGCATAGGAGTTATACCATACTTAGTTATACCACACTACTGACAATAACGCAACCCCG
>OBMK010003327.1_pt1 | contig 11296 bp, 9 predicted proteins | sample 1539081 | NCBI WGS metagenome assembly OBMK01 (sample SAMEA3355528, study PRJEB22509) | marine metagenome | biome: marine; feature: river plume; material: water | place: USA | collected 2010-08-07 | depth 0.5 m | reverse complement strand
ACAACTGACGCTATTTTTCTTATTGACTCACATTCCACAGTAAAAGCGAAGACTAAGTACTGATATCTAAATTAAACCATAAGACTGAAGTAGAGACCAAATCAAATATCTCTAATAATCTTCATATTTAGCCGTCTCTGCTTATAATTAGATTGGAATTCGAAAAAATAGATAGCTGAAAAGTGATAGAGTCAATAGCAATGTTCTCAAAGATGTTCTAGAAAAATAGATTAGCATAAAATAATAGATACACAAAATTAACTAAGTCTAATTCATTTTGCTTTCAACCCAAGATCCTCTCCCACTTTGACCATAAAGGCAATCGCTTCTTCTTTATCATTATCTATATCACCATCAAGTATTGCTTCTCTAATCGCTGTTTTTATTTGACCTACTTCTCTAGATGGAGGAATGTTGAATGTAGTCATGATTTCTTCTCCAGTAACTGGTGGTTGCCAATTTCTAATTTTATCCTTCTCCTCTAGTTGTACCATCATCACTTTTACACGAGTAAAATTCTGCTTAAAACGCTTTACCTTCTTCATGTTTTTAGAAGTGATATCTGCATTACAAAGTGTCATGAGATCTTCTATATCTTCTCCAGCATCGAAGAGTAATCTACGTACTGCGGAGTCGGAGATTTTATCCTTAGTCAATGCTATAGGTCGGAGGTGAAGACGTACCAATTTTTGTACATACTTCATCTTATGATCGGTCGGTAGTCTAAGTCTTTTAAATATCTTAGGAACCATGATTGCACCTAATGCTTCATGACCATGAAAAGTCCAACCATGTTCTTTGTGAAATCTTTTAGTGGGAGGCTTAGCAATATCATGCATTAAAGCAGCCCATCTTAGCCACAAATTATCTGTATTTGGACAAATATTATCTAATACCTCTAGTGTATGGTAGAAGTTGTCCTTGTGTCCCTTCCCATCTCTAATCTCAACACCATGAAGTGCTGTCATTTCTGGAAATATTATCTCTAGTAATCCGCTTTCGAATAGTAAGTTGAGACCTACAGAAGGTTTTCTAGACATCATTATCTTATTAAACTCTGTAGTAATTCGTTCTTTAGATATAATGTGTATTCTGTTCTTATGTTCCTTGATCGCTGTGAATGTCACTGGATCGATTGTAAAATCTAATTGAGTAGAAAATCTAATAGCTCTCATCATCCTCAAAGGATCATCGCTAAATGTTTTTCCTGGTTCCAATGGCGTGACTATACGCTTCTCTTCTAGGTGACGTAATCCATTGAATGGATCTATGATTTCGCCATAATTCTCTTCGTTGAGGCTTACCGCTAATGCATTAATCGTAAAGTCTCTTCTGTTTTGATCATCTTCTAGGCTCCCGTTCTCTACACTCGGTTTACGGCTATCCTGCCTGTAAGATTCTTTTCGTGCGCCTACAAATTCTACTTCTAGATCTTTATGTCTAAGCATCGCTGTACCATATCGACTATACACGACAAGTCTAGGTATAGGACGCAGCTTGGATGATAGATTTTGAGCTAATTCTATACCGCTACCTACGCATACTATGTCCATATCCTTGCTTTCTCTTGCCAGTAGTCTATCTCGTACATATCCACCTACTACATAAGTAGGATACCCAAGTTCTTCACTTGACAGCTTTAGAAGTTCAAATATCTTACGCTCGAATGGTTTAATATTAAAAAGCACAATATCAATTTATGAATTTTGATTCGTAAATATAGTGAGTTATCGCCCAATAACTAATGACCTAACTACATGCCTACTAACCTTTGGCTAATTTTCGGATCTTAAACTTAAATGCCGCAAAGACCAGAGTCATTATTGGACTCAACCAATTAAATATCGCATAAATGAAGTACTCTCCTACTCCTACACCCAATACACCTGCTTGATAGGCTCCACATGTATTCCATGGTATCAGTACTGATGTAACTGTTCCTGCATCTTCTAAGGTTCTACTGAGATTCTCTGGTGCTAATCCTCTGTCTTTATATGCTTTCTTAAACATCTTTCCAGGAATCACAAGCGCTAGATATTGATCACTCGCTACTATATTGAGTCCAATACAACTTGCTACAGTACTGGCGAATAATCCGAAGGTCGATGTTGCTACCGATAGTAAAGTCTTTGTAATGCGATCTAAAGCACCTATTCCATCCATGATACCTCCAAAAACCATAGCGCATATAATAAGATAAATCGTCCAAAGCATTCCATTCATACCCCCGGCAGTAAATAGATCGTTTAATGTCGCATTCTCTGTAACGATAGCTGTATCGGTAAAAACCGCTTGAACTATTGCTGCAAAATTAGAATCTGCAATACCTGCTAGTATATCTTGTTGGAATATCAGCGCAAAGATTGAAGCCATCGCCACCCCTATTCCAAGAGCAACAAGGGGCTTGGACTTCAATATGATCATCACAACTACCAGCAATGGTACTAAAAATAACCATGGTGTGATATTGAATGTGGTATCCATAGTAGTAAGAAGTTCGCCTATATCTGCACTTCCACTAGTGTCAATAGTAAGGCTAAGAATAATAAATATAATTAGAGCGATAGAAATTGTCGGAACAGTAGTAAACGCCATATACTTGATATGAGTAAATAGATCTGTACCTGCCATAGCCGGAGCAAGATTAGTAGTATCACTAAGCGGAGACATCTTATCCCCAAAGTATGCTCCTGAGATTACTGCTCCAGCTATCATACCAACTGGAATCCCTAATGCAGTACCAATACCTATCAAGGCGATACCAACCGTTGCAGAAGTAGTCCATGAAGATCCAGTTGCAATGGAGATTATGGCCGCTATAATCACAGATGCTGGCAAGAATATACCTGGACTCAATACCTGCAATCCATAATATACCATGGATGGTATAATACCACTCACTAGCCATGTACCAGCGAGTGCTCCTACTAAAAATAAGATCATAATGGGAACGAACACACTTCTGAGATTCTCATAGACCTCCTCAATCATCGTTCGAAAAGAGGTCTTATTATAAAGACCCATTAGAGCTGCAAACAATCCACCTATCAACAGTATATATTGATTAGAATATCCTCCTAGCCATTCTCCTTCTTTAGCAAAGATATTGTACGCTAGCATAGCCATCAATAAGACAACAGGAATAAGAGCCTGAATTAGATTAAGTTCTCTATTTTCTACGATGTGCTCGTTTGGTACTTTATTGGTTTCATCTTTGTTGATCGACATCTCTTCTCTATTTGGGTTATTGTTTTGTAATAATACAATTATGTGAAGAGGTGTACAAATAGAGGGAGTGTTATGTCAATGAAACTCAGAGCACAAATGTTTTCTAGAAAAGCTACATGATACTCGTTGATCAGAGCGATTTTTGTGAAAGCCAATCTCTACCTTGTCATTACCATTTCCGGCTTATCATCATAGACATCCATGATCTCACCTAAGATACCATGAATATTTGCTGGATCGTTTTCCATGACGAGTCTAGCTCTATAAGCTTTTATATCTCTAAACCCCCGGAAGTAATTTGTATAGTGTCTTTTCATCTCGTTAACACCAATTCGCAATCCTTTCCACTCTATACTATGATTTAAGTGACGTCTAGCTGCATCTACACGCTCGGCCACTGTAGGTGCATCCAAAATCTCACCTGTTGCGATATAATGCTTTATCTCACGAAATATCCATGGATAACCTATACTCGCTCTACCGATCATGATTCCATCGACACCATATTTATTTTTGTATTCGACAGCCTTCTGAGGGCTATTAATATCTCCATTCCCAAAGATCGGTATATGAATTCGTGGATTGTTTTTAATATTCCCAATACGAGTCCAGTCCGCTTCACCCTTATACATCTGCTTACGAGTACGTCCGTGAATAGATAAAGCTTTGATACCTATATCTTGTAGTCTTTCAGCAACTTCTTCTATACGTATCGTATTATCATCCCAACCGAGCCTTGTCTTCACTGTCACAGGCAGATTAGTAGCATCCACTATCTCTTTAGTCAAGCTCACCATACGATCGATATCTTGGAGAATACCTGCACCTGCCATCTTACAAACTACCTTTTTTACCGGACATCCAAAGTTGATATCTAATACCTCAGGCTTTGCTTCTTCAACGATCTCTGCGGCTCTACGCATAGAGTCGATCTCAGCACCAAATATCTGTATACCTATCGGACGCTCTTCATCGTATATATCTAGCTTGGCAACACTCTTGGTAGCATCACGGATAAGTCCTTCTACACTAATAAACTCTGTGTACATCATATCACAGCCTTGCTCCTTGCACAATGCTCTGAATGGTGGATCACTTACATCCTCCATAGGAGCCAATAAGAGAGGGAAATCACCAAGATCTACGTTAGCTATTTTTGCCATTTGGTTTGGTTAACTAGTTGATTAAGTAACTAGATAAGTTAGTACAAAAGTATTTCGTTCAGCAACTTGAGCGTCTTTTGATAGATTCTAACTCGATTATTATAAGAAGAATACTATACCTATGAATCCTAAAATACCCAATACTATGGTATATGGTATTGCCATCTTTACCATCTTCATATAACTAAGATGGATCAATGGCGCAATAGCAGAAGTCAACAAAAACAAGAATGCTGCTTGTCCATTGGGTGTGGCTACACTTGGTAGATTAGTCCCTGTGTTTACCGCAACGGCAAGGGATTCGTATAGATCTCTTTGTCCTTGGTCAAATGATGCTGCACCCACTACAACTGTATCACCAAAGGATGATGCGATCTCGCCGATGAAAACGGTTGCGACAAATACATTATCACTAATCATAGACAAGACTCCTGATGCTATGTAAAAGAACTTAGGTTGATCGGCTGGAGCTAAGGAAAATGCGTAATCAATAATAGGAGCAAATAAATGCTGATCATGAATCATAGCTACGATTACAAAAAACACTACTATAAGACCTGTGAATGGTAATGCCTCTTCGAATGATTTTCCTAATGAATGCTCATCAGTAATACCCATGAATGCTGTTTGGAAGATTATCAATCCTAGACCTATAAACCCAACTGGAGCTAAGTGTAATGCTAGACCTACGATCAACAATAGCGCTGCAACGCCTTGCACTATTAGATCGTACTTTTGTCTATCTGTTCTATTTTTATCAGCCTCTTCAGTATAACCTTCGATAATCGCTCTTGCTTCTTCTGGCAACTTATCACCATAACCAAACGACTTTGTTTTTTCTAGTAAAACAGTAGTCAATAATCCTGCTCCTAATACTGGGATCGTTACTGGGGCCATTCTAAAAAAAAACTCTATAAAGTCCCATCCCATCTTCTCACCGATCAATAGATTCTGAGGCTCACCTACAAGAGTACAAACTCCACCTAGTGCTGTACCCACGACACCGTGCATAATCAAACTTCTAAGAAACCCTTGGAACTGTTTCAATGTATCTCCTCCTAATTGCTTAAGATCCACTGTTCCATTGTTATCTAAATCAGAGGATCCTGATCGTATCTTATCATATACACCATAGAATCCGACCGTTACAGATATCAATACTGCTGTCACTGTAAGTGCATCTAAGAAAGCAGATAGTACAGCAGATAAGAATACAAATAATAATGATAGAACTGTCTTTGACTTCACTTTAGTGAATACTTTACTGAATATATACATCAGTAATGGTTTCATAAAGTAGATGCCTGCGACCATGAAAACCAGTAATAGGATTACTTCAAGATTTGCCAATACTTCATTATATGAATGCTTAGGTGTAGTTAATCCAAGAAATAAGGCTTCTATAGCTAATATACCTCCAGACTGAAGAGGATAACATTTAAGTGCCATTGCGAGTGTGAAAATAAATTCTCCAATAAAGAGCCAAGCAGTGATGGCTGGGCCTAAAATGAAATATGAGACAATATTGAATAGTAAAAATCCAATCATTGTTAGCTTGTACCATCTTGGGCTATTTCCTAAAAAAGAATCAAACATATCGAAGAGCAGTTACGCGTTTTATTAATGATGAGAAAACCGATCTGAATAAGATTAACGGCTATCTCTTTGAAAATAGCTGCAAAAGTAACGGATTGACCTGACATTCAGGCTAACTACAAGGTCTAATTGATCTTCACTAAAGCTTTACCATATCTTCTTGGACCGCCAATTGTTTCATATCCACTATTTGTATGTAAAGTGGCGTGCGTAAAACCAAAGTAAAGTGAAGATGTATCCCAAATTTTATGCTCAATGTTACTAGATATTTCTTCAACCCATTTCTCTAATTAATAGAACTTCAAAAATAATGAGATAGACATTCGAAATCAATAAGTTATAACTTTAAGTAATGAAATGGTGTATTTATAATATAGATTCAATTTAATGAATCTTTAATTGCTTACTATCACATTATTTCAGTGAGTGGTTTTGTAGAGATATATTAGCAGGGTTGATGGTCTTTTAACACTATTATTAGAACATTTATTTCCCTTCCAAAGATAGAACAATTCATCCCATCATCATCAGTCAATTTTAATGAAGTGAAGGCAAAAGTAAACTCTGAACAATGGATATTTAATGTCTTGCTATTTCTCAATAAACCGATATGCTTTGCAATCATGAATAAAAAGCTTGATTTTTATTCCAATAAATTTGCTAATGAAAATATATGAGCACCTCTATTTTATAGAGATATTGGTATTTTTACAAAGAAGACAACTAGCAATAAAATGGAAAGAAGAAAATTTAATAAATCACTTGGAATATTTTCATTCGCAACATTAATGGGATGCAAGACGACTAAATGTGCTAATAAAAATAATGTAAATCCTAACCTATCAAGCGAATCCTCAGACAATCATAGTAGATACCAAATATCACTTGCCCAATGGTCATGCCATAGAATGTTACAAAATGGTCAGCTGGATAATTTAGGATTTGCTGGTTTTGCTGCAAATCTTGGATTCACTGGTGTAGAATATGTGTCTCGATTTTTAGAAGCTGGTCTTACCGATACTAGCTATTGGAATAAAATGAACGAAGTCGCAAAGAAAGCTGAGGTCCAACAATTACTCATCATGACCGACCTAACAGGGTCTCTCGGTGCACGATCTAAAGAAGATCGACAGTTTGCTATAGATGAACATATACCATGGATATATGCGGCCAAAGCATTGGGTTGTCATAGCATACGTGTTAACCTATGGGGAGAAGGTACTAAGACTGAGCAGAGAGAAAAATGTACTGAAAGTCTTGCCTCTTTAGCAGCAATAGGTGCTGATTACGGTCAAAATATAATCGTCGAAAATCACGGTGGATACTCTTCAGATGCCAAATGGCTTAGTCAAATAATGAATGACATCAATATGCCTAACTGCGGTACTTTACCAGATTTTGGCAATTTCTGTATCGCCAGAGAAGGTGGAGAAAGATGGGGAACACCTTGTATAGAGAAGTATGATAGATATCTGGGCGTAGAGGAGCTAATGCCGTATGCAAAGGCGGTAAGTGCAAAATCTCATGCATTTGACAAGCAAGGCAATGAGTCATCTACTAACTTTACTAAAATGATGAAAATCATACATGATTCTGATTTTGAAGGGTTTATAGGTGTAGAATGGGAAGGAGATGGCATATCAGAAACTGCTGGAATCAAAGCTACTAAGGCATTAATAGAAAGAACAATAGCAGCAATTAAATAATGAAAATGAAAGACAGGTGGACGATTTAAGACTTAAAAGTGTCTTAAATCTTTAACGTCATGATTAAAATGGCGTAAAACCTATTATATTCACAATTCGGTAATCGCAATACTTTAAAAGAATACAAATATGAAATTTCTATTTATACTATTATTCGCGGCATTTGGACTCAATGCTTCTGCTCAGAATGCGGACCCAAAAGTGACAAAAATTATGCAGCAGGAACTTCAAATGATTCAAAAAGATCTTCGAAGCCAAGATAAGCCACAAGTATTATCTGCAAATCAGACAAGCCAGCTGAAAGAACTACTAATGGTAAAATCAGAAAAAGTAAATGTTGTAAGAGCAAGTAATCAAGACAAACTTACTAAGTCACTAAATCTTGATAAGATCTTTGAAGAATTTGAACCCGCAATACTCGGGGTCTTCAATAGTGATCAGAAGAAAGCTTACAAAGAAAGTGCTCGTAATAAAAGAAGGTATACTAAAAAGAACTAATAATCAATATCAAAAAAGTACAGAGCTCATCAGAAGAAATTCCGATGAGCTTTTTTGTTCTTAGAAATAAATATTCTAAATGTAAAACATAACTTCTGTCGATATTATATTTTTCAACAAAACACAAAGAAATAATGGCTATTATAAATGATCTCAGAGCCCACATGGCTATATACTACGACAATATAACAGAAATAATACCTAAAGTGCTATTGGCTCTTGTCATAGTTGGATTACTAATGACCATTCTCAAATATCTAAGAAAGAAATCTGTAAAATTCGTGCTTGAACAAGCAGAAGACAAGTTACTAATAGGCTTTATTGATAGCATTTTTCGAATAGCCAATGTTTCTATTGGACTTCTCGTATTTCTATTCACCATTGGTCAAGATGAAATAGCGAGTAACGTATTAGGTGCCGCCACGATCTCATCTGTAGTTATTGGATTCGCATTCAAAGATATTGCTGAAAATTTTCTTGCTGGTATTATTATGGCATTTAACAGGCCTTTCAGTATTGGTGATACTATTATGACTGGAGCTGTGGAAGGCACAATTACTGAGATGAGTCTTAGAGACACTCACATTAAAACCTTTGACGGTAAAGATGTATACGTACCTAACAGTCAAATAATCAAAACCCCTCTTTATAATTATACTACAGATGGACATCTCAGGAAGAGTTTTGACATCGGACTAGAATATGGTACTGATATAGAAGCTACACTAAGTATCATTTTAGATGCAGTCAATACTACACCAGGAATACTTCAAGAAGAAAGATCAGCAACGACTTTAATCAAAAACTTAGGCGCAAATAAAATTAATATCCAAGTGCAATATTGGGTAAATACAATTAACAAACAATACACCACAGAAGAGATAAATTCTCGAGCTATCAAGAAAACTCTCAATGCGTTAGAAAGTGCTCAAATCAATCTACCTTAATAATTGAATCAAAAATTATCAAAATTTACCTTGCAATCAAATTTAGCTGAGATAACAAAATAGAGCTATTGTATAGAAATTACGAGTTTAAATAAATTTCCTATACTTCCATCCTTATTAATCATGCTAGCTGATAATGGAAAATTTAAAGAGATAATATATCCATGACTACTTGAGGATACTGCTGTGTACAACTAACTTGAATATCATTTTTATTGATTTAAATATTTCACCAATGATCGATCTTCATTATATTTAGAGATATCATGTTATTATATTAAAATCAAAATACTGGATCTTTGATCAGTTTTTGATCAGTCTTTAAGATAAATTCAAAACTAAAATTTATCCCATTTTACATTTCTTTCGATAAATCAAGGACATACCATTTAATTTTATCCAGATTTTTTCGTCTACCTGTATCTCTAGGTGCATAGTATTTTGCTAAATAGTCTAAAACTATTGGCTCAGATTTACCAAGATCAGCGAGACCTTGCGTCTCTTGCATCCATTTAATCATATTCTTCCAGCCTACCCTAGTCGCTTTATTTTGAGCAATAAGTTTAGAACTATGACATGATGTACACGTACCTATAACCAAATCAAGATTATCATCGGCGTACAGTCCAGTACGAACATGAATTCCATTTTCGATACGATCCCAATCATCATCTTTCCGTTGTAAATTCCTTCTGATCTCGGCATTCTTGTGAAATACTACCAACTCTTCTGAAGTTAATACTTTTCGGTTGACATAACTATTGATTGGACGTTCTAATAGAAGGTATCCAAATCCTAGTACTATAAAAAATAGTAAAATATAGATAACCTTCAAGAATATGCTCCAGGTGTCATCAAATGCTTTTTTTTTATATCTATGCTTATTGCTCATAACTACTGAACTTTTATCGCTATTCTATGACATGCGTTATTTAAATAACCTTTAGGATTCCATCCTGGGAGTATGATAGGCTGAGTCTTTCCTTCTGAATCAGTAGCCCTAGCCCAAACTTCATAATACCCAATTTCTGGAAAAGAAATACTTGCAGAGAATCTCTGCCATGCAAATTTGTTCTTCGACAATTCCACTTTACAAGAGTACCAAGTAACACCAAAATCAATAGAATAATCAACCGACTCAATATGATCAGACGATGTCCAAGCCTGTCCTTGAATAGGGAGCTTATCATTTAATGAGATCGTAGCACCAGTTTCTGGATAAGTGACAAGTGACTTAACAGGCATCCTCTCTATAATGCACATATCCTCGTCTTTCACCTTAGCACCAGGAGCAACTGACTTACAAGGTATTCGATAGGCTTGACCTGTCATTTTCTGTCCATCATGTACTTTATTTCTTACAACTATCTTACTTAGCCATTTGCCCGAGCAAGACGCAGGATAGCCTCCAAATATTAACCTAAGAGGATAACCATTTAACATTGGAATATCTTCTCCATTCATACCCCACACGATTAAACTCTCTTCTTCCATCGCCTTAGATATAGGAACGCCTCTAGATATTGGTTCCTTTTTTGGATCACCTGACAAATGCGTATCTTCTCCATAATATCCAATATATACAGCATTTGATTTGATACCGACGTCATTCAATACGTCCGCTAATCTAACACCTGTCCAAGAGGCACATCCCACAGCTCCTGTCGACCATTGGTTACCCTTAGCAGGTGGATTAAACTCACTTCTTCCATTTCCTCCACATTCCAATGTAATGTTATAAGTGTAATGTTTGAATCTCGATTTAAGGTCTTGAAGCGAGTATGTTTTTTCGCTTTTCACCGATTCGCCTTCAAAGGTTAACGACCATTTATTTACATTAACTTTACTAGGAGGTAATCCATTATTACGAACAAAAAATAGGTTATTTGGTGTGAGATCATTATTGAGAAGATGAGCAGGTGTTTCAGCGTTTACAGGTCTATCATTTAGTATTGTAAGCTTATCACTTTTTCCAATCAATCCCGGTGGTAAAGTACCATCCAATACTCCAATGGGTAACAAGCCTTTAGGAAAGTTACTAGCAAATACAATATTAGTTCCAATCAACAAACCTATACTCGTCATTATTGAGCTTTTAAGGAAGTCTCTTCTTATTACAATATTCTTATTTTTCTCCATTTTACAAATTCATTTTACT
>OBMK010003319.1_pt1 | contig 11310 bp, 20 predicted proteins | sample 1539081 | NCBI WGS metagenome assembly OBMK01 (sample SAMEA3355528, study PRJEB22509) | marine metagenome | biome: marine; feature: river plume; material: water | place: USA | collected 2010-08-07 | depth 0.5 m | reverse complement strand
TATTGCGATATCAATGTAGGCAAGTGGAACAAGCCCTACTTCCTACAGAACACCGTTAAGAAGGCGTCTAAGACGGTCGTAAAGGCGTCTAATACTACTTCATTCAACGGATGGACACCTGAAGTAATAGAAGGTTCTAAAGGTAAGCCGATGACCTATATCAAATTCATTGAAGGCTTGAATGAGAAAGCAACCATAAGTGATGCAAGTGAACAAGTGGCTCGCATGACATCAAAAGAACAAGACAAATTCGTAGAGGATATTGTGACACGTTATCCTAACCTAGCAGACACATTAATGACCAAGCTAGGATTTAGTTTATTAGAACAAGAAGGAGAATAAGGTGATAACCTTTGAAGACTTAGAATTTAAGACTCACCCTGTATCAAAGAACGGAGTTCAAGCTCTGCTCAATCTAGGTAAGTTTGAAGTATCGGTAGTTGATCTAAAAAGTGATGGTCCCATGTATGAAGTGGCGGTCTTTGCAAATGGAAACTTTGTTCAACTACCAGGCGTTCATCCTAACTACGGCGAAGAAGGTAGTGACGATGTTATCCACTATCAGACAGCTGATAAGATCACAGAGATCATTCAGAAGATTAACCAAATCAACTTAGATTTTGTTGAGATCTTTGGCCAACCTGAGATGGACTTTCGATAAGGCATAGGCTTGACTTTGAGGCAGTCTGAGGCTATACTGTATATAATAACAATAAAAACATAGAGGGCAATATGAATATATCAAAAGAACAAATTAAAAAAGCATTCGTAAGTGAAATCAAAAACATTTCCGAAGAAGGTTATAACAATCAAGATTGGTATCTACAAGACAGTCAAAGGATTAGATACGTCCTAGCAACCATAGAACTATCACCAGGCGATTCTTATTCAGAAACCCCTAAGCAAATGGAACTAGGGCAAGAAGACAATAGATTCTATAATTGCATAGAGTTCAAAGACAACTGTGAATATCAAATTAATGATGAGCATAGACTTGCAGAACTTATGAGAATGAGTGATGAAGATCTTAGAAAATATGTAGATGACAACGAGTATGATTGGATTGGTGATGACTACGATCATATCAACGAATACCTATTCACTATCATGAACAGTTGGCAGGACCAAACTGAATTCGATACTGAAGGTTATGATAACCCAGACTACCTAACTATCACTCGTAGAGCTAGAGAATGGAATGTAGATCCTCAAACAGGCTACAAGAGCGAGAATAAGCATGAAGTGGGATACAATATCTTAATGGACTACTTCAACGAATTGAGTGAAGAATCAAGAGCAGAATGTCACAAAAGATTGGAGAAAGTTGAGCTTTAATAGAGGTTGACAAACTGTTGATTAGATCATATACTATAAGAACAATAAGGGCAACGAACAATTAGGAGGGCAACATGCCAAATTGGTGCAATAATACAATAACTATCAAAGGTTCCACAGAAACTGTAAAGACTCTATGGGACGAATCTCAAAAAGAAGACTCAGGTCTATTACAGGCTATGAAGCCGATGCCAAAAGAACTAGACGGCACTACTTCACCTGCACCCAAAGAAGGTGTACCACAACCGCTTGTAGATGGATTTGACAACTGGTATGACTGGCGAGTAAAGAACTGGGGTACCAAATGGGAAATGGATATAGAAGGTTTAGAATACACAGACAATGGTGACGGTACTAGTTCTATCATAGGATGGGCAGACTCTGCCTGGGGACCACCCATTGATGCTTTTCAAACATTCGCAGATGATATGGACGGCTGTTATCTAGAGCTGAAGTTCTGGGAATCAGGTATGGACTTTATAGGTGTATGGGACTCAGAAGGTGGCGATGCTTACTATGATGACGTTTCAGATATGGTTAGAAAAGATGATACCTGGAAAGAAGACACAGTTCTATATGAACTAGTGGGCGACTTTGGACTTGAAGAACACTTCGATGAAATGGATCAAGAAGAGGAGATAGCCTAATGGATCAAGTAGGCCCACGCCCTAAGAATTTTTCTAAGAGTCAGATTGAATGGAACGGTGATCCAGAAGAAAAGATCTGGATTGGTGATCGATGGTGCACCAAAGAATATTATGCAAAAAGACTTGCCAATCGTTATAATATCGTCAACAAGAATCCTCGCAATTTTGTTCGCAATAAATTTTCTAAACAGAAGTCTAAGGCAAGGTTAGTTCGCAAAATTGAATGGGCTCTTGACATTGACAACGTGACAGATGCTATCCTTGAGCAGAATCGTTGTGCCATTTCAAATCGACCTTTTGTTTATGAAACAGGGCATATTGATTCGCCCTCAATTGATCGAATTGATAGTGAAAAAGGTTATACTCCGGACAATGTAATGTTCGTTGGGTCTCATGTGAATATTATGAAGGGGGTTTTGGACTTAGAAACCTTTATTAAACTCTGTAGTGATATTGGTGACAATCGATGCTAGGACTTTTCTTTTTGGGCATACCTGTATCAGTCTTGGTCATGTATGTTCTACTTCGTGTAAGGGAGCATGACGATGAAACTAAATAATAGTAAGGAGAAACTATTATGGCCAAGCTCAGTGATACAAACCCAAGTCTAAAGATTCAAGTGGACAAGCGAACCCAAAAGGACACACCACGTCTAAGTCGTCTATGGAAAGATAAGATGGCTGTGAGAAAGAGTGCCGTGTTAGGACAGTCAAGTGGACTTAGAGCACCTACCAATGCTTATACTGTTAAATGGGACAATCCAGACCTACCCAAAGGTACTGATGTCACTGTGAGGCACTTTCCTACTATGGATGCCGCACTAGAGTATGGCAGAGAGATTGCAAAGACTGTGGATCTAAGACGTGAATCAGAAGACAACCTAGCAGTGAGAACAGGATACAATCCTAAACCAGAGCCCAGCTCAGTGGTACCTGTTGTAATAGAAACTCAGTTTGGTCTTAGAGAGCTCACAGAGCAGGACGTATGGCCAGAACGATATGCAACTGACGCCTTTGCAAAGACCAAGAAGATTACCCCAGATTTAGATAAAGTTAGAGGAATTTAACCCATCAACCCTAAAAGCCATTCAGAGCCACAGGTCGGAAAGCAAATTTTCGACAGGCTGTATAACGCAGAGCCACGAAGTGGTAGCGGTCGCGATTTTTGTTCCGAGAGCAGGCTCTCTACACCAAAAGTCGCCAGACCCATCTATATCCCACCATTCCCCACGTTAAATCATTCCGGTGCCCCAAGGAGGACCTACCATGCGAGATAAAGACGATCCCATTCGCTATACCATAGACACGGATACACGAGAACTCATCGAAGCAGTCTTAAACAACAGTGAAACACTAGCCGACTGTCAGTGGGACGCCGATTCAGCGGACGATATACGACTCCTCAATCGTGAACTAGGGGAACGCTTCGGTATAGAGTATCACACCATAGACATAGAAGAGTCAGAGGATGGGGACGGAAACCTTACCCTCACCATAAAGGAGCAGAGAGAAACGGATGACCGTGGACACTTTCGCCCTAAGCTGGTTATTGACAACGACACTGATGGCTTCCCTGATAACGACAACTAAGGTTGATGATCACAAAGATGTAGACTTCTTTACACTATATAGAGTTGACGATCCATGTGATGACTGCGTAGATTGGCTAGAACATCTTAAGCCGTTGAGTCAATACTACCCTACTACACGCCAGGAAAAATAGCATATACCCATTAGATCTATATAGTGATAAGACTATAGTAGAGTCAACCATTGCATAGTCGAAGAGTCAGACTAGCGTCCAACTCTCTGTTTAGCGTCTAAATAAAGCTATCAAGGGCTTAGGCCCCGCTGTAAGCAGGTTGGTATCCACAATGAAACAGACTAGATTCACACTATACACGAGTGACACAGACTCAATATACATATGGGACACAGTCATGGGCTATGCTATAGGAGTCATAACCAATAGGCACCGTGCTGAGCAGTTGGTAGAAGCACTGAACAAGGGCATTGGGGCATTGACTGTTCATTAGACGTCAGAGTATTCAAACTATGCCTGTCGCCACCTCTGTCAACCAAAATCATCTGCTCTTGCAAAATTAGAATTACCGTGTAAAATCGAGCCAAAACCGTACACCCATGGTGCCTATGGTGGCCTCGGGAGCATCCACAAATGCCTCGTCCATAACCATTTAAACCACATTCCACAATGGCCACTCCGTGGCCTCACTCTGACTCTACTACACTATAAGGACCTTGACCTAGCTCTACTATAGCTATAAGGCTCACTACACTACTATAGTCACTAGACCTCACTATGCTACTATAAGGCTCACTACTGAACTCTTCACTACGTTGGTCACTACGGTTCTCACTACTATATAGATTCAGTATGTCTTTGTGATTGGCTTCTTCATGGCCTAGAGGTGACCGGTGGTGATCAGGGGAGGAGAGAGGGGGAGAAAGCCAGATCTGGGGTCAAAGGTGTTCGGCCTGATATTCTCCAATGATATCAATGACTTAGCGTACCCCGAGGGGTTCTTTAGAGTTCTTCTCAATTTCTTCAATGATTTCAAGAGGTTAGGAGACGGCTGAACCATCAGGCACCTGGGGTGTATTGAACTCCGGTATCAATCTTTCGAAAACGTTCCCGGCGGGTGGATCTATCTGCGATCCTCTATGTGGTAAACCCTCTTGCCCTCCTTTCCCTTATTGTTCTTATAGTATAGCACCAATGGGGTTAGAAGTCAACCAAAATATCGTCTTTTTTTAATCTTTTTTTTGGTAAAATAATGGTTGACATTTGGATTGAAAGATGGTATACTGTATAGACAATAAGGAATTAGAGAGGGCTTAGAATTATGAAATTGGTAATCCAGACACAATACAAAGAGAACTATGGCGCACATGACTGGGACGGGACTGGTGAGTGTCCGCAGTATTGGAAGTTCAAGGGTGGCGAGACCTTTGTTATGGAGATCGAGGATCCCAATGTTCGCCCCAACAATATCGATGATCTACGTGATCTGATCGAGTACAAGGACCACGGTTCTGAGGAGTTCGTATTGGATTGGAGTTTCGTTGATCCAGGTGAGAAGTTCTGCGACGAGTGGGAGACACCATGGACTATATACAAAGAGATCGATGGTAGCTATTATGCCTCGCGTTTTGTACCCGCAGAGGACTATTGGCAACCTGGCTTTAAGGGCAAGGCTCAGAGCTATCTTATGAAGCAGGGTGGTGAGAGAGAACACTACCAAGAGGAGTATATCAAATTGAGTGAGCCTGAATTGGTTCACTAGGAATAGGTAGGGAGTATAAACCCGGTTAGGCCTTAGACCTATATACAACTAAGGCGGGAGAGCTAGGCGCCCTCACAGAAAGGCCTAGCATTATTCTGTGGCATTTTTGCAACATCTGAACCATCAGGCATCGGGAGCGTATGTTTATTATAACACGTTTTGGACGAGATGTCAACCAAAAAAAGAATCTTTTTTTATTAAATTAGGGGTTGACATTGACCTATTTTGGTTGTATACTGTTTATATAATTAGGAGGGCAACTTAATGAAAAGAACAATACTAACGGCGGCGGTGTTTGCAGTGATAGGATCATACTCAGTAGCCGCAGAGAAACTAACATCATTCGATCATGCGGCAGAGCTTACCAGCCAGGCCAAGCAGATCTTATTCCAACAGTTGAATGAACAGAACGCTCACAATGCTAGCCACCCGGCGATCACTTGTTTAGCAGAGAACATCTACTTCGAGGCTAGGGGCGAGAGCTTCAAGGCCAAGATAGCAGTGGCCAACGTCACACGTAATAGAGTAGAGGATGCCAGATGGCCCAGTACCTACTGTGGTGTGGTCCAGCAGGGGCCTGTGAGGGAGAGTTGGAAGACTCGATCAGACAAGAGTCTAGCAGAGAGTGACAGGGTCTACTATCCCAAGAAGCACAGGTGTCAGTTCAGTTGGTTCTGTGATGGGGCCAAGGATATCATCTGGGCCAACAAGGAGCAGACCGGTGAGACCATCGAAGGTAATGCTAGGGCTTGGAGAGAATCAGTACGTATTGCGATCGCGGCTCTGGGACAGGGCGACTACATCATCAGGGACAATACCCTTGGTGCCACCCACTACTATAATCACAATCTAGTTGATCCGAATTGGGCCGACTCATTTGAGACCACTGTGGTTATAGGAAATCACACATTTAAGAAATAAAGTGGTTGACATTTGGATAGAATGGTGCTATTATATAAACATAATAAGGAGGGCGACTAGATGAGTATGTATAATTTAATTGAAGACAATGTAAACAAGTTCTGGGATCTTGCTAATGACAAGGCTGGAGAGTGCGAATCCTACGATGAATTCGTAGAGCAGATGACACCCCATGCAGATCTATTACAGGGATCATCAGAAGGTGAAGACCTAGATGACACTCTATCAGAAGGATGGAGCGAATACTGGGCAAAATATAATATGTAATTATTTGTCATTTAAACCAAAATAATGGTTGACTTTTGGTTTAGATGACTGTATACTGTAAGTATAAACAATAAAAGAAAGAGGGCAAATGAAACAGGTAATCAATACAATAAGTGGTTTTTTAATAGTAGGTGGTCTTATGGCAATGGCTGGTTCAGCTAACGATTGCGATGGGGCTTGTATGGAAACGGCTAACACCATAGGCGAGATGCTTACGGTAGCTGGTATTGGCGCGGCGATGATGGCAATGGGTGCTTTGATCTTAATCAAAAACAGCCAGGAGATATAGATGCTAGAGATAATTGGATTTATCGCTGTAGGTTATTTAATCTTCAAATTCGCACCCTTAATCCTAGAAGCTGGATTCAAGTTCGCTGTAATCTGTTTAGGATTCGTAGCGTTCCTATTCATCTGTGCATGGATATGGGGATCGATTTTGGTAATGATTAATTAAAAATAATGGTTGACATTCAAAGAAATTGAGTGTATAATATATATATTAACAATTAGAAGAGGGCTATAAACTATGAAACTTAAGAACATTGGATCAAATATGACAGAGATCGAAGTTAACGGCAAGAGCATCATGTTCAGCTATGAGACTCCGGTTGCAGGTTATTGTGAACAGGGTGCGTTTAGAACTGACGAGAAGTTCAGCGTTACCACAACCAAACAGATCAACAAGTACCTAGGTGGCAAAGACGTAGGTAGGGTTGTACCCCAGAGTTGGATCGAAGGGTTGGTTCACTAAATGAAAACGATTTTGGTTGTTCTTTGTGCTATGAGCTTGACGGCTTGTGGTACAATGACTCCGAAAGATATGTTGAAAGGTGCTAACACCATCCGAAACATATCAAAGATAACCACTCCAGGGGTAGAAGAAGAACTGGTCACAATGACCAAAGACATCTTTGATCCTACTAGGGGCGGTGGCTTTAACAAATAAAGTGGTTGACATCCCAACTGTTTTATGTTACAATTAATGGATGAATAGGCAAACTAAAGGAGACACTATGTCAACAAGTAAAATGTATACCGTAGCAGGAACGTCAACGTTCAACGGCAAGACTAAAGTAAGGTTCGCGAATGACTATGTAAGTAGGTTCAAGATCCTTGTAAAGAATCAACACGACAACATCAACATCTTAGAGCTTGACTCAGCAATGAGCAAGGCAGATGTATGTAAGTTCTTATCGACTCACGCAGAGTTCCAAGGTGAAGACCAGCAGAGTGCGATCAACGAGTTCGTGGTAAGAAACATCAAACTTGATACAACTCCAACGGCACCGGCTCAACCCGTAGCTGAAGTTGAAGTAATCGAGTCAGAGCTAGAGACTGCATAATTGCAGTCCAACTGGGGTGCGTTAGGAATACTAGACGCATCCTTTAGAAGAAGGTGGTTACGAATGGTCAATACTAGTTCACGTTGTATTAAACCAGAGTCCGATCAGATGCGAACCAAGGCTCGGCCACCTTCATTCTATAAACCCTTCCAATCAGATCAGAAGAGGATCATCTCACACTAATACAGCCTGCGTGGCGGAATAGGTAGACGCAACGGACTTAAAATCCGTTATCGATTACGGTGTGTGGGTTCGAGTCCCTCCGCAGGCACCAAAGTTCACCCGCTCTTAGCTCAGCTGGATAGAGCAACTGCCTTCTAAGCAGTAGGTCACAGGTTCGAATCCTGTAGAGCGGGCCAATTCTTTTTTAATCTTTTTTAATCTTTTCGGTTGACAATTGGATAGAGAGGTGCTATATTATATGTATAGTAACAAACAACGAGGGCAACAATGATTAAGATTTTTAATTCAGCATACGGACGCAATTCAGATGCACGTGAGATTCCACTTAGTGAAGTCAACATCGTCACTCAGTCGATCAACTGTTACACTGGCGCACCTTACATCCTATTTGAACACAAGGACTTCCCACTAGGTGCATTGATGGCAGAGTACAATGGATCTGTTTGGAGCTGTGATTTAGATTAATTAGGGGTTGACAAACTCCTAGATTGGTGCTATAGTATAAACATAATAACAAATGAGGGCAAACATGAATTATGAAGTAACAACACAATACCGCACCCTAGCAAAGACTGGTAGGGAAATGATGGACTTCTCCGAGTTCTTCGGAGTACACAATGGCCTAGGACATCTTAAAGATGATGAACTTGCCCAACTGAATAGGCTGACCCACGTGGGTGGATTGCTTACCAAGATGGGTGTTACCTTTGGCCCACGCTTGTCAGATCTCACAGATAGTGACAAGGAATTAATTGCCAAATTCAGCAAAAAAGAACTTGACTTACAGAACGTTTGAGTGTATACTGTAAGTATAACAATTAGAAAGCAGAGGGCAAAATGGCAACAGATATAAAATCACACGCACCAGGAGTTCACCTAACAAGATTCGCAGGTGGAACCAAGGGAAGCTGTGTGCAGATAACTACCAAGAAGTTTCACAAGGTGGACAGCATGGCAGACCTTGAGACGTCAGCAATGTTCTTCGACAACGTTTCTCTAACCAGAGCACAAGCGGCGGCACTAGCGGCTGACCTACTTGACTTTGCTCAGTTCAGAGAGCAAGAAGACCACAGTGAAAAAGAAGCCCTTTAGGGGTTGACAAGTGTAGCACTTGGTGCTATACTATAAGAACAATAAGGGCATTAATTAAAACAACTGAGAGGGCACTACATGAACAAGCAAATCGAAATTAAGAGCGGAAGCTACAAGATCCGTGGTAAAGACGTTGAACTAGCCGGAATGGTATTTCCAATGGTAGAAGAGTTCAAGGTTGGTAGCCAGGGTGGTTACGTAACAGTGGACGGCAAGGCAATGGCTGGCTTTCCAGATCGTAACATCAAGATCAAAGTTAACAGCGAAGCTGACTATGCATTAACAGCTAAAGCCACAACCGTACGTGAAGAGACAGACGAAGAGACCATTGAGCGTCTTAGAGAACGTTTCCAGATCCTAGAAGATATGACACGTGCCTGTAAGAAAGGCGATGTACGTGCAATGATAGTAACAGGACCTCCAGGTGTTGGTAAGAGTTTTGGTGTAGAAAAAGTACTAGGCAAACATGATATGATTGCCACACTATCAGAGAAGGCTCCCAAGTATCAGGTAGTCAAGGGTGCTATGAGTGCTATCGGACTCTACTGTAAGCTGTTCAACTATGCAGACAAAGACAACGTATTGGTGTTCGATGACTGTGATAGTATACTACAAGAAGACCTGTCGCTTAATATTTTAAAAGCCGCACTAGACTCTAAGAAGACTAGACGAATCCATTGGAATACGGACTCATTTAAATTAAGAAATGAGGGTGTGCCAGACAGCTTTGAATTCAAAGGTTCAGCAATCTTTATTACCAACATCAAGTTTGAAAACGTTAAGAGCAAGAAGATGAGAGATCACTTAGCGGCTATTGAAAGCAGATGTCATTACATCGACCTAACAATAGATTCAGAACGTGAGAAGATGTTACGTATCAAACAGATCGTAGGTGATGGCATGCTGAGTCAGCACATGTTGGATGAAGAAACTCATGAGAGGGTAGTAGACTTCATCGACATTAATAAAAAGAATCTCCGAGAGCTGAGTCTAAGGACTGTGCTCAAGGTGGCCGATCTCGCTAAGGCCTTTCCCAGCAATTGGGAAGCTATGGCTGAGAATACAGTACTGAAAAGAGTCTAATAGCCCTCAACCCTGACTCTGTACTGTACCGAAACCCTGCTAGTGTGCCCTCGCTATGCAGGGTTTCCCCTTGAATTATTTTCAAAAAAAGATGCTTTTTTGGTTGACTTTGTCTCCAAAAGGCTCTATAATACATAGTATATTAAATAAAAAAGAGGGCTAAAAATGCAATACAAAGTACACCAAATACACTTAACAGATGCAGAAGTAGATCTTATCAATGCAGAGGGTCATGACGCTGTACACAAACAGAGTCTAAAACTTGATATGGGTCTGCGTAAGAACGACACAGGAATGGTTGCACGTGATGCAATGAACAGAGGCTACTACACACATGTGGCCAACATAGAAGCGGATACACTAGAAGAAGTGTTCCACATAGGCAACGTAGGTCCAGAGAGTGCTTACACTAGACTGAGCCCTATGCATTCAATAAGCGTAGGTGATGTAGTTGAAAGTGAAGATGGAGTGCAATCAGTGGTTGCAAACTTTGGATTTCGTCAGTTGGCTCCTAGCAATTAGGGGTTGACTTTTGGGCAAAGAGACTGTATTATAATACTATAAACTAACAAAGAGGGCATAATATGTTATCAAGTATACAATCAACAACTACTACAACAGACGCAACAGCTACACTAGAACAGCTACAACAGCAGGCTAAGAACGCCGCTAGTATAGCACAGACAGCTTTCCTTACCAAGTGGGTAGAACAAACAGGTGGCAATGAGTATGGTGAGCCAATGTACTGTGGCTTTGCTTGGGTCACTGTTACACCAGAGCACAAGGGTAACACACGTCTAGGCAAGCAGGAGCGTACTGTGTTAGAGCGTATGGGCTTCCGTAAAGACTGGACAGGCAAGGCTTGGCAGTTGTGGAACCCAACAGGCTATGCAGGACAGAGCATGGACGTTAAGGAGTGTGGTGCACAGGCCTACGCTGACGTGCTTAGGACTGCAGGCTTTAGAGCTTACATGGGTAGCAGAGCAGACTAATTTAATACAATAATAAACTAGAGAGGAGGCATACTTGTTATGCCTTTTTTCTTGACCGTCGGAGGCATAAGAAAATAATAAAAAATAATTTCCACCGGGGGGCATATAAACAATTTTCTACACTAGCAAAATTTGGCATGCAT
>OBMK010003315.1_pt1 | contig 11314 bp, 11 predicted proteins | sample 1539081 | NCBI WGS metagenome assembly OBMK01 (sample SAMEA3355528, study PRJEB22509) | marine metagenome | biome: marine; feature: river plume; material: water | place: USA | collected 2010-08-07 | depth 0.5 m | reverse complement strand
GAAATGTAACCACTCTGTTTCTCAACGAACCAACTGCTTCCAGTTCTGGTCCTTCGAATCCACCGCGCTTGGAACAAACATCAATAATTTGTACCATAGTTGCGATATCTTGTAGAGACAGTTGAGGTGCCTCGGTTTGTGCAGTTTCTACTGCGTTTACTTCTTCAGTCATTTTCTTCTCCTTTGCAAAGTTAGACTAATTTAAGAGATCCCGACCATTCGGCAATCTCCATATTATCCCCATCATTATAATGGGAGATTCTTTCTGTGTACTTATATTTATACACCATAGCTACTAGTTCTCTCTAAAGCTATAAAATATTCTACAGGGTAATTCGTATTCTGCCAGTTTGAAATCAACTTAGAGCTGATCGACACATAATAATCACCAGGTAGTAGTTTCAAGTTTGGGATATTAACCACAAAGTTGAACTGTTCTTTACATGAATTGTCTTTATCTACCACAATATCAAATGTATTGGCAGTAGAGTCTTTAACGTCTAAGACACTTGCTGTAACCAGTCCGTTATTACCACTTAGAGATAACTCCGTATGGCCTAGAACCGATGCTGCCTTCTTGATCTGATCCAATACTTTTTCGGAAAGATTAACTCCAACTTCCGAATTAGGCATTGTAATATCCTTAGTCGGTTGTGTTAGAATTTCTGTCTCAGCAAAGTAGTATCTGATCTTCTGATCTCCGTTAGACATAGTTAACGACTTATCATCAAATGATACTGCCGCGTTTTCAATAAGACCATGGACTGATAGGAATTCGTTTAAGTCATAGACTCCGAACTCCAATGGAAAGTCCTCAGTGATTTCAGCAATGGCCATAATGTTCTTAGCCTCTGAAATTGTTTTCACCTTTTGGCCAGGTTTTAATACTAGGTTAGGGTTAACCATAGCGAAGTTTTGTAATACCTTTAAGGTATCGTCTGAAATAATCATTTGTTCTCCTGTTTTTTCATAGTTATATTATAACACATTTACGGTTAAAAGTAAAGGGTTATTTATCATTATTAGCATACATGCGATCATGTTCATACATCGCAAGTAAACCGTAGTGCAAGACTTTGGCTAGATCCTTTCTAAAATCCGCAGGGCAGTCTCCCTTCTTTCCATATCGTGCGACATATTTGTCAACATTACCTAGAAAGAATCCCATACCATGGCCTCTGTCAACTATGACCTCAGAGGATTGAAGTCCTCCTTGTCCATAATGAGCACCGTAGGTAGAATCGATATAAGTTTGGAGCTCTGCAATAAGAGCTCCTTCATTAAATTTATAATCAGGTTTAGAAACTTGGTTCATTGTTTTCCTCTGTTGTTGGCTCATCAAATGTAACCCCTTGATCCACTTTTGTGTATAGGTCAAGGAAAGCCAGTTTAGTGTCATCGTCAAATCTCGCAATACATAGGTCGATTGACTTCATTTTATCCGTGAAGATAGAGAAGGTTTGGACAATGTGGCACAACCTTCTGGTTGAAATGACTTCATCAACACCATCATCATAGAATGTCTTTCTGATGATATCTGCCCAAGCAACTAAATTCTCAGCAAATGCATTATCAACCAGATCAAATTTCTTCATGTGATTAATAACAATTCTCTTTTCAACTGCAACACTAGGAAACTGTTGGTCAACAGCCACTGTGAATCTCTCCAAGAATGCATCGTCAATGATAGACGCCGCTGTGAATCTTCCGTCTTCTGAACCTTTACCTTTTGTATTCGCTGTCGCTATAACATTGAAGCCAGGCGCAGGAGTGATTGTTTCGCCCGTTTTCTTAACGAGTACAGGTTTACCTTCAAGTATACCTTGAAGACACATAATTTTATTTGTAGCTCTATCAATTTCGTCGAGAAGAAGGATTGCACCATTCTCCATTGCCTTAAGTACCGGCCCTTTTGAAAAGACAGTCTCGCCATCAATAAGTCTAAATCCACCAAGTAAGTCGTCCTCATCTGTTTCTGGGTTAATCTGCACTCTGATAAACTCTCTATTGAGCTTAGCTGCAGCTTGTTCGACCATGAAAGTCTTACCGTTACCGGATAATCCAGAAATATACACTGGATAGAACATCTCAGATTTGATAATCTTAACTACGTCATTAAATGAACCCCATGGGACAAATGTAGGGTCAATTTTGGCAAATGATTTTTCTTCATTCACGATTGACTGCATCTTTGCAACATCAGGACTCAATTCTGGTTCTACTGTACTAAGAGTAGGTCTGACCATCTCGATAACATTTGAGAGGTCATATGTGCCGATCTTTACCCTACTATCTTTTTGGATAAGAGGGACAAAGTCTGGACTTCTATAGCCCATAGATTTGGCTGTATCCACAATGATATTCTTCCTGAATTCATTCTGGTCTGGGTACGTTGTCATTAGTTTCTTGACAATGTTTTGGGTTGATATTCTCACTTCATTCATAATTTAATCCTTATCATTATTTTTTAATATGTGTATATTATACTACGGCTTTGGCCATTTGTCAACACTTTTGTTGAATTAATTTGCATTATTTTAGAACATTTGGTTATATACATATAACCTTTTATAACTTTGTGCCATTATGCTACCGCCTTTCCGAACTTAGTCATTAAGACTTTGTTCTGTTTCTTACTCTTGGCAAACTTCTTAAATGCCGTTCTAATATTGGCATTTGAAGCATCCTCATTAACCGAAAATTCGTCTTCGTTAGTTTCAAGGTTCTTACCGCCTTTTACTAAGTAGTACTCTTTGTAACCAAGAACATTCTCTTCTGCAACACACTTGTTTAATCTGTACTCCTTGTTTGCTGCAATCTTATATCCTTCTGATCCAACATTTTTTTCATTCGCTAGGATCCAAAGTCTCTGTCTCCAATCAGAGTTATCATCTGCCATGAAGAATCCGATATTAGTAGTACCGTGTTTCTTGGCCATATTATCAAGAAGAGATTTGGTAGTCGCTCTTGACGCGGTGTTTGTTTTTATCATTGTTCCCGCGACTTCTATAATAGCAGTATGTCTGTTTGGGTAATATGAATTATTATCATTACGTGAGTATGTTGAAATTCTATTTGCATCACCATCCGTAAATGTGATAAAATTCATCTTTTCTACACCATGTTTAGCTTTGAATTTCTTAACAAGGTGCGTTGATACCATGAGAGCTTGGTTAAGAGGAGTAGAACCCCATTCTTCAAAGGTACATAGGTTACCCCAACTCGTAGTATTAGCTCTGAAATGCATATGTTTCATTGAATCAATAAAGTCTGCTTTATTAAATGTTGATGAACAGATATGAGGCATTGAAAGATTGTCAAGATCGGCGACACCTGGATTCTTTTGTTGAAACTCAAAATTGGTTCTCGGATTGGTTGAAGTAAACCCATAAACATCGAAGGGGATGTTAGTAGCTTTACAAAATGTAACCAAGTGCATGACCTGGGACATAACTTGTTTCATTGAACCTGACATTGAACCGGACATATCAATTAGAAGCATCATCCCGTGATTTTTAGCATTGGCCAGTTTTGTAGAATTTAAGAAGATGTCTTCGTTTGTCTTATACGACCAAAGTCTGTTAACATCAATCTTACCAGTTTTAGCAGTAGTACCTCTACTGTACTGATAAGCAGCTTTTCTCATTTCAAACTCTTTTACGGCAACCTGGACATTTTTCTTTAATGTCTTCATATATGGTTGGAATGCATCAGATACATCATCAGCAGACCCGTACATCTCTCCGTAAACTTCATCTTGTAGTTTTCTAGCTTCTTTTAAGTCAGAATAATTAATTACAGCAGCTTCAATAGCAGCTTTATTAACATCTCCGATATATACTGGTTGTTCACCGTCTTCACCTTTGGTTAAGGTCTTCTCCATTTCTCTAAAGATTGTATCAGTTACTGACTGGTCTTCTTCAGAGTGAACTGGTTGAGCAGCTTTTACTGATATATCTTCTTCTATAGTCTCTTCGACTTCTTCATCAGATTCTGTGTTTTCTGTTTGTCCTGAATCATCTTCCACGTCTTCTCCCGATTCCTCATAGTCATCGTGGCCCGAAGGTTCTGACATTTCCGGTTCATCCTGTTCATTGTTCTCTTGTGACTCCTGAGGTTCTGGTTTTTGCATCAACTCGTCTTGGTTCTCTTTAGTCCAAGCTAAGATGTCTCTGACTAGTATAAGGACTTCATCAAAGGTTTGTGTTTCTAATGATCTGGTTAAGAATACTTGTTCTTCTGAAGTAAATGGTACTTCTAGCTTAGAACCAAGTTTAGTTTTAAGATTGATCTTGTCTATAAGTTTGACTTGATCCCAATCAATATCTGTAAGAGGTCCGAAGAATTCTCTTTCAAGTAATCTTTCATAGCCTCTATTAAAAGAACCGACCAGTCCAGGATATCTGGATTGAATCTTTCTTTCAATTCTTGCATCTTCTACCACATTGATATAAGACCTAGGACATCCTTTTAATTTTTCAGGGCTATCATGCCAACCTTCAAATGGAGTTTCTAATGCATGACCAACTTCATGGCCAACAAATAGGTCATATACATCCTTGTGCATATCTTCCCATAACGGAAGACCTAATACTCTGTTCTTAATATCAAACCACGCAGTCTTGTAGTTACCATGTTGAATAGTAACATTCTCTTTAGCGAGTAGTTTTGGTAGTAAAGTTGATGTGTTCATATAAACTCCTTATCTTTTATATGTGTATATTATACTACGGCGTGGCACGTTTGTCAACACTTTTGTTGAATTAATATCGTTTAATGTCGCATTTCTTATACTTTGTAGTTATATCCTTATAACCAGCTCGAATAAGACTATCGGATTTTGCTGAAGTTCTTATGCTTAAAGAATTCTATCTTACTACGGAATTTGTTCTCTAGCACATCACCTTTGTGAGATATAATAAACACATTGGAATCATCGTCCAGTGTGCTTAAAATCTTGGTTAGATTTTCAACCCCATCCACGTCCAGACTGGAGTCAAAAGTTTCATCCAGAATCAGTAGATTTGTACTGGCAGAATTCTTCATCTTAGCTATCTGTCTCCAAGTAAATAGAAGGGATAAGTCAATTCTCTGCTTCTCACCTTCGGAGAATGATGCATAATTAAATGAATCACGATGCCTTGATCGGATGGTTTCGTTGAAGTTCTCATCCAGATGGAATGCAACAAAGAAGTCCAGAATCTGTAAGTAGTTATTGATTAACCTATTCATAACTGGTAGATACTGTTTAATGACTTTGGTCTTAATCCCAGTGTCTTTTAGCATCTCGCCGATTACTTCGTTATAGGTTCTCTCTTCTACATACTGGAGCTTCTTCTCTGTTGATACATCTTTGGATTCTCTTAAATCATTAAGTTCTTGTTTAGCACCTTTTAAGTCGCCAGACTGACTTGATAACCCATTAATCTCTTTTTGGACTTTATCAACTTCACGTTGGATAACAGTTATCTTATCATTATTAGAGTTAATTCTTTGCTGTCTCTGTCTTAGCTCATTAAGTTTATTCTTAATTTCAGTACCTTCTCTTTCGGCAATAGCAACTTCTTTTTGAATCTGCTCTATCTGATTCTGAACATCACTTGCGTCTTTCTTGATAGCAGTAAGTTTAACTTGTTTAATACTACTATCAATCTCTTGTTCACAAGTTGGACAGTTATCGTTGTCTTCAAAGAATCTTGCATCTTTTACTAGTGATTTGATTTTACCAGTATTCTGTGCTTGTGCAGTCTTTATATCAGACATTCTATCCATGAATACACTTTGTGACTTCTCTTCGGCGGTAATAAGAGCTGTTAAGTTCTTACCAACTTCCTTAGAATCCTCGAACAGATTGTTAATTTCTGTCTTATGGTCTTCAATAGAGTTTCTCTTCTGTTCTATCATATCCTTGTTGATAGATTGTAGGTTATTAATATATTTCTGTTGTGAATCCATCTTAGTTTTGTATATATCTATCTGATGGTTTATATCACTCAACTCGTCTTTGATTTTGGAGTTTCTTTCTTTTAATAACATATTCATCTTAGAGAATATTTGAATATCCAATAGGTCTTCAATAACTGCTCTACGACTCCACGCTGGTAATTGCATAAATGGGATAAAGGAACTGCTCCCTAATACAACTACCTGGTGGAATGACTTGTGATTCAGTTTTAGAATATTGGTTTCTAAGAATTTTTGAAAGTCTCGCATACTTGATGCTTGATTAATCATGTTTCCATTCTGCCAGATTTCAAACTTGTTGGGTTTAATACCACGAACAATCTTAAACTCTGCATTACCAATATCAAACTCTACTTCTACTATTGCTTTCTTACCATTAATAGAATTAACTAATTGAATCTTTGCAATATCTCTATGGGGTTTACCAAACAGACCGAATGATAATGCATCCAATAATGTGGATTTACCAGCGCCGTTTTGGCCTACAATAAGTGTGGTTGGGGATCTGTCTAGTTTTACTTCAATGAATTCGTCGCCGGTGGATAGAAAATTCTTCCACTTACATGATTTAAAATGTATCATACTACCTCTAGGTTTTGTGCTTCAGTATATAGTTTTCTCAATTCAACTTTGATATGGTCTTTATCAAGTTCCGTATCTACTGCTTCGACATAGGAATCAAGAAGTTCTGTAGTATCTTCTAGGGATATTTTCTCGTCATCGACGCTGTCTCCCAGATACTCTTCAAAAGATTCTGCAATCTTTAATTCGTATGTTTCTATAGACTGTAACCGATCGACAAACTTATCGAACATATACAAGTCATTCTTATTTATAACAATGAGTTTAATAAACTTTTTCTCAAATTGTGACACATCAATAGTATTATAATCTGTTTTAGTATCGTCATAAATAACTTTCTTAAACATAGTAATAGGATTACGGACTGGAGTAATTTCTCTAGTCTCTGTATCTAATATATGGAAGTACTTAGGGTCATCAACATCTGCCCAAGTAAATTCTAGCTGTGAACCAAGATAACTCACATTACCCTGACTTGATCTAGTATGGAAATGACCAGAGATAACCTGTTCAAACCTAGAGAATATATCTGCATTCATACCGTGTGGATTAGGGACACCTGCTAATAAATCAAACCCCTTTAATTCTAAATGGGCGCCAAGAATAGGAGCTTTACAATTCATAGCAAAGTCCACATACTCTTCATAGTTGGCATTATTAATCCATGGAATAACTGCAACACCTAAACCGTCATAATCTAACACAGTAGGTTTCATTATGATATTTACATTACTAGTAAAGTATCCAAGAAGTTCTTTAAGGGAACATAGTTCGTTGGTGTTCTTATAAAAGACATCATGGTTACCAGGAATGATATCCATAGTAATGCCCATGTCACGCATAGGCTCGAGGAAATGCTTACGATTGGCATTGAGAGCCTTAAAGTTGACAAACTTTCGGTGTTCATAGTAATCACCTAAGTGTAAGATGTTCTTAATGTTATGTTCTTTAAGATACGGAAAGAATATATCCGTATAGAACCGTTCGTGATATTGTAAAAAAATATCTGATGAATTTCTTACACCACAATGTGTATCATTTAAAATAGCTACTTTCATATATTATACCATAAATAGTTCTAGTTTTTCACGTTCTTTTTCTTCTTTAGCAAATACTTTGATTTTCTCGTCCTTTGCTTTAACTTGGTCGATTCTCTGTCTTAGTGTATCAACATACTGTAGAGTTTGTTCAGCTCCTGCATCATCCATACCCATAGCAACGAAATCCTCAATACCACATTTCTCAATATACTTGAACTTGATATCCTGTTGTTTCTTTTCTTTGGTTATTCGCCTAATAAAGGCGAAATAGCATATCTGTGTAAAGTAAGAGAATGCATTAGGTTTACCAGTCCTAGTCGCCGCTTCAATGTTATAATTACCAATGGCACGTAGACAATTTTCTACTGCATCCATGACCATTTCTTCTCGGTAAGTATATCGTACAAAGTTAGGTCTATGTGATAAGCCTTCAGCAATCTTAATGAAACATGTTGCGATATAGTCGGTTACTATAGGCAATGTCATTTCTGCTTCTCTTGCTGCCAGAGCTTCCTTAGCATAGTCATAGACTGCTTCAGAGAAGTCTCTGTTATTTACATAGTGTGGTTTTTCTTTGGGTTTTAGTTTTGCCATAATTGGGTTTCCTCCATAATTAGTATATTATAACATGCTTTCATTCAAAAGTAAAGGGTTATTTTAATTAATTTTATTTGAAATAAATGTAGAAAATGGTTGACAAAATGTGAGGCGTATGATATAATATATTAGTTCACCCGGGGGGTTAGAGGTATACTACAAATTAATGTATGGTTTCTTTATCTGGATTAAGTAATATATCGTCCAACTCCTCTAGTTCATGATCTTCTATTTCAAATCTGTTACATATAGTGTTAGTTATTCTCTCCATGATGGATTCAGCAGACTCCGGTGGTGGTAGTGGTTCTTTACGAGCCAAGGCATACTTAATATACTCTTGTTTAATAACATCCATTACACTGGAATCACCTATAATATTATGTTTATCTATCGAATATCTATTCTGTTCGGAGAATGGGAACCATGGGCTGAACTGATACCCACCACCCAATGAACTAAGAACCGAAACCGGTCTTTCAACTAGATAATTGTCTCTGTTATTATTACTAACCAAAGCAATGATGTTATCACCGTTGATTAGTTTAAAATTCCTGATATTCATGTCTTCCATATTATATATTTATATCATACACATTGTAGTCAAACTTCTCTTTAGCATATATTTTAATGCGCTCTGCCGCATGAACCAAGGTATAGTTCTTCTTACTCTTCCAATGCAGATCATCAGCTATATCATATACTTTAGTATCTATTCCATCAGCGGACTTTCTTAAACCACGACCGATCGACTGCAATACACGAATCTGTGACTTACTTGGCGACGCGAAAATTATGTTATGAAGTCGTTTAATATTAATTCCAGTTGAGAATGTACCCATAGAAGCAACAATAATTGCATCATCCTGCCCCTCGGTAATAGCTCTAACATTCTCTCTATCATCAACACCTGTCTCTCCACTTACATAAAACAGACTTCGGTCAGTATCTTTTAATTTATTTCTTAATATGTCGTGTAGAGGTTTTCCGTGTTTATCAACATATTGGAATAATATGAGTGTATTACCAACACTATCAATGGCTAGATTTGAGATAAAGTTATTTCTTGGTTCATACTTAACTATGAAATCCATCTCAGCTTGATAGTCTCTCTTTACTTTACAGTATTCATCAGCGTATTTTAAGAGTAACACGTTAATATCTAATTGGGCTAAATCGTTGTTATCCATTAATTTCTTAGTGGTAGTTACTTTGTGTACTGGTCCGAATAGCCCTTCAAGCACTAACTGATGGGTTTGTGTTCCATCCAAAGTACCCGTTGTTCCCATTCTAAATCTACACTCCGTACATTTCTCTAAGATAGAAGTTAATGACTTAGCTTTAAACGCGTGTGCCTCATCACCAATAACCATACCAAACGGCTGAAACCACTGCGGTTTTTCTTTATATATTGACTGCCATGTGGTAATTACTACCCTCTTTGGCACGTTATATTTCTCTTTACCTGCATAAATTTTATGGCAGTGCTCATCTACACTCCATTCATCAAACTGCGAATAATCAGAAAAGTCGGAATACATCTGTTCTACAAGAGAAGTTGTTGGTACAATTAGTAAAACATTATCTTCAGCAGCTTCTAAAAAGAACCTAATAGCCATGTAAATAATAAGAGATTTACCAGATGCCGTAGGGGATAGTAGTAAAGATTGTCCGTTAGTTAACGCATGTTCTAATGCTGCCAACTGATAATCTCTTGGTTCAATCTTATTTCCACCAGCAGTAATAGTTAATTCATTCAGTAATGCAGGTATATCAACAAGATTTTTAGAACCTGCCATACCATAAGTAGAATTATTATCCAATTCCACATCATAAGATCGAGCAGCTGCAAATTCGTATAAGTATTTGAACAGACCAGTATAAAGAGTTTTCTTTCTTAGGTCATATAACCGTATCTTACCATCCCACATTCTATTCTTATATGCTGGCATAAATTTATAACCAGGTACAAAGAAACAGAAATGTTCAGCTAGCTCCTGTTCTATAGAAGGTTCGGTGATAATTTCCAAGAATGCTTCATTTTTCTTTTTAATCTTTATTAAGTCCATGAGATATGTATATCTTTAGATTCCACTAGTAAATTTACGCCATTCAATCATATTCTTAATATTCTGATGACGCCATTTAATATTCTCCATTATCTCTTTAAGAGTATCACACATTTCTTTGGTATACTCCATCTTAGCCTGGTGTTCTTGTATAATAGGATCAGCATCATACCACTTATCCATATCACCTTTTAAGACTGTTAACCCATTAAGTGGATCATAGTCCCAACCTTTAGAGTCCATCTCCTCCTTGGTTAACTTACCATTATAGTGCATAAACTTATCTCTAAGTATGACTTTAAAGTCAAGTTCAAGTTTCTTTAGCCTCATCTTATTGACGCTATATAGTTCTAAGTATTTGGAGTGGAGTTTGGCGGAATCACGAGATGATTCATCTAGTCTCATTTCATCAATGAGAGAATCCGTCTTCCACATTTCTAGTATTTTTTCTAAGTTATTCATAATATATCCATGGTTTAAAATAGTGCTGTTTTAAGTACTATTATATCATACGCAGATGGCAAAGTAAACCCCTATTTAATTTCGTAATAGGTATACTTAAATGATGCGTCGGCCTGTAGATATTCTACATCCGTTTGTTGTGTTGAAAATTCTAATGCAGATAGATTGGTAGGAAAACAATCTCTAAAAACAATTTCTTTACTTACATTGTTATGTGATGTTAAGATAGACAGAGTAGCATCAAACTTATATGACTCACCGTTTTTATCATTGATGATATTATGCATCCAATTAAACATTTCTATATAGTTATCCATGTCTTCGGTTACATTAAACCTTATAGCTAACTCATCAAAGTTGATTCTATCACCAGTCATAGCAACATTTACGCCTTTATACGGTACTGTAGACTCTGATAGAGCAATACCCGGTAATGTTACAGCAGTACAGAAATATTCAATATTGGGAAACGAAGTTGCATCTACCCTAAATTGAAATCCTGTAGGACTTAAAAAATTCTTATTCGTTGTCAGTGACATTTTTATCTTCCTCTTCTGGTTCCTCTACAATAAGGCCCCACCAATTCCAGCGTCCATCTTCTAT
>OBMK010003309.1_pt1 | contig 11326 bp, 8 predicted proteins | sample 1539081 | NCBI WGS metagenome assembly OBMK01 (sample SAMEA3355528, study PRJEB22509) | marine metagenome | biome: marine; feature: river plume; material: water | place: USA | collected 2010-08-07 | depth 0.5 m | reverse complement strand
ATAGTATTGTTATGAATGCAACTTCAACCGCAGTAGAAAATACAACAGCAGATTCATTTGTTGTGAAACCTATTAGAAATGGTAACGGAACTCACCAGTTAGAATATAATCCAACTACAGGTGAAATTACATACGATGCGCTAGGTGCAGGCGGATATGGCGATGCTGATGTGTTTACATATTTGAATGTAACATTCGCCAATGACGGAGATGTTTTAAGCTGGGATACGACTGCTGGAGATTATGCATGGGTAGCACAGTCAAGTGGAGGTGCAGGTATTGCACTAACAGATTTAAGTGTTACCACAGCAAGTGCTGGAACAGCAGCTCTTACTTATAATAATACAACAGGCGTGTTTACATATACTCCACCAGATTTAAGTTCATTTAGTACATTTGACGGAGACTATAATAGTTTAACTAATAAGCCAACTATCCCAACAGCCTATACTGATAGTGATGTTGACACACATTTAAACACAGGCTCAGCAGGAACAAACCAAGTATTAAGTTGGAATGGTTCATACTATGATTGGGTAGCACAAAGCGGTGGCGGCGGTGCAACAAGTATTAATACTGCTGGTAACACAGGAACAGGTAGTGTTACTTTTGCGAGTGAAACATTAACTGCAACAGGAGCAACAGGACAAATTATTGTAGATGCCGCAGGGGTTTCTTTGAGTTTTAGTTTAGATGCAGACTTAACTGGTTTAACAACTATTAACAGTCACACTATACCAAGTGGAACCGGAACACTGGCACTAACTAGTGATATACCAACAATTACTGGTCATTCAAATCTTGTTGCATGGGACTTAGCAGACACTGCAAATTCAAAAGTATTAGATGCAGGTACGGCAGCAGACTCAGCGTGGTATTACGGTGATGTAGTAAGTGATCCGGCAAATCCAGCAACAAGTGTAGTGTTAGACATTTCGGCGGCTACATTTGCTGGTAACGTAATGGGCGAAGTACACGGTGATGTTAAACAGGCAGACGGTCTAACACTTATTCTTGACGTAGATGCTGGTGTAGGAACAGCAATGTATTACGGTGATGTAACTGGTAATGTAACTGGTGATGTAACTGGATTTGTTGAAAATGAATTTGATTTAACAGGAAGTGCGAGTCCTAATTATGTGTTTAATGCTGATTCTAAATATTTTCTATCAAACACAAATAATCCTACACTATACTTAAAGAGAGGTGAAAGATATAAATTTGAAAACATTTCAGGCTCTCACCCATTTAGAATACAATCTGTTAATTCAGCAGCAGGTACTTTATATAACGACGGTGTTACTAATAACGGAGGCACAGGTACTGTAACATTTATACCACCAATGGATGCACCGGATGAATTATATTATTATTGTACTAACCATAGCTCAATGAACGGTGTTATTAAGATTGTAGGAGAAGGCAGCACTGCTTCGGCGAGAACAACAGGCGCTGCTACTGCAACTGCATTAGGAGATGAGTCAGCTGCTGATATTACAATTCCGTGCGCAAAAACATTTACATTATTAAAAATACAGACTAGCCATGCTGCATGGGTAACATTGTATATTGACACAGCATCAAGAACTAATGATGCAGGTAGAGATATTAATACTGATCCTGAAGCAGGTTCGGGTGTACTTGCTGAAGTTATTACATCAGACGGTAGCACAATTAACATTACACCTGGTACAATAGGGTGGAACAATGACGGAACACCAGCTGCTCAAGTATATGCAAAAGTTGTTAACAAAAGCGGAAGCCAACAAGATTTAACAGTAACATTACACTACGTAGCACTGGAGGTGTAACATGGCAGAATATATTGTAACTCTTTTTCGTAAAGAAGATCTAGAGCAATTTTATTTAGATATGGCGTCAGCAGGATATAAATGTCTGTTGAAGCGTCCCTTGAGCAGAAATACACATTATGATCTAACAACAGAGCAAGTAAATGATATTCTAGCAGATGATCGAGTATGGGCAGTAGAACTTGTAGAAGAAATTAAAATTGCAAGGCAAATGTATACACCCAATCAACCATATCAAATTAATGGAACATTTTGGAAAGATGATACAATATCACCTTCCACTGTTAGTGTAAATGATTATCAATGGGCGCATTTGCATTGCAGCGGCAATATTGCAGATAGACAAAAAGGTAATTGGGGATCGACTGACGCAGTTGAAACTGCAACAGCAGGACCTTTTGAAATTTATAATGCTGGTAAAAATGTTGATGTAGTAATAGTAGATGATACTATGGCTTATGATTGTGAAGAATGGTATGGTCCTACTACAAATGTAAATAGATTTGTCCAATACCAATGGTTCAACATACACAATAACGAAGTAAGCTCTATCGACGACGACGGTCAAACATTACCTACTGGTAACATTAACTACTATACAAATGATAGTCTTCCAGTATATCATGGCAATCACGTTGGAGGAACTATTGCAGGAAAACATTACGGCTGGGCAAATGAAGCAAATATTTACAATTTAGCTGTACTAAGTCCGTATGTAACAGGACAGCAAGTAGGACCATATCTAATTTTTGATTATTTGAGAGCATTCCATTTAAATAAAGAAATTAATCTAGAAACAGGTTATCGAAATCCTACAATTACAAATCACAGTTACGGCGGCGTAAGAGTGAAAACAGATGAAACTAGTATTGTATTTGGAGATATTACACAGGTTGTATATCAAGGAGCAACTTACACTCCAGCATCTCCTCCTTCAGGAGGATGGACTCAAAGTGTTTTAGAAAGAGATTTTGGACTACGATTTAATACAGGCGCATATCCATCTTATAGTACTGGAATTGTTGCAGATGTACAAGATGCTATTGAGGACGGAGTTGTAATTATAGGTGCCGCAGGCAATGACAATCTATATATGGCAGAAAGCGCACTAGATCCAAATTGGAATAACACTGTAACAATTAACGGAGGAATAGGTACCATACCTTATATGAAAGGTGCTTGGCCTAATAGTGTAGACTCTGGTGCAATTACTGTTGGCTCTTTAAGTAACCGTGCTGACTTTAGACGATCTTCTTTTAGTAACTTTGGACCAGCTATAGATATATTTGCACCAGGACATAAAATTTTATCTGCATGGCCTAATCCTGCTACTATCACCGGTAGTTTAAACGGAGTAGGCATAGTAGACACAAAAGGAGCAACTCGAGGCAGCGGCAATTGGTTTTATCCTATTAACGGGACTAGTATGGCCAGTCCTCAAGTAGCTGGTATAATAGCCTGTGCAGCAAGTGGGAGGAAAAGGTTTTCACAAGAAGATGCTTATAGTTTAATACATAATACTTCTGAACGTAATGACATGTCATTTGATATTGCCGGCGGCTTATACGACGATGACACTTCTCAACACAATAGCCCTAACGAATACGTGCTTTCTCATAACCCAAGAAAGTCAGAAGGATATATTAGCGGATGGAATGGCAACACTTTAAAGGGTAAACGCAAGTCCAAAGACGTATCAAGGGGATTAACATCTCAAGCACAATTATTTCCTAGACAGAATACTTTAGTTGATATAGATCCGGAATACACCTTAAACACAAATGGTGTAGTTACAACTAACGAAGGTTCTAACGTAACCTTTGTACTACAAACAAAAAATGTAAGTCCAGACACACAAATACCTTTTACTATAACAGGTGTATCTAGTGCAGATATTGACGGCGCAAGTTTGACAGGAGTATTTACAGCATTGTCTGGTACTTCGCAAATATTTAACATAACAAGCGATAACTTACTCGAAGGTTTAGAAACAATGACTGTTACGCTAGATGGGTTAGGTGTAAGTGCAGCAGTCGGAATCAATGATACAAGTTACCCTAATTGGGATCCAGGTACTGACATTACAACTGCATTTTGGTTAGATGCTTCAGATACAGGCAGTTACACACTCAGTGGAAGCAATGTAACAGCAGTAACAGACAAAGCAGGCAATGCCACTGTTACAGTAAATGGCACTCCTGATACTAGCACTACACTGGACGGCAAGAACGTATTTACATTTGTTCCGAATGAAGATTTTACCACCGACGAGATTACACAAGCCAGCAATGGCAATCACTGGGCAATAGGGTTGATGCAATGGAACACTCGCAACAACTCACAGGATAGTTTCTGGAGTACAGAAAACAACAGCGGATCAATAGCAAATAAAAGAGACTATGCTATTAGTGCTGGCTCTAGTAATTTTGATGGCGAGTTGGATTTAGACGGATTAGTTTCAGGCAGGATATCATCCACCATAGGAAACAAACAGGATTTTGATTCAGGTGTAGCACAAAACACTTGGGTTATAATAGTTGCTATATTCAACAAGACAGGCAATCAAATTGCACTAAGGGTTGACGGTACAGATGCATTTACACCTGTGAATGATTATGACAACTCACTAGACACCCTTATGGATCTACGTATCTTCCGTAACAGATCAAACGAAAGAATGGGCGGTAAAATGGCAGAGTTTTTCTCATCTGCAACTATTCCAGGTACAGGCAGTACAGACATCTCAACTGTAGAAAAAGCAGAAGGTTATCTTGCCCATAAATGGGGATTGACCGGAAGCTTGCCATCAAACCATCCATATAAGAATACTCAACCATAAATACTTTATGAGCAGAAGATTCGCCCAAGGTAAGTTTCATATGAAAAACCCAGACAAGTATATGGGCAATACCTCGCCGACATATCGTAGTGGCTGGGAATATCATTTTATGAAGTTTTGTGATGACCATCCTAATGTAGAGAAATGGGTAAGCGAAGGTATACGCATACCATATCGAAATCCGTTGTCAGGTAAACAAACAATATATGTACCAGATTTTTTTATTAGTTATATGGATGTGTCAGGTAAAAAACATAACGAGTTAATAGAAGTAAAGCCTAGTAATCAAGCACTAAAAGAAAAAGTAGGCAAGTCAAAATACAATCAAGCACACTATGTTATTAATCAAGCCAAGTGGGGCGCAGCAAGAGCATGGTGTAAACAGAAAGGTGTGATCTTTCGTATTGTAACTGAGCAAGACATTTTTCACACTGGTGGTAGAAAGTGATGCTTAGTGATACATGCATTTATATTAATAGTTCTTATTGGATCAGGTGAAGACGCAAAACAACAGCCTAGTCCTATGTATTTTAGAAGTATAGACGTCTGTCAATACTATGCTAGACGTATACCGATGCAGTATGGAAATTATGGCAGTAAATGGATGGTACCTGAGGAACATAGAATTACTGCATATTGCAAGCCTGTAAAAGTTAACCCCCAAAATACTACTGTATATGATCGTTAAATTTGCTAAATAATAGTAGCATATAATGGAACGTTTACATGACTAAAAAATTAGAAGACTTATTAAATTTGCCAGATTCTAAAGAAATTATTCAAGCAGCAGAAAAAGAAGAAAAGAAAGAGGTTAAAAAAGAAATAAAAGCTCAAGAAAAAACATTTCGTGATATAGAAGAGTTTGATAAAATTAGTACAGCATTGCCAGCTGTTAAAGGCTTAGGCGAAATGGCTGATAAAGAGCTTAACGAAGTTGCTGACAAAGCAATGACTGCATACGACGATTTAATGGATTTAGGTATGAATGTTGAAAGTCGTTACAGTGGCAGAGTGTTTGAAGTAGCAGGAACAATGCTTAAAACATCATTAGATGCTAAAATTGCAAAACTAGATAAAAAATTAAAGATGGTAGACTTGCAATTAAAGAAAGAAAAGATGGACAAAGACAATAATCCCCGCGGTGATGGCGACATTGTAAGCGGTGAAGGGTATGTTGTTACTGACCGCAATAGCTTATTACAGAAGCTTAAAGGCATAGATAATGATAAATAATGTATAAGGAATTACAATGAGATCATTCGCAGATATTTTAACAGAATCTAAAAAGACATATGAATTCAAAATAGGCGTTGCAGGCGAACTACCAGAAGGTTGCGTAGATAGCTTAGAAACATGCTTAGAAAAGTTTTCACTAGTAAACATGTCAACAGGTAAGAAAACACCAATTCAGGAACGTCCACTAGACTTTCCGCAGCTACAAAATATGGAAGTTACATATTATGATGTAGAAGTTTCGTACCCAACAACAACACAAGTACTACAAGAGTATGTTGGTCGTTGCTGCGGTATTAATCAAAGTCACATCATTGTACGTGGTGCAGATGATCCTAGAATTGAAGAACAAGAAGAAAAACAAGACGGCCCATACGAACCTATCTTAACTAAAGAAGAGCTAGAAGGCGAGTCAGGCCAAGATGCAGTAGCAGGTAATAGAGTAATGGACTTACTTAAAGAACTAGAAACTGCTCGCAAAGAACGCGATCACGATCCTGCAAAAGCAGCTACAACGGAGAAATAAAATGAATATGAAGCGATTAATCGAATCAATGGATAACATCGAAGAGTGTGGCATGAATGCTAGTGCTGATCCTATGATTGCACCGCAACCTGCAGACGAAGGCAGCCCAGTAACAATGAACATTAGTTTAAATGCTAGTGGTGAAAAGAATGTATCTGATTTACTTAATATGATGAAAAATGCAGGTCTTAAAGATGCAGAACCAGTAACACCGGCTATGATGCCAATGCGTCAAGATATGGAAAGACTAAATGCTATCGTAGGCGAACCAGATGATCAACCAGACATGGAACCATCAGTAGGCCAAGAAGAAATTGGTATGGATGACGAAGCTGAAGAAGCTTATGATAATGCTCCAGATCCTGAATATGGCGATCATCAAATGATGACTAAAGATTTATCAGGTGGATTAAACCGTGAAAAGAAAATGCACAAGCCAGCAGCAGGCGGCGACAATGCAATGGCAATTGAAGACGGCGAAGAAGAGTCATACTCAATCAAAGGTAAAAGCCCAGAAGCACAACAAGAACTAGCAAGACGTGCAACTGGTGTAGATGTAGAAACACTTGAGTCTCAGCTTAAATCAAAGCTAATGTCTGCACTAAGCGAAAAGAAAAAGCAACCAGATCTAAATGACGACGGCAAGAATGACTTCAAAGATGTTCAGATTGCACGTAAGAACGCAGCAGCAAAAGCAGCAGCTAAAAAGAAATAAGAACGTTCTACCGACAGAGCGAACGGCCCAAATAGCACCTTAGGGTGCTATTTTTTTGGTTAAATATAATATGAACATTAGTATAGAGAAAACACCTAAGCAAGTTTTATCTCACTATGCAGTTGATACCGCAAGTGCAGTTAGCATAACACATTTGCCAGGTACACACTTATCAAAAGTAAAAGACGCTGCTATTGAACTAAATGAAATTGCAGGTAGTGCAAAAGCTGTAATGCATATAGGTGCTAGAAATATTCAGACTGAATCTGAATTACATGAAACGTGTATTGCTGCAAAGAAAGCCGGTATTGATAAAATATTGTGTATAGGCGGCAGTACATATGAAGGTAAAGTATACCAAACTGTATTTGACTTATACGATCAATTAGCACCGTACGGATTTGAATTATCCTGTGGTGTATATCCTCAATCAGAAAGTTTTAACAATGTAGAGTGGGTACGCTACAATAAGTTCAGAGGTGGCGGCATATCGCAGTTGTGCTTTAACCCTAAGATACTAAACAATTGGATTAAGAAAACCAAGATAGGTGTGCCTAGTAATTGTAGTCTAAAAGGCTTATATAAATATATTAGACTATGTGGGTTGACAGATAGTTTAGCACATGCACTAGGTAATCTAAAAGGTATGCGGTATGTAACTACTGACGGATTTAACACAGTTAAGTTTGTAAAGGATCTTAACGGACAAGATATTCATATCTATAATTTTGGAAAACTAGATCAAACATTAATGCAGTTGGAGTTCAAATGAGCAAATCACTTGACGGTGTTCTTATTAAAAAAGCAAATAAGCAAGAACAATTTACCGAAGAACAAATACAGGATTTACAAAAATGTATGGATCCTGATACTGGGTATCTATACTTTGCAAAGAAGTTTGCATATATTCAACATCCAGTAAAAGGTAAACTGTTATTTGAACCGTTTGATTATCAGCTAGGACTAATGCACTCGTACCATAACTATCGATTTAATATCAATATGATGCCTAGGCAAACAGGTAAGACTACGTGTGCTAGTATATACCTAGCATGGTATGCTATGTTTGTACCAGATCAAACATGTCTTATTGCTGCACACAAGTATACAGGTGCCCAAGAGATTATGTCTCGTATACGCTTTGTTTATGAAAGTTGTCCTGATCATATTAGAGCAGGTGTCACAAGTTACAACAAAGGCTCAATAGAGTTCGAAAACGGAAGTAGAATAGTTAGTCAAACAACAACAGGTAACACAGGACGTGGTATGTCAATTTCATTACTATACTGTGACGAATTTGCATTTGTTATGCCTAATATTGCTGAAGAGTTTTGGACTTCGATATCACCTACACTTGCAACAGGTGGTCGTGCTATTCTTACAAGTACACCAAACTCAGATGAAGATACGTTTGCTACTATTTGGAAACAAGCTGAAGATAAGTTTGATGAATATGGCAACGAGCAAGAGCTAGGTACAAACGGTTTTCACTCGTTTATTGCACATTGGAGCGAACATCCTGATCGTGACGAAGAATGGAAGAAGGCTGAAATCGGACGTATCGGCGAAGAAAAGTTTCGTCGTGAATACGGCTGCGAGTTCTTAGTCTTTGATGAAACATTAATTAACAGTCTTAAACTTGTAAACATGACAGGGATTTCGCCAATCACTAACATGGGACAAATACGTTGGTACAAGAAGCCAACAAGTGATTATACATACTGTATTGCATTAGATCCATCGATGGGAACCGGGGGTGACTATGCTGCAATACAAGTATTCGAATTACCAACATACAAACAAGTTGCTGAATGGCAACACAATACAACTGCTATTCCAGGACAGATTAGAGTTCTATCTGAGGTGTGCAAATACCTAGTAGAACAAACGCAAAACCCGCAAGGAATTTACTGGAGCGTGGAGAACAATGGCATAGGCGAGGCTGCCCTTATCGTTATAAACGACTTCGGTGAAGAGAACATTCCGGGTTTGTTCGTCAGTGAGCCTATCCGCAAGGGCCACGTCCGTAAATTCCGCAAAGGATTTAATACTACACACAGTACAAAAATTACAGCGTGTAGTCGATTAAAAACCATGGTCGAAAATGATAAAATGGAAGTATTAAGTAAGCCATTGATATCAGAACTAAAAAACTTTGTTGCAACGTCAAGTTCGTATCAAGCAAAGCCTGGCACGACTGATGACTTAGTAAGTGCAACTCTGCTTGCTATCCGAATGATGGCAGTGCTTAAAGATTGGGACCCGCGAGTATATGATTCGTTTAATCAAACAGATGATTTAGACGATTACGATATGCCAATGCCTATCTTCATTAGTAGCAATTATTGATAAATACATTATGAAAGATCTTAACACAATAGGCGAAGAATTATTCGATAAAATTAGAGGTCGTTTTCCTAGCGTCACTATCGGCGGCGAAGACGGCAAGACTACTAACGAACCAACAGACGCTAGATTCTTTGATTTTGAATATCAAGAATCAGGCAGACCGCTTGGTAATGTAAGTGTGTCTATATCAGAAGATGACGGCCTAACAGTAATATACTCCAAAGATATTGTTGCCAACGAAGATAGTGCAACAAAGAATACATGGTTTGAATTTTTAAAAGACCTTAGACAGTTTAGCAAAAAACGACTAATGGACTTTGATGTAAGAGATATTACTAAATCAAATTTAACAAAAAGAGATTATAAATTTTTAGCGAACAGACGTTTCGGGGACAGTAACATGAACGAATCAAAACTATATGGCACAGCACGTACTAGCTATCAAAAGGTTGGCGAAGCACGTATAATGATTAAGCATACAGAAAATGTAAACTTAGAAGCATCCAATCCACGTACAAAAAAGATTGGTACTATCTACATTGAAAGTGCAGGCGGTGAAAGATTCAAGTATCCATTTAAGCACCTAAGCGGCGCAAGAGCAATGGCTCGTCACGTAGCAGAAGGCGGCAACTTGTATGATGACTTCGGTTCGCACATTATTGGACTATCAGAAGAGATGGCAAAACTACGCAAGTTTAAATCATATATGGGTCGCTCAGCAGTAATGGCAGAAAGCCTAAGCGAGTATGTTGATGTTGTTAAAGATCGTATCAATACAGTAAGAAAAACAATTACTGCTCTACAAAAACCAAAGTTTTATGCAGAGGCATTTGCTGCATATGAAGTACCTATTTTAGAAGATGTACCAGCAGACGTTGCAGAGAACTGGACTGATCAACTTACTATTAAACAGTTTAATGAAGAACTAGCAGATGTATTCCCATACATTTATAAACTAGTAAGCGAAGCAACAAAAGCACAAGATCTAGGCCCAGATGATTTGATAGACGAATCAGCACTTATGGCTTGGGCAGGTGAAAAGAAGCACGGCAAAGCTGAAAAGAAAACTAAAGAAGAAATTGCTGTAGAGCAAGGCTTTGAAGAAATGATGGGTCAGTTTGGTGAAGATAAAGAAGTAGACGAAGCATACATTAACAATGCAAAAGATGCAGTTGATGTATTAGGCGCATTGCGTGGCAAAGGCAAAAAGATTGAAACCGGAGATGGCGAGTACGCTGGCAACTTAGCAAACGAGTATGCAAACGATGTATGGGATGTATTTACATGGTTGCAAAATAAAACTCAAGATTTTAGAGGCATGGATAAAAACGCTAAAGCTGCAATTGACGCAATGATGAAACTACGTGGCGAAGCAAAGAAGTTAGAAACTGAGCCAGGATCAGGTAAGAACGGCAAGTTTGGTAATGCTATTGTAACTGTATTGTATCCAGTAATGGAATTAATTAATGGTATGAAATTAGAAGGCGGAAAAGATCATGATGACGATGGCGACATTGACTCAGACGATTATATGGCAGCAAAAGACATTGCAATTAAAAAAGCAATGGGCAACGACGATGAAGAAACAAAAGACAAAAAAACACCTCTAGGTGAGTTTATTCTAAGTTACTTCGATAAAGAGTCAGGTCAATTTCCAAAAGGCGAAACTGCTGTATTAACTATGGTAGAAAAAGATTATGGTGAGCAGTTTATTAATCCTGCTAAGTCATTCATTGAGCAAGTATCAGCAAAGTTCGAAGAGTGGCAAATGCGTGATCAACCACAGCAAATGGAAACAGACAACGAAGAGTACGACAGAGTACGTCAACTAGCTGGACTAAGATAAATCCAAT
>OBMK010003307.1_pt1 | contig 11328 bp, 7 predicted proteins | sample 1539081 | NCBI WGS metagenome assembly OBMK01 (sample SAMEA3355528, study PRJEB22509) | marine metagenome | biome: marine; feature: river plume; material: water | place: USA | collected 2010-08-07 | depth 0.5 m | reverse complement strand
TGGTAAGATTAATTATTCATTAAGTAACTCATCAAAATAGATTAAGATAGAAATAGAGGTAGTACATATTTTATAAGTAAGTTGATCTAGAGAGTGATCTTATTCATATTTTTAAAATGACATTCTAATACCTAATATGTAATCGATTAAGATTTCGTAGGAGTAATACTTGATCGTCCCACACTTCATAATATCGAGCATAATCTTGATTAGTATTGCGCTGTTGCTGATTGGTAAGCGGTAATTTTATATTACTATCTAAAGAAATTACGGCTGGCGTAATTTCTGGCATATTTTCATGAGTGCCTTTGCTCGGAATATAGGACACCCAAGTCATTTTACCTATGAGTACTTGCCAAGTATGAGATATACTTTTCCAGCGAAATCTATTAAGAATTAAGATCAATGGAGATAACAGTAATATTAATAAACTACTCCAAATATCAAATACTCTTTTTTGTCTTTTGCTATAAGGTTGATCTAATCGATACTGTAGATCTGCGGAATAGTATTCTCCACTATGATTTTTACTATTGCTTCCAATCACACCTATGTATTGATCGCCTCCTATTTTGTATTGATATCTATCTCCTAACGCATTCATAAATGACATGATATCATGATAATTCATATCCTTGGAGCTAAATACAATTTCATCAACCTCATATTCCTGAGCGATTTGAACTAGGTTATCTATCGAACCCACAGTCTTTTCAGATTGCAATTTTTCATCTATCGATACATTGCCTATGAGCTGCAAATTACCGCTAGATTTTAAAATCATCTCCTTGATATACGCTGTACTTAATTCCGATGCTGCGATAAGTACATTGAGTTTTGGATTACGACTTAAAGTCCATTTACGACGAATAGATCTATTCCATAATAAGGTAGTAATCCAGCAGATAATTAAAGTTGCAGCAGCGCCCATCAGAAGTACTGCTCTACTACTCCGATATGCCAATGGCAACAGAGCATATATTACTAATATCAATATAGTCCCTATACTAACACCTCGCAATAATGACTTGGCATTACTCACTTTAGAATAATGACCGTAGATGGCTAAACAGAGTACCCATATCAGTGTATAGACAACCAGATTGGCATACATTGGAGTACCCGCGTAATATTCTACATCATTATAATAGTATCTACCCCACAGCCATTTCGCTCCATGAAGATTCGCCAAAATTAACCCTGCATCTACAATTGGATATTTTAGCCGATCCCAAAGCCTCCGTACTAAGCTGATCCCTGCTATAAAATATATGGCCATAGAAAGCATTAATACAAAGAATGATGCGGTTCGACCATTATAATGTTTTTTGACATAGATAATCATAGCATTGTAGAATACCTTAACGTAGTTGACGCTAGATTTCTTTGTGCTTTCTCCTTTATAATGAATTATCTGTGTCTCCGGATAATACAATATCCTATAACCCGATTGCTTGATTCTATATGATAGGTCTATATCTTCTCCATACATAAAAAACTCTTCGTCTAGCAATCCTGATTTATCTAAAGCGGATCTTCGCATCAACATAAATGCACCACAGAGCACATCTATATCATGTATTTTATTTTCATTGAGATAAGTAAGATTATATCCCCCAAAAATCTTACTACTAGGGAACATTGATGACAAACCCAACAACTTCATCAGACTATTCCATGGTGTTGGAAAGCTACGCTTGCTCTCTGGCAGGAAAGTACCTGTGCCATCTATCATTTTGACACCTAATGCACCTATATCTGATTCTGCTTTCATCCTAGCGACAGACATAGCAAGAGTATATTCTTCTAGTACAGTATCAGGATTGAGTAGCAATACAAACTCTCCTTTACTTATTCCTATCCCTTGATTATTAGCTTTAGAGAAACCTGGATTATTTTTATTGGCAATGATTGTAGTCTGTGGAAAATGATCTCGGATTGCTTCTACACTTCCATCTGAAGAATTATTATCTACAACAACCACTTCTATCGACAATCCATCTAATTGAGACTGATATATAGAATGCAGCGTCTGCAGTACAAACTGCCGAACATTATAATTTACTATGATGACGCTGAGACCTATCATATTTACTGTCCTACACTATATGGTAATCGTGATCTGATACTACGTCCCAGAGTAACTTCGTCTGCATATTCTAACTCTCCACCGAACGCCACACCTCTAGCGATCGTAGTCACCTTGAGTATATCTAGATCTATAAGTTTAGTGATGTAATAAATCGTGGTTTCTCCCTCTATCGTAGGACTAAGTGCCATAATGAGTTCATCTATCTCTTGCTCTTTAACTCGCTGCACTAGTTGATCTATATTAAGTCGATCTGGACCGATTCCATCCATCGGCGATATCACTCCGCCCAAAACATGATATAATCCACTAAATTCTTGAGTTTCCTCAATGGCAATTACATCTCTGATACTTTCTACAATACAGAGTACTTTCCTATTACGTACAGGATTAATACAGATCTCACATTCGTCTAAATCTGAGATATTATGACAATGTACACAATATTGGATTTGCTCCTTGAGTATACCTAGTACATTCGCAATCTTCTTGGCTTTGTTCGTCTCATCATCGATCAAATGCAGCGCAAGTCTGAGTGCAGATTTTTTACCTATACTAGGTAGGCTACTGAGGGTATTAACTGTATCTTGCAGGAGTTTGGAGGAAAGATTCAAATTTGTTTAAAGATTGGTGAAAACATGACTAATATATTTCAACGTAAAAATAGGCATTTTGCTTTTGACATTAGAGCGGCTTTCTCTAATAAGTAACGAAGAATGAATTAACGAAAGTGTAAATATTACACATAGACCGCTAAAACAATGTCTCCAAAGAACTATTGACAATACATCATATTAAACTAATACCATTCACAATGGTTAGATTATTGCAACAAAAAGCTAGTGTATTAGCGCTGAAAAGTTAATTTTGGAATCTGAATCGTCCTTTAGAGGGCTTCGAAACAAAATTGAAATATAGAAACAACAATATAATATGGCTGAGATCATAAGAATGCCAAGACTAAGTGATACCATGGAAGAAGGTAACATTGTGTCATGGCTCGTAAAAGAAGGAGATAAAGTATCACCTGGAGATATACTAGCAGAAGTGGAGACCGACAAAGCTACTATGGAACTTGAAAGCTTCAATGAAGGTGTTCTCTTATATATAGGTGTGAAAGAAGGGCCCGTACCTGTAGATGGTATCATTGCCATTATCGGTAAAAAAGGATTTGATTATAAAAAAATGCTTGCAGAGGCAGAAAGTACAACTCCAGCGGCGACAAAAGTAGAGGCTGCTCCTGCTCAAACTGAAGCACCAGCGACTCCCACACCAACGGCCAAAATTGCTCCTGCTCCAATAGAAGTTGTAGAGGCTAATTATAATACTGATAGAGTTCTCGCTAGTCCTCTTGCGCGTAGCTTGGCTGCCGAGAAGGGATACAACCTTGAACAAATTTCAGGTTCTGGAGACGGTGGACGTATTATCAAAAGAGATGTAGAGACATATATTCCATCTGCATCGCTAGCAGTAAGTAATGGAAAGCAAGCAACAAGAGCATTAGTAGCAGATATACAATATGGTGATGCTCCAGTATCACAGATGCGTAAGGTAATCGCACGTAGACTCAGCGAGAGCAAGTTTGGAGCACCTCATTTCTACCTCACAGTAGAGATAGATATGGGTAATGCAATGGCTGCTCGTAAGCAGGTTAATGCTCATCCAGATATCAAAATATCATTTAATGATATCATCATGAAAGCTTGTGCAGTAGCACTAAGAAAGCATCCGGCGATCAATTCTTCATGGCATGGAGATAAGATTACTTACCATGAAGAGATCAATATCGGTGTGGCTGTAGCTATTCCTGATGGTCTTATGGTACCCGTAGTACGTGATACTGATCTCAAGTCTCTTAGTCAGATCAATGCTGAGGTAAAAGACCTAGCTGGAAAAGCAAGAAACAAAAAACTATCTACTGAAGAGATGACTGGAAATACTTTCACAATCTCTAATTTAGGAAACTTCGGTATAGAAGAATTTACAGCGATCATCAACCCTCCAGATGCATGTATCCTAGCAGTAGGATCTATAATGCAAAAACCAATTGTAAAAGATGGTGAAATCGTAGTGGGTAATATGATGAAAGTAACACTTTCTTGTGACCATAGAGTCGTAGATGGTGTGACTGGAGCTAATTTCCTTGCGACTGTGAAGAGTATGCTGCAGAGCCGTTGATGATGCTCGCATAATTCAGCGCAGCTGAATTATGAAGTTCAAGTCCAAGTGTCAAGTTTAAGTTTAACAAACTAGATTTGGCTGGCGCCTACATAGGGTTTTGGCTTGAGTGGTTTAAATAAAGAATTGAGAATATATTTTTGGAAAGGAGATTCATTTAAAAATGAGTCTCCTTTTTGATTGCATAGTGCTTCACTATATAACTTGATCTATCTGGGTGAGTGCTATTAGTTTATCATCTAAAACTAGTTAATATAGCTATATTAGATAACTTCAACAGCTATATCTTACATTTGCGGCCCATGTCCATTTCTATATTTAAATATTTTCAAACTGATGTAAGTAGTATTTCTCTTCCTGAGAGATTTACGTTTCCATTTTACTATGATCCACATCCATTAGCCCTAGTGGCAGTGAAAGAATTACAAGATTACCTTTCTGTACAGACTGACTTTACTCACGATTTTGGAATTGATGGCGTTGGTGTGGGAAAGATGTTTGGTGTGTTGATAGTTAGAAATGCACAAAATGAATTGGGCTACATCAAAGCATTCTCTGGAATGATGTCTGGTCAAACTGTAGTGAATGGGTTTGCTCCACCACTGTATGACATACTTGACCCTGAGAGCTACTTTCAGAAAGAAACGAGAGTACTTGCACTCCTTACTGAAGCAATCCAATCTTTACAGATCGATCCTTCGCGTCAAAGTATGAAGACTCAGTATAAACTTATAGAATCCAACTATTATCAAAAGTTCAAAGAGCAAAAAGCGAAACACAAATCAGATAAGAGAGCTCGAAAACTGATACGAGAGGAAAAACAAAACAACATTCCAGAAGAGGAGTACAAATTTTTACTGACACGTCATAAGCAAGAAAGTCTGAATGCTCAATTTCTTCTACAATCATATGGAGAATACATCGACCAAGAATTAGCGCTTGCCAAAGTAAAATATTTAGCATCATCTATTAAATTAGACACTCTCAAGCAAAAACGAAAATCGAAATCGAACGCACTACAACAGTGGCTTTTTGATCAATATAACTTCCTCAACATATCTGGAGAAAAACGTAATGTGATTGATATCTTTCGCAATAGAGTGATAGATGTTCCGCCATCAGGTACTGGAGATTGCGCAGCACCAAAAATGTTACAATATGCATTTTCTAATGGGTTGACTCCTGTAGCTATGGCAGAATTTTGGTGGGGAAAATCCCCTAATTCTGAGGTCAGAAAACATGGCAACTTCTATTCTGCATGCAGAGGTAAGTGTGAACCCGTACTCGGACATATGCTCCAAGGTATAGATGTAGATCCGAATCCTTTTCTCACTAATCAAGCAATAGGAAAGACACTAGAAACCATCTATGAAGATGAGTATATCTGTGTGATCAACAAGCCTACAGAATTTCTATCTGGTCCTGGCAAACATGTCACAGACTCTGTACAAGAACGTATGAAAGACAAATATCCAGAATCAACTGGGCCTTTGATCGTACATAGGTTAGACATGTCAACGTCTGGATTGCTAGTGATCGGTAAGACAAAGGAAATATATACTCAACTACAATTACAATTCGTCAAACGAACGGTCAAAAAAAGATACATAGCCTTACTCGACGGCGTAGTAGCGAATGACGAAGGATATATAGATTTACCCTTGCAACTTGATATCAATAATAGGCCTTACCAAAAGGTTGAGTATGAGTTTGGGAAATCTGCTCGAACACGCTTTGAAGTAATAGAAAGGAAAGCTGGAAAAACTAAAATCTACTTCTACCCTATCACTGGACGTACGCATCAATTGAGAGTTCATGCTGCGCATGTTGATGGATTAAATGCTCCTATTGTAGGTGATGATTTGTATGGAGTGAAAGGCGATCGATTACATTTACATGCGGAGTCGATTACGTTCACACATCCTGTGACTGGAGAGGAAGTTACATTGAGCGTGGAGGCGGAGTTTTAATCTTTTATAAGTAAGTGCCCGCCACATCATGTTTGTGTCCCTTTGAAAGGACTACAGGGATGATGACATTAGGCAATAATGTTTTCAACATTACTTAGTCTGCTCTACCGGGATCCTTGTACTATGCATCATACGTATTCTCCATCCTGTTTCAGTAGGGATTATGAATGCACTCTCTAACCAATGCCCTTCCCAGACCAAACTGTCACCTTGATAGAATTCTCCATAATTATCATAAGCGATGTTGATGGCATCACCGTATTTCTCAATGGTATGGTACTCCATACGGTTGACTCTTTTGGGTAAACTTTCTCGGTCAAGTGATGTTTTCATGAATAGCCTTACACGATCATTATTCCAGATCTCACCGTGCTCGAGTATGTAGAAATCTTTCGTATGATAATCTAATATTTTGGTAGAATCCATTCCTCCCCAAAGATCATCAAATGATCCTTGGATCAAGCCTTTTACAGTTCTAGTTTCCTCTTCAGTAATGGTATTTATAATAATACTTGCTGGACTATCTACGGCATCCCGGGTATTTTGATATGACTCCTGCAATTCATCGTATGCTGCCGACTTATCATAGGCATAATATAATGAACCTATGAGACAAAGTATAAAAAGTGATGCAATTCCAAATGTGCCTTTTGGTGAAGTGATAGACATGGTAGTTGATATTTGATGTAGTATGGTTCTCAATATACAACTCTCCGATTACAAATTCATATCACGCATACTCTCAGCTTTATTTCTCTCTAAGAAGGCATCTATTGTTTCAAAATGTTCTCTTACTCGTTTATCTTTAAATTCGAAGACTTTCTCTGCAATCCCTTTTAAGAAATCTCTATCGTGAGAAACTAGTATCAAAGTACCATCAAATGCTAATAAAGCATCCTTGAGTACATCCTTGGATCTGAGGTCAAGGTGATTAGTTGGCTCATCCAGAATCAATAAATTGTGCGGCTCTAGCAATAACTTTACCATCGCTAGCCTTGTCTTTTCTCCTCCAGACAGTACACTTACTTTCTTATCTATATCCTCTCCAGAAAACATAAACCCTCCTAAGAGGTGTTTAATCTGCGTGCGTACTTCACCTTTGGCTACCTCATCCACAGTCTCAAATACAGACAACTTAGGATCTAATAAAGAAGCTTGATTTTGTGCAAAATATCCAATCTCAATATTGTGACCTATTTGGCATTTGCCTTCCACTTCTATCTCTTGCATAATGGCTTTGATCATTGTAGACTTTCCCTCACCATTACGACCTACAAAAGCTATTTTTTCACCACGTTCTATAGTCATACTCGCTTGCTCGAATACAGTATGGTCGCCATACTTCTTAGTCAAATCTTCGACAATCACGGGGTAATCACCAGACCTTGGAGCGGGAGGAAATCTCAATCTAAGTGATGCGCTATCTACTTCGTCTATCTGCACAATCTCTAGTTTCTCCAGCATTCGCTCTACTGAGGACACTTGATTGGTCTTAGAATACGTCCCTTTGAATCGCTCTACAAATCGCTCTTGCTCTGCTATAAATTTCTTCTGCTCTTTAAAAGCTTTCAATTGAGTCTCTCTTCTCTCCTTTCTGAGTTCGATATAATGTGAATAGCTAGCCTTATAATCATATATACGGCCCATTGTCACTTCAATAGTACGATTCGTAATATTATCAATAAATGCTCTATCGTGCGATATCACCATTACTGCGTTAGCCTTATTGACTAAGAAATCCTCTAGCCAGAGTACCGATTCTATATCGATATGATTGGTAGGCTCATCTAAGAGAATAAGATCTGGCTTCTGTAACAGTATCTTGACTAGTTCTATCCGCATTCTCCAACCACCAGAAAATTCGCTGGTTTGACGATTCATATCCTCTTGCTTAAATCCTAATCCCTTTAGTGCCTTTTCTACTTCCGCTTCGTGATTGACTTCTTCTAGATTGTAAAATCGTTCTCCGATATCTGAAGATTGCTCTATAAGTTTCATGTATTCGTCAGATTCGTAGTCTGTACGTGTCATCATTTGCTCATTGAGGTCGTCGAGTTGCTTCTTGAGAGAAAAGTACTCCTTATAGGCTTTTGACGCTTCCTCGGCTACTGTACAGTCATCTTCAGTCAGTAGATGCTGTGGTAAATAGCCTATCTTGATATGCTCTGATTTGCTGATTTTACCTCGATTAGGAGTCTGTACACCAGCGATTATTTTCATCATAGTAGACTTCCCTGCACCATTCTTGCCCATAAGAGCGATCTTATCATTTTCATTGATGACAAATGATACATTTTTGAAGAGTGTATGCCCGCTAAATTCTACTGCTATTCCGTCTACAGATACCATGTTTCGCTACTTTTGGATAATGAGCGGCGAAGGTAGGAAATTCATTAATTATTGATTGTTAATTAATAATTCAATTCTACAAATGTAGAGTAACTTTACAATTTTAAATAACTTTTTACAATACTAACAATCCAATCTCTCTCATGGCGGTCATCGAATCTCCAAACCAAAACAAAGTGAAATCATCTAAGCTTTCTTCATAACTCGATTTCAATTGTCCATAAGTCATAATAGAACCCTCATCTATTTTGAGGTCTTCTAGATTATCGATTAGCCATTGGCCTTTATCCGATACCATAGATATTTCATGTGATGAACGTTTATCATGAAATGTCATTTGCATGTACTCGACTTGTAATCCTTTGCTTTCTCCTTGATATATCTCTACCGTCGGCATATTACCCAACCATACAATCTTAGACGAGGACTTAACTTGAGGAAACGGTTCAGATTCGATACAATTAATAATATAATCAGGAGCTATACTGGTCTGAGGAATTTCAAAATCAAACCACTCTTGAAGATCATATTCAAAACAGATACCGTGCATATAATTGAACAATGACTTTCGCAAGCCTTCGCTGAATATCTCATGATCGATACCTGTGCTATCGGTAAACGCCACATCATTATTTGCAAATGTGATATCAGCGTAATGAGGTTCTATACCATAATCTTTTGGAGACAATCCTACTGGACTATGAGCTGTAAGGGCAAACTGGTGCCAGAATCCGGATTGGATCACACCATTTTCGATTAATTGTCTTACTAATTCCAAACTATCGACAGTTTCTTGAATAGTCTGTGTCGGATATCCATACATCAGATATGCATGTACCATAACTCCTGCTTCGGTAAAATTACGAGTAACCTGAGCAACTTGTTCTACTGTTACTCCTTTTTGGATCAGATCTAACAGTCTATCAGATGCTACTTCTAATCCTCCAGACACTGCAATACATCCAGATGCTTTCAACAATAGACAAAGATCTCTATTGAAACTTTTTTCAAAACGAATGTTTGTCCACCATGTCAATGTAAGTTTACGTCTAACAATCTCAATAGCTACTGCACGCATAAGAGCAGGCGGAGCAGCTTCATCCACAAAATGAAATCCATTTTCGCCAGTCTGTTCGACCATTTCTTCCATGCGATCTACGAGCATACTAGCAGTTATTGGTTCGTATTTACCTATATAATCCAATGAAACATCACAGAAAGTACATTTGCCCCAATAGCATCCATGTGCCATAGTCAATTTGTTCCATCTACCATCGCTCCAAAGGCTATGCATTGGATTTGCGACTTCGATTACGGAAATATACTTATCGAGAAGCAAATCACTATAATCAGGTGTCCCTAAATCTACTTGTTTGTAATCCTGTCTGATAGAGAAGTTATTATATACCACTTCTCCATTTTCTATTAGGAATGTCCTTTTAAAAAATCCAATATTAGAATTACTATTAGTTGGATCTAGCACATTAGAAGCAAGTAATTCTATAGGAAGCTCACCATCATCTAAAGTTATAAAATCGAAAAACTCAAACACTCTTACATCACTAACACTTCTCAATTCAGTATTAGGAAATCCACCACCCATTGCAACTTTTATATCTGGATAATTGGATTGGATATATTTCGCACATCTGAAAGCACTATAAAGATTACCAGGAAAAGGAACTGAGAAACAAATAAGTTTAGGTTGCGTTGCATTCAAATGTGATTTGAGAATTGCCAACGTTATGTCATCAATAAATGATTTTTTTTCTTTCAAAGTATCGTATAACTCATCAAAACTATTGGCACTCCGTCCTAATCTTTCGGCATATCTACTGAACCCAAATTGATCATCTACACATTCTACGATGAAGTCTGATAGATCTTCTAAATATAATGTCGCAATATGCTTTGCATGATCTTGTATTCCCATCGAACCAAATGCCCAATCAGTGTCTTGAATACTTAGTAATCTATTCGCTTGAGGCAAAAAATTATCAGTGCAAATCTGTCGTGCAAAGGTTTGATTATTACCTTGAAGAAAAAGCACAACCTCATCAATAGTTTGAATGTAATCCTCTCTCAGTGTATAGATCCGAAGTGCATTGTCGCTCACTATAGACTCTCGCTCAATTGCAAAGTCAAATATCTGTCGCAGACCAACACTACTGAACAATGAAAGTATCACTTCGATACCAAGATCAACTTGAAAGTTTGATATTTCCTTTGTCCTTAAAAACCCCTTTAGGTATGCTGTGGCTGGATATGGTGTATTCAGCTGTGTAAACGGTGGTGTAACAAGAAGTAGATCTGACAAATTTGCTATAAGATTGAGACGTAAAGATAGTAAATCAATGAAAGTAAAATCTCTAATCCAAAATAAGATGAAATTAAGTTAATCAACATTATCAAAAATATTAATTATGACCACATGAATTGCCTTAGTTTACATAAAAAATTCAATAAAAGAGAATTAATAAAAAGAATCCAAGTAAATATAGTATCTTAATTAATTTGCAAATACATTATAGATCGGAGACTAATAACCAAAGTCGTTTTTTTAACAACTATTACAAGTGAACTTAATTATCCAAAATTTTCTCAGAATTTAATTTATCCTAGCGAATTTTTATGTGACTTATTATATTAAATATGTCCAATAGATGGTTACATAAAAACGAGATTTAAAATTATTCGAATTATTAACTTTATTCAATTAATTTTACATCATAATCATAATAT
>OBMK010003297.1_pt1 | contig 11364 bp, 28 predicted proteins | sample 1539081 | NCBI WGS metagenome assembly OBMK01 (sample SAMEA3355528, study PRJEB22509) | marine metagenome | biome: marine; feature: river plume; material: water | place: USA | collected 2010-08-07 | depth 0.5 m | reverse complement strand
TCCAAGAGCCAAGCGAAAATTTGAGCGATTGGTAGCCAAAGGTTTTTGGAATTAATTTTTAAAATCGCTTGACAATTCCTGCCAGAAATGGTAGGAATTGGCTCGAAAAAAATTCGAAAAAGGGGTTGACAAAACAACGAACACACCCTATAATTTCATTATATGAAATTATAGGGTAGCAACGAATTAAGAGACACCCAAGCCAGATGAGAATGATTCTCATTTGGCGGCGCCGATTTTATCACAGAACGCCAGAAATGTCAAGGAAAAAAATTATATTTATTTTAATAATAATGCTTGACTTGGTCTACCAATTTGCTATAATAGGTATATGAAAAAGACAAAAGCAGAACTAATCAAGAAAATTCAGAACGCTCCAATCTCACCTAAGAGAAAAAGAGCATTAATAAAAATGGTGCTGAGGAGCACCTCTTAAATAAGGAGATACTTATGGAAAATAAAAAACCTACTAAAAAAGCCCTGATACAAGAAATCATGGCAACCCCCACCAAGACCGGGGGAGAGTTTGATGTTAACTCACTAGAAAGGACAAATGTTGCTAATTTGCAACTAATTCTTTCTCTGCTGAAAACCTAGCAGAATCGCCAAATGCGAATGATTCTCATTCGCATTGGCTGCGCCGCGCAGCGCGCCAAAGTGCCAGTGTGAAAATTACGCATATGCGCTCTGCGCCTAAGTGCGAAAACTCAGTGTCAAAACTAAGTGCGAAAGTTAAATAGGCGCGCAGCGCCGAAGTAAGTAGTAGTCTTCCGACAATCTATTATACCACAGAAACGGGTGCGTGTCAATAGAAAAATAAAAAAAGAATTTAAAGAAATCTGTTGACAAATAGGGTTCAGCTCTATATAATATATGTTATAAAGAAAGGAGATAAATATGAAAAAAGAAACAACTGCCCCAAAAGCACCTCGCGTAACTAAAAAAGCCCTAATGGCTATCTTAGAGGCAAAAGGAGTCGACGCTAAAATCGTCAAAAGTCTCGAAAGAGCTAACATCGAAACAATCAAATTCGTTAGCGACCTAGTATAACGAAACGAATGTTCCAACCCCACCTGAGCAAACGCCAGCGTGGGGTTTTTTTATGGACAAAAGTCCGCTTCGCGCCGATTATAACACATAAAACCTCGCTTGTCAAGGGTTTCGCGTAAGAAAATCAAAATAAACAGGTTTTCATCGCGTCTAACACAGAATTAACAAAGCGAAAACCCAAATTTTAAAGCGAAAACACAGAATTAACAAGGCGAATACCCAAAACCCCGTCGCGGGGTCTCAAAAATAGGGCTCAAACTCACAGCCGCTGCGCCAAAAGTAGTATTAGTATGAAAATTATATTACGCCAGCCAGCGCCGTAGCGCGCCAGTGCGAAAACTCAGTATGTTTCCTAAGGTTACGCGCGCTAGCGAGTGCAAAAGTAGTAGTCTTATGACACTTTATTATATCATGGCGGGGTTGTGAGTGTCAAGAAGAAGCTTATGCGGGGTTATGCGCAAGCTTTCCGCGATTTGCCGACATTTTTGCTGATTTGCCGACATTTGACACGAAGTGTCGACATTTCGCGTCCCGCCCCCTCGAATTCGCTAGCGTTATTTAATGATAATCCGCGTAAGCTATGTATTGACAGGCGACAGTTGGCTCTATATAATAAAGGTATGAAAAAGAGAAAAAGATTCGATATACAAAAATACAACCGCCAGTGTTGCATAAACCAAGAACAATGGCTAGAGCATTTTAAAGTGATAAGAACTCACCCGCTAACATGGTTAATACTAGTGATAGCGATAGTTTACGGCTTCAACCTGTAGACTCACAATGAGAGAGCCTGTTGAAAATAGATTAAGAAAACTATTGACAGGCGACAGAAAACTCTTTATAATAGACTTATAAATAATTAAATAAACATACATTTTCAAGGAGAAATAACATGGCAGATACTGCAATCAGACCAAAAAATTACACAGAAGAAATGGTAGCACAAATGATAAACGCTTACGAAGCTAACCCTTCAAGAGAGACAGTCGACATGCTAGCAGGAGAAATGGGTAAATCAGTCAGAAGCATTATAGCTAAACTCTCAAGAGAAGGTGTCTATGTAGCTCAACCTAAAGTTACTAAAACTGGCGAACCAGTAGTAAGAAAACAAGAATTGGTTGCATCACTACAGAGCCACTTCGGTATCGAAATACCAACTCTTGTAAAAGCTAGTAAAGCAGACTTACAAAGACTAGTCGACTCAATCGACTAAAACGAAAGTGATTGTGCTAGTGGTATCTCACACTAGCACAGCAATCACGAACTCTTTTTAGAGTGCTTAAACGAGAACGATTAAGTTATTTTAAGCATTCCAAAAATAGTTCTTGACTTGGCAGTTAAAATTTTGTATAATATATATATCAAAAAGAGAACAAAGAAGCAAGAGTTTTCGACTAAGAGAAAAAATAAATGATTGAGCCTCGGCCAATAAATAATCTCCGAAAACCCTAGCTTCCCCTAGTTGGAAAACCGAGACCACCATATATTGTGGATAAGTTCCTAAGTGATAGTAAACAGAAATATTCTCAGCTATCAGCCAACCTTTGTCTATCTACACAGGCAATTGAAACATGAGTGTAGGGTGTCGACCACCGACCCCTTAAGGAGTGTGGCGCAGGGGGATAGCGATAAGAATACTAGTAATTGAGGCGTAGATTATGACTAAACAATCTCGTGAGCGGAATGCTCTTACACTTAGCAATAAGTCCCACGCCTTTTAGGAGAGTCGGGCAATAAGTCCAAAGTGTAAAAACTATCAGTATGGCAAGTAGAGTGACGGCTGATATAAAATAAAGACCTCTATCGTTTTGTAGCACGACAGCGTACACTCTGGTTATGAACTCCGAGCCATATTATTTGGGATAGGATAGCAGATTGGCGGAACAGGTTTCCAATCTACCAGCGATATAACTTTCAGGCGGAGAATCAATAACGTGGCCTTAGTGTCCAATATCCGCTCAAGTATTATACTAACCACTGAAAGTGTAATGCTCGCCTCTGCAACCGTTTCGGTAGTCAAGCGAATAAAACGACTATACAAAAGGAAGAGTCGCAGCAAGTAGTAATTAAGTGGGAAATCTTTTGAAGGGCAGTAGCTCTGTCAAGTAGAGAGTAAAAAAGTAGTTAGCCGCTCCGTCCGATAAAGATGGGGGATAATAGGCGGAACAGTAAGTCTTTTACGCACGTAAGCAAGTTCCAGAGCTACGCACGAGTCGGGATGCGTTAACCCTCTTGTGAAATTAAAATGATTACATTTTTATACCCAGCCAGAGTGCTGGGTTTTTTGTGCCTACGATAAAGACGCAGAAAATAGTTCTTGACAATTCCCTATAAGCCTGATATAATATACATATGAAAAAAAGAAATAAGAATACTAAGACTAAAAAGTCTAACCCTGTTGCAAAATTCGCACGATTTTTTGCTCACGCTGTGACTATGCGCGACAGAAGCAAGTATTCTCGTATTAACAAACACAAAGGGCAAGCAGAGGAGTAAGTAATGAACTTAACATACATGACAAAAACAGATTTAGAGTTAAGTGCTATGCGCGACTTGCAGAACGCAGACGGCAAAGCAGTTAGAACAGAAATTAAAAGACGCCAGCAAGTAGGATTTGCAGACGGCACAATCTTCAACAAAGCTAAAGCCACAGTTGAGACAGAGTCTCGAGTTGGCACAGTAACTGTAGTAGGTGCAAGATGAAATATCCATACTGGCTAAAAGTTTTGGTAGATTGTTTCAAGCAAGCAAAACCAGAGATTAGCATTGATGAGTATGATGTACCCATAATGCTAAAAGGTAGAGAGTTGATGGACGGCAAACCAAGAAAGAAAACAATAACAAAGTGGAAACACGCAGATAGAGGAGAATAATTATGTGGGACGATTTAGATAATTGGGAACACAAGAACAAAGCAGTAGTATTCATGGTAGTAAGCACAGAAGAAGTTCGTGAGTCGCTATCATACTACAACGCATTTGAAAAAGATTGCGAAGAATACATATGCGACATTTATGATGTAAGTGAAGCAGTAGTGCATGAAGCTTTACTAAACGCTTACAACACATTGAACTTCGACTATGGCATAACATACACAGACATCAATGATGCATGCTATGATTACATAGTAGATAACCTAAGTGCAAAAACTAACGAACCAAGAGGGCTGGCTAGAGGACAACTCTATGACAGCGAAACAAAAACATTTGAACCAGTTGCTGAATTCTTAAAAAGAGTCAGAGGCAAACAACTAGATTTATTCGAGGAGAACAAAAATGCCAGCTAAATTTAAACCAAGCGAAAGAGTAGTAAGTAGAGTTCGCGGACAGAGAATGTCAACAGCTTCACCAGTAAAAAAGTGGAAGCACTACTACTTAAAACAAACACCAAAAGCAGAACTATTTGCAGAAATCAATAGTGATAGAACTAAACCTAAGCATAAAGTAAAGTATGTAAACGAGCTAGTTCGTAGAGGTATTAAAATAGAATGGATTTCTAAAGAGGAGTTAGTATAATGGAAGAATTAGTATTATTTCTAACAGGTATAGTACTGTCCCTAACAGCTGTATTAACAGCAATAATAGGGAGTAAGTAATGACTAAAGAAGGTTTTATGCAATGGCGTAGAGAAAACATACAAACAGATAGCCGCACAGGGCAAACTACAGTAGATGGCAACCTAGTAGGTAGACAACTTTGGATTGGTAGAGTAGTAAAACATTTTATTAAAGAAGAAGATGTTGTAATCAGAGCTAGTAGCGAAGAAGAGTTTAAAGAGCGTGTCGATGAAATGATGTGCAATGAAGCTAAGCAGAAAGGGTACGAGCCTGGAATGCTAAACATAGACTTCAGTATGCCAAAGGCAGAGTTTGATGTCAAAGGATAACGTAATACAATTCCCCATCAAGAAAGGTGGGGGCAGACCTAGTAGGAAAATTATACTACAAAATAGGTTAGCAGAACTGCAAGTAGAAAGTGATTATATGCAGGGAGATTTAGATTATATATCTGAACAGCTAGAGATTAATCTAGTAGAAACACAAGAGATATTGAGGCAGTTAGAATCATTAGTAATGGATGATTTAGCTACTTCAATGTCAGAAATTAAAAATATGACTGGAATAGACTTAACACCTCTAATACCAGAACAAGACAATCCAGAGGAGGATTAAATGAACGAAAAAGCAATAAAAATGGGCAAAGAAGGCTCAATCAATATGTACGAAGATAATGGCTTATTATACTTTGTAGTCGACCCAAACCAAGAGGTAGGTCCATCCGCTAGTGGTAAAACAACCTTAGTGGCAAGTAGTGGTGGAAACGCATCAATAACATTAGAGAATGGCAGAGTACTAAAACTAGGCTTAAATCTCTACTATTAGGAGTGAGTATGCCCGCTAACTATACACAAGAACAAGTGAACCATATGATAACAGCATATCAAGCTAACCCTAACAGGGACACAGTAGATATGCTGGCGGAAGATTTAGACAAGAGTGTAAAATCTATAATAGGTAAGCTGAGTAGGGAAGGAGTATACCAAAAGCAGGTATACAAAACTAAGACAGGCGAAATGCCAGTAACAAAAGAGCAGTTAATTTTAGGATTAGCAGACCTCTTTGAAATTGATAGTAGTAAACTAATGGGACTAGAAAAAGCCCCAAAGCAAGTAATAAAGTATCTGCATGATACAATTGGAGGAACACAATAATGGCTGAACATATGCTAAAGAAATATATAGCTAAAGTGGAGAAAACAGTTTATGTAATTGAAACAATAGAGTTTGTTTGCGAAACTGAAAGAGAAGCTGAGGAACATTTAGATAACTATTGTGCTTCTAGTGGTATGTATGGAGCAGACTATCAAACCGAAGTAGTAGATGTAGAAGAACAAGAATACCACGTAGATGGTCATTGGATTGAAGAATCTACAGTACTAAGTGTTGACGAGTTTATGGAGTATAAAGATGGACTACACTAATATTATATTCGATATGTTGTTCTATGCTCTACTAATGACCGCCATCTATTATCTATTCTTTGATAATAACAACGACCTTCACTAAACCGTAGCGGGGCTGTTCTAGCCCCATACCTTCACTAAACCGTAACGAGGCTAATATAGTCTAGGGGAAATTGTATGCAATTTGTAGAGGTATAGTACCAATCGAGTACAGTATATAACAGTAAAATAGACCAAAAAATAATTTCGGTTGGCGAAAGTTATGGAAGTTTATTTGGTTGGAATTTAGACGTAAGTGTAGTAAATAGCTTAAACTGCTTAGTGCACTCGTTATAGTAAAGTTTATATCGTGGTCAATATAATTGCTTTAATCGCATTAGAAACAACAATAATAATGAGACATTAGCTTCGAGATTATTTTTATCTCCCGCTTACGCTCCCGATAAAAACCTTCTCAGGTAATGCTCTTTTATTAGGTTTTGTTGAATTGAATGAATAGTGGTTAGCAGTGTTATTATCAATTATGAATATATTATACCATAACTTTAACAAAATAGCAATGTATATTTTTGAGCATGTCATTGATTGTATGCTCTGGGAAAGTTTTATCTAACGTAAAAAAGTTTATTTTATGAGTAGGAAATTGTGATTTGTGGGACTATTTTCCACCATGCCTAAGAGGTCTTAACTTGGCTTCGGAAGTTTGCTTTTTTGCTCTGCGTTTGGCAGCGTTTAAAAGTCTTTGCTTTCGTTGAGCTGGCTTCTCGTAATACTGTTTTTCACGAACTTTCTCTAGCTTACCATCACGCTTAGTTTTGTTCCGAAAAGCTCTAAGAATTTTGTCGAAGTTATAATTTTGGGGCTTGTTATCGCGTCTCATACAAGGTCTGGCATATTATCGCCATATATTTCGTTGCACTGGCGTGCGAACTCTTTTCGACTGATGCTTTTTGAGTCAAAAGTCCAACCTCTCTTGCGAAGGTAGTGTACTTTACTAGTAATGGAAGACGGTGTTTTTCCTAGCATATGCGCTATATCCGTGAGTTCCATGTGTCCGTAATGCTCTTTTAATTGTTTGACTTGTTTATCAGTCCATCTATTTCTTTTTTCCATACAACTATTATACTCGATTTGAACTCTAAAGTCAAGAACTATTTTCAGCAACTGTTCATTTATTTCTTGACATCGCCCTTGAAAAGGTATATAATAGATGTATATAAAAAATATTAAGGAGATTTATGATAATTAATTGTAGTATGCGTCATTCACCTAGCGGACGCAAAAGAAAAACTAACGCATGGAAGAAAGCAAAAAGACCTGACTTCGTAGCGCAAGAGACAAAGCATTTCAAAGAAATCGATGTCGAACCAGCTAGTACTAAAATTATAAGTAGTAAAACTATGGGAGGATTTACAAAATCCATGAGTAGTAAAACTAAGTTGACAAAAGAAGAAAGACTAGAGATTAGTAAGCAATATACTCTAGCCCCTGCGTACAACAAGGGTGCATATCAAGTGATACCAAGAGGAGATGTAGAATGGATTGGCAAGTAATAAGTGTATTATTCGCAGCAGCATGTAGTGGACATCTTATGTACATTGTAGGCAAAAAACAGGGGATAAGTAGAACACTAGATTTTCTTAAAGCCGATGGTCAAATAGATTTTGACGAGGACTGAAATTTAATTCTTGACATGGTGGTATAATTTTGGTATAATAGTAGTGTAATTTGCAAATAATTACACAGAATTAAGCGGAGTTGTAGGGACTTCCATAACAAAACCCTGCATATGTCTGGCACGAGTAGGAAACGCCAAAGTTTCTGAGGGTTGTGGTAGGAGCTCCTTTTTCCACCAAAGGACGGGTTTTGTTAGACATAGAAATATAATAATCGAGATGCCGCAAGGGTCTCACAGCGCGTGCCGCAAGGACGCAAACATAGGAGAAACCAATGACTGGATTAACAGCATTAAACTTTAACGACTTCGACAAATTATTTGTCGGATTTGACCGCTTGAATAAAGAGCTAACGAGAAGGAACGAAAGTTCACCTCTTACTAATTATCCCAGATACAACTTAGTAGCTATTGGAGATTCTGGTTACAGAATCGAGATGGCACTGCCGGGTTGGTCAAAAGATGATATCGACATCAAGCAACACAAAAATAAACTTACTATAGAAGGAACAGAAAAACAAGAGCTGGATTCTGACGAGGAGCATTATGTCCATAAAGGACTAAGTGGTAAAACCTTTAGTCGTATCTTTACTCTTGGCGATTGGGTAGAAATAGCCAACGCGGAATTCAAAAATGGTATGTTAGTAATTAACCTTCAGGTCAATACACCTGACGAAGAAAAGCCTAAGACGATTAATATAGGCTAGGAGAAACTAATGCAATATGCAAAACGATTTCTTAATCGTTCAGCATTTGTGCAAGCGGTTAAGCAAGTTAAAGCTAATTATTGTCCCTCTGGGGACTTATGCGAGGTAGTTGTTATGTTTACAGTATGTTTCGGAACCATGTATTTGGCAATGTTACCCCTACTATGAATATAACTGACAAAGCCTTAGCAATGTTAGAACAGAGAGTCGCCTCGAGTAATACTTGGGGCGCTCGACTTACTGTAAAAGGTGGTGGTTGTGGTGGATATACATATGAGTTAAGTTATGCCGAAAGTCCTAATTTAACTGATAGAGTATATCAAAATATCTTAGTAGTAGATATACTAAGTGAGGAGTATCTAAAAGATGCAAAATTGGATTGGACAGTTAATGGATTGCAAGAGGAATTTGTTATCACAAATAATCAAGAGAGTGGACGCTGCGGCTGTGGCGAAAGCTTCTACATATAGGAAAAATATGAATACAGGAACAAAAGGACTAGACCTTATCAAATTCTTTGAAGGGTTAGAGTTGGAAGCATATAGATGTGCTGCAGGCGTATGGACAATAGGCTACGGACACACAAAAGGCGTAGAAAGAGGAATGAAAATTGACGAGAGTACAGCTAATCAGATGCTGTCAGAAGAATTAACAGAGTATGAAAATTATGTTAATACTTTAGTCACAGTTGAGCTTAATCAAGACCAGTTTGATGCTATGGTATCATGGGTTTATAATCTAGGCGGTGGTAATTTACAAGCAAGTACTCTTTTGAAAGTATTAAACGCAGGAGACTACGATGGAGTTCCAGCTCAGATGATGAGATGGAATAAAGCTGGTGGCAAAGTACTAGAAGGATTAACGAAACGCAGACAGGCGGAAGCCGATTTGTTCTGTGGTAATTAAGTTCGAAGGCAAAGAATATCCAATCTCACAAGAAATGTGGGACGCTATGAATGCACACGCAGAAAAACGAGGAATGACAATAGATGAGTATATAGCAGAAGCTTTTACTCTATTTAAGGAGCAAAACAATGCAAGACACTAATGAATACAGAGTATACTCTACTTATTCCGAGGGGGATAAAGTAGCTCATGTTGTAAGACATAGAATAAATGATAGTTGGGGAGTATACATGAAGAATGGAAATAATCCAGGCTTTTTAGAGTATTACCCAACAAAAAGTGAGAGCTGGTCAGAAGATTGCGCAGAAAACTTCGTACTAGGAATTAAGCAACTATGAACTTAGATGAAATCGATATGTTAAAAAATGAAATAGCAAGTATGCAAGAACAGTTAAGTTCAGCGTATAAAAGAATAAATGAGCTAATTCATGAAAAGAACCAAGAAGGTAGAGAAAGAAGATTACTAGGCCTTCAAGGGACTTGCGAATACTGTGGTAAATAGTAAAAGGTGGCAAGATAATAGCGATGGGTGGGTTAAAGCCATGCATGCGAGTAACGATAGGAAACAAAGAAGAATGAGTCAACAAGGATATAAAGTAGAAATTATTTTTACACAACCCCTAACAAAACAAGACCCTGCTGATTGGATATTAGAAGCCGTCAGCGAAGGTAAATTTAAAGAAAACACAAACCATGTACATGCTACATCCGTATCTCCAATAGATTTGGAAAGTGATGAGTATAAATGGTTGCGTGATGCTACAAATTAGATTAAATAATGCTAAAGTAGCTTTGAAAGTTGTATTGGTAAACCAAAAAGCAACAAAAAGTCCTAAAGAGAGGGCACAGCTTGAAGAAGAGGTGAAAGACTTAACTTCAAGAATAGAGGAACTAGAATGGCAAATCAAGACCAATTTAGTGGAGACATGAGTCGTAATGAGGTTGAAATAGACCTTAACAAATTTATGTCAATGGTAGGCGAAATCGGAGAACTCAAAGCAAAAATAATGGAGCTAGAGAACGAGAAAGAGCCTGACAATCCTTGGCAGAAGTGGATATGGCTATCAAACATGATAGATGCTTGGAGAATTTTCCCTAGAGCATTTTTATCAGTGTATATTATACTTTTGTACAAGTGTACAATTTGGTTCATGGAACTTCCAGAACCAACATTTGAGCAATCAGGATTAATTTCGGTAGTAGTAGGAGCAGGTGCAGCCTGGTTTGGACTATATGCTGGAACAGCAAAAGATAAGATTAACTCAAAATAATACTTGACATCGCCCTTAAATTTTTGTATAATATATGTATGAATTTATTTTACTTAGACAAAAATTTAGATAAGTGTGCCGAGTATCATGTAGATAAGCACATCGTTAAGATGCCACTAGAAGTGGCTCAAATCCTATGCACTAGTATATGGATTGACAAGTTCTTGGGTTTCATACCTAGAGCCTTAAACAAGGAAGAACGAGATGTGCTTAATGCTGAAAAAGCAAAAATCAAACATTTACCCCCAGCAGAGAGACCTATTACACCATACTTACCTATGATGTATAATCACCCCTGCACGATATGGGCGCGCTCTTCATTAGACAACCACGAATGGACACACTGCTACGGCAATGCGTTGAACGACGAGTATAGGTACAGGTATGGCAAAGAACATAAGTCCATACATGAAGTAGTAAATAAATTACCAGAGCCAGTAAATATGCAAAGAGTAGGCTTTACACAGTTCGGACTAGCTATGCCAGATGACTTGAAAGATTATGACAATCCAATTCAATCATACCGCGACTACTACCACCTAGATAAAGCTACCTTTGCCAGTTGGAAATTCAGAGATAAACCACATTGGTGGAATGAGGACTATGCAGACTATGAGAGTCGTATTACAAGACAAGCCTAGATTATCAGTATATTTCCCTGCGCACTGGACACAATTACAGGTAGACACTTGGTTAGCTAAGTGGTATAAGAACAACAATCAGACACATTAAGGACAGAACATGACAGACCAACAAAAATTTAACGACTACGCAAGGTTCGTAGATATAACAAC
>OBMK010003275.1_pt1 | contig 11417 bp, 8 predicted proteins | sample 1539081 | NCBI WGS metagenome assembly OBMK01 (sample SAMEA3355528, study PRJEB22509) | marine metagenome | biome: marine; feature: river plume; material: water | place: USA | collected 2010-08-07 | depth 0.5 m | reverse complement strand
GTAAACTTAGAATCCAATATACTGTTTGTGGTGATTTCGAAATCAAAACCATTGGTAAGTACCTGTACAGGCGTGGTAGTCAGTCCTGAAAATAGTGTTTTGGTTTTTAGACTCGTTACCACTAATTGATCTGCAGATTGCAAGACTACTGTTTCTAATTTTTTATGCTTTTTTTGAGCCAATGAACTTAACATTAATTTCTTATGATACCCTATTTGTGTCCAAGGATCTCTAAAATCAGCGATCCATTTTAGAGCATGTTTCTGTTTTAATTGTAATCCGATAAGATGTAAACTATGCGGTGGTCCGGTGGTAATAATCGTATCAATTTGATGTGTCGAAATATACTCTGACAAATATGAAACTGAAGGGCGCACCCAAGAGACTCGTGCATCTGGAATGAAAAAATTCCCTCTTACAAAAAGAAGAAATTTTTCTAAAATAGATTGTTTTTGAGTGTTCGAAATAAGCCCTTTAGACAGAGTTTTAGTTTTGGATTTAGAAATAAATTTCGCCCATTTATAAGGTTCATTAATCGGTGCTTTTAATAGCGTCAGCTCAGGGCTGACATCCGTCAATAGCGAGCTGTCATTTATAGGATAATTAGGGTTTTCAGGGCAATAAACAATAGGCGTAATTCCAAAATCAGGCAAATACTTGACAAACTTTAGCCAACGTTGAACTCCAGGGCCACCAGCTGGCGGCCAATAGTATGTTATGATGAGAACCTTTTTCACGATCGTTTTCTGTAGATTATAAGCCCTTGAACAAGAATTAATACTACCAATAAAATAGAACTCGCTAAGGCAATAGTTGACCCTACTCTTACAACGCTTGGATTAAATATAAACTCCACGGTATGTTCGCCTTTAGGAATTTCTAAACCCCGCAGTACATAATTAACATTGAAATGCTTCACCTCAATGCCATCAATTTTTGCCTGCCAGCCCTTTTCGTAATACACTTCAGAAAATACAGCAAAACCATCTTCAGCGTTTGTGGTTTTATAAACGAGGTGATTGAGCTTGTAATCCACTAATTGAATCGAGGCGGATGAATCGTTGGCAAATCTTCTTGCGTTTAAAGCCTTAGAATTGGCAGTCGCCGTTAGTTTTGTATTTATTGAATCGAGTGCTAAAATTTCATCATTTGCAGATTCAAAGGTTTCTATGGCATCTATAAACCATGCATTCCCGTGTGCGTTTTCATTTTCAAAATACTGCAACTTCCCTTCTTTATCTTCGTAAATTACATATTTGGTGTTCAACATATTTAGAACCTCAAAATTTGTTTTATCAATATGAAAATCTTGTAATTCCTTAAATCGTCTCAATTTAGCAGCATGATACCCTTCTATAGAATTATGAAAATAGGATGATTTTGTAGAATTATCAGATCTATCTAAAACTCTAAAGATAGAGGTGTCTTTTAATAATTCATTGTCAATTGAATTTGCTTGATAGGGACGATCTACTTTGATAGCTGAAACAAAATTATCGGCATTCACATAGCGACGGTCCACGCCTACCAAATCAAAAACAATAAGTAGCCCCAGAATGATAAGGGTTTTATTTTGGGTTAATTTTTGTTTGATATAAGCGAAAATCAAACCCCCAACAGCTAAAACTAGCAACAAGCTTCGCCATGTATCTTCAGTAAAAATAGCACTGCGATCCTGCCTTAAGGCCTCAACAAAAGCAGCACCGTAATACTGTTTAAATTGGCCATCGCTCATACCAACAAAATTAAACAAACTCGTCTTGAAAACTAAAAATAATACGGCTGTTCCAGCTACAATACCCACTGACTTTTTTAAGGCGTCCAACTTTGTTTCAAAACGTAAATCGTTATGAAATAATCGTCCTAAGCCCAAAGTTGCTAATAGTGGAATACAGAGTTCTAAAATAACTTGAATTGAGCTTACCGCTCTAAATTTATTATAAAGTGGTATGTAGTCGATAAAGAAGTCCGTTAGAACTGCTAGATTTTTCCCATAGGATAATAATAGAGACATTAACACGCCTGCAACTAACCACCATTTATAGCGACCATGGTATAAAAACAGAGCCAATACAAAAAGAAAAATGACCACAGCACCTATATAGGCTGGGGCTTCCACAATCGGTTGATCGCCCCAATACATTGGCGCTTGTTGAGATTCTTGAAGGGCTTGTAAAGGAGTTGCACCTAAAGCTCTAAACGCCTTGTAGGTTTCTGATTTTTTTCCAAGATGTTCACGATTACCACCACCCATAAAGCGGGGGATAAAGAGATTAAATGTTTCTAATCTCCCATAACTAAATTGTGTAATATAAGCCTTATCTAGTCCTGTAGTCTGTTCTTTGGGACTACCGTCAGGGTTGATCGTTAATTCACTCTGTCCACGTGTACTTTCTTTGGCATATTCGCTAGTAGCCATCAAATTGGTAGCGTTCATCCCGAATGCAAGTAGAGCAGCGCCCAACAGAACAGTTGAGGCTTTAAAAAATGCAGGGAGTTGTTTTGTTTTAAGCGCCTGAATCAGAAAAGATATGCCTAAAATTATGATTAAAAATCCTAAGTAGTAGGTCATCTGTGGATGATTAGTCACCAGTTCCAATCCAGATGCTATAGCGGTGACTATGAAGCCTAGAAAATAGCGGTTTTGAAAAGTCAAAATAATCCCGGACAACACTAGTGGCATATAGGCAATAGCATGGGCTTTGGCATTATGCCCAACCCCTAAGATAATAATTAAATAGGTGGAAAAACCAAAGGCGAGAGCACCCAAAATAGCGATTTTAAAATCAATTTTTAGCACTAACAATAAGAAATAAAACCCCAATAGATATAAAAAAAGATAGTCAGCTGGACGCGGTAAAAAGCGCAGTGCTAAATCTAATTTTTTAATGTAATTGTGCGGGTATTTAGCACCAAGTTGATACGTTGGCATACCTCCAAAAGCACTATTTGTCCAATAAGATTCTTGAGCGTTGGCGGCTCTAAAATCGACATGTTGCTTTGCCATCCCAGTGTATTGAATAATATCACTTTGAAGAATTTTCTGCCCTTTCAGTACAGGATTAAAATAAAGAATTGATACAACGATAAACCCTAAAATCACTAAAAAGTGTGTACCAAGTTGTTCAAAGCTAAGGTTCATAGTGTTTATAATTTATTCAACTTCTTCGTAGTCCACATACTCTCCAACACTGTCATTTGAAGTTTTAGGGGTCGGCATTTTATCAATACTAATTTCGCCTTCCTTTTGAGTTGGCGGCTTTGGAGTGGATTGGTTTCTAAAATGTGCTTCGGCTTTTTTGGCAATAGACTTCAAAATAAAAGGCGCAAACAAGCGCATTAAATACTTGAAAATAGAATACACCAAAATAAAAATTAGGAGTGTTTTCAGTAAACCAATAATAGATGCAGTTTGTAACATTGGTAGATTATTTTTTCAAAAATACAATTCTTATTTTTATTACATATAGTATTACAAAAAATCATTTATCTACATGATAAAAGAGTTTATAAAACAAGAAATCACTTCTTAATAATCAATAATATAAAAAAAATATGTAGGTTTGATAAAAGTCTTTATAAATGAAAAATCTATTATACAAATTTGCTTTTATAACTCTTTTGGGGATGTGTAACTTTGTGCAAGCACAATATACTGATGTCATAAACTCTAATCGTCCCGGAGCATCTCAAAGTGCGTTTTCTGTAGGAACAAATGTCTTACAATTAGAAGTGGGCCCTTACTTTATTAAAGAAAAAAGACCTGTTTTCCCGAGCTACGAAGTTTCTGGTCTTGGAATTGATTTTGCAGCCCATTATGGCTTATGGAAAGAAGCTTTAGAATTTAATCTTCAAGGTACATATCAAAACGATACCCAAACATTTTCATCACTTACGACTGTAGAAAACAAGCGGTCAAATTTTAAATCCCTCAACTTTGGAGCGAAATATTTGGTGTACGATCCATATAAAAACAAAGATGATCAACCTAACGTATACAGTTATCACGCCAACAGAGGATTCAAATGGAGTAGTTTGATCCCCGCAATAGCTGTGGCAGCTGGAGTAAATTATGACACGCCAGACAATCCCTACACAGCAGCAGCAGTTGAAGGCCTAAGTTACAGAGGAGTTCTAATAACTCAAAATAATTTTAGTGGAGGCTGGGTATTTATTACCAACTTTATGTTGGACCGTATTGGAAGCGACCAAACAGATTTTCAGTATATTCTAACCCTTACGCATTCGTTTGACCCGAAATGGGTTGTTTTTGGAGAAACACAGGGAATAAGCAGTGATTTCTATGCAGACAACTTATTTCGAATTGGAGGAGGTTATTTATTAAGTAAAGATTTACAACTAGACACTGCGCTAACTTTAAATACTAAAGATACGCCGTCTGTAATGCGTATAAGTTTTGGGGCATCCTACCGATTTGACCGCCATAAAGACAAAGAATAGCCTAATAATGGCACTTCAGCAAAAAAGTGAAACAAGCGTCTCGCGTCTAATGAAGAGCAAAAACTAAGAAAGATTACTAATTTTGATGAGGATTAAACAATTATGATAAGAATTCAAGAAGCACTTTCGAAAAAGGAGGTGAAACAATTTGTGAAATTTCCATTTTCACTCTATAAGAATTCAAAATACTGGGTTCCTCCAATTATAAGTGAAGAGGTCAAGGTGTTTAATAAAAAGACTAACCCTATTCTTCAAGATGCTGATGTTAAACTTTTTCTAGCCTACAAAAATGATGTCATAGTAGGTCGTATTGCAGCCATTGTTAATTGGCTAGAAGTTGAAGGTCAAGGAGTGCGTAAAATGCGTTTTGGATGGATGGACATGATTGATGATATTGAAGTTACCAAAGCACTTTTAGAGGCCGTTAAATCCCTTGGAAAGGCTCAGAACTTAGATTATATGGAAGGTCCTATAGGCTTTTCTAACTTAGATAAAGTAGGGGTTTTAACCTATGGATATGACGAGATTGGAACTATGGTTACCTGGTATAATCACCCTTATTATGTGGAGCATTTAAAGCAGTTAAATTTTAAAGTTGAAAAAGAATATCTAGAGCATAAGCACCAGTTTAGCGATATTATGATTGCCGACTCAAAACGTCTAGAAAAAGTCATCAAAAAGCGATACAACTTAAAGGCCTTAAGTTTTAATACAACAAAAGACCTCATGCCGTATGCCGATAGAATGTTTGACCTGTTTAATAAAAGTTATGCTTCCTTATCCTCTTTTGTAAAAATCACTGATATTCAAAAAGCGTTTTTAAAGAAAAAGTTTTTAAATTTCATTAATCCCCAATACATTAAGTTTGTTGTTGACGAAGCTGATGAGCTGGTCGCTTTTGGCGTTGTAATGCCTTCGTTTTCGAAAGCATTGCAGAAAATAAACGGTAACTTATTTCCTTTTGGGATCTATCACATTTTGAAAGCTAAGCAGTCAAAAAAATTAAATTTCTACTTAATCGGTGTTCATCCTGAATTTCAGAAAAAAGGCGTACACTCCATTATTTTTAGCGAGTTTCATAGAACTTTCGAGAAAAAAGGAATTTTAGAATGTCGTAGAACTCCAGAACTATCAGACAATTTAGCAATTCAAAAGCTATGGCGAGATTTTAATCCCGTGCTCATTAAAAAACGCTGTACTTTTAGAAAAGAATTATAAATTTATTCTCCCATAGCTGCAGCTACAGATGCAGAAAGTCGCTTATAAACGCCTTTTTCTAAACGCTCTCTTATTACTGAAAATGCTTGTAGTGTTTCATCAACATCTTCGATGGTGTGCATAGATGTTGGAATCAGTCGCAATAAAATTAACCCTTTAGGTATCACGGGATAGACAACGATTGAACAGAAAACTCCATGGTTTTCACGTAGGTCTTTTACTAAGGCCATCGCTTCAGGAATACTTCCTTTAAGATACACAGGCGTTACACAACTTTGGGTGGTTCCTAAATCGAAACCTCGCTCACGCAACCCTGACTGCAAAGCATTCACAATTGTCCAGAGGTTTTCTTTGAGTTCAGGCATGGTTCGTAGCATGTCTAAACGTTTCAAAGCGCCTTTTACTAATTGCATTTGCAAGGATTTTGCAAACATCTGTGATCGTAAGTTATATTTTAAATAGTCTATAATTTCTTTATCAGCCCCAATAAAAGCGCCTGTACTGGCCATCGATTTAGCAAATGTTGCAAAATAGACATCAATATCGTCTTGAACTCCTTGTTCTTCACCTGCACCTGCACCGGTTTTACCAAGAGTTCCAAAGCCATGAGCATCATCTACTAAAAATCTAAAGTTAAATTTTTCTTTAAGTGCCACAATTTCTTTTAGCTTCCCTTGTTCGCCACGCATACCAAAAACACCTTCGGAAATAACCAGAATTCCGCCTCCAGTTTGTTCCGCCATTTTGGTTGCACGTTCCAAGTTTTTTTCTAAACTTTCTATATCATTATGCTTGTATGTAAAACGCTTCCCCATATGCAAACGCACACCGTCAATGATACACGCATGAGAATCCACATCATATACAATTATATCATCTTTTGCTACTAGAGCATCAATTGTTGACATGATGCCTTGATACCCAAAATTTAAAAGGTAAGTTGCTTCTTTATTTACAAACTCTGCTAATTCGTTTTGCAATTGTTCATGAAGCGAAGTATGTCCAGACATCATTCGTGCTCCCATTGGATAGGCAGATCCGAAGTCATTAGCAGCTTCAGCGTCTACTTTTCTCACTTCAGGATGGTTTGCGAGTCCTAAATAATCGTTTATACTCCAAGTAATGACATCTTTACCTTGAAATTTCATCCGATTTGAAATCTGTCCTTCTAATTTTGGAAATACAAAATAGCCTTCGGCTAAGCTTGCCCATTTCCCTAACGGGCCTTTATCTTTATAGATTTTATCAAATAAATCTCTCGTCATAATTCAATGTTAGTTTGCACCACAAAATTATACAATAATATTATGAATACATAATATTTATTACACTTATGGAAGCGGCTTGAGAAGTATTATAAAAATAATCTACTTAATAAATTCAATGTCTTTGGCGGCTGATTGATTTTGCGCGTCAAAAAAACCTTGGTCTTGCATCCATTGGTCATTATATATCTTACTCATATAACGTGACCCATGATCTGGAAAAATAAGAACTATTACGTCTGAAGGTTTAAATTCGTTGGTATCTTGAAGCTGCTTAACCGCTTGAACAACGGCACCTGAAGTATATCCAACAAACATGCCTTCTGTTTTGGATATTTCTCTTGCGGTATGTGCGCTATCCTCATCATTTACCTTTACAAATTTATCAATAAGATCGAAATCGGTAACGGACGGGATTAAATTTTTACCTAGCCCTTCAATACGGTAAGGGTAAATTTCGTCGGGGTCCAACTCGCGGGTTTCATGGTATTTTTTTAAGACCGACCCGTAAGCATCCACACCAATTATTTTAATAGCTGGATTTTGTTCTTTCAAATACTTCGCCGTTCCCGAAATTGTACCTCCAGTTCCACTGCAGGCTACTAAATGGGTGATTTTACCTTCTGTTTTACTCCATATTTCTGGACCAGTACTTTTATAATGAGCCTCCAAATTAAGGCTATTAAAATATTGATTGATATAAACAGATCCTTTTATTTCTTTATGTAATCGTTTGGCAACTTCATAATAGGATCTTGGATCATCTACACTTACGTTGGCTGGACAGACATAAACTTTGGCACCCATGCTTTTGAGCATATCAATCTTGTCTTGAGAAGATTTAGAACTCACCGCTAAAACACATTTATAGCCTTTAATAATACTAACCATAGCAATGCTAAAGCCTGTATTTCCAGAAGTTGTTTCAATAATAGTATCTCCTGGTTTGAGTATTCCGTTTTGCTCTGCTTCTTCAATGATGTGAAGTGCAATTCGGTCTTTGGAAGAATGCCCAGGATTAAAAGAATCTAGTTTGGCAATATAGTTTCCAGGAAATCCAGAAGTCACTACATTTAACTTAACCAGTGGCGTATCACCCACTAATTCCAATACATTATTAAATATTAATTTTTGATTGTTTACCAAACCTCGTTTTAAAATTAAAGTCGTTTACAAAATTACAATTTTATTTTTTATCTATTTTACTATTGATTCTAGATCGAATAAAAATGCATACTCGGCTGCCACTTCTTTTAAGGCTTCAAAACGCCCAGAAGCACCTCCATGACCAGCTTCCATATTAGTTTTAAGATAGAGTTGAGCTGTGTTGTTCGTTTGCGCTCTTAAACGTGCAACCCACTTGGCTGGTTCCCAATACTGTACTTGAGAATCGTGCAGTCCTGTGGTCACAAGCATATTTGGATATAATTTATTTGTGACATTGTCATATGGGGAATATGATTTCATATAGTCATACGACTCTTTCTCATTTGGATTACCCCACTCATCATACTCTCCTGTAGTTAGTGGTATGCTATCGTCTAGCATTGTAGTTACGACATCAACAAACGGTACTTGAGCTACAACGCCGTTGTACAATTCTGGGGCTAAATTTATAACAGCACCCATCAATAATCCACCGGCACTTCCGCCCATAGCATAATGGTGTTGGGCTGAGGTGTAGTGCTCTCGAATTAAATGTTTTGAACAATCAACAAAATCTGTAAAGGTATTTTTCTTTTTAAGTAATTTACCGTCTTCATACCACTGACGTCCTAAATATTCCCCCCCTCTAATATGGGCTATCGCAAAAATAAAACCACGATCCAAAAGGCTCAATCTAACAGTAGAAAAATAAGGATCAATCGTGCTTCCATAAGAGCCATAAGCATACAATAACAAAGGCGTTTCAGAAGATTTTTTAGTGTCAACACGGCGTACTAAAGAAATCGGGATCTGAGTTCCATCTTCGGTAGTTGCCCATATCCGTTCCGATGTATAATTTTCTTTTTTAAATTCTCCCCCTAAAACGTCTTGCTGTTTTTTAATGGTTTTTGATTGGGTTACCATATCAAAATCAATGATAGACGACGGAGTGGTTAGGGATTGATAGCCATACCTCAAAATAGTGGTGTCAAAATCAATATTGGTTGTCGTATATGCGGTGTAAGTTTCACTTTCAAATGGAAGGTAGTAGCTATCAGTACCATCCCAACGCGTGATATGAATTTGATTTAGACCATTTTTACGTTCTGACACGACCAAAAAGTCTTTAAAAATTTCAATATCTTCAAGTAAAACGTCTTCTCGGTGTGGAATCACATCTGTCCAATATTTTTTTTCGGTTTTAGTTTCATGTGTTTTTGAAAGTTTAAAATTTTGAGCGCCATCAGCATTTGATACAATATAAAATGAATCTTCAAAATGCGAAATTCCATACTCTAACCCGCGCATTCTAGGTTGAAACACTTTAAAATCACCATCCGGAGTGTTGGCATTTAAAATTTGAAACTCCGAGGTTAATGTGCTGTAACTCCCAATTACTAAATATGCATTTGATTTTGTTTTGTAGACACTCACTCCAAACGTATCATCAGTTTCTTCAAAAACCAGTGTATCTAGTTTTGGGTCTGTATTTAATTTATGTTTATAAATCGCTTCTGATCGCAGTGTTGTTTCGTCTTTGAGCGTATAAAATAAGGTGGTATTGTCATTGGCCCACGTACTGCCTCCTGTAGTATTTGAGATTTCTTCATTAAAAATTGTATTCGTTTTTAAATCCTTAATATGAAGTCCGTATTGACGGCGACCTGTCGTGTCAATGCCGTAGGATACTAATTCATTATTTGGGCTGATATTTAACCCAACGAGTCTAAAATAAGAGTGGTTTTTGGCCATTTCATTACAATCAAACAAGAGCTCTTCTGCAGCGTCAAGAGTTTCTTTTTTTCGGGTATAGATTGGATAATCTTTTCCTTTCTCATACTTGGTAATGTACCAATACCCATTGTATTTATAAGGCACAGAGCTATCGTCTTCTTTAATTCTGGACTTCATTTCTTTAAATAAATCCACTTGAAAATTTTTAGTATGTGCTGTATGGGCATTATAATACTCGTTTTCTTTGTTGAGATAGTCAATCACTTCAGGATTTTCTCTATCGTTTAACCAATAAAATTCATCAACACGTACATCGTCATGGATTGCTAAGTTTTTAGGCTGTTGTTTTGCTAATGGAGCATTTGGTAATTCTGACATTGATTTTTTAGTCTTAGTTTCACAAGAAAAAAGTGAACTTATTAAAATTAGAGAGAGAAGATTGTATTTCATAACATTGGGGTAAAAATTAAAGCGTATAAATTTACAATAAATAAATTAAGACTGGCGTAAAATTTCTAAAAGTCTGGCGTGCATGGCATCGGTATAATCTAGATGTGTGACCATTCTAAGCTTGCCACTTCCCATATCACTAACAAGAATATCGTGAGCTTTTAAATGGTCTAAAAACACGGTTTCAGGACGACTTGAATTCAATTTAAATATCACGATATTTGTTTCCACAGGCTCCACACTAGAAACGGCATCCAATTGCTCGAGAGCAGCAGCAACAGCATTGGCTTTTTGATGGTCATCTTTGAGGCGATCAAATTGATGATCCAAAGCATAAGAAGCGGCTGCAGCAAGAGCCCCAATTTGACGCATACCACCACCCAACATTTTACGAATGCGGAGGGCTTTGTTCATGAGTGCTTCGTCTCCAACCAGCATAGAACCTACGGGTGCTCCTAACCCTTTACTAAAACAAACTGAGATAGTATCAAAAACTTTTCCATAATCCAGTGGGGTTTCAGATTTAGCAATCAGTGCGTTCCACAACCGAGCCCCATCTAAGTGAAGTCCTAGATCATGAGCATTACAAACCGCTCTAATTTTTAAAATTTCATTAAAATCCCAACAGGCACCACCACCCTTGTTGGTTGTGTTTTCTAGGGTCACTAAAGAGGTTAATGGGCTGTGGTAAAAATCAGGAGGGTTGATAGCGGCTTCGACTTGAGTCGCAGTCATCATTCCACGTTGACCATCTACAAGTTGACACGACACGCCACTATTAAAAGAAACGCCACCACCTTCGTAATTATAGACGTGGGCATATTTGTCACATATCAATTGTTCTCCAGGTTGAGTATGTAGTTTTATTGCCGTTTGATTGGCCATTGTTCCTGATGGGAAAAATAAAGCTTTTGGTTTTCCAAAAAGTGAAGCCACTCGGGCTTCTAAGGCATTAACCGACGGATCTTCAGCATAGACATCATCACCCAATTTGGCGGTCTTCATGGCGTCGAGCATCCCTTTTGAGGGCCTTGTGACGGTGTCGCTTCGTAAATCTATTTGCATGAATTTTTATTTTGGATATAAAGCTACATATTATTTTAATTCTATGCTATTAATTCTATTTTTGTAATTCGAAACTAC